>PVML01016983.1_pt1 | contig 91913 bp, 113 predicted proteins | sample 1853371 | NCBI WGS metagenome assembly PVML01 (sample SAMN08533508, study PRJNA380276) | Human gut metagenome, whole genome shotgun sequencing project. | isolation source: participant 1, chromium library | host: Homo sapiens | collected 2017 | reverse complement strand
TTTCCATGATTAAAAATAGCCCATATAAAGCAGCGAATATCCTTTCTTGCTGTCTTCCATATGGGCTTGAAATAAAAAAGTATAGCCGGATGACTCCCTGCACAGACATTCCGGCATATAAACTGCCAGATTTTCCGGCGGCTGATAATCTTCTAGGGCTTCGATAAGAAGCTGACCTGCCATCCAGCAGTATTCCGGCAGAGAAACCAGCCGGAAGTCCTGTTCGTATTCTTCATATCCAGTAATTGCGTCCATACTTATTTTTCTGCTGGCGGTTCTTTCTTTGATGATTGCGGATTCATGGCAGCACCTTTTTTCAGAACAATATCATCCGCCTTGATGTACCAGTCCACCTCTGCTCCCTGAAAGGTAGCCGTTGCCACGGTATCTGCCACAGGATTGATAATTTCCACCTCTGCGTTGTAATTGAACTCCTTTAATGGCACGCTGGCAGGGATAGAAACCTGAATCATACGCCCCTGTCCTCTGGATTTTAAGTCATAGGTACGCTCCTTGATTTCTTCTGATACCGAGCCGTCTTCATTCTGGAGGTGAACCTCACGGCGGAGGGCAGAAAATTTCAATGCCCCGAATGTTGCTTCCTTGTCAATCACGATTCCGTTTGCTAATCTCATAGTCTGATGTCCTCCTTTTCCTTACGCTTTTACCATATCATCAGCGTGTAAAATGTAGTTGGTAAAGCCCCTTGTGCCGATTTTATAGCCCTCTGCGGTGATACGGGGATTGATGAGTTTCACACGTTCCTCAAAGTCAAAATGCTTCTCTCCGGCTTCGGCAGGGAGGATAACCACAATATCATCCGCCCTCTGTACGTCCGAATACAGGTTGAAGCTGCGAGAGAGTACCGCCATGCGTCCGTTGATTCTTCTTTGTTCTGTTTTGTCTTCTCCGGCAAACTCCAAGTTGCCGAATGTCTTTTCCATGTTGGGGATAACGAATTTTAATTCCATATAGATGTACCTGTCCTTTCTGAATGTTGTGTTTGATGGTTGGTTTCGGGTTCCGGTCTGGAAGCCGGAGGGGAACGCTCCGGCGGTGGTGATTTTTTCGTGGTATCACATCCTTTCTGGCTTTAGGGTAAAAAAATAGACGCTCATTTCTGAACGTCTGAATTGATACACTGGAAAGGCGGAATATCTGCTTTACCCTCTATATTTTTGTATATGTTGTACTTACAAGGTCGCCCCAGAACAGAAAGCCCGGAGCACCTACGACAACATTCTTCGTGTCGTGACAGATCCCGATGTCTGCGAACCGATCCGTTTCTTAAGGAAGCGCGAGATCGTCCACTTCCAGCGTTTCGGAGAAGCTCTTCGCGGTCTTCAGGAGAAGCTGGACTCCAGAAACTTCTACGCCTTCAACCCGAGCTTCGATCCGCAGCCGGCTGCGGTGGGAAATTCACGGTAGAAGAATAGAAAAAGAGATCCCGTTCCTTTTCCATAAAATTTATGGGAGGAAGGGATCTCTTTTCTCGTCAAACATCAGACCGGACTACATCTTGCACTGGAAGGAATCACAGTCGGTACATTCCTTTTTTGTAGGATTGAGTTCATGCGTTCCTACATGGATACGGTCTAAGGTGCAGTAATCCACATTTTCCGCATGATGCACGCAGTTATGGATCGAGCACTGGATGCTGTCGTTCTTTTCCTGATTCATCATTTCTCACCACCTTTTTCTGGGATGGTATCAGTATAACCGGACGGCAGAAAATGATGCTGGAAGAAAATGACAGGAACTTATGCGACGGTCTGAAAAAAGCCATTTCACCCGGAATCCAATAACTTAAGCATTTCCTGTTTTCTTATAGGAACCGGAAAAATATTTCATGATATCACGTCTCGTGATAATTCCGATAAAGGATTTATTGTCATCGAGTACCGGGACGAAGTTCTGCTGCATCGCCTTATCCAGCAGATCTTCCATCTTTGCTCCGGCGTTTACCGGGCTGTTGTCCTGACGGCGCTTTACCTCCATGACGGAGATCAGCTCCATATCCTTTAAACTCTGGTTCAGATGGCTCTTCATGTACCAGAGCAGATCACCTTCTGTCAGCGTTCCCGCATACCGTCCCTGCTTTGTGAGAATCGGCAGGGCGGAATAGCCGTGCGCCTCCATCAGGTCGATCGCTTCTCTGAGGTTCGCGTCGGAATAAATAAATGCCACATCATTCTTTGGTGTTAGAAAAAACAGAATATTCATGTGTCTCTCCTTTAATATCCAAGATCTTCGTTGATAAATACCATTTCAACTTCCATTCCGGTACAGGGGCGTTCTAAGATCAGAATCGCGTTACAGATCCTCTCCGGACTATTGCAGTCATAGCACTTTTTGTCATCGGACACGACGCAGGGAGTCTTCTTGTTAAAACGCGCCGCGTTCTTTGGACAGGCGATATTTCGCGCGCGATCCATTGCGGAGGACAGATCCGGCGCGATTTTATTTTTCCCGATCACATAGTATACTCGTTTCGGTCCAAATAAGCTCTCGGAAAGACGGTTTCCGGTTCCGTCGATGTTGATGATCTGGCCGGTCGCGGCAGCCGCGTTGGCACTCAGGATATATACGGTGGAATCTTTCGCCTTGATCCTTGCATCCGGTCCCTGTTCCCAGTGCCAGATCACTTCGTTGTCTTTTCCGAGGACCTCAAAGAGATTCATCTCTTTTGCGGTGATAGAGCCGCCAAAGCCGACCTTCTCGCCCTTGATCTGGTTACTCAGATAAGCGGCAGCTTCCTCCTTTGTCTCGAAATATGATGTATGAAAACGATGGTTTTCAAAGTTCTTTTTTAATACTGCGTAATCCATAAGTTCTCGATGTTCCTCCTTCGGGTACAGGCGGCAGCCGCCGCCGGGTCAGTGGCGCAAAAACCGGTCCAAAAGAAGCAGCGGATCAGCTTTTTCTTGCGTAAATAGAGTCATGATACTTCACCATGACTCGTCTATTGACATTATAGCATAAATTGTAACAAAAAGAGGAAAGAAAACATGAATTATTTGTGAAAAAAATTGAAATAAGTCATAGCGTATGGAAATAGGTTTCGGTCTGGAGCTCTTTGGATGGGTGATTTTGATATCATATTGACATTTAAAAAAAAATAGAATATGATGTAGGCAGCTAAGAAATGTGGTGAACTTTTCTCATGCGACGCAAAAACCCCAGAGGCTGCCACCTCTGGGGTTTTCTTGTATTAATGAAAACTATGATAGATATAAAAAAAGAAGCTGTATGGAATTTCATACAGCTTCATGACCTGTCCGGGAATCGAACCCGGGTTTACGCCGTGAGAGGGCGTCGTCTTGACCGCTTGACCAACAGGCCGGAATCGAGGCGACAAGATTCGAACTTGCGACCTCTGCGTCCCGAACGCAGCGCTCTACCAAACTGAGCCACGCCTCGATGTCTTTAAGGCTTTTTGTTTTGTGCTGTTCACCAGCGACTCGTATATAATAGCATGACCTTGAAAAAAATGCAAGCGTTTTTTTGAAAAAATTTCAATTTTTTGAAAAAAAGTTTTTTCGGCGAATCTTCCGGGATCAAGAAAAACCTCACAAAGCCTTATTTTATAAGGAAAAACAGCAATCGATGGGTGTGGGAATCATGCGCTGCGAGCAGGAAGAAAAATGTCCGGAAAGTTCACAGAAACCAAAAAATTCGAAAAGAAACATGAAAATTTAACAAGAATCAGCAAGAATTCTCCCACCTCTATAGGTGGTGAGATGAATTGCCATCTCTTGCATAGTGCCATAGTTGGCATGTAAATATCAGATTATTGCACATAGCTGTGCTGTGTATTGTAAACTTCTCATATATTGATTTTTGCAGTCGTGCTATATCATCAATTCTGCATACAATGAATAAGCCTAAAGGGAAAATAGATTGCAGATCAAGCAGAACAAATGTTCTGAAATGTAATAGACAAATGATTTCATTTGTGATATAATTAAATCAGTCGAAATAGAAAGAAAGGCTGATAAATATGAGAGAACTTGACAATAATGCACATTCAGTATTTTTACTCTATTATCATCTGATCCTGGTCGTAAAGTACCGGAAAAAGGTCCTGAATGATCCGATCTCGGATCGCGCACGAGAAATCTTTGAATACATTGCGCCCAAATATCATATCACCCTGGAAGAGTGGAATCACGATGAGGACCATGTCCATATCATGTTCCGTGCCCATCCGAAGTCGGAACTCAGTAAATTTATCAATGCCTATAAAAGCGCCAGCAGCCGTCTGATCAAAAAAGAGTATCCGGAGATCCGGCAGAAGCTCTGGAAGGAAATGTTCTGGAGTCAGAGCTTCTGCCTCCTGAGTGCCGGAGGAGCTCCGATCGAAGTGATCCGTCAGTACATCGAGACACAGGGGGAGAAAAAACATGAACGTAGTATACCGGTTTCGGATCTATCCCAATAAAATACAGCAGGAACTGTTTGCAAAAACATTTGGATGTGTCAGGTTTGTATATAACCGAATGCTGGCAGAAAAGAAGGAATGCTATGAAAAGACCGGAAAAAACCTGAAGGTCACTCCGGCAAAATATAAGGCAGAGTTTCCATGGCTAAAAGAAGTGGACAGTCTTGCTCTGTGCAATGCCCAGCTGCATCTGCAGACTGCTTATAAAAACTTTTTCCGGGATCCATCGTTTGGATTTCCAAAATTCAAGTCAAAAAAGAATCCTGTTAAAAGCTATACCACAAACAGTGTAAATGGAAATATCCTGTTAAAAGATGGGAAGCTGAAGCTCCCAAAGGCAGGCTGGATCCGGATCCGGCAGCATCGTAAGATCCGGAAAGATGCCTGCCTGAAAGGTGCATCCGTCTGTCTGGAAGCTGATGGGCGGTATTATGTTTCTCTTCTGTATTTTTGTGAAGAAACGCCGGTGGAAACAAGGAACATAAGGCAGGTCGTTGGACTCGATTTTTCCATAAAAGAACTATATGTAGATTCCAATGGAAAACATGCAGGTTATCCGCACTATTTCAGAAACAGCGAGGAAAAACTGGCGAAAGCGCAGAGAAAACTGAGTCATTGCCGGAAGGGGAGCAATCGTTACAAAAAACAACAGAAAAAAGTGGCGCGGATCCATACGCATATCGCTCACCAGAGAAAAGATTATCTGCATAAAGAATCAAGAAAGATAACCAATTTCTATGATATCGTATGCATCGAAGATCTGGATCTGAAGACGATGAGCGGGGAACATCATTTTGGAAAAAGTGTTCATGACAACGGTTGGAGAATGTTCACAGATTTTTTGCAGTATAAACTGGAACGGGAAGGGAAGAAGCTTGTCCGCATCGACCGCTGGTATCCAAGTTCCAGAACATGCAGCTGTTGTGGAAAAATAAAACATGATCTGAAACTGGAAGAGCGGGTATATCTTTGTAACTGCGGAAACCGGATGGACCGTGATGAAAATGCGGCGATTAATATCTGCCGGGAGGGCCTGAGAATATCCGGGATCATATTAGAAAAAAGCGAAAAAGCATCATAAAAAGATATCAGCCAAAAAGAACCGTGGGACACACGGGGATCGCTCGTGAATGCTTTGCCCAACGGGGCAATCGAACGAGAAGCCCCCACTTCAAGCGTGAGCTAAGTGGTGGGAGTATGTCACATATCACAAAAAATTCACATACCTCCCTTGACATTGAATATTTGATATGTTACATTACATATAGAACAGTGAGGTGGTGAATATGTCATCGACAAAGAGAGATTATTATGATGTGCTGGGCATCTCGAGAGACGCGGATGCTGCGGCAATTAAACGTGCATATAGAAAATTGGCAAAGAAGTATCATCCGGACTCCAATCCTGGCGATAAGACGGCGGAGCAGATGTTTAAGGATGTAAATGAGGCTTACGACGTTTTGAGTGATCCGAAGAAGAAGAAGCTTTACGACCAGTTCGGACATGCTGCCTTTGATGAGACGGCAGGTTACGGACAGGGCGCCGGAGCAGGTGCCGGTGGTTTTGGCGGATTTGGTGGTTTTGGCGGCTTCGAAAATGGTGCCGGAGGAGCATACCGGTCCGGATCCTTCCGTTCCGGGGATGGAACGTATCATGAGTTCCATTTTGAGGGCGGCGACGGGGATGATATCTTCGGCGATCTGTTTGGAAATATGTTTGGCGGCAAAGGAAGGTCTGGCAGCGGAAAGAGTGCTGGACATGACGGATTCGGTGGCTCCTCTGGTTTCCGCGGCGCGTCAGGCTTTGGCGGTTCCGGCTTCCATGGCTTTGGCGGCGGAAATGGATTTTCCGGTTCTGGATTTTCTGACCGCGGCAACGACTTAAATGCGGAGGTCCAGATAACCTTCGATGAAGCCGTTCATGGCTGCGAAAAGACCATAACGATCCAGAATCCGAACCAGCCGGGCATCAGGCCGCAGACGTTGAAGGTTAAGATCCCGGCAGGTATCGAGACCGGAAAGAGCATCCGGCTTGCAGGCAAAGGAATGCCGGGAACCGGCGGCGGTGCTGCAGGTGATCTGCTTCTTAAGATCACAGTCGGCGAAAAGGCGGGCTGGACGAGAAAGGGCATGGATGTCTACAGCGATGTGGAAGTTCCGTTCACCACGGCCGTCTTCGGCGGTGAGACTCTGGTCCACACGTTATATGGAGATGTGGTCTGCAAGATCAAAGCCGGAACCCACTCCGGCACAAAGATCCGTCTCCGCGGCAAAGGTATCGTCTCCTTAAAAGACCCGTCACTCCACGGTGACCAGTACGCCGTCGTAAGAATACAGGTTCCAGATGACTTAAGTCCGGAGGCAAAGCAGAAGCTTAAGGAGTTTGAGGAGATCTGCAGGCGGGATGGAAGATTCCATGCGGCATAAATAAAGAAAAATTAAAGAGATCCGGGATCCCATCATGTATGGATGGTCTCCCGGGTCTTTTTGATGAATATGGATAATTATTTCCCAAAAGAATCAATGGATTCTCTCGCAGTGATCTGATCCGGATCAAAATTTTTACATATTTGTTCCAGAATAGTATTATCGCTTAAATGGAATTCTCTTCCCATGCGAATCATTGCTAAAGAAAAAAGAAGCAGGACTCCCCCAAAGGAATCCTGCTCTGATACAATTCATACGGTTAATTATTTGATCACATGGATCCAGCCTTCCGGTGCCTCGATATGGCCCATCTGGATGCCTGTTAATGTGTCGTAGAGCTTCTGGATCACCGGACCCATCTTCTCCATGCCGCTCGGGAAGCAGATCTCGTTGCCGTGGTCTACGATCTTGCCGACCGGGGAGATAACAGCAGCGGTACCGCAGAGACCGCACTCAGCGAAATCTTTTACTTCTGTAAACGGAACCGGACGCTCCTCTGTCTTTAAGCCGAGGTAATGCTCAGCAACGTAGAGGATGGAGCGGCGTGTGATGGACGGAAGGATAGAGTCGGACTTCGGTGTTACGACTGTGCCGTCTTTTGTAACGAAGATGAAGTTTGCTCCGCCTGTCTCCTCAACATAGGTTCTTGTAGCGGCGTCGAGATACATGTTCTCATCATAGCCCTGTTTGTGAGCATCAACGATGGCATGTAAGCTCATTGCGTAGTTTAAGCCGGCTTTTACATGACCTGTTCCGTGAGGTGCTGCGCGGTCGAAGTCTGTGACACGGATCGTGATCGGCTTAGCGCCGCCCTTGAAGTACGGGCCGACCGGTGTACAGAAAGCACGGAACTGGTACTCGGTTGCCGGTTTCACACCGATAACCGGGTTTGTACCGAACATATACGGACGGATGTAAAGAGTTGCGCCGGAACCATACGGAGGAACGAAATCAGCGTTTGCTGCAACCAGCTTTGTGATCGCGTCAATGAAGCGCTCCTTCGGGAACTGCGGCATCTCAAGTCTTGCTGCGGAGTTCATCATACGCTCAGCGTTTAAGTCCGGGCGGAAGGTTACGATGTGGCCGTCCTCCGTTGTGTATGCCTTTAAGCCCTCGAAGCAGGTCTGTGCATACTGGAATACACATGCACACTCGTTTAAGGTGATCATATCATCAGTTGTAAGAGTTCCCTCATCCCAGGAACCATCTTTGAAGTTGGATACATATCTGTAATCAGTTTTGATGTAACCGAATCCGATATTGGACCAGTCGATCTCTTTCTTTGCCATTGGAAATTCCTCCATTCTGCCGTCTGACCGGCATTGTATTTTTTGCCGCCGGGGTCGGGCGGTAATGTCTTTTTACTGCGGTACTGTTTCGATGTAATGAACAGTTACCGTGTTTTCTATTATAAGTACTTAAGATTTATCCTGCAAGTTCTTTATGGCAAAAAGATGAAAAAAATATGGGAAAATGGGAGAAAAAATGCTACAATATAACTTTAAGGAATAAAGAATATTCCGCAGATTTATTCAGCATGCCCGCAGAGGCCAGGCGTCTGCCATAAGAGTGAGTGACGGAGATGGAACCGGGTGGATATGTGGCCGGAAGTTTTCGGGGCGGACAGCCGGATACCGGCGATATGCGGAAAAGAAAAAAGCTGGGGAAGGGCAGAAATAACAATGGAACAAAAGAAAAACAGACTGCACTACGCCTGGTTCATCCTTGCGGGCTGCTGTATCCTGCAGGGGGCGACTCTGGGACTCATCAACAACTGTGCCGGTGTCTTTTATTCCCCGATCTGCAAAGAGCTGGGGTTTGAGCTGGGAAAACTTACAATGTACCGGATGCTCTACTGCATCAGTTCTGCTTTGGCGCTGCCATTTGTAGCGACAAGCTTTCGGAAACATGATGTGCGGATCGTGATCAGCATTGCAGCTGTCATATACGGAGGCTGCGCGGTCCTCATGGGGACCTTCCATGAACTGTGGCAGTGGCATTTGACAGGCATCATTCAGGGAATTGCCTCGTCCTTCGTCTGCATGATCCCGGCGCCGATCATTCTTGGAAACTGGTTTAAGAAAAAGACCGGAATGGCGGTGGGAATCTCCGCGGCGTTCTCCGGTCTCGTCGGCATGATCGGCAGCAGCTTTCTTGGAATGGCGATCCCGGCATTCGGATGGAGGGTGAGCTATGTGGCGGTTGGAATCGTCAGTACCGCGCTGGTTCTCCCGATCTCCCTGTTCGTTCTCCGCTGCAAGCCGGAAGAGATGGGACTTCTGCCTTACGGGGCAGAGGATGTGGAGCAAAGGGCTGTATCAGACGCATCAGCGCCCGCATCCGGGGAAAACGGGATTACGTTAAAAGAATTGCTGCGTCAGCCGGAATTTTATATTGCCGTGGGTGCATACTGGACCAGTGTGTCATGCGCGTACCTGAATTCCTTCCTGACGCCCTGTGGGATCGCAGCCGGCCTTACGCTGCAGGCAGCGGCCATGATGACGAGCATCTCCCTTCTCGGAAATATGTCCAGCAAGCTGATCCTCGGAAAGATCAGCGACAGCCTTGGAATCATAAAGACCTTCGAATTTTCCATTGCGCTGGCGTTCTTTGGTCATGTGCTGCTGTTCATAGGTTCCCCGAAGACTGTGATGGCAGGTTCCCTGTTCTTCGGCGTGACATTGCCGCTTTCCTTGGTCATGATGCCGTTATTCTGCAGGATCTTCTGGAAGGGCGAGACATACAGCGCGGCGTACGCCTACTCCACTATGGTGGGAACGCTTCTCGGCGCCCCGTTCAACATGTGGTTTGGAACATTCTATGACATAACAGGGGATTACAGGCTGACTATTGGTGTGAGCGCTGTGATGCTTGTTATGTTAACCTTCCTCATTATGCTTGAGGGAACTCGTCTGAAACGGATGAAGTCTGAAACGTCTCCTTCGCAAGCTCGATGAAGGCGTCCATCTCACCGGTGTGCCATTTGTCTTTGTGATAGAGGACCTGACGGTAGAGCTCCATGTGGAAATCCTTTACCGGCAGGATCGAGAGAATACCGGATTCCACTTCATGCCTTACGGCAAACTCCGGGAGAAATGAGATCCCGGCATTCTGTTTTAACATATTGATAATGAATTCTGTGTTTCCAATTTCCAGGAAAGGCTTGATCTCCTTTCCGAGAGATGCCAGATACCGGTCAAGAACGAACCGGTAGCTGGCATTTTTTTCGGTCAGGAGGAATGGGTGGCTGATGACCGAGGCAAGGTCTGTGGAATCGTTTTTTGCCAGCGTGTGGACGGAGGAAGAGACAAAGGAGATATTTTCCGGCGCTTCCAGAACTTTTATAAAACGCTTGTCGTCAATGGGCTGGTCGAGGAGATAGACCAGATCGATAGAGTTCTTGTTCATGCGGTCCAAAAGAACATCCGGGGAGTCCAGAACGATGCTCACGGAGACGTTCGGGTAAAGCTGATGGAATTTCTTTAAAAGATCCGGAAAGATGGATTCACAGATGGATTCAATGGTTCCGATGGTGAGGTCACCGGAGAGCTCTGTGGAGGCGGAAACAGCTTTTTTCGCGTCGGCGACGGTGCCAAGGATCGTCACGGCATAGCGGTAAAAGATTTCCCCGTGATGAGTCAGGACCGTCTTTTTTCCGAGGCGGTCAAAGAGATGGATGCCGAGTTCCTCCTCTAACTGCTTGATCTGGACCGTGACGGCGGCCTGGGAATAGCCTAACGCCTCGGCGGCTTTTGAAAAACTTTGCTTTTGCGCGATCTGTAGAAACGTGCGGATCTCTCGAAGTTCCATGGCGGCTTCCTTTCTTATATATAAAAATTTATAAACGATCTGTTTAAAACGTTCAATTTTACTTTTAGTACTTCTTATGATACGCTAAGAATATAGAAATTGCAAGAAAATAGCAGGATAGAATGCGAATTTTCAGGATGTGAGACTCGGAGTCATGAATGGCGGGCGGAAAAAGTGATCCGATCGGCAGAAAAGAACGGAGAAAGGACGGATACAATGGAGAAAAGCGATATCAGATATCAGGCATATGTGAGTATTCTGGAAGAGGAGCTGAAGCCGGCGATGGGATGTACGGAGCCGATCGCCATCGCTTACTGCGCGGCAGTCGCGAGAGAAGTGCTCGGCGGACTCCCGGAGAAGGTGAAGGTAGGAGCCAGCGGCAGCATGATCAAGAACGTAAAATCCGTGATCGTTCCGAATACGGATCATTTAAAGGGAATCCCGGCGGCGGCGGCGGCAGGAATCGTTGCAGGTGATCCGAAAAAGGAACTTGAGGTTATAGCGTCTGTTACAAAAGAGCAGATCACGGCGATGAAGGAATTCCTTCAGACGACCCCGGTGGAAGTGGAACATATTGATAACGGCATCACCTTTGATATCATTGTGACACTGACACGCGGAACAGATACCAGCATGGTCCGCATCGCAAATTATCACACGAATGTGGTACATATTGAAAAGAACGGAGAGGTTCTCAAGGATATTCCGGTGAATGGTGAGGAGGAGGAAGGTCTTACGGACCGCTCACTGCTCGATATGGAGCATATCTGGGACTTTATCCACACAGTGGATGTGAATGATATCAGAGAGGTTCTGGAGCGCCAGAAAACTTACAATATGGCGATCGCCAGAGAGGGAATGCGTGGGAAGTATGGATCCAACATCGGCGCACTTCTTCTTGATATGAATGGAAATGATGTTCGTACACGGGCGAGAGCCATGGCGGCAGCCGGATCCGACGCACGAATGAACGGATGTGAGCTTCCGGTTATCATCAACTCCGGCAGTGGAAATCAGGGAATCACGGCTTCTGTTCCGGTCATCGTATACGCAACGGAGCTGGGAGTCGATGAGGATACCATGTACCGGGCGATGGCACTCTCAGATCTCACGACGATCCACCAGAAGACGCCCATCGGAAGACTTTCCGCCTACTGCGGCGCAGTCAGCGCAGGCGCAGGTTCTGGGGCTGGGATCGCGTATCTCTCCGGCGCGTCCTACGATGAGGTGGTCCACACCGTGATCAACGCGGTCGCCATTATTTCCGGTATGGTCTGCGACGGCGCGAAAGCGTCCTGCGCGGCAAAGATCGCTGAGGCGGTGGACGCGGGGATCATCGGCTACTATATGGCAAAGCGTGGTCAGAACTTTGATGACGGCGACGGAATCGTGACGGCCGGGATCGAAGCTACGATCCGCAACGTGGGACGTCTCGCAAAAGAGGGAATGAAGGAGACGAATGATGAGATCATCAGCATTATGATCGGGAGCTGAGGTCTGGAATCTTGTGTGAATTAAGATATGAAAGTATGGTTTCGGAGTGTTGTCCAGGTGACGGCACTCCGCTTTTGATGTATAAGGTTTTTTCTGTGAGAAATAACCTTAGTTTGATAAAGAATAACAAAGAAGTAGAAAGATATGGCAAAAAATGATACATTATATACAAGAAAAGTCGCAGGAATGTGCGGCTTTCAGAAACTCTTTTCAGCAGCGATGCGCGGGAAGAGAGATAGAAAAATGAGGGAGGGAAGAACATGAGCTATGATATCAATCTGAAACATCTGGAATACTTCATCAAGGTGGCGAGACTTGGTTCCATCAACAAGGCGGCCCAGATGCTCTATGTTTCCCAGTCCCATCTTGGAAAGATCATTCATGACCTGGAGGAGACCGTTGGAGCGCCGCTCTTAAACAGGAGCCGTCAGGGCGTGACGCTGACTCCCGAGGGAAATGAGTTTTTGGAGCGGTCGGTGCGGATCTTAAAGGAAATGGAAGGAATGCACCTGCGGCCTTTAAAGGAGATGGAGAAGACAGAGCCCCTGGCAGTGTCCATGACAAAGTTCTCCCATGTAATGGAGAGCTTTATCACTATCGTGAGACGTTACCAGGATCAGCCGGAATTCACCCACCGCCTGTATGAGGGGCAGCTGGAGGATGTCATCGAGGATGTGGTCTCCGGGCGGGCCGACATCGGAATTTTCCATTTCGACAGCCAGAGAAATGAGGAGATCCAGATGATGGCGGCGGCGAAAGGCCTTACATACCGGTTCCTCTCCTATGTGGAACCGCAGATCGTGATCTCAAAGGATCATCCGCTCGTCCGGGAGAAGAAGCCGATGACAAGGGAGAATCTTGCGAATTACGGATTTATCCGCTATATGGGGCTGTATGACGATATTCTCTCCAATATCCTCGGACCAAATGAGGATGGGGGAGGTACGGGAAAGAAGAAGGAGATTTATGTGACAGGGCGTGCGACGCTCATGAACCTGATTTCACAGACAGATTTTTACAGCATCGGGATCCATGACTTCGACAAGCAGCTGTCGGATTTCCGGGCAGTTTCCGTGCCGATTCCGGGGTGCGAGGTGAAGCTGGAATTCGGGTATGTGACACTTTCGGATGTGCCGATCTCCGGGATTGGGGAAGAGTTTTTGAAGGAAGTAAGAGAGCGGCTTGAGAGGGGACAGGACGTTTGAAATAAGAGAAGATGCACGGAAAATGTGCTGATAAGAGTTTCCTGCAAAGTATGGAAAGTGCGGCAGCAGGAGTGGAAGGTCATAGAGGAAAGGAGTAAACAAAAGTTATGTTTCAGGATCTGATCAATGAGGCGCTGGAAGCGGGACGCCCATACATCAAAGAGGGAGAGGTTGCGACCTATATTCCGGAGCTTGGAAGAGCGGATAAGAATAAGCTCGGAATCAGCATCTTCTGCCGGGATGGAAGCCGGTTCTCTTGCGGGGACACGAAGGACCGGTTCAGCATCCAGAGTATTTCGAAGGTTATCAGCCTTGCGGTAGCCCTTGAGGTCTGCGGGTTTGACATGGTGTTTGAAAATGTGGGGATGGAACCGTCGGGGGACGCGTTTAACTCCCTGATCAAGCTTGAGGGATCCAACAGCCATCCATACAATCCGATGATCAATTCCGGAGCAATCGCAGTGGCGAGCTTTATTGAGCCGAAGGTATCGTTTGAGGAGATGCTGAAGCTGGCGAGATGTTTCTGTCAGGATGACGGGATCGTTCTGGATGAGAAAGTCTACGGTTCAGAGATGTCAACGGTGGCGAGAAACCGCGCCATCGCCTATCTTTTAGAGAGCAAGGGCGTGATCAATGGAAATGTGGAGGAAGCACTGGATTTCTATGTGAAAATGTGTTCGCTGAGCGTCACGGCGGAAAGCCTTGCGGGATTGGGACTTCTGCTCGCGAATGACGGAGTGGATCCATCCGGAAAGCGGCTGCTGAATTCCGATACCGTGAGAGTCGTGAAGACGATCATGCTGACCTGCGGCATGTATGACGGGTCCGGGGAATTTGCGGTCCGCGTGGGAATTCCTTCTAAGAGCGGTGTCGGCGGCGGGCTGCTGTCTGTTGTTGACGGGAAGATGGGCATCGGAATCTATGGTCCGTCCCTGGACGCAAAGGGAAACAGCATTGCGGGGAGAAAGATCCTGCAGTTCCTTTCCTCACAGATGAAATTGCATATTTTTGCGAAGAAAGACTGAGCAGTTTTTTGATGAAGGGTAACAGTTCATCAGGTTACGATGAAAGTATGAAAGTGGTACGGGACCCAGGGAAAAATGGGCGGACGGAAACTTTCTTCTTTAGAGAAAAATTAGGAAAGGGAGGTATAATGGAGTGTGCGGTTCTGGCAAAATTTTCTGAAAAAATGATTGTAAATATGGGTAACTTACAGTAAAATTTTGGGGTAACAAAAAAAGAAAAAAGAGGGGTAACAACACATGTACGATTTGTATGGGGCACTGATCGGGAATCTCAGTAATTATCTTTACACATACATCCTGATCATTTTACTTGTTGCAGGCGGAATCTACTTTACGGTCCGCACAAAGTTTGTTCAGTTCCGCTATTTAAAGGAATCTTTGCGGGTCGTTCTCGCACCGAGTGAGGATGACAAGGCGATCTCGTCCTTTCAGGCACTTATGGTTTCGACGGCATCCCGTGTGGGAACCGGAAATATCGCAGGCGTATCTACTGCGATCTGTCTCGGCGGACTCGGATCATTATTCTGGATGTGGCTCACAGCGCTTCTGGGAATGTCTACTGCTTTCGTGGAGGGAACTCTGGCTCAGATCTATAAGCGCCGTTCCGATGACGGCGGCTGCTACGGCGGTCCGTCCTACTACATCGATCAGGCAACCGGAAAACACTGGCTCGGAATCCTGTTTGCAGTGTTCATGATCCTGACCTACATGGTCGGCTTCAATCTGGTTGCATCCTTCAATATCGCAGATGCATTCCGTGTCATTCCGGCATACTCCCAGAATGAAAACCTTGCAAAATGGATCATCGGCGGCGTGCTTGCAGTGTTATTCTTCGTCTGCATCAGCGGCGGTGGAAAGCAGATCGCGGGGATTACAGAGAAGGTTGTTCCGTTCATGGGATTCTTCTACATTGCGGTTGCCGTGTTCGTGATCGTGACCCATATCACACTTCTCCCAGGAGTGTTCGCAGAGATCTTCCGCAACGCGTTTGATGTGAAAGCAATTTTCGGCGGATTTACGGGGTCTGCGGTCATGCTTGGTATCAAGAGAGGTCTTTTCTCTAACGAAGCCGGTGTCGGCGCTGCTGCGTGTGCGGCTGGTTCCGCGGGTGTTTCCCATCCGGTAAAGCAGGGACTTGTTCAGGTGCTTTCTGTATTCCTTGATACCTGTATGATCTGTACAGCAACTGCGATGCTGCTGCTCTGCTCCGGTGTGGAGCCGGATGCGGATATGGCCGGAATGGCCTATGTGCAGGCGGCTATGAACAGCACACTCGGCAAGTTTGGTGTTGTGTTTATTACAGTTTCCCTGTTCCTGTTTGCATTTACGACTCTGCTTGGAAACTTCTATTATGCGGAGACAGGGCTTGCGTATCTTTGCGGCATGACTCCATCTAATGGGGCAAAGTGGTGCATGAGGATTGTTGCTGCGGTGGTTGTGTGCGTCGGCGCTACGATGAAGCTTGGTATTGTCTGGGATACAGCGGATGTGCTGATGGGCTTCATGGCGCTGATCAATGTGCCGGTGATCGTTATTCTCCTGAAGCCGGTACTGCGGTGTCTTGAGGATTATACAGAGCAGAAAAAGGCCGGAAAGAATCCGGTGTTTAAGGCGGAGCATATTGGACTGAAGGAGAAGGTGGACTTCTGGAATTAGGGACGATATTTCCGGGAATGGAATTGGATATGGAAATAGGTGAAGGGCAGCCGCAAGGCTGTCCTTTTTTTTGGGGGGGGGGGGGGACGGGAGTGACGATTTTGGCGAGAGTACGCTGCCGGTCAGCGTTCAGCCTCAGACGCTTGGATTTTCCGGGCGGTTCCTCTAAGCTTGCGAAAGAATGCTAAGGACGGGGAAAAGTCGGCACAACTCGCCTTCGGCTCAAACAAGTGCCGCCTGTCCCCCAACGCATTCTCCCGCGAGCTAAGAGGAAACCATGCCCGGAAAATAATGCGTCTGAGCCTGGCGGCAGACCGGCAGCTGGTCGTGGCTGTGCGAAGGAAAAGTTCTTATATTACATAGTCATCTCCGGGCTGACCATTCTGAACGAGGTCGGCGATGGTGACGCCGTCCAAGTATTCGTTGACGACTTTGTCGAGACCCTGCCAGAGAGGGAGAGTTTTACAGCTTCCCATTCTGGGACAGTCGGTGCTGCCGGGCTCTAAGCAGGCTACCGGAGCCATGGAGTTTTCAGTGAGGCGAAGAATGCTGCCGACTGTGTACTGTTCCGGTGCTTTTGTGAGGCGATATCCGCCGCCTTTACCGCGGACCCCCTCTAAGAGTTTTGCCTTTACGAGGATTTTGATGATGCCCTCGAGGTATTTTTCAGAGATTTCCTGTCTCGCTGCTGTATCTTTTAATGGAATATAGCCGTCTGTCTGGTGCTCCGCAAGATCGATCAGGACGCGGAGAGCGTAGCGGCCTTTTGTTGAAACCATCATAATCTGTATCCTCCCATGCTGCTGCGTGTTGCTGAATATTTTTGATCGTAATGTAAGTTTAACATTATTCCTATTATAATACAAGGTTTAAGGGAAATAAAGACAGTGAAAAGGATAGAGGTGTTGTGATATATGATAGAAATTTTCTAACATGATATCCGGAATGAGACTTGACAAACAGATGATATCGTCATATAATCCTATTAACATATATGAAAGGTAGGTAATAACTCATGGCAAATATATATACATCCGCAGATCAGCTGATCGGAAAGACTCCGCTCTTAGAGCTTACACAGATTGAAAAATCCGAGGGACTTAACGCGAAGATCCTTGCGAAGCTGGAATATTTCAATCCGGCCGGATCGGTAAAGGACAGGATCGCGAAGGCGATGATCGATGACGCTGAGGCGAAGGGAATCTTAAAGGCTGGTTCTACGATCATCGAGCCGACTTCCGGAAACACAGGAATCGGTCTTGCGTCGGTTGCAGCTGCCCGCGGTTACCGGATCATTATCGTTATGCCTGAGACCATGAGTGTGGAGAGACGCCAGCTTATGAAAGCCTACGGTGCAGAGCTTGTGCTCACTGAGGGCGCAAAGGGAATGAAGGGCGCGATCGCAAAGGCGGAGGAGCTCGCAAAGGAGATTCCGGGAAGCTTTATTCCGGGACAGTTTGTAAATCCGGCGAATCCGGAAGTTCATGAGAGAACAACCGGTCCGGAGATCTGGGAAGATACGGACGGCAAGGTTGATATTTTTGTCGCTGGTGTCGGCACCGGCGGAACCATCACCGGAACCGGAAGATATTTAAAGAAGCAGAATCCGGACGTGAAGGTCGTTGCGGTGGAACCGGCAAGTTCTCCGGTACTGAGCCAGGGCAAGGCAGGATCCCACAAGATCCAGGGAATCGGAGCCGGATTTGTTCCGGATGTTCTCGACACGAAGATCTATGATGAGATCATCTCTGTGGAGAATGATGATGCGTTTGCGGCAGGAAAGTTAGTTGGAAAGAAGGAAGGAGTCCTCGTGGGAATTTCCTCCGGTGCGGCGATCTGGGCAGCGATCGAACTTGCGAAGAGACCGGAAAACGCAGGAAAGACGATCGTGGCACTGCTTCCGGATACCGGCGACAGATACCTTTCCACACCGTTATTTGCGGACTAAGGAAAGAAAAAACAGATAAAAATATATGAGAAAGACTGCGGGTCCATATCGGTTGATATGTGGATCTGCAGTTTTTTTATGCAACAGGAAATGTCGGGGAATTCCCTGTTGCATAAAAGGCATTAACGTGCTAAAGATGCGCACTCGCGCAAAGATGTAGATTGCCGCACGCGACCGCGCGAGGCGCGAGAATGTGCCAGGCACATTCTTTTTATACAATGGAAGATTCCAAGTGTGCCGGGCGTATTTTTGGCGTTTTTGACAGAAGGTCGTGAAAAACTGTTTGGAGCAAAGGTAAATAAATCCCACAAAATAATAATAATTACTATTATTGACATTTAAAACAAAGTATGTTAGAATACAACCATAAACAAGACGATACGCAACAGACAAGACGATATACAACAAAAAAGACGACCGTCAGACAGAAACGGTAAATTACAGGAACAGAAAGAATCATTTTGCAAAAAGAAGGGAAAACAATAAGAAAACAAGAATCAGAAAGGAGTTCAACACTATGAGCAGATACGCAGGAACAAAAACAGAAAAGAACCTCGAGGCAGCATTCTCCGGAGAATCCCAGGCGAGAAACAAATATACCTACTTTGCATCCGTAGCAAAGAAGGAGGGATACGAGCAGATCGCGGCTTTATTCTTAAAGACAGCTGACAACGAAAAAGAGCACGCGAAGATGTGGTTCAAGGAGTTAGATGGAATCAGCGATACCGCTGCAAACCTTGCGGCAGCCGCAGCAGGGGAAAACTACGAGTGGACCGATATGTACGAGGATTTTGCGAGGACCGCCGATGAGGAAGGTTTCCATGCTCTCGCAGCAAAATTCCGTATGGTAGGCGAGATCGAGAAGCACCATGAGGAGCGCTACCGTGCCCTTCTTAAAAATGTGGAGACAGCTTCTGTATTCGAAAAGGGTGAAGTAAAGGTATGGGAGTGCCGCAACTGCGGCCATCTCGTGATCGGAACAAAGGCACCGCAGGTATGTCCGGTCTGCAGCCATCCGCAGAGCTACTTTGAAGTTCGCGAAGAAAATTATTAAGTCATATGCTTACGTTATGGCACTGTTCTATTTCATTGCCTGCTGAATGAAAAGCATTGAAAAGAAGGGGCTGTCGCACTAGCAAATATTTTTTGCTGGGCGGCAGCCCTGGTTTATGCCCAAATGGGGGCGAAATCGGTTGTGATTTCGCCCTCATCCCTTATAAACACAGTTCATTCCCAGACATCCCTTTCGGCATGCCTGAGTTCAGAAAGGTCCATTTCCTCCACAAAGGCACTTACCAGACGAACTGGATCATCAGATGGAATAGAAATCTCTAAATCCAGCGGAAGTTTGATTTGATAATACAGCGAAAATGAGGTATAATCCCTCTGTATTATTTTGTTTAGTCGCATAAACTGATTATACCACGAACGCCGGGCTTTTCGAAGCTCGGCGTTTTGTGTTGGATATATAAAAGGAGCTGCCGCACGTTAGTGCGACAGCCCCTCTGTTGTTGTTCGATTTTTGGTGTATGGTAAATGTCTTGCTTTAGATTGCCGTTTACTTCAGTCGTAATTTAATTGTAAATATTTTACGAATGTTTCCAACAAGATATTGACTTTAATCGTAATTATGAGCATAATGTTATTGAGTTATTATAACCGAGGTGAGTGTATGGATTACATGACTGAACTCACCGCTATTGCAAAAACGCATGGCGGAATTATTGAAACGAAAATAGCAGCGCAACGCGGCATCTCCAAGGCGATGCTTTATAAGTTGTGCAAAGAAGATAAAATCCATCGTATTGTAAAAGGCCAGTACATTCTTCCCGATGATATGCAGGATGAATTATTGGCAATCAGTAACCGTTCAGAAAGAATCATTTTTTCTCACGAAACAGCTCTTTACCTTCACGGAATTTCTGACCGTACTCCATTTGAGCATACGGTTACTGCACCGTCTGGTTGTATTCCTTCTGCGGCAATTAAATCTGAATGCAAAGTGTATTATATCAAGCCTGAATTGTTTGAACTTGGCAAAACAACGCTGAGAACACCTGCTGGAAATGATGTTCCTGCATACGATCTTGAACGCACCATTTGTGATGTAATTCGCAGCCGTAACAAATTGGGAACTGAAACATTTTTAGCGGCACTTAAAATGTACGCCGCAAGCCCGAAGAAAAACCTAAACCAACTGAATACATATGCAAAACAGATGCGTGTTGAAAAAGTGTTGCGTCAATATTTGGAGGTGCTTCTGTGAGTAAAGCAATGAGTTTGAAGGCGAAAATTCGCAATATCGCAAAACAGAAGAATATCCCTGCACAGGTCATTCTGCAGAACTATATGTTTGAGCGTCTGCTTGTCCGCCTTTCCGCTTCCGAATACAAAGAGAAGTTTGTATTAAAGGGCGGTATGTTGGTAGCCGCCATTGTCGGACTCGACAACCGCGCAACCATGGATATGGACACCACTCTTAAAAATCTGCCCCTTACACCGGAAGCAATTCGCAGTGCGTTGGAAGATGTTTGTGACATCGCATTCGATGACGGCGTTGTATTCGAGATTGGCACAATTTCGCCCATCCGTGAAGATGATATTTACGGCGGATACCGTGTCATGCTGAACGCCAAGTTTGATACTCTGCTGACTCCACTTAGCATTGATGTGTCCACCGGTGATGCTATTACACCCCATGCGGTGCAGTACAACTTCTCTGAAATTTTCGATGATGAGAAATCTTATGAGCTGTGGGCATACAACATTGAAACCGTCATGGCCGAAAAGGTTGAAACTATTTTACGCCGTGGCGTGTTCAATACTCGTCCCAGAGATTTTTACGATACCTATATACTGACCACAACGCAGAAATTCGATAATGCGGTATTTGCTGATGCGTTAAGTGCAACTGCCAAGCATCGTGGCACTACAGAACAGATTGCAGATGTTCCTTCTATTCTTTACAACATCGAAGAAAGCCCGGAACTCAAAACAATGTGGGGCAAGTATCGCAAGCAGTTTTCTTATGCGAAAGATATTACTTACGAACAAATTATTGCATATTCCGCAAAAACAGAGCACTCGCTCCGCATGAGCGGAGCGCTGTTCCGCTAGGAACGGATCATTGCCCTGTTGGTTAATAAAGTTACTTGCTTTCTACACGTCTATCGCGACCTGGAAAGTCTAATCGATATGCTTTAGAGGTCATGCGGCTGAGACATGCATCTGCATATGTGTTATCACCAAACAATTGGTACCAGTTCGCTACTGGCATCTGCGAGATGATGACTGTTGATTTTCGGCAATCTCTAGCTTCGATGATTTCAAAGAGATCACGGCACTTGTCAAGATTTAAATCCATCAATCCAAAATCATCTATAACAAGAAGATCATAACCGGCCATCTTGTTTGAATACTCATAGTAATTATCTTCACTATGCGCATGGGCGGATTCTTGAAGCAGATAATTCGCACGGATATATTTAACAGTCCTCATTTGATGTAATGCTGTGACACAAAGTGCACATGCAACATGTGTTTTGCCAGCTCCTGCTCCACCTGTAATCAAAAGATTGTTCGGCTCATCGATCCAATCACCTTTGGCCAGTAATTCAATGACATGTGTGTTTAACTGCCTCTCTGGATCATAAAGAGAACTATCAAGGTCAGCTGCCGGATATTTTAGTGTTGCTTGTTTTAAGAGCCGATTGAACTTCTTGTTTTCTCTCCCTGACCACTCATGGTTGATGATTTCAGAGAACCTTGTTTCAAAGCTCTCTAATCCCGAATTCGGATTCATAAGTTGGTTTTCAAAAGCTTCTGCCATGCCGGACATACGCATCTTATAGAGTTTGTCCATAAGAAGATTTTGATCCTTTGTAAGTTTGTCGTTATAATTGTATTCTTTCTGTCTGTATGCCATAATCATTCACCTTTACTTGTAGTAATCCTTTCCTCTGATGTTTTCATGAGATGGAAGTGATTCCGGTGATGATTCTGGATGCTCATCGCACTCCATCTTTTTAAGCACCTGCCTGTACGTCGAGTAGCGACAGGAGTTCATTTCAATGCATTTACGAGCGGCTTCTTCTGCAATGCCTTTAGGGATTGCTTTTACTCGATGTAGTATCCCGGCACATGCATTGAATGCTTGCTCTTCGTGCTTAGAAGATTTTAGGATTCGATCAATCAATTCAGACATGGAAGGACCGAACACAGACGCCCAGCGCCTGTAATAGTTTCCATCTTTCGAATTGATTTCTTGATAATAAAGGTGTTCCGGAGGCATATGCTCATCCGTAGTTATGTACAACGGAAAATCCTTATAAGATCTTCTATGAGTGCAGATCAGACGGTTGTACTGATCACAGATACGAATCTCAGAAGGTGTAGCCTTAAGGATTGCTGGTTTTCCGCAGTAAGTATACAATACAGAGTAGTAGTGGCCGTCATAATCGATGTGATAATTATTAGGCACCTTCAGTACCGCTTTGTAATCACAAGTTGTGTATTCTCCGCCTGGCAGTGGTTTCATACAGGGTTTGTCATACTTGATAAACATTTCTTGTCTGGAAAAAGCTTGATTCTGAAAAGGTCTCGCATTGAGGACGGCTACTATCTTTTTGATATCAGCATTCAAATCCTCAAAGGATGTGTAAATCTTTTCTTTTAACTTTTCTATAAGATGTGTTTCAAGGTAACGCACATGATTCTCGACCGTTGGCTTTCCCTTAGGCTTATGAGCCGGTGGTGGAAGCACAATCGTATCATAGAAGTCTTCCAAATCAGAGAAGGTTGACTGTAATACAAGATCATCTTTTGTATGCTTCGTAACAGCTGTTTTTAGATTATCTGGGACAAAGTGTTTAGCAACTGCACCATAGAAGGATACCGCATGTACACAGCCTTCGATAAAACAAGGAAGTTTTTCATTTGGAAATGCCTCTGCATAGATCATACTGCTCACGCCTAATGTTGTGGAAAAGATATGAACTCTCATGATTTCACCGGTTGTAACATCCGTCAGAAGTCCAGGCTGGTCGCCAACCCAGTCGATGTACATCTTCTCACCAGGCTTGCGATTTACCGCCATTGAAATTTTTGTGCCACCATAGTTTTCCTGAACAAAACGTTGATAGTATTCATAAAACTGAGATTTTTCATATCCATCTGGATTCTTTTCTTTGTAGTCCAGCCAACAGAATGAAATATTTACTCTACTGTTTGGGGCATGAATACGATCATAGTAATACTGAAAATCTGGAAGTGGAACTTCTTTGCGTTGAAGATTTTTCTGTGGGTAAAAGAGGTTCTCTACTTTTTTTGGTGACATAGCTTCAAGCTCGTCAATGGTAAGCTCAAGAGCCTTATATCGACTCATGATCAAGTTAAGAGTGCTTGATCCGATTCGAAAACGATCCATAACAGATCTGGTTGGGCACTTATTCAGACGCATCTGAATAGCACCAATAATAGTGTTGTAGTCCTGCATAAAAATGCCTCCTTTCGTAATCTAAAAATAATGACTACGAAAAAACTATAACACTTTATAAGAATGCGTGATCCGACGAAGCGGAAAAGTGTTCCGTTACGACCGGAAACACTGATCCGTTGCTAGCGGAATCGATGATCCGATGAAGCGGAATTTGCACAAATTATGGATTCCATAAAGACTTTGCTCAAATATAAAGCATTTAAATAATATTCGGAGGAGAATATCATGAATAACGACCTTCTTAAAAGATATATTGACGATCAACCTACAAAGATTGTAACAAAGCTCGATTTTGCAACAGGCAAACTATCCTATGACAAGATTGTTCAATGCCAGAAAAGGACGGATGCTAAGCCCGAAGAACTTTGCCGTGCATATCTGTTGACCAAACTTGTAAATGAGCTTGGTTACGATCCTGCCAAAATAGAAATCGAGCATGAATACACAGCAGGTCGTCCGCACACAATTACCAGCCGCATTGATGTAATTGTGAGAGATGCGAATGGCGATGCATTCTTATTTATTGAAGTAAAAAACGAAGAAGAGTATGCGACAATTGACAAGGACAATGTTATTGAGGAGCAACTCTTCAAGTTGGCGGGCATGGAACGCACAGACGGCCACCGTGTAAAATATCTGGTTCTATATACTACCAATGATACAACAGGTACGCTTGCTGATGAGTGCATAATCATTGACAACCAAAAATATCCAACCTATGCCGATTGGGAAGCTGTCCGTGATTTTACCAACACAATCCCTGCTCGTTATGGGAAGGCACAGAAAAAGCCATACATAAAAGGTTCCGAAAAAGACCTGGAAACTAATTTCTCGCACGGTATGCTTTTGCAGCTTCAAAAGGATTTACACAATGTTCTTTGGGGTGGCGGCGGAACCGATGACAACGATGTTTTCTCTTCTTTGACAAATCTGATCCTTTCCAAAATACAGGACGAAGATGAGAAGGAAGACGGCGACACTTACGATTTTCAGTCTATGACATTCGCCAAGGATGGCGATGAGGAATTTGAAACAAACGAGAAGCTCTTTGACCGTATCAACGAGCTTTATCGTCGTGCACTTAAATCCAAACTCTATATTTTGGATGAAAAGGAACTTGGAAAATCTTATGTAGTAGATACCAAAAAGTTCTCCCTATCAAAGCTCAAATATGCCGTTCAGAAGTTAGAAGGACTTTCTTTTGTGGATGGTAAGAATAGCTTGAGCGGTAAAGATATATTAGGCGACTTCTTTGAAGGCATTATTCGCGATGGTTTCAAACAGAGTAAAGTTTAAGCAAAGCGAGGTGAATAATAGTGGCGAAAACACCATTAGATAAACAAATTGAAAAAGCACGAAAAGAGGCACAAAAAAATGCTTATAAAGAAGAGCTTCGCCAAAGAGCTGCTTCGATTGTCAGTTCTCAACCAATAATCAACGGAGTTCGCATTATTGATGATACAGCGGAGATAGTTCTTAACTGTCTTCTTGAAAATTGCAAAGATAGCTCTACAGGGCATGTAAGCTATGATAATGATATTTTTCCGCAAGCGGTTTCTCGCTCCATTGGATTGGAAATTGAAAAAATGATTCAATATGGCATGGTTACGTCTTATATCCCGTGGGCAAATGGGGGTATGCTAAATTTGCTCCCCTGTTCGTTTTCATATTTTGAGAGAAAGGCAACTGCGCAAGCGATGTCTTTAGCATCTACAACTGGGGAGAAGGTGGATTCAATTATTTTCATAAGTCATAGATCAACAGATAAAGATGTTGCGGATATGCTTGTAGATTTTTTCTGTGGAACAGGCATTCCGAGAAACGCTGTTTTTTGTTCTTCGTTGCCGGGAAACGACATAAATGAAAAAATTAGCGGCGAGGTAAAAACGGCGCTCAAAAGTAGTGCAATCAATGTAGCCATTCTTTCACACAGTTATTACGAAAGTGCATACTGTCTAAATGAAGCTGGTGTGTTATGGTATCGTGATGATGTTCCCGTTATTCCCATTGCCCTCCCAGAGATTACTTCTAACAACATGTTTGGATTTCTGAACAATGAGTATAAACTGCGTTGCCTGGATTCTGATGATGATATTTCGTATATCTATGATGCTGTAAGCGAAGCGGTTTCTGCGCCGCAGACAAAGCATAGTATCATTACTCGTGAAAATCAAAAGCTTAGAGAGCGTTATGTTGCTTTCCTCGGCACCAGAGAAATCCAAATACCAGTACCTACAACAACACCGGCAATATCTACCGCTGAAATCACTACAGATGACGAGCGAATTGTTCTATATTACATACTTAAAAAGAATGTTCGTAAAGTATCGAAAGCAGCCATTTATGACTGGTTAAACAAGAGCGAAATTTACGATGTAGATATAGATAATGCTTTTGATTTATTGTCATCGCTTGCTGGCGGAACTGTTGAAAAAGACACTTTGGAATTCGGCATTGAGGCATTCCGCAAATACTCGGCAAATGCGGCATCCGTACTCCCTGAACTGAAAGAGTGTGTAGTTCGACATACGAAATTAGCTATCAATACATTCAAAGCCATTTGGAGTACAGATACTCTTGATCCGACAATAGGATTATTTATTGCCTATATTATCGACAAAAGAATGAGCACATTTGGTGATCGCTGGAAAGCAGATGGACAAATCGCAAGTATCAAACAGTGGGAAAGCAAAAACACCTTGGATGATACACTTTCAAAGAATTATGGAACTTGCCTTGAATTTCTTGTCCAAAACAATTTTGTCTACGCAAGCGAATGGACAGGCCCTGGAAATGTGAGACAGTTTACGCTGTGTCCTTCGCTCCAGGAGTATTTGTTTAATTGCCCGGCGGAAATCGTCGATGAGTTGCAGAAGCTAAAGAATGCACATTATTGCGACTTGCCATTTTGAGTAAATGTTTATAATGGGGCTGTCGCACTAGCAAATATTTTTTGCTGGGCGGCAGCCCCAATGATTCGAATCTTTGAAATACAGTGTTCCCGTTTCAAGACGGAGAAACTGCCCTCGGCCCAGATTTTACGAAGCCGCATCATGGACAGGAATTCAGGAGTTCCCACGCGCTGATGCCCTCTGAAAAATGCCGGATAACAACTGCTGGCCAACACTCTGCGCCGAATTCCAGCTTTCTCTTGATACGTTGGCCGGAATGTAGCTTCCATCCGCAGCCATCGCTTCTCCGTCGATCAGCCCGCTGTCTATGCATTGCTTGACTATTTCATAAAAGGCTTTCTGAAAAAGGCTGCGCTGTTGCCATTTTCGTGTTCTGGTCTTGCTGAATGTGGAGTGATTTGGGATCGTGTCATCCAGTTCAAATCCGCAAAACCATCGGTAGGCGATGTTGAGCTGAACTTCTTCCACCAACCGCCGCTCTGATTTGATGCCATACAGGTATCCGATCAAGAGCATTTTGAACATACTGACAGGGTCCACAGATGGATGGCCTGTTGCCGGATAATATGGCGCCAGAAGATCATAGATGAAATCAAAGGATACCATCCGCTCGATCTTCCGCAGCAGGTGGGTTTCTGGAATCAGTGACTCAATATCCACGAAAATCATTGCCATTTGTCTGCTTTGGTGTCCCATCATGCTGCATCCCTCCTATAACTATTGTACCACAGAAAGGATTTGCGCACCACTTTGTCAACAGGTCCCTTATTGTACATTATCGAGGCTTTACATCTGGAACGGAGCATTATATAATAAACGCGAAGTGCTAAGACACGCGGCACAGGCTGCCTGTCCCAGCGAAAAACAGATGCTTGACAGTGTTCTGAACGGAAACACCGTCTTTTTTGCGCGCACCTCGCCAAAGCATACACGGCCAAGGGAGGGGCGGGAGTCGTCGTGCCGCCGTATGCCGACGGTATGGATGGGCGCGGCACGGACCGTAGGCGCATTTTCAAACCTTGATGTTTTCGGATCCCGTCGAGGCGGGAGCGGAATTTTACCCACGCACGCATGTGAATGAAAAGTCTAATCCCCCAGCTATGCTGGGGAGAATGGAATAAGTGGAAACGGTGAGGATAACAAAATAAAGCCTCCTGTGATATGATGAGAATGGTGTCGCAAGCCAAACTCAAAATCAAAGGAGGCGGTCCAAATGGACAATAGAAGTTTATCACATACTCGATGGAAATGCCAGTATCACATAGTATTTATACCGAAATACAGAAACTATAAATGAGCAAATTTGAAAAATTGCACAAAACTACGCCACGACCTTTACAAAGGAGTCAAAATCATTGCATTCCCTTGCACATTGATAGAGGGTCAGATATTTTTCCATCTGGATTATGTCACTGATCTTGTGATACCCTGTTTCAAAAGGACAGACTTCGCCAGTTTCAACAACACACATATAGTGTGCAAATGACATAATCAACCAATATCTTCGGATTCCCTGCGCAGAACGGATTTGATAGCTGTCCAACGCCAGTTTATCCTTATATTGGCGGAAAAACACCTCAATTGGCCACCTGCATACGTAATTGTCCAGGATTTCATTTGTGGATAAAGACACATCCATGCAAAGGAAAGCCCTTAGTGCTTTCGGTTTTCCAAATGCTTTTTCAGGATAGCTGAAAAGAACAATCGCGTTTTCTATACCGTTGAGATTGCCTTCATATCGGTACACATAATAGTTTCTGCCTTTGACTGTCACAAGGTCAAAGTTCTTGTGTGTCACGGATAATTCGGCAGCCAGTTCGCTGAGCTTCTTTTTCATTCCTAACGGGTACAGCAAACGATTTGTTTTCAAAGCACCAATGGTATGAAATCCTTGTACGGCAAAGGTGTTGATTATTTTTTCAGAAACGTACCAACAGTCACAAAGAAAATAGGACTTTACCGGAGGAACTGGCAGCTCCTTTGCGATATCCTGAACAATGTCAATTTTAGAAATCGACTTGTTGTACAGCACAAAAGCATAATTCAAAACAATGCCGTTACAGGAAAGCATAACCGAAACTGCCTGATGCCCATAGTCCTGTTTCCCTTTCAAATGAGATTGATGAAAATACGCATCCTCAATCGGATGCAGAGCCTGTGACGAAGGCTTTGTCTTTGAAGCTATCGTATCGTCAACAATACAGAAAACAGGTTTTCCGGTGCGGGCTGCTTCTGAATAAATAATCTCAATGACAGACTGTTTTAATGTATCTGAAAGCAACGATTCATCCCACTTTCCAGAGTTGAGGAAATGGGCAATTGTAGTTCTGTGGCAGAAACTGTTTTTAGCAAAATCCGTGGTTTTTCCATGGTATCCAGAAAGAAAGATGCTAATCAGGATACTCATAAGATGATTGATCATTCGATTAGAATACGATTTGCATAAATCTAATTTTTTAAACTGGTTGTATATGAATGTTGAATGATGTATAGTATTTGCAGGAGACACCTTCTTTCGTGAATGCTGTAAATGTTGGTTTGGTCACTTTCATTATACAACACAATCGAATTCAAGGTGTCTTTCTTTTATGCAAAATCACGAACTTGCTCATTTATAGTATGTAATTAAAATACAATAACTATGTGGCTTTCAGCCACGATCACGGCTTTGCCGTGAATAATTCAGGTTTACTTTAAAAATGTGCAATTTCTGACATCTTTCCATTTGTAGCTATAAAAAATTTTCCCATATCAGAATCAAATAATAATGATTTCTCAGGCTTAAGCATATCCAGCTCTTCCGGTATACTCCTTGCAATAATAAAACTGTTTGAACTCAGGGAAAGCAAATCATGATTGCCTACAAAATATTGTCCTATTGCTCTCCAGAAATTTGCACCAAATGTCTGCATACTATATAAAACCAGATCCATCTCATCCTCAATATCTATCCCATAGATCATTTCAGCAACACGAATCAGAAATGTTTTCTCAATGCCTGATATAACTACAATTTGGCGGGATCCCAGATTGTAAACCATTTTCTGGCATATAACTTTTCCAAAGTCTTCACCTTGATAGTTTCTATTTATAATCTTCACATTTGCTGCAACATTGAGAAATGAAATCAAATTTGTATTGATCACATTTTTCAGCTGCTCTTCAAAATCACTATTGTATGAAGATATGGCTGAGATTCCTTTCCCTACAATTGCCATATCTTCTGTTATTATATGTTCCAAAAGCCATCCAATTCCATCTCCCACAAGTTCTGCTATCTCTTTTTTGCTGCATTCATTGCGCTTTACAATGTCTGCTTTTTTTTTCAGCAGCATATTATAAAACTCGTCATGCAGCATCTTATGAAATTCATAACCGGCATAACCTATCTCCCGCATATATATTTCTTCACCCTTTGCATGCCTTTTAAAATATCTAAGCATATATTCCAGAGTTTCATTCATAAGGAATAACCGGTACTTCGCATCATCTCCTCTCTCCATTACTTTATTATAAATCTGATCTGATATCCGAAACAATTCTTTATGCTCTTCATCAAGTTTATCTATGCCCATAAGATAATTTTTACTCCATTTGATCAATTTGTCGTCTCCCTTCATGTCTTTATACTGTCAATATGCCTGTATTATCCAATTTTGCAGTTAACGTTTTAACCATTATATCATTCCCATTTTACATTTTCAATACGCGAACTTTACATTTTTAATGAAATATAAAAAGCGCCTCCCGGATTCAGAATATATTCATTCTGTTCCAAGAGACGCACTCACTGTCTTTTTATAAAAATGACTACTTATCCTGAATTATTCATGGAGCAATTTCTAATCTAAACCTTGCACCATGAATTGAAAAAATGATCCATGCAGCCATAACTTCTCTCAATTTGTCAGAAAAAAGGGTATAAAATCCCTATGACGAGTTTTTGAGCAATTATCATGCTGTCAAGGTCCATTGACGGTTGCTATTCCAGCTGTACATCCAGCTTACCTATTGCAGAAAGGGTGTCATAAAACTCTTCTTTATATGGACAGCTGCTGCACAGCTTGAATGTGATATATCTTGCATCATCTTCGAAGTAACCGGCCATGATCATATATATCATCTGGAGAAGGTTATCCCTGTCCGTATGATATCGAAACACTGCAGAATCATCGGTCTTAAATGAACGGTTTAAAATCCGTTCAATGCCAAGTCTGCTTATGAACTCTTTGATGAGGAGTAAGCCTGCATCGGAGGATAGGTCGCCTCCATCAAAATTTATTTTAATTTGCCTATTGCTTTGAAGTGAAAAGGTGTTTACAATACTCATAAAGGGCTCCTTTGTTGGTTTTTATTTTGATTAGACACCTTAATTTTACCACAAATGGATGCTCTTTTTATTCACTTAACAAGTGAAAATCAATATGTAATTAAAATACAATAACTATGTGGCTTTCAGCCACGATCACGGCTTTGCCGTGAATAATTCAGGATGAGGTATAATCCTTCTGTATTATTTTGTTTAGTCGCATAAACTGATTATACCACGAACGCCGGGCTTTTCGAAGCTCGGCGTTTTGTGTTGGATATATAAAATGAGCTGCCGCACGTTAGTGCGACAGCCCCTTTTTTATTTCTGATAAGCAGCCCGCTCGCCGCCGATATATTTGAGCCGTGTTCTCGCACAGACAACATGGGCGGAGCCGATGGATTTGATGGTGGTGCGGACCGGAACGGCGACATGGCGCAGATGCATACCGATCAAGGTGTCACCGATATCGATCCCGGCGTGTGCTTTTATAAATTCCACTGCGCAGGGATGCTCAAAGCCACTCCACGCGGCGGTGGAGAAGGAACCGCCGGCCTTCAACTGCGGCTTTACATTCACCATCTCAAGGCCATATTTCTCGGCGCACTCTTCCTCGATGATCAGAGCGCGGTTTAAGTGCTCACAGCACTGGGCAGCGAGGTAGAGACCGTGTTTCTTTGTCACATGGGAAAGGGCGGTAAAGACAGCCTGTCCGACTTCGCTGCTGGAGTAGCAGCCGATCGCGTGGGCAGCGATCTCGCTGGAGGAGCAGCCCACCACCAGGATCTGCCCCGGTTTCATTGCGGCGGTATTGATCAGCTCCTCGGCGATCGCTTTTGTCTGTTCATAAATTAAGTCAAGGTCCACATCGACGGATGTGGCGATATCTGTTGCGCTCATAGTATTTCCCTCTTTTTGCAGAATGCCCGGAGACTGAAAATACTCCGGGCGGTATATGGTTTCATGGTTAAATGGATCCGGCGGTGCATGCCGCTGTCATGAGGAACATGTGAACTGGAATTTACTCGAAATGATATTTGTCTAGCAGAGCATGCTTCATATCCCAAAGCGGCTTGGAAAGATCCACATGGACCTCATGCGGGTTTACAAGACGCTTTGTCTCATCCCATAAGGTATTGAGCTCTTCCTTGCAGTATTTCTGGATATCCATGACCTTCGGGGAGTGGTAGACACACTCGCCGTCCTTGAATACCTGTACCGGAAGCTCACGCATCGTGTAGGTTCCGGGAGCGAGGAGGGTCTTTTTCCAAGTTGCCACCGGGTCGAAGAGCAGTAACGGTTCGTCCTCGTTGAAGGTCTCTCCCACGAGACAGATAATGTCCGCGATGACCTTGTGGCTGTCCTTTCCGTAGATACGGTAGGTGGTCTTGTTGCCCGGGTTTGTGATCTTCTCCTCGTTCTCGGAGAGCTTGATCTTCGGGATGAAGGTTCCAGTCTTCTTGTCCATGATCGCCGCGAGCTTATAAACACCGCCGAAGGACGGGCAGTCCTTGGAGGTGATCAGGTTTGTGCCGACACCCCAGGAGTTGATGGTTGCGCCCTGGTTCTTTAAGCTTGTGATCAGGGTCTCATCGAGATCGTTGGATGCGGAGATCACAGCGTCCGTGAAGCCTTCCGCATCGAGCATTTTTTTCGCCTCTTTGGAGAGATAAGCGAGGTCTCCGCTGTCCATACGGATTCCGTAGAAGGTAAGCGGGATTCCCTCGGCGCGCATCTCCTTGAATACCTGGATCGCATGCGGGATACCCGAATTTAAGGTGTCGTAAGTGTCGACTAACAGGATACATGCAGTCGGATAGAGTCTCGCGTAGGTGCGGAAGGCGGTGAGCTCATCCGGGAAACTCATGATCCAGCTGTGGGCATGGGTTCCTTTTACCGGGACATCGAACATCTGGCCGCAGAGAACATTGGAGGTACCGATACAGCCGGCGATCATAGCGGCTCTCGCACCGTAGATTCCGGCATCCGGACCCTGGGCACGTCTTAAACCGAACTCCATAACTCCGTCTCCGCGGGCTGCATGGACGATCCGGGAAGTCTTTGTTGCGATCAGGCTCTGGTGGTTGATGATATTTAAGATCGCGGTCTCAACAAGCTGGGCCTGCATGATCGGGGCGATGACCTTTACGAGAGGTTCTCTCGGGAATACGACGGTTCCTTCCGGGATTGCGTAGATATCACCGGTGAATTTGAAGGTGGAGAGGTACTCCAGAAAATCTTCCCCGAAGAGTCCTGTGGTGCGGAGATAATCGATATCTTCCTTATCAAAGTGTAAATTTTCGATGTATTCGACAACCTGCTCTAAGCCGGCCGCGATGGCAAATCCGTTTCCATCCGGATTTGTGCGGTAGAATGCGTCGAAGATGACGGTCTCATTTGCATCCTTTGCATGAAAGTAACCCTGCATCATGGTCAGCTCGTAGAGATCTGTAAGCAGCGTCAGGTTTCGTTTGCTCATAATGTTTCTCCTTAAATTTCTCCGCGGTAAGTGTCAGCGGAATATTAAACGCAGCAGTCCGGAGCGTATAAAAATGCCGGACGATAACGACAGCTTAAGTGCGGTTCACCCCAAAAGAACCGGGCGGCTGTCAAACGTGTTGTGGTTGATTATATCAGTTCTTGTGCGAAAAGGCAAATTGCGTGTTAAAAAAGTAACGAACACTTCAAAAGAACGTAAAATGTGCCTAAAAAGTTAAGAAAGAAAACAGGAAGACGGCATCAATATGGAAAGATTTCGCAACTCCCGAGGGATTCCCTTGACTTTTAAATACCTTATTACTATAATTATTTTGATACCAAGGTCAAAAGGTCGGAAATCTGATGCAAGCTTGCTTGCAAGAGGATTTTTGACCTTGGGACCCGCCTAAAACATGAATAAGTAGCCATTTTTCGTAGAAAAATGAGCGGATTATGAATGTTTTGAGGATTGTGGAAGCACGTAGTGCGAAACAATCCGGTATCAAAGGGGGCAAAAGACCTTTTGACCCCAACATCATTATTTTGTCTGAGTGTAAAAAAATGTAACTATGAACAGATTCGATGGTTACATTCAGACAATCCATAGAAAAAAGCCATGACGGAGACAGTAGGTTCACAAGCAGAAAGCCAAAGCGAGCTGGGGACGATGGAAGCCCGGTGCTTTTTCGTGAAAGGAAGATCACTCCTGAGCTGGAAGCTGAACCCTGAAAGCGGTACTGCTTTTGGAAAGTAAGTGTACCCGGTGATTCCGCCGTTAAAGGGAACTCATATGTCAGTATGCAGCAATAGGTGGTTAAAAGCGTTATTTTCGCCCTGTTCTCATTGAGAATGGGGCTTTTTTATGTACCAGGAAATTCCGAAGAATTCCCTGGTACATAAAAAGGCACTGACGTGCCAAAGATGCGCACTCGCGCGAAGATGTAGACTGTCGCAAGCGACCGCGCGAGGCGCGAGAATGTGCCAAGGCACATTCTTTTTCATTACTAATTCAGCATACGACACACAAAACACGAAGAGCATAACAACGAGAAAGTTATGCGCAAAACATTGATTGGAGGAAATGTGTCATGTACGAGAAAGTATCAACAGACCTGAACTTTGTGGACAGGGAAAAACAGGTTGAGAAATTCTGGAAAGATGAAAAGATCTTTGAAAAGAGTATCGACAGCCGCAGAAAAGGAACCCCTTACGTATTCTATGACGGACCGCCTACCGCAAACGGAAAACCGCATATCGGACACGTACTTACCCGTGTTATCAAGGATATGATCCCGAGATACCGCACCATGAAGGGCTATATGGTTCCGCGTAAGGCCGGATGGGATACCCACGGACTTCCGGTAGAGCTTGAGGTCGAGAAGCTTCTTGGTCTCGACGGAAAAGAGCAGATCGAGGAGTACGGTGTTGAGCCGTTCATCGAGAAATGTAAAGAGAGCGTCTGGAAATACAAAGGAATGTGGGAGGATTTCTCCAGCACCGTTGGTTTCTGGGCTGATATGGATAACCCGTATGTTACTTACCATGACGACTACATCGAGTCCGAGTGGTGGGCATTAAAGCAGATCTGGGACAAAGGACTCCTCTACAAGGGATTCAAGATCGTTCCGTACTGCCCGCGCTGCGGAACACCGCTTTCCAGCCACGAGGTTGCCCAGGGATATAAGGATGTAAAAGAGAAATCTGCGATCGCCCGCTTCAAAGTAAAAGGCGAGGACGCATACTTCCTTGCATGGACAACGACTCCGTGGACTCTTCCGAGCAACGTGGCACTCTGCGTAAACCCGAAAGAGACATACGCAAAAGTAAAGGCCGCAGACGGCTATACCTACTACATGGCGGAAGCTCTTCTTGACACTGTTCTCGGGAAGCTTGCTGACAAGGAGAACGGAACTCCTGCTTACGAGATCCTCGAGACTTACACAGGTAAGGACCTTGAGTACAAGGAGTACGAGCCGTTATTCGACTGCGCAGTTGAGATCTGTGAGAAACAGCACAAGAAAGCATACTTCGTGACATGCGCAGATTATGTTACCCTGACAGACGGTACCGGCGTGGTACACATTGCACCGGCTTTTGGTGAGGACGATGCCCAGGTAGGCCGTCGTTATGATCTCCCGTTTGTACAGCTTGTAGACGCAAAGGGCGACATGACAAAGGAGACTCCGTACGCAGGCGTATTCGTGAAGAAGGCGGATCCGATGGTCTTAAAAGACTTAAAGGAAAAAGGCCTGTTATTCGAGGCACCGGCCTTCGAGCACAGCTACCCGTTCTGCTGGCGCTGTGACACACCGTTGATCTACTACGCGCGGGAGTCCTGGTTCATCAAGATGACAGCGGTGAAGGATGATCTGATCCGCAACAACAATAAGATCAACTGGATCCCGGAATCCATCGGTAAGGGACGCTTCGGCGACTGGCTGGAGAATGTTCAGGACTGGGGAATCTCCAGAAACCGTTACTGGGGCACACCTCTTCCGGTATGGCAGTGTGAGTGCGGAAAGATGCACTGCATCGGCAGCCGTGAAGAATTAAAGAAGATGAGCCCGAATTATCAGGATGTTGTTAAGAAATACAGCAAGGAGATGGACGGAGACAAGGGAGAGGTTGAACTTCACCGTCCGTTTATCGACGATGTAGTGATCACCTGCCCGGACTGCGGAAAAGAAATGCACCGTGTACCGGAGGTTATCGACTGCTGGTTCGACTCCGGCGCAATGCCGTTCGCGCAGCACCACTATCCGTTCGAGAACCAGGAGCTTTTCCACAAACAGTTCCCGGCACAGTTCATCTCCGAGGCTGTTGACCAGACAAGAGGATGGTTCTACTCCCTCCTTGCCGAGTCCACGCTGCTCTTTAATGAGCCGCCGTACCAGAACGTTATCGTTCTCGGCCACGTTCAGGATGAGAACGGACAGAAGATGAGTAAGTCCAAAGGAAACGCTGTCGATCCGTTTGACGCCCTGAAGACATATGGTGCCGACGCGATCCGCTGGTACTTCTACATCAACAGCGCACCGTGGCTGCCGAACCGCTTCCATGGAAAGGCTGTTATGGAAGGACAGAGAAAGTTCATGGGTACTCTCTGGAACACTTATGCATTCTTCGTCCTCTACGCGAATATTGATAACTTTGACGCGACCAAGTACACACTGGAGTATGATAAGCTTCCGGTTATGGATAAATGGCTGTTATCCAAGTTGAATTCTACGGTAAAGGCAGTGGATGATGACCTTGCGAACTACCGCATCCCGGAGGCAGCAAGAGCACTTCAGGAGTTTGTGGATGACATGAGTAACTGGTATGTCAGAAGAAGCCGTGAGCGTTTCTGGGCAAAGGGCATGGAGCAGGATAAGATCAACGCTTACATGACTCTCTACACAGCTCTCGTGACGATCAGTAAGGCAGCAGCTCCGATGATCCCGTTCATGACGGAGGAGATCTACCAGAACCTTGTAAGATCCATCGATAAGACAGCTCCGGAGAGCATCCACCTCTGCGACTTCCCGGCCGTTGACGAAGCGCATATCGACAGCGAGCTGGAAGCAAAGATGGATGAGGTCTTAAAGATCGTTGTGATGGGACGTGCGGCAAGAAATACCGCAAACATCAAGAACCGTCAGCCGATCGCGAAGATGTTCGTAAAGGCACCGGAGAAGCTTCCGGAGTTCTACCAGGAAATCATCAAGGACGAGTTGAATGTGAAGTCCGTAGAGTTCACAGACGACGTGAGAAGCTTTACCTCCTACACCTTCAAGCCGCAGCTTAAGACGGTAGGACCGAAGTACGGAAAACAGCTCGGAAATATCAAGAAAGCTCTGGCTGAGTTAGACGGAAACGCAGCGATGGATACGTTGAACGAGAAGGGCGCTCTGACCTTCAACTTTGACGGAAATGAAGTCGTTCTCACAAAGGATGACCTCCTGATCGACATGGCACAGACAGAAGGTTATGTATCCGAGGCAGACAATACCGTGACCGTTGTTCTCGACACAACACTGACACCGGAGCTTCTCGAGGAAGGCTTCTACCGCGAGATCGTCAGCAAGATCCAGACCATGCGTAAAGAGGCTGGATTCGAGGTTATGGATCACATCTACGTTTACGCGGACAAGAATGCAAAGATCGCGGATCTCATCAAGAAGTACGCGGACGAGTTAAAGAGCGAGGTCATGGCTGACAACATTATGCTCGGTGAGATGGCTGGCTACACGAAGGAATGGAACATCAACGGCGAGGATGTTGTATTCGGCGTAGTGAAGGTGACAAAATAAGATACGGCGATCGCACGGATCTTTCTATGACAGAATCAACACAACAAGGGACCTGTATTCTGCGGGACAATGGGGGTTTCGCAGAATGCAGGGAATCATCATGAAGGAGGACTTAGGGGTGAGTCAGACAATGAATAAGGATGAACTGAAAAAGGTCATTGCGTTGAATGTGAAGAGTCTTTATCGCAAAACGATCGATGAGGCAACTCCGGCTATGATTTATCAGGCAGTTGCGCTTGCAGTCAAGGATATGATCATCGACCGCTGGATCGCGACTCATAAAGAGTATGAAAAGCAGGATGCAAAGGTTGTTTACTACATGTCCATGGAGTTTTTGACCGGTCGTTTCCTCGGCAACAATATCATCAGCCTCTGTGAGCAGAAGGAAATCAAGGAGGCACTTTCTGAACTGGGCTTTGACCTGAATTCCATTGAGGATCAGGAACGGGATCCGGCACTCGGAAACGGCGGTCTTGGACGTCTTGCGGCATGCTTTTTGGATTCCCTTGCATCTTTAGGCTATCCGGCATATGGCTGCGGCATCCGTTATCGTTATGGAATGTTCAAACAGCAGATCCGTGACGGATATCAGATCGAGGTCCCGGATGAGTGGTTAAAGGACGGCTATCCGTTTGAGATCCGCCGCGCAGAGTATGCGACGGAGGTCAAATTCGGCGGTTACGTGGAGACTGAGTGGGACGGAAAGAGAAATCATTTCGTACAGAAGGGCTACCAGTCCGTTATGGCAGTTCCGTATGATATTCCGATCGTGGGATACGGCAACAATGTCGTAAACTCCTTAAGAATCTGGGATGCACAGCCGGTGAACACCTTCAACTTAAGCGAGTTCGACAAGGGTGATTACCAGAAAGCTGTTGAGCAGGAGAATCTGGCGAAGACCATCGTTGAGGTCCTTTACCCGAATGATAACCATTATTCCGGAAAAGAGCTTCGCTTAAAACAGCAGTATTTCTTTATTTCTGCCAGTGTTCAGCGTGCCATCAAAAAGTACAAGGAAAAACATGACGATATCCATAAATTCTATGAGAAGGCATCCTTCCAGTTAAACGATACACATCCGACCGTTGCGGTTGCTGAGTTAATGCGTATCTTACTTGACGAGGAGAACTTAGAGTGGGATGAGGCCTGGGAGATCACGACAAAGACCTGTGCCTACACAAACCACACCATCATGGCTGAAGCTCTTGAAAAATGGCCGATCGAGCTGTTCTCCCGTCTGCTTCCGCGTGTTTACCAGATCGTTGAGGAGATCAACCGCCGTTTTGTAGCCCAGATCCAGCAGAGATATCCGGGTGACAACGAGAAGATCCGTAGAATGGCGATCATTTACGACGGACAGGTCCGCATGGCTTACCTTGCGATCGTCGGCAGCTTCTCTGTAAACGGTGTTGCGAAGCTTCACACAGAGATCCTCGAGAAACAGGAGCTTCGTGACTTCTATGAGATGATGCCGGAGAAATTTAATAATAAAACAAACGGTATCACCCAGAGACGTTTCCTGCTTCATGGCAACCCGCTGCTTGCAGACTGGGTGACCGACAAGATCGGAAATGAGTGGATCACAGATCTCTCCAATATTAAAAAGCTTTCTGTTTATGTGGATGATGAGAAGTGCCAGCAGGAATTCATGAACATTAAGTACCAGAACAAGATCCGTCTTGCGAAGTACATCAAGGAGCACAACGGCATCGATGTCGATCCGCGTTCCATCTTCGATGTTCAGGTAAAACGTCTGCATGAGTACAAGAGACAGCTCATGAACATCCTTCATGTGATGTATCTCTACAACCAGTTAAAAGATAACCCGAATATGGACATCGTTCCGAGAACCTTCATTTTCGGTGCGAAAGCAGCAGCCGGATATAAGCGTGCAAAACTGACCATCAAGCTCATCAACAATGTGGCTGATGTGATCAACAACGATAAGTCCATCGGCGGCAAATTAAAGGTCGTATTCATTGAAGATTACCGTGTATCCAACGCAGAGCTGATCTTCTCCGCTGCGGATGTCAGCGAGCAGATCTCCACAGCAAGTAAGGAAGCATCCGGGACCGGAAACATGAAGTTCATGTTAAATGGCGCTCTGACCATCGGAACCATGGACGGCGCAAATGTGGAAATGGCGGAGGAAGTCGGCAAGGAGAATATGTTCATCTTCGGTGCGTCCGCAGATGAGATCATCAACCTTGAAAACAACGGCGGCTACAACCCGATGGATATCTTCAACAATGATCAGGATATCCGCCGTGTGCTGATGCAGCTCATCAACGGCTATTATTCTCCGCAGGATCCGGAGCTGTTCCGCGATATCTACAATTCCCTGCTCAACACCCAGAGCAGCGACCGCGCAGATACCTACTTTATCTTAAAGGATTTCCGTTCCTATGCGGAAGCTCACAGAAAGATCGACCAGGCATACCGCGACGAGAAGTGGTGGGCGAGAACTGCGATGCTCAATACCGCATCTGCAGGAAAGTTCTCCTCCGACCGTACGATCGAGGAATACGTAAGAGATATCTGGCATCTGAAGAAGATTAAGGTAGAGCTGAAATAATGTAACTGTGAAGGTGCTTGACAGTTACGGATAACATAAAAAACAGACCCGTCTCATACAATAGTGATATCAGGAAAATTCGGCATGGAGTTTTTCGGGCAATCCGCCCGGAAGACTTCCGGATCTGAAATCCGGTATCACAGGTGTATGAGGCGGGTATTTTTTATGAAGCGTTTTTTTATGGTCTTATGGATGACGGTCATGATCCCCTATGTGACAACGCTGGCGTGGACAGGCCGGATCCGGACGGATACAGGGACGGAAGTCCCGGCGGAAGAGTTTCTTACCGGAGTCGTTGCGGCGGAGATCCCGGCAGAGTACGGGATCGAGACATTAAAAGCACAGGCGGTGCTTGCGAGGACATATATCTACCGGCTTGTGGATCCGGGGCTGGAACGTATCCGGGAAGAGGAACTGGACATAGATTGTCTCAGCATGAGGGAGATGGAGAAAAAATGGGGGAAAGAACATTTTAGAGAGTATTACGGGAAGATCCGTACCGCGGTGCAGGAGACAGAAGGACTCGTTGCGGAGTACGATGGGGAGCTGATCGAACCGTTCTACTGTGAGGCGTCGGCAGGAAAGACGAGGGAACTTGCCGCATATCCATATATCTGTTCTGTGGAGAGTCCGGGAGATCTGGAGGCAGGAGAATTTTTATGCGTCCGGACCTTTACGGAAGCGGAGTTTGCGGATAAGATCGGAAGAATCGGCGGGCCGCGTCCGGGAGCGGACGGCATTGCGGAAAAAATTCAGATCATCGAGCGGGATGATGCCGGGTATGTGAAGCGGGTGCAGATCGGGGATATGGATTACAGCGGGGATGAGGTCCGGGATTCTTTGGGGCTTTTATCGTCCTGCTTTCATTTTTCGTCTGCGGACGGGAAGATCCGGGTGTCATCGAAGGGGATCGGCAGCGGATACGGATTCTCCCAGGCTGGGGCGGATGCGATGGAGAGAGAGCAGGGGAGTGAGTTCCGGGAACTGTTGAAATATTATTTTCAGGGGATTGAGATCGTGAAAATTGCGGAGTGAAAGAAGCTTAGACCAGGTTTCGCTTATTAATGCCGGAGAGTATTTATTTAAGCCTGCATAAGGTGGATCACAAAAGATAAAAGGTGGATACTTCCAGAAAAAAGTATGATTTCGTGTATAACTTCACCGCCGCGGGTAAGAATATTACCGAGGTGATAAACGTGAAAGAAAGAGGAAATCAGCTTTTCAAGGACAAATTTGTCCTTGTCATGCTCGTACTTGGCCTGTTGACTATTGTTGCGGCAGCAGGCGCTGTAAGAATCCAGAAGGGGAGAGAAAATATCGGAGAGAGCCCCTATCTGGAGATCGAAGACCCGGACCATGTGATCGCAGGGGATTCCAACGCAGGAGCGGAGTCCGGCGGCGATACACTGGCGGGGGAACTGGCAGCATCCGGAGATGAAGCCGGAAATGGGGAACTTGCTGGGGACGGCACGGCTGTCGGTCTGGCGGACAATGAGAATGGCACTGGCTCAGGCTCTTTTTCCGATGGAATTTCGGTGGATACCGGACTGGCTGACGCATCAGATGGCACATTGACTGGCGCAAATTCCATGGCGGAAGCCGGAGCTGCTGTCAGCGAATCTCTGGTTCTCGATTTCACAGACACGGACAAGCTCTCCTGGCCTGTGACCGGAAATATCGTTCTTGGCTACAGCATGGACACCACGACCTACTTCCCGACTCTGGACCAGTACAAAGTCAACCCCGCCAATGTGATCCAGAGCGAGGTCAGCACCCCGGTATCGGCTCCGGCGGACGCCAGAGTGGTCTCTGTTGGGACAAACGAGGAGATCGGTAATTATGTTGATCTCGATTTGGGAAACGGCTATACTGCCGTCTGCGGCCAGTTAAAAGAGATCCCTGTTGTAGAAAATGAATATGTCCGACAGGGGGATCTTCTGGGCTATGTCGCCGAGCCGACAAAATACTACGCGGTGGAAGGCACGAATGTGTTCTTCGAGTTTCTGAAGGACGGCGTGCCGGTGGATGCGCTGGATTTTCTGGAGTGAGAGATCACGATTACACGTAATTTGTAAAGTTAAGCAAAAAAGCCTTCAGGGAAGCTCTCTGGAGGTTTTTTGTATAACAGGAAATTTCAGGAAATTCCCTGTTGCATAAAAAGGCACTAACGTGCCAAAGATGCATATTCTAATATCAGAACAAATAAAGGAGACATTCGCATATGAATTGCAGAAATTCCGATCTGCCGGATACCGCTATGGCTCCGTCCTGCGGCTGCGGCAGAAGTCTGTCTGATATTTCCGGCCCGGGACCTGTTGTGCGTCCGGTGGCCAACTTTTGTTTTGACGACAATGATCCAAGATTTCCGATAGGAATGGGATACGTTCCGATGCAGATGTGGGGGACCATATATCCGTTAGCCAGAGGTTTTGTCCGGGGAACGATCTTCCCGTCCCTGGATCTTCCATTTGCCATGGGGAGGTGCAGAAGATGAGGGAACTATATCGATGCAGCATGATGCCGGGAATGCCGGCAGAACCTGTGAGTGACTCCCGCCTGTCAGCGCAGGATGTGATGCCTGTGTGCGGTACGTGCCAGAGTGCCGGGCGCATGGCCGCAGGGGATAAAGAACTGCTGATGCGTCAGATCATGGAAGCCGGTTTTGCGATGGACGACGTTGCCCTGTTCTTAGACACTCATCCGGAAAATCAGGATGCGCTTCGCTATTACAAAGCGGTCCGTGACATGCGTGACCAGTCCATGGCTGCCTATGAGAGGCGGTTTGGGCCGCTGAGATACACCGATGTCACGTCCATGTCCTGGAACTGGGTAACTGAAAAATGGCCATGGGAAGGAGGATGCTAAGATGTGGGTCTACGAAAAAAGATTGCAGTTTCCGGTAAATATAAAGGAACCGAATGCGAAGATGGCGCAGTTTATTATGAGTCAGTATGGTGGACCGTATGGCAGAAACCTATAATAATACCGCAAACCCAGATAAAATAAGGGTTTGCGGCGCTTATGCGTAATAGTGGAAATGAATTTCCTTCTTCGTCTGATCAACAACGATATCCGAAATGATGCTGCGGACCGCAGCACCCTTCACATCGTAGCTGACATCTGGATCCGAGAGAAGACTATATACATCTTTGATCCGGTTCAGAACCTCTTCCTCGGACGGAACATCATCCGGAGCGGAAGCAGCAATCCCTTTTAACCGTTCAATCTCGGCAAGAAGCTCCTGCCGCTCATTTGCAATTCTAAGCTTATTATCCTTGTATTCTTCAAGGGTGTCAATCCCAGATTCATAAGCATCCCGGATCCTGCTCTCCTTTACGGCAACGCGGGCCAGCGCCGCATCAAGAATAGAAATCTCATCAGTGCCATCAGAAGGCTGCTTTTTAATATGTTCGAACTCGACAGTTCCGGCTTCGATAACGGAGTGTAGGGACGCAAGTACAGCGGACTCCGCCTTGCGGGAGGAGATCGATGCAGGTCCATTGTGCATCCCCTTGGTGTACTTCCAACACACGAAGGTGTCACCTCTGCTTTTTCGTTTTCCAGCCCTGTTCAAAGAAAGACTTGCACCGCAGATCGAACAGTGAAGCAGACCGGAAAGCCAGTGCTTGCAGGATGAGGTCTCTCTTCGGTTTTGTGGATGGTATTCCCGTTCCATGCGTTCCTGCACTGCGGAGAAATGGTCTGTAACTGACGGTCGCGTTTCGTGGGTCCCCTGAAATGAGTATCCGTTCCATGTAACTGTCCCAATATAAAACTTATTATGCAGGATTCGTGAAATCGCCCGACGGTCAAAGGAAGTTCCACGCCTGCCAGTCCAGCCGCGCTCATTACATTTCCGGGCGATCCCAGTCATGTCCATCCCGCTATCATAGGCTTGAAAGATATACTCGACGATCGGGTATCTATCCTCATCGATCACAAAGGGCTTTCCATCACCTACAGCTTTGTAACCGAGAGATGGGACCATCTGGTATCCATTCCGGAGCGCCTTTTCGGTCATGCCACGGAGCACTTCGCCGGATAAGTTGTATGAATAGTACTCGTCGAACCATTCAATAATCGTCTCGATCAACCGGCCGAACATACCGTCTGCGATCGGCTCGGAAATACTCTTGATTTCTACTCCGCATTTCTTTCGAAGAATTCCCTTATAAAAAGTACTTTCTTCCTGGTTCCGGGCGAAACGCGAAAATTTCCACAAGTATAATCGCTCAAAAGGTGCAGGATTCTGAGATTTTGCGACGGCGATCATCTTCTGGAACTGCGGTCGGTTTCCGGCTTTCCGTCCGGAGATCCCCTTCTTTTCTTCAAAAATATACTCCGGCGGAATAATAAATCCGTCTTTCTTTGCCTCTTCCAGGATCACACGGAGCTGTGCATCGGGGGACAGCTCTGCCTGATCATCGGTGCTGACGCGGATATAGGCGGCACCGATCCTCAAAGTCTGTGCCATAATATATCATCTCCTGTAAACCATATGGACTTTAGGGTACAAAAATAACAGCCACCGGAAAACAAATGTTCCCGTTGTCTTGGCTGCTCGAAGATGATACAATAGATTCTGTGATTGGTATGTCACATTGTATCTCTTCGGAGATATGCAAGCCGGTTTCCTGTTGGAGCAGGGGACCGGTTTTTCTTTTGGCTTTGCAAGTCCTTGTATATAATAAAGTAATATGTTATTATAAGAACAGATAATAAATCATACGAGCCTGCGGATTGCAGAAACGATGGAGTCTGTGTTCCAGCCTACGATCTCATTTGCATACCAAGACACATATGTGGGGACCATAGTATTTCCCCATGGACGAATGCCGAGGATCGGTTTTCCCATTCGGACGGATTCATCAATTTCATATTGCATCCATTCGCGGTAAGAAGTGTACATACCTGCAATGACGATTGTTATTTGAGAAGGCGCGATCTTCTGGGTAATCAGTCTCCTGATGTCATCGTTAGTAGCAGGTGTACCAGCTGGGAAAAGTGGTTTTTCACGTGGGGCAGAGTAATTGCGGTATGAAAAATAATTAGCGTTATCCAGGAACCTGACAAGTCTGTCATAGTCATCACCATATTTCCATGCATGACTGATAAATAATCTGTAATCGTATAAAAGTGGCATTTTGCTCTCCTTTCAATAATTATGAGGTGATTAGATATGAAGTTTCGTAAAAAACCAGTAGTCGTTGATGCTTATCAAATCGATCATGAGGAAATAATTCATACGTTAGAAGGCGATATGAAAGCATCCCCGGGAGACTGGATCGTTACTGGTGTAAACGGGGAAAAATATCCCTGCAAGCCGGATATATTTGAAAAAACCTATGAGCGTGTTAAGTAGCATCCTGCTTTGAGTTACCCTTTTCCGCAGTGTTGATGCTTTTCCAATGGCGGTTTTCTGCAGACATGATCTCTTCCACATTTTTGATAAAAATATTATCAACAGTCTCATTGTTAGGATTATAGGGGAAGGACTGGGTCAAGTACAAATGCTTTTGATAGAGTAACATTTCGCAGGTGGAACGGTATTGGATCCAGTTTTCATGATACTTATATAATTTTGTGATGGATTCGATGATCACGATGATCGCACCCAGGAAACCAATGATTATAGGTATCAAATCACACAATGAGGTGTAACCGGACAGTAGAGGTATGAATGCAGCAAGAATGATTTCGGCTACCTGAAATTGCTTATATCTTCTTTGAGCATGCACTGATTTTTTATCATACCATTCAATCTGTGGATCAAGCCGAGTTGAAATATATTCGTTAATATCCATTTCATACCCTCCGTTTCTGCATTTGCTATAAAAACTCCATTAGCAGCAGCTCAAGCCCTATTTGACAAATCAAATCCAATTCGATATAATATACTTAACAAGAGAACCGAAAGCTGGGTGAAGTCCAGCCGCCGGCGAGAGTAATTTGCTAAAAGTAGCGCCTTATCTTACCAGGACAGGGGCGCTACTTTTTGTGTTTGCTGAGAGTAAAAACAAGAGTAACGATTGAACAGATCATGCTCACAAAGGCGAACAAATCGCTATATGTAACCATGTATACCAGCTCCTTCCTAAAAAGTCCGGAAGCTGGAGTATCGCCCCTTCGGTTCCCCGGGTAAGTATATTATATTTCAAGGTTCGTTATATATTTTACAATATAATCATATGGTCATCGGTTTTTTGGTGGAGTTGAAATTCCTTCAAAATATGGGTGCAAACCAAGATAACATTTTGGACAAAATCCTCCATGTTGAGTGATGTCTAATGGTAACATTGGATATTTTTTGCTTTTTCCGCTGATAGAGAAAATTTTACCATCATATTTTCCGCATGTTGGACAAGAACGGCGCACACTCACAATAACCAAATCATTTTTAAATTGTTTATTCTGTTTTAAAGTTTCTTTTATTCTTGCAAGATTAGAAATACGTCTATCCTTGAATTCTGGATGCCGTTTATAAATTTTTTCCTCCTCTTCTTCTGCCAGAGCGATATCTCCTGTTTGCAAAATGTATTTTACTAAACGGAGATAGTCTTTCTCTAATAGAAGCGGGCGACTTTCATAATCAGATAACGAATTGGATTTCCGCAGACAAGCAATAGCTAAATCCATTCTCCCATTCTTTTTATGTTCGGTTGCTTTTCGCTGCAAGACGTAATAAATACAATCCTTTGTTGGGTCTCCAGTATTATAATTTTTAGCCGGAACAGGAATAGAATTTATACCGTTTAAAGAATCCATATCATATCGATTCGGTTTAAAAAAATTGAAAAAACTCATGAATTTCCCCCTAGTTTTAATCGTAATTCAAGTAATTTTTCGGCGTATCCGGTCAGGCGGGCCAGCTGGCTGATCGTCAGATCGGGATGCTCGAAGATCACAGAGTCTGGAACCAGAAGCTCCATCGCGAAGGTGTCTGCTTCCCGCTCATATTTATCCGTGTTGAAGTGTGTTCTGGAATCCATAAAGAGCGCATTCGCTTTCTTGTGTAGGAACAGATGGCCTAGCTCATGAGCGAGAACGAAGCGCTGCTCTGCCTCTGTGAGCCGTTCATCCAGATAGATGATGTTATTCCGCTGAAAGTATTGATAAAAGCCACGGACACCTTCCAGAGGATAATGGACCAGGATCACATTCATTCCTCTTACCATCTCAAATGGATCACGTGTCCCATACTTCCGGACAAGACGTGACACCAGTTTCTTTATACACATGGAAATCAGTCCTTTTTATATTTCTTGGGCGTGTATTTCTCTTTGTTCTTTTTCTTAGCCATTTCCATTCCAATCTGCATTGCATCCAGAATAGAATTGATCGCCTCCGGAGATGCCGGATCGCCATCAAACATCAGACCTTCCTGGGAAAGTAGCTGTTCTCGCGTTTGTTCAAGAATTCTCATAATATCTTTTTCATCTTTGGTAGTAAGTTCGGAAGCAATATTTTGAGAATCATCTTTTAAAGACACATCACCATCTAACATTCCAAAAAGAGTATTGAAATCCATATTCATGCCATCGGCGGCTTGCTTTATACATTGGATAGAAGGCGCTATGGTTTTTCCAGTTTTGGGATGTTTATTCTTTTCAAGTAAAGAAATATAAGCTTTGCTGATACCACTCTTCTCGGAAAATGCATCCATGCTTAAATGATGAGTTGTTCTGTATTCTTTTATAATATCGCCTAAAGTCATATGTGCACCTCACTTTGTTTACTATATTATACAATTATAAAACGTGATTGTCAAATATTTTAAACAAAAAGCATTGACAAACAATGTATAACATGTTAGACTTCAAACGTACAACAAATTAGACAAAAGGAGAGTGATGAAATTGAAGTATAAAATCAGAGAGTATCGAGAGGAATTAAAAATGTCACAGGCAGAACTTTCTAAAAAGGCGAATGTTTCCCGCACAATTATTTCTGGGTTAGAAAGCGGATCTATTACGGTAACGACAACAGATACGCTTTTGAAAATCGCGAGAGCTTTGGGAAAGACTGTGAGTGATATTTTTTTTGAAGCGGATGTCTAACATGTTATACAAAATCACTAAGTAAGGAGTTAGTGGAGTAGAGAGGAGGCGAGAATAATGCTTATTAAAGAAACAAGAAGTGCGGATATGGAACGGGACAACAAAGTTACAGTTCTTATTGACAGTAAGAATTCGTCAGATGCGTTAGAAGTGTATAAAGCAATTATGGCGGCGCTCCAAAAAGAGAACCGCCGCCGTAACAGAGACATCAGCTATAGAGTTATTTGCAGCGATACAAAAGAAAGGGGATGAAAATAAAAAGTTGTGGAGAATAGAAGAATTCATTGCTGAGTGTTTTGTTCCAGCTGTAATGGGGCTGATTGGTTCGTTTGTAGGGATGGCGATAGCGCACTGGTTAGGATTAATGTGAGCAGGGTAGAAATCACAGCAAGAATAATCGGTACAAGGATATGGCTAACGACATATTCCGTATTAAACCATTGCTTACTTTCAACCTCGGCGGCTCCAATGGAGTCCATGGTGAAGATGGTTTCATCTGTGATAGGAATAGGATTTCCCATATTATCTTGGGAGCCACCGATCTGGGTAAGGTATTTGTTGTATACAAGGGTTTCCAGAGAATCGGACAAATCAAAGCGTTTTGAAAATTTTTGCTTTAACCTTCCGAAAGATACAGAGTGATGAGAGTAGACAAATTTTAAAATTTTCATATCAGCTTTTGTAATGATCATATGAGGGAACTCCTTTATAAATACTCAGCTTATAGAAAGCCTGTAAATACAGTATAGATCAGAGAGGAGGGAAAAGCAAACGGAGTATGGAAGGGAAGGAGGAGAGAAAAACGAAGCGGGTGAAGAAAATGGTACAAACGCTGGTCATCGCAGTGATATGTTCTCATGCATTTGAGTTCTTTATAAAACTGGGCAATGAGAACATATCGCTGTATGAGAAGACTTGCCTGTGGCTTCTTGTGTATTTATGTGTGGAAAAGATGTTGGAATAAAAGCGATATGATCATAGAAAACATACTGATCCGATTGCTTCTGATGGGAAAAAAGAAAAAGTTCTTTGCTTTTGTGAAAATCAAAGGAAAGATATATAAGGTTTCGATTCAGCCATATGTATCGCCTGAAGAACTTTTTAAGAGAGCCGTAAATAGTGGAGTATTTACGGCTGACGAGCTTAAAGAGGAAGCTTAGAAAGAGCCAGTGGGAAGGAAGTGAGAATTAAAACGATGGGAACAGGAATTTTTCTCGATTATGAAAAAGGGATTCTTCTGGTGAATGGAGAAAAAACAAATTGCCCGGTACGGGTAGTGTTAAAAACGGGTGATGGAAGAGATATGGCAAAACTCATGAATTATGAGAATCTGACACCCGAAAGTGCAGATTCTGTAACAGAAGTAACTGTAGATGTTCGTGGATTGCAGGATGTATCAAAATAAGAATCCCGCACAGAGATAAAAAATCTGTACGGGATGAGCATTAATAGTAATATTTGCAAGAACTCACGCGACCATCAGGGCCTTTTGCATAATTCAGTTCTTTGAGTGACAAGACATTGTCGTTTTCGTCCTGAAAAAAAGTACCTATCCATTCAGGATGAGCGAATTTTAAAGAGCATGCAATGTAGTTGCCATATTGATCAGAGGCTGGAGTTCCATCGAAAGTGACGGAAGGATATTTAAGACACATGTATTGCATATAAATTTCCCCCTTTCTTACATACTCGGCTCTGGCCGGAGCCTGTAGTGAAAGTATAGGACAAGGGAGGGAGAAACGCAACCGTGAGAACCTGGGACAAACAGTGCGGCATAACCTAAAGAGGGGTGGCGTGATGGAAATGAAAATCGTGAACCATATCAAGATCGATGGACAGGAATATCTGTTCGAGGAGCTTTCAGCAGAGCGGAAAAAGGACATAGCCTGTCTGATACAGGAGAATGCAATGAAGGCAGCAGGATACTGCAAAGTAACAAGAAAGGAGGCAGCAGGGTGAGATACAAGTGCGATAAGTGCGGAGACACGATCTATGTGGATCCGGGAGACGAGAGAATCTGCGATACCTGTACGCAGAAGATCCGGATCAAAGCAAAAGAACAGGAAAACTACTATGAGAGGTGGAGAAAGACATGGGGAAATGCTATTGCTTCGTGATCGATCAGCGGAAAGATCGGTTTGAACGGGCGAGGGAGAGAAGAAACCGCCGCCGGATCCGGGAGGCTCTGGCGGTGTGGAAAGCAGCGATACAGATTGTGTGGGCACTGGTTATTTTGATGATGACAGCGCTTGGAATTCTTGTCACTCTGCTGGCTGTGAGCAATCGTATAGGCGTCAGCTGTGTCGCAACAACATTTATTATGTGCGCCGTCGGCGGACTGATCGGCGAGGCGCTGATGGGTGGAAAAGAGTAAAAAAATAGGAGCTGTGGGGACAGCTCCAAGGTGCGTGTGCTACGCAAAAATCTCTACATACAGAGTAGCACAAAAGCACCGAAAAAGCAAGGAAATATCGAGCCTTTATAGGCTTAATTAAGGGACTAACTTTAGAGGTACTTGTGATGTATAGAGAAATTGTATATAAGGCAGGAGCTACCAGGGAGACGATCCGATGCTATCCGAAGGGAATGAGAAAAGGGGTAGAGAGAGGGGAGTACATCCGGAAGAAGAGCAAAGAAGAGATCCGGGAAGCAAACCGGAGGCAGGCGAGAAGAGATCTGGAACGTCTGATGAACGCCAACTTTAAGCCGGGGGACTGGCATGTGGTCCTGACCTACAGAAGAGAAATACGACCATCCCCGGAGGAAGCCCGGAAGGAACTGGAGAACTTTCTTGCAAGGCTGAGGAGAAGATATCGGAAGTTCGGATTTGATTTGAAATACATCGTGGCAACAGAATATGTTTCGAAGCATATTCACCACCATCTGGTTGTCAATAACATCAACACAGGAACAGAAACGACGGCGGACATGGTTCGCCTGCTCTGGACCAAAAAGAAGGATGGTGAGATTCGTGGAAATCCGAAGTTCGTGCAGCTGTATGACACTGGAGAGTATAGCCAGCTGGCAGATTATCTTGTTAAGGAGACAGAAAAGAGCTTCCGGCGAGAGGACAGCGCGGTCGGACAGAGATATTCGAGTTCCAGAAATCTGATCCAGCCGAAGAAGGTGACAAGGGACAAGCCCAATAAGTCCTGGAAACTGGATCCGAAACCGAAACCGGGATATTACATAATTCGAGACAGCATTTATAACGGCGTTGATCGTATGGGGTATCCGTATCAGCGATATCTGGAAGCAAAATTGAATCCCACAGATGCAGACTGGGAAACAAAGAAGACCCCTTCGGGGCATGTCACAAAAGGCACCCGTTCACATAGCACCAGCCACCGGCCGCGTGCCGGTGGGGAAAGGAGCCACAGATGACAGACATTCACGCGATTATCAGCAAAGCAACAATCGATCTTATAGATCTTACAGGATATGAAAAGGCTGTGGATATACAGTCCGTGCTGTATATGAACCTATCCGGCTATACGCTGGCGGAAGAGTGTACGGAGGTAGCAGAGGCAGGGGACAAGCTGGCAGAGGCTGTGGAGAGCTGGATGATCGAGTTGGGGCTGCAGGGCTGCACAGAATCAACGATCAGAACCTATGCCTATAATTTGAGGAGCTTCCTTGCGGATGTGCCGAAAGCTCTGGAGGATATCACGGAGCGGGATATCAAGATGCACCTCGCAAGAGGGAAAATGGGAAAAATGAATGTCCGCTGCACAAGAAAGTGGTCAGACGCAACATATAACCTGCGTCTCCGGGCACTGCGCGGCTTTTTCAATTATTGCTATGAGTACGACCTGATCCCGGAAAACCCGATTAAGCGGATCAAGGACACGAAGACTGCCCATGTTATGCAGCCAATCATGACCGCAGAGGAGCGGGAGATGGTGCGGAGTAAGTGCCAGACAGAGCGGGAGATTGCTCTGGTGGATTTCCTGTATAGTTCCGGAGTTCGCGTATCGGAGTTGGTCAGCTTAAACCGTCAGGATATCGATTTCCGCCGCCGGAGAGCGAAGTGCTTCGGAAAAGGGCGGAAGGAACGGGAAATCACGTTTTCAGCAGAGTGTGGAGTACACCTGGCGGAATATCTCGCTCAGCGGACAGATCATAACGAGGCATTATTTGTCAGCTCGGTTAAGCCGCATCAGCGTCTCACGAAGGCCGGGATCCGGACTCTGTTGAAGAACATAAAGGCGCGTGATGAGCGTCTGGCGAGGGTGAAACTGACGCCGCATGTATATCGGCGCACCCGCGGAACAGATCTAATCAACAGGGGAATGCCTGCGGAGCTGCTTGCGAAAAAACTCGGACACGAAAATGTTCAAACATTGCTCATGTGCTATGCGGAGATCCGTCAGGAGACTGTGTGGGCGGCAGAGGAAAAATATGGCTGAGGAAGGTGAAGAATTGAAAGGTTACTATGAAAGAAAGATCCGGAATCTGGAAGAAGCGCTTGAAAAGGCGCTTCAGGAGACGGAGAGAGAACGGTCGGCAAGGGAAGAAGCGACCAGATATATCTATGCGCTGCTGAAGCAGATGGGAGGACATACCATCGTGCGTGTTGAAGAACTTCAGCAGCAGGACGGACAGCTTATGTGTAGAGTAAACCGGGCAGCAGGAGTTGTCCGGATGAATATTGAGAAAAAGGAGAGTCGAAAATGTTTGAAAAATACGGGGAATTTGACAGTTATGAGGAGATCAACCGCGCGGCGGCTGCGCAGTTAGCGGAAGGTGACGAGGAAGCCATCTATGCGATCGCGGAGGAGAACGGGATCGATCGAGAGGATGCAGAGGATTATATCGCCGGGGATGCGCCGGAGCTTGTGACCGCACTTATGGCGGCGAACGGGAAATTACAGGTCGAGGCGGCGGAACTGCAGCCGAAAGAGATTATGGCGGACTGGCTGGAGTATATCCGGATCCAGTGCTTCGAGGATGAAAAGATGAGGCTGGCGGTACGCCGGAAGGGGAAGAGCCTGAAGGAGTGCATCGGGAAGCTCGTGAAGTGGTCCTTAGAACATGACGAGAACGTGGACAAGGACATCATCAAGGCAGCAGGACTGCCAGAGTGGGCACAGAAAGGCTGTAAGCTCGGGATCCCCGGCATGGGTACGGCAAAGCAGCTGATCAAAGAATATTATCTGGGAGGTGGAGAGAATGCTGGTGTATAAGGCGACAAAGGCTGATATGACCTGCACGATGGGAGACGGAACCTTCCAGTATGCGTTAGGGATCCCGGCTCATGCGGACAGTACGAAGTGCGGGAACCGCGGTCTCCATGCATGTGAGTATGTCCTGGACTGCTTCCGGTATTACAGTCTTGATGATCGGATCTTTAAGGCAGAGGCAGAAGGCCCCATCGATGAGGACGGAAAGAACACGAGGATTGCATGTGAGCGGTTGACACTTACACAGGAACTCACACGGCGGGACATCGTGAAAGAAGCAATAAAGTATATGGTCCGCCATCCGGAGCGTGAGTGGGAGATGGACATGTATCGCATAAAGGTCCAGAAAGACAAAGCAGAAGGGAACGGCGATGGGATTGTGATCGCCAGAGGAGAGAAGCCGATGGCACGAGGAAAGAAGGGGGATATTCTGGCACTTGTGATGGAAAAAGAATCGGGATGGTTCCAGAGAATCGCCATCGGCGAAATAGATGGCAAGAATGGAAAAGAGGGCATCTGGTATAGCATTTTACCGGATGGGCGTACCGTGGAGGTGACGGAATGAAAATCAAACAGGGAAAGAGCCTGCCGATCCCGGAATGCACGCTTGGAGGGAAGCGGATCATCGCGGGAAGGACCACGGATCTCCTGATCCTCGACTGCTACAAGGACTGCGTACATGTGGGACGATACCTCATGAATGTCGAAACCGGAGAATATGGAATCCTGCGGGGTGATATATACACTGAGGAGAAGCTCATGCGTGCATTTGAGAAGGACTACTACTGGTATGACAGCATCAAGATCGATCTGGAAGATCAGGACGAGGAGATCATACAAGAGGCGTTGCGATCCAAAATGAGATATGCAACGCAGAGTGCCGTGTACCTGATCGATGAAGTGGAGAGAAATTATCTGTCCGACAAGAGGTGGGAAAAGGAGCGGAGAAGAGAGCAGCGCATAAAAGACCTGATGGACAGTGTCCCCGAAGTCCCGGAAGGCTTTGAGGCGTGGGCAGCAGAAGCCGTATGGAAAAAGCCTTATCCGACATACAAAACCGATGATGAGTACACATGTCCGTCCTGCGGGAAAAAGATCGCACCGGATATGATCAAGGGGATCCGCCACAATGACGTGATCACCTGCGCATGCGGGAAAGACTTGCAGATCAAAAAAAGAGGGAAAAAGACGGAAAAGTGGAGCCGGGTGATGCTGATCCAGGAGACCACGGCTGGGCAGACTGTACTAAGGTATTTTGACATTCAGTCGATTTTTATGGGAAGGTACCAAATTATCGTATCTGAGGCGATCCGGATATTTGTGTCAAAAACCAGCCCGTTCGGGGGACAACGTCTAAAGATCTATTATAAGCAGTGCGGGAAATACGATGATTACGATGGGTATGACGAGCACAATCCGGCCAACCGCACGACAGGGGATTGCTATCTGTATCCAACGGGGGTCGAAGAAGCCTTGAAGGGCACAGATTATACCAATCTGGGACGGCTGCTCTCACAGATGGCATCGTCCGGAATCGAAGCAAGATACAATAAAATCATGATCTTACACAACCAGGAAGACATGATCGGGCTTATAGAGTACCTGTTCAAGGGCAGATTTTACCGGCTCATGCAGGAAGAGCTCAGCTACCACATGTGGTCGGACGGAACCTACCAAGGCAATCTGAATCTCAGAGGTGAGACAATCGAGGAGATCATGCGGATCGGAGACCGGCAGAAGATCAACCGCCTCCGGGATCGGAACGGAGGCGAGCTTGAGAGAAGCTGGCTTGCATATGGGGACGAAACAGACGAGAGAATCTCCGATGTATTTCTGAAATTTGCGGGACAGGCAGGCCTTAATGAGAGAAATGCAGAATTTGCCCTTGGGAACATGACCCCAGAACAGGTCATGAACTACGTAAAGAGGCAGCAGGATACAAGCTATCCGGGAAAATCAGCATCGGAAGTAATCACGCAGTGGAAAGACTATCTGGCGATGTGCAGAAGGCTTGGGAAGCGTACCAATGATGAGATGGTACCGTCCGAGAGAGCTCAAGCGCCGGCATGATGAGGCCGTGGAAGAGATCCGGAAGCTGGACATGATCGAAGAAATGAAACGCAATGCGGAAGCGAAGGAGCGCCGGGCAAAGGAACTCAGAGAGAAGTATCCGGGCGCAGAGGAGATCCTAAAGGACATCGCACCAAGGTACGAGTACGAAAATGAGGAGTACAGGATCATCGTACCGCAGCACCTCACTGACATTATGTCGGAAGGAAATGCCCTGCACCACTGCGTAGGAAGCACGGATAGATATTTTGAAAGGATCCGGGATCAGGAGACGTACATCTGCTTCCTGCGCCGCAAGGAAGAGCCGGAACTGCCGTACTACACAATCGAGGTAGAACCGGGCGGCACGATCCGCCAGCATCGCGGAATGTACGATGAGGAACCAAATATCGAGGAGATTCGGGGATTCCTTAGAGAGTGGCAGAGGGTCTTGAAAAAGCGCCTGCACAGTAAAGACTGGAAGCTGGCAGCAGAGAGCAGGGTTAAGCGGGAAAAGAATCTGGAAGAGCTGAGAAAGGCAAATAATGAGCGGGTCTTAAAGGGACTCGCGGAAGATTTTATGGAGGCGGTATAAATGGAGATAGTTACACAGGAGACCGGAGAGGTCAAGAAGGTTACATACAGGGAACTGAAGGTTGCGATGGATTCCGAAATGGGAAAAACTGCAGAGAGCTTTGTGAGGATTGGATATCTCTTCAAGATGGCGAGGGATACGGATGTTCTTCAAGAATCTGGATATTCATCCTATCTTGAATTTGCCGAAAAAGAATATTCGATGGACAAGTCTCAGGTATCGAGGTTTATCAATATCCACACGAAATTTTCCGATCCGGAGGACCCGACAAGATTAAGCGAAAAGTATCAAGGGTTTGGCTCTGCGAAACTGGCGATCATGCTGACGCTTCCGGATACGATCATTGAAGAACTGACGCCGACGTTCGCAAAAAGTGACATTCAGGCAGTGAAAGAGGAACTGGAGGCTGAGAGTAAGATCTCCGATCTGGAAGTCATTGCGGAACAGGCAGAGACCGCAAAAGAAGCAGACGGGCAGCAGGAGCCAGACATCCTGCATCATGTGGTAGGTCAGATTCTTGACGGTGATCTCTACATGCGTATCAAGATCCGCCAGGCACTCAAGTCCAGTCGAAAAGAAGCGCTGCTTCAGGAGATTCTGGCTCCGGCCGGGGAAGCGATGCACTCCGTCCGGATTAAAGGTGTGGGGCGGCTGATGCTGTCAGTCAAGGGACTGGATACAGAGATCGCACTGATCAATGTCCGGAGTGACAGCAAGGAGATGTACTCATGGGAGGCAGTGATCCGGGCGGTCGAAGATTATTGCACCAGTCATACTGACCCGGAACCAGAGAAGAAAACGGAAGTTGCACCGGTGCAACCGACAGAAAAGCCGGAGAAGAAGAAAGAACGGAAAGTATCCAAAGTAACGAAGGCCAGGGAAGCAGAAAAGTTGCCAAGCCGCTCGCGGAAAGTGCCCCAGGAGGAGGTACCGTCAGAGCAGACCGCCCCAGAAACTCCTACAACGCCTGTAGCCATCCATAGCACAGCGCCCGCCGGATTTGTGGGGGATGAGAAAGCTGAGGAGGGAAACAGGCAGCAGGAGTCAGCTCAGACAGCGGAACCCCAGCTGGAAGGACAGATGGAAATCGAACAGTTTCCACAATATCTCCCGGAAAATTATATCAAATGCCACGATGGCAGCGAGGTCCAGGAGAGCGAGGATGCGCGGATCCGGGCGGAGTGGAGACGGCATGTGGAGAACATCTGCACACCGATACTGACTTATTTACGCCAGCATCCGGAACTCATCCAGAAAATCACGATCACAGAGGAGGGTATTGTCATTGAGTAATAGAGCGCCAAGCATGAATACAGTACATCCGAGCGTCGATCCGCGTGGAGGCATTTACCCGGCAGAAATCGACAGGCTCAAAAACAAAATAAAGCTGGGAGACAAGATCTCTGTAAACACAGAGAAAGGATATGTAAACATAAATCAGGACAGTACAAAACCTGGAATCGCACAACGGCGGGGAACCGTGATCGCAAAGCATAAGCATCTGATTGTGCTGGAGTATCCGGGAGGCCTTACAGAGGCTTTCCGATGGGCAGAGATTGCGGATAAGGCAGCGATATGAAAAATGTGTACATGCTAAAAAACATCCGGACAGGCGTCATAGAATATGACAATCTGTACGCGCAGGACGTGCATGATCTGATCGGAATCAATAAAAGCTGCATAAGCAAATACGAAAAAAGCAAAAGCGTATATAACGGCACATGGCGGATCATGATGTCAAGCGGCACAGAGCTATGGACGGAGTACACAAGGGACGCATGGGACACCTACCGGAAACTGGTGCTCCGCGGCATGGCAAGAGCAGCAAGAAAAGGCTGGCGCAGCTACGCAGAGATGATCTGTCATGGAGCGATACAGACACAGGAGGCAGAGGACAATGGCAAAGAGCATCATACAGGCACGGACAGGGCCGGCTGACCGGGAGTGCTTCCTGTGCCGCGAGGAAGCGAACCGGAAGGGATATTATGGGGAGCTGTGTCACACAGGTCTCCATAAGCATCATTTTATCTATGGACGATTTGGTGCGTTTCGCAAGAAGGCGGAGCATTATGGTTTGTGGGCATATGTGTGCGCAGAAAGACATCATGAGCACGGACCGGAAGCGCCGCATTGCAATAGCAAGGTGGATGAGCACCTTAAAAGAGTCGCTCAGCAGGCATTTGAGGAAAAGTATGGGCATGAGCGGTGGATGAAAGAATTTGGGAGAAATTATCTGGAGGAGTAAGCAATGAGATTAACGGAAAAGAAAGATAATGGCCATTGGATCTTAAAAGACGTGTCATGGGATGAGTTGAAGCCCGGAGTAGTGCTTACTAAGGAAATCTGGGAGAAGCTTTACGGGGCGCTCTGGAAGCTTAAAGACTATGAGGATACCGGGCTGATGCCGAATGAAGTAACAGCGCTGAATGTGGAGACACAGAAGGATGCGGAAGAGGCACTGAAAGAGATCCGGCGGTGGATCCCGGTGACGGAGAGACTTCCGGAACCAGAGACCTATGTATTGGTTTCTTTTGATAATTCTACAACCCCGGATATTGCGACTTATAGAGTTGATGATGACGGCAGCGGAGCATTTTACCAGGGTGATGAGGATTATGCATATCTTTCCGCGGGACTTTTTGTGAATGCATGGATGCCGTTGCCAGAGCCATACAGGGCAGAGGTAGAAGAAAATTAAGATTTGAAAATGGCGGCAGAAGCCAGATATGGTTATTCTGGTATAACATTTTGGAAATTCGATATTGAGAAAATGAAGCGGTTGGCGGAAGAAGAGAAAAATTAACTTTCCTTTGGAGGTAATGATATGACAAAAAGTCAAATAGAAAAATTCGCAGTAGGCTATTCTTCTTACCCTACAGACTGTGTGGAAGAAGTATTAAAGATTACTAATTTCGATGAAGATGTGGCGAGAGAAATTTTAGATAACAAAGAGAAAACATTAGCAATTTGGCAGAATGGAACAATAATGATTGACGGAGTAACACTTTGTTGTGGATATGATTTTGCAGAAGATGCTTTTAGCAAAAAGATAAATATTGGTTATTGTCCGATTTGTGGAAGAAAAATTAAGATTTGGAGGAGTCAATAACTATGTTAATGATTCAAGATGGAATAGAAGTTTACTGCTTACCGGATGGCGCTTGTTGCGAGGTCGATGAGAATCACAGAAGCCCTCTGGACTTGGATGATTGCCCACTCGGATACGAAACATGCAACGGAAACTGCTTTTATTACGCAGAGTGATTTAAGATTTGGAGGTTGGAATGTATAGCGCAATCAATATTGATACAAAGAAGGCACTGGAAGCCATTCGCGAATCAAGAGAATATCAGATCAACGCATCAGCATTAAGAGTGCAAAAGGAACAGGCATATATGGAAGGCGTAAACAAAGGACTTGATATCGCAGAAGGACTTTTCAGGTGTAGTAATTATGAAAAAGAGAAGGAACCAAGTTACACGGATGGTATCAAAGATGCATTTTTTGAAATCGGAAAGGAGCTGGATATAAAAACTTTGGACATTTTAGAAAGTACATCATCAGTGGATGAAGCCTGTGTACTTCTGTCTGACAGGATAAGAAAACGACTTTTGGAAGAAAATACGGATGACGCAAACTGAAATTTGAGTAAGGAGAACGGGATGGAAGTAAAGATAAGGCCGAGAAAGGCTACTGATAGGGGAGGCTACTACTGTATGCCACTGTACACCAATATCCAGAATGGAAAGCCTGGATGGAGAATCACACAGTGCCCGGAGTGTGGAGCGCAGTGCTGGAGGATGCCGTTGGCGGATATTGCGGAAGAGCAGGGAGCCCGTGGATTGTGTACGATGTGTGCGATTAAGAAGGGAGTGGGTGCATGAAGACGAAGAATGAGCATAGAGCGCTTAAAAATCTCGTGCATAGAAAACGGGAAGGCGAGTATGAAGCCATGATTGCGGATCGTCGCCCTAAGAGCTGGAGCGCCGCACACCGGGCATATGATGGCATGAATATGGGTTCGAGGCATAGAGAGAAGGGAGGTGAGACCGATGGACAAGGAGATTCTGAAGCAGTACATAGATGCTTGCGAGCAGGTGAAGGAAGCGAAAGCGGATATACTGAGGCTTAAGAAGAACCGGAAGAAAATCGTGCAGGACCGGGTGTCCGGATCTGCGCATGAGTTTCCGTATACTGCCAAGAGTTTTCATATTGAGGGCCTGTCATATCCGGTGGTGAAAGATCCGGACGAGCTGGATCGGCGGGAAGCGGTTCTTCGGGAACGGCTCAGACGGGCGGAAGAGATCAAGCAGCAGGTGGATCTTTGGATGCTTACGATTCCGCAGAGAATGCAGAGAATCATTCGTTATAAAATTTTCGAGGAGTTGTCTTGGTCGGAAGTGGCGATCCGGATGGGGCGGAAGGCAACAGCGGACAGCGTAAAGAAGGAATATCAGAGATTTATGGATGAAAAATAAAAGTTTGTCCCGAATGTCCCAAATGTCCCGACTCAAAATGTTATAGTGTAACCTGAAGCCAAAGGCATACAGCCCGGCGGCTTCCTACACCTTCCTTCCTATAAAGTGCTTGACCCCATATAGTACCGGGCGGCTGGAATTCGAACCGGCCGCCAAACATCAGGACATCTCCCAGGACGGAAGGGAGCATGAGCCGTAAACCCGAGCCGCGAGTTCGATCCTCGGTGTCCTGCTTGTCTAGAAGAATTATAAACCAGGTGGACGGCGGAAACGCTATCCAGAGAGCACCTGCCGAAAGACAGGTGCTTTTCTTTTGCCCATTGACATGCGGCGCGCACGTCACCAGATGGCAGACCTCCTTTAAGGGCTGCAATCGGCAGTCCTTTATGGTGACGGCGGGATCGCATTAAAAAGCGAGGTGAGTCCGGATGACGAAAAAACAGAAGATCTTTGCAGATGAATATCTGATCGACCTGAACGCCACCCGGGCTTACAAGGTCGCTTACCCCAGAGTAAAGAATGATGAGGTTGCGAGGGCAAATGGAAGCAGATTGCTAACAAATGCTAACGTTGCAGCGTATATTGAAAAGCGCATGAAGGAGAGGCAGGAACGGACACAGATCACACAGGACATGGTCGTCAGGGAACTGGCGGCGATTGCGTTTGCCAGGCTGACAGACTACGTCAATGTTAAAGGTGGGGCAGTTAAGATCGAGGACACCAGCTCTTTGACGGAATATCAGGTCAAGGCACTTGCAGGGATCAAGCAAGGAAAAAATGGAATAGAGGTAAAACTAAACGATAAGCTGAAGGCAGCAGAGCTCTTAGGTCGGCACCTGGGAATGTTCAAGGACAAGGTGGAGGTATCGGGATCCCTGGAGGCAGAGAAGTCGAAGCTGGATGATCTGCTGAAACAGATACGGGGTGATGGATCGTGAGCACAGAACGCCTTATTTTGTCGGAAAAATATAAAGCGTTTCTCAGGTGTGACGCGCCGGTAGAATTTTTGGAGGGAACGACAGCAGCAGGAAAGACAACAGTTGGACTGTTCAAGTTCATGCTGAAGGTGGCGGAGTCAAAGAAAAAATTGCACATACTCGCGGCAAAAGATACCGGAACCGCTGAGAAGAACATCATCAACAAGGATCTGGGGATAATTGATGATTTCGGGAGTCTGGCGGTTTATAACGGTAATGGAACGAAAGATGATAAGATTCCTCATATCCTTTTCCGCACTCCAGGCGGTGACAAGATCATATATGTCATGGGCTACGGAGATAAGAAGAAATGGCAGAAAGCCCTGGGCGGCCAGTACGGCTGCCTGTACATTGATGAGATCAACACAGCGGACATTGACTTTGTCCGAGAAGCGGCGATGCGATGTGACTACATCATGGCAACATTAAACCCGGATGATCCATCGCTTGACATATACAAAGAGTACATTAACTGCAGCCGCCCGCTTCCAGAGTGGGAGGCGGAGACACCGCAGGAAATTAAAGATGAACTGAAGGAAGAACCAAAGCCCGGATGGGTCCATTGGTTCTTTTCTTTTACCCATAATTTAGGTTTGCCGAAGGAAAAGCTGGACAAGATCCTGGCGAATACGCCGAAGGGGACGAAGATCTGGAAGAATAAGATTCAGGGTCTTAGAGGAAAAGCGACCGGACTTGTGTTCGTGAACTTTGACCGGAAGAAACATGTTGTAACAGAAGAGTGGATCCGGCAGCAGATGAAAGCCGGAAAACTCGTGTGGAAGAAGTTCACGACCGGAGTAGATACCGCCTACTCAACAAAGTCCCCGGATACGATCGCTATGATCTTCCAGGGAATTACAGAGGACCGACGGCTGATCACGCTGGAGGAACGCGTCTACAACAACGCTGATCTGGAGAACCCGATCGCGCCGAGTGACACGGCCGTAAAGCTGATCAGCTTCCTGGAGCAGTGCCGCGAGAAGTGGGGACTGGCGAGAGATGTCTTTGTAGATAACGCCGATCAGGCAACAATCACGGAACTAAAGAAATACAAGCGGCTTCATAGCTGCCTGTATAACTTCTGGGACGCATACAAGAAACTGACGATCCTGGATCGTATTAAGCTACAGCTCGGATGGATCCAACAGGGATGCTATCTGGTGCGGGATGCTTGCACGGAGCATCTGGCAGAGCTTGAAAAATATAGTTGGAAAGAAGATAAGGATGAGCCGGAGGACCGGAATGACCATACGATCAACGCAAATCAGTATGCGTGGATTCCGTATAAGAACATGATCGGATTTGAGGAGGAATAGAAGTGGGGTGGATATCAAAGTTGAACGATAACATTACAAGAGGAATTCGAAGTTGGCTGAATGTCCAGGAGGCAAGCCCGACCGCGATTCAGATCCAGGAGATCATGGATTTTGAACTGTCCGCAATCCGCAATAGAATCTGGTACCGCGGCGATGGAAATGAGCTGGAGCAGTTGTACCAGCAGAGTGCTGAGACAGCAGATCGGTATAAATTCTGGGCGTCAAAATGCACGCCGGGAATGGAGATGAGGAAGATCCATACAGGTCTTCCGTCTTTGATTGTAAGAGTGTTGACTGCGATCGTTCTGGCAGACATGAATGATTTTGAATTTAACGATGTCCAGCAGGAAGAAATCTGGAAGAAAATCGAAAAAGAAAATAAGTTCCGGAAAGCTTTTGAAGAGACATTAAAAGAAGCTTTGTACATCGGGGATGGGGCATACAAGGTAACGATTGATACATCGGTGAGCCAGTATCCGATTTTGGAATGGTATCCGGGAGAAAGAATCGAAATCACCCGGTCGAGAGGAAGAATTAGGGAGATTATATTTAAGACTCCGATCAAAGATCATAGAAGGGAATACACCTTATACGAATACTATGGATATGGGTATATTCGGAATGAACTGTATAAAGGAAATACGCTGATAGACTTTAAAACAGTGGATGCGACGAAGAATCTCCAAGATGTCCAGTTTGATAAGAAGGTGATCCTGGCAGTGCCGCTTAAGATATATGAAAATGCCAAGTGGAAAGGCCGCGGCGGTTCGATATTTGAAGGAAAGTTGGATAACTTCGATGCGTTTGATGAGGTATGGAGCCAGTGGATGCAGGCACTGAGAGAAGGAAGAGCTCATACCTATGTTCCGGACAGCTGCATTCCGAATGATCCGACTACCGGCAGGAAAATGAAACCTAATCCCTTCGATAACAGGTTTATTTCAGGTGGAGACAATATGGCGGAGGATGGTAAAAACCAGATCATCACGGTACAGCCTAATATTCCTCACGAGAGTTACTTGTCATCCTATATTACGGCGCTCGACCTTTGCTTGCAGGGCATTATCAGTCCGAGTACGCTTGGAATCGACACAAAGAAGCTGGATAATGCGGATGCACAGAGGGAAAAAGAGAAAACAACGCTGTATACGAGAAACGCAATTGTGGAAGCGTTACAGGAAACACTGCCGGAAGTGATCGGTGCCGCCGTCAATGCGTATTATATCCTTTTAAAACAGCCGCCGCAGGAAGTAAACGTAGACATTCCTTTTGGGGAATATGCGAACCCATCATTTGAGAGCCTGGTGGAAACTCTGGCGAAAGCAAGACCGGGAGTAATGCTTATGAGTGTAGAGGCACAGGTAGAAGAAATGTACGGAGATTCTCGCGATGACGAGTGGAAAAAAGAAGAAGTAAGCCGCCTGAAGGCAGAACAGGGAATTGTAGAGGTGGAAGAACCGGGAGTCAATATGGCTGCCGGTTCTTTTCGGGTAAATATGGGAGGAAATGGAAATGAAGGTAAAAATCATGAACCGAATGTACCGGATGAGCCGGGAGGAGTATCAGGGGCTTCTGAAGGTGGCGAGTGATCAGGTTCCGTTCGGAGTATATGCGGTTGAGAAAGATGGATATGCGGAGTTAAGAAATGATAAATGCCGGAGCGTGACTGAATTGAAAGCACTCACCCGCGGTTTTAAATCGCAGGGGTTCCGGGTGCTGGCAAACAGGCAGGTGAATGCAGATGGCGGAGAAAAACGAGTATGACATTACAGAGGCTTTCCGAAAGATCGAGGCTGAGCTGATTGACTCCATGATGCGTAACATGGACCGGCACCGGGCAGAGGAGGAGAAAGAAGGCTATGAGTGGACCATGTGGCAGACCGAGCAGCTGAAAGCACTGGAGAAGTACAAGAAGGAAAACCAGAAGAGATACTCCAAGCAGTTCAAGAGTATCAATGCACACATCGAAGCACTGATCCGGGAAGCGAGAGCGCGTGGGAACATGAATCAGGAGATCCGGATTCTGAAAGCAATCAAGAACGGATTTCAGGGAGCCAAAAAAGTCACACGCGGGGCAGCAGGAGAATTTTTCAAGCTTAATGATAGAAAACTCGATGCATTGATAAAAGCAACGGTATCGGACATGGAGAAGGCTGAGACAGCAATCCTGAGGAAAGCAAACGATGACTACCGGAAGGCGATTTACAGCGCACAGGTATACGCGAACACCGGGGCCGGAACCTATGAAAAAGCGGTGGACATGGCGACGCGGGACATGCTCTCCCGGGGATTGAGCTGCGTTACGTTTTCGAATGGTGCTCAACACACCTTGAAGGACTATGCAGACATGGCGATCCGCACCGCCAGCAAGCGGGCATACCTTCAGGGAGAAGGCGAGAAACGGCAGGAATGGGGAATCACGACCGTCATTCTGGCAAAGAGAGGCGGGAACCCGTGTCCGAAGTGCCTGCCGTTCGTGGGAAAGGTCCTGATCGATGATGTGTGGAGCGGCGGCCGATCAGACGGTGTGGATCCGGAGACAGGAAAGAGTTATCCGCTGATGAGCTATGCGATCGCTCATGGGCTGTATCATCCACGGTGCAAAGACAGCCATACGACCTATTTTCCGGGCATTTCCACAGCAGATGATACTTGGACAGAAGAAGAGCTGGAAGAAGTGGGACTAAAGAACCGGGAAGAGGCTAAGGAGCAATATGCAAGACGCCAAGAGGAAAAGTATAGTCGGTTGACTCGGTACTCCTTAGATACCGAGAATCAGAAAAAGTACACGGAAAAAGTACAGGAGTGGAAAGCGATCCATTCACAATTTGAAGGCAAGGCCCCAGGAAGTTTGGGAACACCGACCGACATCACTACCGTATGGACGATGAATGGCGGAAAATCTGGTGAAGTCACTGATCTGATGGAATATGCTACGGGCAAGAAGAGATACAAGGTAGACGGAAAGCAAGTACTCCTGGATTATTCGGAACATGAAAAGCGAGTCGCTGAAAGAATCGCCCGGTTGTACGGAAAACGTGTTCAGATGATACCGAGAGTTACATACCCTCAGGGAATTTCAACATCAGATTTCAGGATAGATGGAATCGAATGGGATCTTAAGACAGTAAGCACTGCTGGTAAAAATGTTTTTTACAATGCGGTGAAGAAGAAAAAACGTCAGGCAAATTGCTTTATTTTTGACATAACAGAGTGCCCATTGGAAATGGAGGAGATAAGGGAACAGATCAATGACCTGTTTCGATCCACACATCTCACGTTTATAGACAAGGTGGGACTGTATAAAGATGGAAAGATGATTGGAATTTATGAAAGAAAAAAATAAGAACTATTCGGCTGTACAATCCGCAAGGATTATGGGTACTGTGAATAGCTCTTATTTCTTTATAAGTATTTTACACCGCCGACAAGGACTTTTCAAGTAAAAAAAACTGAGTTGCACCGGTGCAACAGCAGGAGGTAGGCATGAAAGAATATTATTACGAATTCATTGTCCCGGTCGTGATAACAATTGTAACAGTAGTGGTAGTCCATGTATTATTGCCTCTGTAATGAAGGTTACGATAATAGGGCAGAGAACAGAGCATTTGAAGAATTCCCAAAATTCATGCAGACAGAATTCACTATATGATTTTCCCGGTTCCGTCAAATAAAATAAGTCGGGGCAGGTGTCGTAGGGAATTTCAACCAGTAAGTTGTCCTTTAGGTTTTTGACAACCAGGACCGCTTCTCCGTCGGTGCAGATTCTGAATTTTCGAGCGAGCTCGATACCAGAATAATATTTTCCCTGAACGGTTGGAGCTGTCTTGCAGGCAGATCGGAGTAGTTTGCGGGACCGTTTTGAAAGATACATAAGCTTCACCTCACATAATCGTATATGAAGAGTATAACACGCAGAAACAGTTGCGTGTTATTTTTATGCCCAAACGCGAGTATGGCGTTAAACTCTGCGCGGCCGGCGACACCGATGAAAATGGATGATAGGGAGACACCCTCAAAATGGAAAGGAGAAACCATATGAAAAAGAACAGATTTTCCATGAACTTACAGCTTTTCGCAGATCCGGCGGGTGGAACAGGAGCAGGTGCGGGAGGCGCTGGAACCGGTCAGCAGAATCCGGTACCAGGAACTGGACAGGGAACCGGTCAGCCAGGCGCATCGGATCCGCAGATCGATTATGCCAGGATCCAACAGATGCTTAATGGAACGCTGGCGGCAAAAGAGGACACGGCGCTGAAAGCTTACTTCAAACAGCAGGGACTTACTCAGGAAGAAGCCGAGAAGGCCATGGCAGCTTTTAAGGCAGAAAAAGCAAAGAACCAGCCGGACGTGGAAGCAATGCAGGCGCAGATCACAAGCCAGCAGGCGGCAACAAGGCAGGCGCAGATTGAATCAGCAGCGACATTGGCGGCAGTAACGCTGGGAATCAATGCGAAGACGATTCCGTATGTCTTAAAACTTGCGGATTTCAGTCAGGCAGTAGGAGAAGATGGAAAAATCAACACAGAAACCGTAAACAATGCGCTGAAGAAAGTACTGGAAGACGTTCCGGCGCTGAAACCGCAGACCGCAGGAGCATCCGGATTTGTCCAGGTGGGAGCATCCGGAGGTGATAATGGCGGACAGGCTGGAAGCCAGGCAGACCAGCTGGCGGCAATCTTCGGCAACGATAAGAAGTAGAAAGGAAACAGAATATGGCAGTTTATAGTTACGCAGAGACATTCGAACGGGAACTTGCACAGAAGTACGCAAGAGAGTTGACATCTTACGATTTAACTCTCTCGAACCCGGGAATTAAGTTTTTAAACGCACAGACGATCAAGATCCCGAGAATGACTGTATCGGGATACAAGGATCATAACCGCAACAGCATGGGATTCAACACAGGAACCATCACAAATGACTGGGAGCCGAAAAAGCTTGCCCATGACCGTGATATCGAGATTCCGATCGATCCGATGGATATCGATGAGACGAACCTGATTCTGGAAGTTGCGAACATTCAGAATGTGTTCGAGACGGAGCAGGCGATCCCGGAAAAAGACAGCTATCGTTATTCCAAGCTGTACGCAGAGGCAAAGACTTACAAATCAAACGGTGCAGTGATCGATAACACAACACTGGATAAGACCAATGTCCTGGACTGGTTCGATGAGCAGATGGCCATCATGGATGATCTTTCTGTTCCTCAGGAAGGCAGAATCCTTTATGTTACATCTGCGTTTAACAAGCTCTTAAAGAGTGCGGAAGGAATCACGAGAACATTTAGTGTTGGTGCAGCAGGCGTGATCGACCGCCGGGTGCATACCCTCGATGATGTAAAACTTAAAAACGTGCCGTCTTCGCGCCTCAAGACAAAGTACGACTTCACGAATGGATGTGTGGCCGCGGCAGCAGCCAAACAGATCAATTCGATCCTGGTACATCCGAGCTGTGTGATCTCCCGTGATAAGTACGCTTATATGAAGTTATTTACTCCGGGAACAGACTCCAGAACTGCAGATAAGTATGTATACCAGAACCGCTACTACACAGATACATTCCTGATCGAAAACAAAGCCTGCGGCGTTGCGATCAATGCAGAGGCAGAAGGGTAGGGAAGAATATGACAGCAGAAAAGGCGAATAAAGTCTATATGATCACCGAGGAACAGATGGAAGCGTATCGCACAGAGGGCTATGATATCCGCGATGATGATGGAAGAATCGTTGCATATGGAGCTGGAAAGAGTGTCCCGTATGAAGAATTCGCGAAAGTTTGTGCTGAAAACAAGGGACTGAAAGAGGCACTTGAAGAGTACCGTAAGATCGAAGCAGAGGCTGTACAGGAACAGGATGCAGAGGCTCCGGCGAAAACAGCAGGAAAGAAGAAAGCGAGTGAGTAGTATGGCATACGAACCGTATGTGACAAAGGAATACTACCAGACCGAATATGGCGGGGAGACCGTGCCGGAGGAGAAGCTGACAAAAGCCCTCCGGCAGGCGTCCCGTCACATTGATTCCCTGACCTACAATCGGATCGTAGGCCAGGGATTTTATAATTTGACAGAGTTTCAGCAGGAAGTTATCCGCGAAGTCATATGCCAACAGGCAGACTTCGAGACGGAGAACGCAGACGAGATCGACACGATCCTTCAGAGCTACACGATCAACGGCGTGACATCTCAGTTTGGCAGTTCCTGGAATGTGTTTACAGATAAGGGAGTAGCCATGAAGCGCGATGTGTACGCCCTGCTGTGTCAGACGGGCCTGTGTTGCCGATTAGCGAGGTGAGACGATGAAATACCCATGTTTAGTGCCGAAACGGCTGTGCAAGACGCCTGTGCACGTCCATCTGGAATCTGAGGAGATCAATAACCTCGGAGAACCGAAGTATGTGCTTGACGCAGATCTGATATGCAATTTTCAGGACCGTGCAAAAACGATCCTGACAGCTGAGAAGAAGCTGGTGCAGATCACGGGAAGCGCATTGTTCCCAGGAGACATCGCCCCGGATATGCCGACATTAAGCGGTGGGACCCTGACGGTATTTGGCGCAGAGCGCCGGATCGAGCAGGGCTGCAAGAACAGGAACCCGGATGGAACGGTGAACTTCTGCAGTCTGGAGGTAGTTTGATGGAAGTAAGATCAACGGTAAAGTTAAACTGGCCGCGGATCCGGCAGCTGTCGGAGGCGGCGGTGACGGCGTTGGAGCAGACAGCAGAGGCGTTGCACACGGAAGTTGTACAGGCACAGGTCATGCCGTTCGACACAGGACACTTGGAAGAGGATGCGACGTTCATAGATTACAGTGAGTCTGCGAATGGAAAGGTATCTATCGTTTCCAGTACGCCGTATGCGCGCCGTCTCTACTATCATCCGGAATATCACTTCCAGAAGTACGAGAACCCGTTTGCAGGTGGAAAGTGGTTTGCTCCGTGGCTTCTGGGAGGTGCTAACGCAGATTTCGCACAAAACGCATTCAAGAGACTTTATAAGAAAGCAGGTGGTGTCTGATGCTGACATTACCGGAGATCCGGGAATGGATCGTGACTCTGGGAATCGCGGAAGATGAGAACGTCTATATCGGCAAGCTGGACAATAAGAAACAGAAGTCGGTCGGCGTATATGGCCGCGCATCCAGCGGTCCGCCGCATACCGCACTGGGAGGTCTGGAACATACGACCTATGATACCAGACCGATCTCCCTGTTGGTCCATTGGACTAAGAGCAAGGGAGAGAGCGAAAAGGCGGCATATGGATTATTTAACAAGTTAAGAGAGATAACCAGTCTGACCATCGGAGAGACTCCAATCCGGTATCTCTGCCTGATGGTGCCTGAACCTCAGGACGTGGGGACGGATGACAGCGGGATATATGAGTATGTGATCTGGTTGGATCTCATCTATCAGAGAAAGTGAGGACGAAAAAATGGATGGCACAGTAGGAAAAGTGTACCCGGTACACAACAATATTTTTAAATTTGGCACCAAAGGACAGGAGAGCCTAGACGAAAACATGGCGATGCCGTCAGACCTTGAGAACTTCTCTCCCTCCATTGATGGCACTGTGGAAGAGTGGTACGCAATGGATGCAGCCGGTTGGGCGAAAGCCGCGATGACCGGAAAGAAACTGAGCTTTAGCTTTAAAGGCAAGAGATCCGTGGGAGATGCAGGAAACGATTATATTGCAGGACTCGCATGGAAGTTCGGGCAGGACGTTATGACAAAATTCGAATGGACAATGGTCTCTGGTGCGAAACTTTCCGGCATCGTGGTCATCAACGTAACGACCCCGGGCGGCGGAGATACTACAAATCTGGATACGTTGGAATTTGAGGCGGTATTCTATGGAAAACCGACATTCACGGCGGCAACATTATAAGGAGGAGTGAAGATGGCAAGAGTAGTAGATATTACAAGCAAGCTGGAATTTGATGGAAATCCGAAGCTGAGGATTAAGGATAAGGAGATTGAGGTGAACGCGGATGCGCCGACCATGTTAAAGGTCATGAACTTGGTGGGGGACGATCCGACGCCGAAAGATGTCATCGCACTGTATAATCTCGTGTTCCCTGAAGAATCAAGAAAAGTACTGGATGACATGAAGCTGAATTTCGCAGACCTTATCACCGTGGTAGAAGCGGCGGTAAGCGTCATTTCAGGAGATACAGACACATCGGGAGAGCACTGACCCGTACTACGACCTGTTTGAGGACTGGGACCTGATCATTTCCAGCTTCCTCTCGCAGTACGGGCTTAGGATCCGAACAAAAGAATTTGAGACGGTATCCTGGGAGGAGTTTAAGTCGCTGCTGGCCGGGCTGTCCCCGGATACCGCTTTGGGGCGTGTAGTAGCCATCCGATCCGAGACGGATAAGGAAGTGATCAAGCATTTCACGACGGATCAGCGCCGTATTTACGATGCATGGCGGGACCGTAAGGCCGATAATATGACGGAAAAGAACTATGACCGTGAGATGGCTGCTCTGGAGCAGATAATGGCTCAGATGTTTGGAGGCGGTAAAAATTGAAAAAGTAAAGCAGGAGAAAGTCCGGTGCCCATACTGTGGGCATCCGGTCAATGCGAATCGATCCGAGGACGCCAAGTGCAGAGGCGTCTTTTTTAAGTGTAAGAATAAAGACTGTAAAAAAATATTTGAGTTAAAAATCTAAGACGCTGTGCCGATGTGCCTGTCTTAAAAGGCAGGTGATAGGTATGGCGGCGGACAGTGTTGGTCAGATCGGGCTGGATCTGGTCGTCAATAAAGGAACATTTAAGAAGCAGATGACAGGGATCCAGGCACTTGCAAAGAAAGCAGGTGCCTCCCTGGCAGCCGCGTTCGCTGTAAAGAAGATTGTAGATTTTGGCGCAAAGTGCGTTGAACTCGGATCCGACCTTGCGGAGGTCCAGAACGTCGTCGACGTTGTGTTCCCGCGAATGAATCAGAAGATCAATGAGTTTGCAAAGAATTCCGCAGCTCAGTTTGGACTGTCGGAGACGATGGCAAAGAAGTTCACAGGAACCTTCGGAGCTATGGCGAAGGCATTTGGATTCGGTGAGCAGCAGGCGTACGAAATGGGAACGACGCTGACCGGTCTGGCGGGAGATGTAGCGTCTTTCTACAATATCAGTCAGGATGAAGCGTACACAAAGCTGAAATCGGTATTTACCGGCGAGACGGAGAGCCTGAAGGATCTGGGCATCGTCATGACGCAAACCGCATTAGACAGCTATGCTCTGGCAAATGGATTCGGCAAGACGACGGCGAAGATGTCCGAGGCTGAAAAGGTTGCCCTGCGGTATAAATTTGTGCAGGATCAGCTGACCTCTGCGGCCGGAGACTTTTCGAGAACTTCCGATGGATGGGCAAACCAGGTAAGAATCCTCAAATTACAATTTGACAGCCTGAGGGCAACAATCGGACAGGGATTGATCAATGTTCTCTCTCCGGTACTCAAGGTGATCAATACGATCATCGGGAAGCTGATGACTCTGGCGAATGCGTTCAAGGCATTTACGGAGCTGATATCCGGAAAGAAATCATCCGGTGGAGGAGTCTCTGCGGCAGCAGCAGGAATGGAGGCAGTCGCCGCGGCATCAGACAAAGCAGGATCCGCAGCATCAGGAGCCGGAACTGCGGCAAAGAAGGCTGCCAAGGACATGAAAGGCATGTCAACGGGGATCGATGAGCTGAACATAATCAATTCTTCAGACAGTTCCGGAAGCGGAAACTCCGGCGGCGGAGCCGGTGGGGATTATGGTGCCGAAGACATCGACATGGGATCCCTCGCCGAAGGAACCGATGAGATCGACAGCCGTTTGGACAGTATCCAGAAGAAGATCAATGACCTCCGACAGTCTTTCATGAACGGATTCTGGAACGGGTTCGGCGATACAGCAGTCTTTGATGATGTTCAGAGGTCTGTTGACGGAATTCGGGAGTCCGTTAAGAGTATTTTCGGGGATCCGGAGGTAAAACGGTCCGCAGATGAGTTTGCGGCTACTGCGGCGAACAGTCTTGGGAAGATAGCCGGATCGTTCGGATCTATCGGGATGTCGATTGCGGACAATCTACTTGGAGGACTAAACCGGTATCTGCAGCAGAATACGGACCGGATCCGGGGATATATCGTTTCCATGTTCGATATTGGAAGCAGTATTGCGGAACTTTCTGGAAACTTTGCGAAGTCGTTTGCTGATATTTTTTCGGTCATTCGAAGTGATTCAGCGAAGCAGATCACAGCGGATATTTTAGGCATATTTACGGATGCCTTTATGGGAGTTACTGAGCTTGGAGGGAAATTTGTCAGAGATTTACTCCAGGTGATTTTAAAACCAATATCAGATAATTCAGACCAGATCAAGCAGAGAATCCAAGGCTTGATGGACGAACTTGAACCGAAGTTTACAGCATTTAGGAAGATCCTGGGAAGCCTTTGGGATGGCTTAAACACTGCCTATGATGTAATTGCTAAACCGGTGTTTGATGCATTTACGCAGGCACTCTCAGGAGTTGTAGATTGGCTTACACGAACACAAAGAGATTTTGATACAGCGACGGCGCTTGTAGGAGGATTTTTCGCAGCCTGGCAGATATCAAAACTGGGTGAATTCATCATCAATGCCGGAGGAATCATCTCGATGCTTTCCGGTATGGCAGCGGGCTTTACGGCAAATGTAACCGCAATTGTTTCTCATACGGCAGCTTTACTTGCCGACAGGATGGAAACAATGGCTATAGTTGCGATGTATGCGAAAGACTTTATCGTGACTATGGCTCAGGGAACTGCTACATTAGTAAAGCAGGCGGCTCAGTTTGCGACAAATACAGCAGCTAAGATCGCAGATACCGTGGCGCAGAAGGCGATGACGGTCGCAACAACAGCGTGGAATGCTGTGTGTACGATTGCGACAACGGTTACGACAGCGTTGGGAGCGGCGATTGCATTTTTAACAAGTCCGATTGGCTTGGTCATTATTGCTATAACAGCACTGATTGCAGCAGGAGTTCTTCTATATCAGCATTGGGACACTGTAAAAGAATATGCGGAAAGAGCCTGGGATGCAATTAGAAAGACTATCAGCAATGCCATAGAGTCTGTAAAGACCTTTGTATTGAACCGTTTACAGCAGATCCGATCTACATGGGAAAACTCTTGGAATGTTATCAAGACCTTTGGTGAAAATTGCTGGAATAGCATAAAGGCGCTTGCAGAGAGCATCTTTACTGCTATCAGCAATAAGATCGCAGAAGTCTGGAATTCCGTGAAGTCGAAGACTGAGCAGATCTGGAGCGGAATCCGCACCACGGTATCGACCATTACCGAAGGAATTCGTGATAAGATCACGGCGATCATGACGGCGATCAAGTCCGGGATCAGCACAGCACTGGATGGCATCAAGGACAAATGGACCAGCGTATGGAGCGGCTTAAAGGAGAAGACCATCAGCATCTTTGATGGTATCTGGAGCGGAATCCGTGGAGCGATCAACAGCATTCTTTCCGGAGTCGAGAAGATGGCAAACGGAGTTGTGAAGGGTGTCAACAAGATGATAGACGCACTGAATAACCTGAGCTTTGACGTACCGGACTGGGTGCCGGGAATCGGCGGTGAGAGCTTCGGTCTCGATATTCCGAATATGTCCACGGTAAAACTCCCAAGACTGGCGCAGGGAGGCTTTGTAAGGGCAAATACACCGCAGCTTGCGATGATCGGTGATAACCGGCATTACGGCGAGATCGTAGCGCCGGAGGACCGCATGCAGGCAATGGTAGACCGTGCCGTGGCACTCGCGTCCGGAAACAATATGAGTGACCAGTATCTGGCACTTATGGTGGATCTGCTGAAGCAGATCATCAACCTCATCGAGGCGATGGACCTGACAGTCAAGATCGACGTGCGGGATATCAAGAAGAAGCTGACAGAGCTGGATAAGAGGACCGGCTACACACTGAAAACGACATAAGGAGGCGGGAACATGGCAGTGATCACGATCAACGGGCGGGAATTTCCCGCCCCAGATATCGGAGCGAATTTTGTAGTAGCAACGAACGTATCAGACGGAAAAAATGCTCTGGGAGAATTCGTAGGGCAGAAGGTCGGCCGGGATCAGCATAAGGTAGACAGCTTACAGTGGAAGTTTCTGGATGCTGAGATGTGGGCCGCGATGCTTCAGGAATTCGATAAGTTTGTGGTGACGGCGAAGATTCCGGACATGGTACATAATTGTTTCCAGACGATCCGGATGTACCCCGGAAATCGGACGGCCACGCCGATCGAGTTTGACGCTGACGGGCTTCCGACCAGATACCAGGACTGCAAAGTGAATATTATCGATTGCGGGGTGATCGAATAATGCAGTCAGCAAGCAACGCATACAAAGAACACATGAAGGGAAGCTTCCGGCTTCAGGGATATATCCGGGTATCAATCGGATTGATCAATCAGGAGGCACAGGCATCTGCGTATGTGCCGGATCACGACAAGTACACCTACTACAGCAGCTTTAAGATGCCGCTTGACAATTATAAGGTGGAAGAACTGTATGCGACGTGTGACCAGAACTACAGCGTTGTAGACGGCAGCATGTACTTTCTTCCCCGTACAAGGGCGGACGTGGTGCTGAATCAGGGGCTTGTCAGTGAACCACTTCTGGGACCTATCGAGATCCGGCTTCCGGAGGCTCATGATATCAAAGGAGTCACGATAGACTTTGGAAAAGCCTATCCGGTTGATTTTACAATTGAATCGGATAATCACACGGTCACAGTGACTGGGAACACCACGGCGGCATTTACCACGGATGAGTTGTTTATTGGAGCGACATTCCTGAGATTCGCTCCGATAAAGATGGTAAATGGGCAAAGTCGGTTCAGGCTCCAGCAGATCACACTGGGTATCGGAATTTATTTCGGAAATCGCGAGATCTTATCTGCCACGAAAAAGGAGCATATCAGTCCGATTATGGAGGAACTGCCGACTCTGGACATGGATCTGACGATCAACAACAAGAACCGCGTTTGGGATATTGAGAATTCAGAGTCCGCGGTGAACTATCTGGAAATCGGTCAGGAGATCACAGTGCTGTATGGTCAAACATTAGATGATGGCTCTGTGGAATGGATGCCGGGAGCAACCGCATATCTTCGGGAGTGGTCAGCTGATGATGAAGAAATGAGTTTCACAGCGTCGGATCGTTTTGAAGACTTGACGGGGACGTACTATGGCGGGATCCTGCATTCGGGAGGAATCAGCCTGTACGACTTAGCGGTCGATGTACTGGAAGATGCGGGAGTTGACCGGCGCGATTACTGGCTGGATACCTACTTAAAGGATATCCTGGTAGAAAATCCCATGCCTGCGGTGTCTCACCGGGAGGCTTTGCAGTTGATTGCAAACGCCGGAAGGTGTCTTCTTTATCAGGATCGGATCGGAAAGATATTCATGGGATCCAGTTTCAATCCAGATGCCATGGCAAAATCAGACAATGAAACCTATTACAGTAATGCGGCCGGAGTCCTGCAGCGTGGATCCAGAAGAGCCTACGCATCACCGGCGCGGGACTATACGGATGTAAAATCAACAAGATACTTTTTACCCCGTCAGGCTTCGGAAGAAATCAGCACGGGCTATATATCAGAACAGGTGGCGGCAGCAGACGGCAGCTTCACGGAAAACCCGTCTCTGGAGATCGACATGGAAGCAGGATATAAATGCTTTGGGATCACGCTGGAATTCGGCCAGAATCCGCCTAAGAAGATGATCATTCACACGTATCTTGCAGGAGTGCAGCAGGAGTCTTATACAATCGCGAAGCTGGATGAGACTATTACAGTAAACCATGAATTTCCGGAATTTGACCAGATGATCATGGAGTTTACAGAGGGAACACCATATAACCGCGTGATCCTCGACAATGTGATTTTCGGAGATAGTACCGATTATGAATTTCAGTATGGCGAAGAACTGACGAAAACGCCGAAGGGCACACAGTTGGCAAAAGTGAGGGAACTGCAGGTGGTACGCACGATTTACGGACCGAGCAGTGAAGTAGCGAAAGAACTCACGAGGGAAACGATAGCGGTATCAGCATTGGATAACCGATATACATTTTACTTTTCGAACGCTTCATATGACCTTGCATGTGCAATCACGGACGCACAGGAGGGGCAGACGGCGAAGATTGTAGAATCAGGGTGTTACTTTGCGACCGTGGAGCTTTCCGGGGTAGCGGGAGCCTGTGAGGTCGTCATATCGGGAAAAGAGTACATGATATCGCAGGCGAAAGTAAGCCGTCAACTTGGCACCACAGGAACGGTAGAGACCTGGGAAAATCCTCTGGTATCCGATATCGTTCATGCAGCGGATCTGGCGGACTGGATCGGGGACTACATGAAAGCGGACCGGGAATATGATCTGAGTTATCGCGGGGATCCGCGGCTTGACGCGAACGATCTGGCATATCTGGAAAACAAATATGTATCAGGGCTGTTGCTCAGAATTTACGAGCATACGCTGAATTTTAACGGAGCATTCTCCGGATCAGTAAAGGCAAGGAGGGAAATGGGATATGTGGCAGACTCCTAAGACAGATTGGAAGGCCAGTGACTTCATGAATATCGAGGATTATAACCGGATCAAAAATAATCTGAATGAACTCCGGGATATGTCCAGAGAATTGTGGAAAGAGTTTCCTTTTGAGGAGATGGGTGAGGATAAGACGTATACAGATTACGGATTTTACGCTGATGAGATCAACCGGTTTGAGGCAAATGTGGACCATATTTGTGAAGGAACATATCCGTTTGATGTGGGAGTGCGGAAAACCTATCAGGATAACCAGCCGTTCATCACATGGGAGGAGCTGAACCGGATCGAATCGGCATGCCTCATTATGCACAATAATTTCACCGGAGCACTTGCGGGAAGAAAGTCTTTGGCATTCACGTTGGGAGGAGGTGATTTCAGATGTTAAAGACTGATTACAAGGATGATCTCTTTGAGGGAGAACGGAAATATAAAATGACAACGGATACGGAAGGGAAGGTTACATTAAAGGATGCGACCACGTACACCCAGAAAGGTACGAGCTTCGGAGCACTGGATATGAATAATACCAACACGGCAGTAAACAGGCTGTATGGGGAAAAATCAGTGACGCTGACGGAGGCAGGATGGACAAGTACACCGCCGTATGCGCAGACAATTAAGGTTGAAGGAATGCTGGATACGGACCGCCCATTCATTGAGTGTGCGGCTGATATCACATCAAAAACAGAGAAGACAAGGCTTAGAAAAGAATGGGACAAAGTGGATCGTATTGTAACAGAAGAAGGGCAGTTTACGGCGTACTGTAATTTCGAAAAGCCATCCATGGATCTGCCTCTGAAGATTAAGGGGGCATAGGGATGTGGACCGTAATTGGAGGAATTCTTGCGACGGCCAGCCGGATTGATGAAGGTGGCGGAGATAAGGATCTGAATATCTATCTTACGGACAATGCAGGGGTTCAGCTGGTGGACAATGATGGAGTTTACTTGACCTGCGGAAAGGAGACAGAATGAGCGAAACAAAGACAAAAAACCTGTGTACGGTACCGGCCGCAGATTTGAATGACAGCCAGTATTTTATTGCTGAGGACGGCGGAGAACTGAAACGTATACCGAAGGCGCAGGTGGTGCTTAAAAAGTTGGAGAAAATGCTTGCAACGGATACGGAGAATCTGGCAGGAGGTGGAGAGGTCACTGCTCAGGAGCTTCTTGATGCGCTTGCAGAACAGGTCGCGAACAAGCTGTTGGCGAAATCTCAGGTTGTCAATAATCTTCTGGCTACAGTGGAAGGAAATCCGCTGGATGCCACACAGGGGAAGGCGCTGAAGGAGCTGATTGATACGACTAATAACAATTTGAGTAATGCTGGGATCCCAACTGTAAAAAATATTACAGATTTATATGCCATAAAAAAATCGGGATTTTATTGTTATGATGCTGGTGCGTCCAATGCACCTATGTCATCAAGAGGTGGCATGGTCATTGCGAATTATTTAAGCGATGCATGGATATCTTTAAATGTTGTACCATATGCATTATCCAAAATATATACCAACTCAAAATATAACAGCACTTGGACTGGCTGGTCAGAATTGGCTTCAAAGGATGATTTACCAAATATTTTCACAACTACATTAGGCACATCCAATCAAGAAAGCAATCATGCTACAACCATAAAAAGATTATGGAATAGCTTTCCAGAAAGACAGGTATTTGCCTGTAATTTAGTTGATTCTAATAATTTCTGCGTATTCGGCTTTACATACGGTAATCATAAATACGGAGCTGTGTTATATTTAGCTTTTAACAGTTGTGGGATCGTAAAATGTATTAACGGCAATTTTAGCGATACGGAGTTATGATACTATCTATTTAAGACGTATTGCAATTAAATATCCAATGTAGTTATATGTTGCATTATCGTATCCATACCCATTAATAGAGACCGTAAAGTCCTTTTTCAAGGACATGATTGCTGCCGTCATACAGCCACCACCATTAGATCCAGTTGTTCGCATTTGACTTAATCCAAATGTAGTTCCGTATTCATTAGATGGGGCGCTAAGGCTCGCCGATATCAACGATACACTTGTATCGACTTGCGTGGATCCCAGTATCAGATATGTATGTCCCGCGGGGAGGTTTAAACTTGTAATGTTAATATTACTTCTATAAACAGCAGCTTTTGTTCCGTATGTGGTGAGGAAAACGCCTAAATCATCCTTTGTGGCAGTCTCTTCCCATGTAATATCAGTGGCATTATTAACTTGCGCTCCACCATAAAGCCTGCCCTTTGAATTTACAGCAATATAATAAACATCTCCAGATGCAGTACCTTTTTTATTATCCGCGCTTCCAAGGACATACGAAAAATTTGGAAGTCCATATGGTGCGCCAGAAGTTTTTTCTGCATACGGAGGATTTCTATTACTCAAATTGTTATTAACATACATAGTTCCCGGATTCGGAAAATAGTGGATTTTGTTGATGTCAACAAAACGATGCTTAAGTCCAGTACCATTTCGGTGATTACACCGTGATGGTTCTTTTTTTACCCGTAGACAAGCCCATTCCAGGGCTATTGTTTATGCCCACAAAGAAGGGCAGAAAGGAGTTCATATGAACAAAGATAAATTGATCCTAAAGGATGGCTCAACCATCGAACTGGAGGCGGGAGCTTCCCTCACAGCATTGCAGGTAATCTGCCGGTCTGCTGATGATGTGATCCCGTTATGGAAAAGACTTACCCAGGAGAATCTTCAGGAGGTCACAGTGAAGAATGGTGCGGATCTTATTGTCGGTGTTTATTCTGAAATGGTTCTTATAGAACCTCATATTCAGGCTACAGAACAGGAAGATGGCACTGTGAAGGTTCTCTTCGGTTTACGGGAGAAAACTGCCGAAGAGAAGCGTCTGGATGCCTTGGAAGAGGGACAGGCGACGCAGGATGGAGCTATCAAAGATCTTGGAGAAGCGACGAGTGACCTTGCAGAGCAGATGGAAGGGGTGGCGGAATAATGGCGAGATTTTATGGTATGCGTATCAAGGCAGGAGAAATGAAACTTGAAGATGTTCCGAAGCTTTGGAGACAAAAGACAGAGAAGTGGCTTCAGGAGAACTCGAAGGAGGGATAAAAAGTGGCAGACGCGTATTTAGTTAAGCAGGGAGCCGCCGGATCCGGATCAGATGAGTGCACAGCCAACCGTAAACATGTCCTTGCCCCGTATACAGCTATCACAGGAGATTCTGGAGACGATCCAACAACAGGAACAATGTTAGATCAGTCTGGCTGGAAAAAGACCTTAGCAGCAGGAGAGTCTGTAACGGTTCCGGGAGGATATCACGATGGAAAGGGAACCGTAACGACAAAAGACCTTGCAAGCCAGACCGGTGGAACTGCGGCAGACTCAGACATAAGAAAAGGCAAGACAGCGGTTGTTAATGGTAAAACGATTACAGGAACACAGGAAGATCGCGGTGCATGGTTCAGTACGGGACTTTTAGCAGGGCAGTCTGTTACCATTCCGGCTGGAATACATAATGGATCAGGCAAAATTACAACAGCAAGCTTGGCGAGCCAAACTGCTGGCGCGACAGCAGAGGATAAGTATGTAAAAAAAGGGTTGAAGTATTGGAAAGATGGGGTACTTCGGACTGGGACGATGGAAATTCAGTCTGCAATATCTTTTAGTGCTGCCGCTCTCTCTCATAATACGATCCGTGTCAGCTGGAAGAACCCGGCAAAGGGACCGTGGGAAGGTATCCGCATCCAGATGTCTACTAACGGAACACCGGGGGCGAGCGGCGGAACAAGGGTTTACACTGGGTCTGGAAGCAATCCGAACCAAGCTAATGGGAATAACTATGCCGATATTACCGGATTGAAGCCACTTACAAAGTACTATTTTTCCTGCACCAGCTTTTGTACGGGACTTGATGATGGAATACAAGCAGATGTTAGCGCGACTACTACCCATGTATATCTATACAATAGGGGAAACAATATCGCAGGAATTTCTGTTAGTGATGAATACACTTACAATGGGGGAATTACATTTGCATCAAATGCCATTGTTTATAGTCAAGTTGGATCCAGTCCTTGGACGGGCGGAACATTGGTAACTAATGGTAAGTGGGATCTTAGCGCATTTTCTAAATTTAAAATGAGATGCAAAATCTCATCAGCACGTTATGATCGATTTTACGTGAATGTTTTTGGAAAACAAAACAGCGACTTTGATCTTTTGGCAAATGATAAAGTTAGTCTGTCATATAGTGAGATGGTTTATGAGTCCGATTTAAGAAGTGCGGCAAAGAGCTTTAATGATCGCATTTATTTCCAACTGTATAGCGCAAGTAGTGGAAGCGTAGTATCTGGTATACTCGGAGAAATTTATGAGATTTGGCTTGAATAAAGGAGAAAATCATGAATGATATTGCATTATGCCATACAAATCCCCAGAAACAGCGACATTTATTAAATTTTAAAAGATGAAAATTTATAAAATTAGAGAAAGAGAGTGATAATCATGACAAAAACCTTCATTGATCGCTACAATGCTGTGGCAGGCTCAGTAGTGATGATTTTAACATTAATTTTCGGAACCTACTGGTACGTTTTTGCGGGCTATTTGCTCTGCAATATTCTGGACTGGCTTACTGGATGGTATAAGTCGAGAAAACTGGGAAAAGAAAGCAGCAAGGCGGGATTGAAAGGAGCGGCGAAGAAAGTAGGCTACTGGATCATCATTGCCGTCGCATTTTTGATTCCGGCATTGTTTATTCATCTTGGAAAAGATCTTTTAGGAATTGATCTGGGATTTCTGGTATTACTGGGCTGGTTTACATTGACCTCGTTGCTTGTAAATGAAATCCGGAGCATCTTGGAAAATTTAGTGGAGTGTGGATATAATGTGCCGGAGTTTCTGATCCGTGGACTGGCGGTGACGGAGAAACTGATTCATGCCGGGGTAACGATTCCGGAAGATCACGATTGATACCAGAGTTGCACCGGTGCAACAACCCGGAAGTATATTCTTCCGGGTTGTCAACTTTTATGAAAGAAAAGAGGTAAAAAATGAAATTTAAACCTGAATTATTCACGGAGCAGTATCTGAACTGGTAACTGTACCATGAATCCCAAAATTGACCCATGTAGCCTAAACATCGCTCAACCAATCTCCAAAAAGGGTATAAAATCCCTGTGACAGAGTTCTGTGCGGTTATTAAGCTGTCAAGGTTCGTTAATAGTTACTATTCCAGCTGTACATTCAGCTTACCGATATTTGAAAGTGTCTCATAGAATTCATTTTTATAAGGGCAGCTGCTACACAGCTTGAATGTGATATATCTTGCTGAATGAACTACTTTTGCAGCAATCTTCAGCAGTTTTAAACGGACGGTATCAATGCGTTGTTTGCGCATGTTTGCTGATAACGCCAATCGTCTAAACCAATTAAATATGTTATAAGCAAGAGCGTGTACCTGAAGCCTGTTTGCATTTACGATTCTGGTATGACTGCTTACGGAAGCAAAATCAAAACCGGATTTACTTTCTTTGATGAAGTTTTCCATCAGCCCTCGCTTGCAGTAAAATTTGATAAGATACCCTGGTGAGGAATCCATGTTTGTGACAACAAAGGTGTACATGTAAACCATCTGGTTTTCCGGCTTTTCAACCTTGCATACCACACGCCGTTCGTAAGGCCATGACTTTGCTTTGTACATGAATTCACCATAAACTACCGCATAATCCACTTTGTTATTCCTGGTGATTTCATCAAGCTCATCCACAAGATCGGATGCTTTTCCACGTAGGATGCCATTCTCCTTCAGCCGGATCACATAGCTTGTGCCGTTTTCCTCACACTGCTTATAAAGATCAGGCGTAGAAAAACCGCTATCACCACGAAGTAGAATAGGGATTTCCGGATAGTCATGCAGATATTCATCCAGTACCGGCTGCAAAAAATCAACTACTCCGGTGCAGGAATACTGTGTTCCATCACGCAGCTGGATCTTTATCAGATCCCCGGTCATTCCATCATAACAGACAAGTGGATGATAACCATTGCTCTGATAGTGAAAGTTAAAGGCTCTGCCTTCCTGCCTGCCGTATGCATCAAGAAGAGTGGAATCCAGATCCAGAATAACAGCCTGTGGCATCTGAATACTGTAAATTTTCCTCCGAAGTACTCTGGCAATCGCAAGGAACTGGTTTAAAGTGTCTTCATCCATACGGTTAAAGAATCTTGATACCGTAGGCTGTGATGCAAGCGCATCTTTTTCAAGTACAGACTTGAATACAGGATCATTTGTCAGTTCATCAGAGGCATCATCCTCGAAATAACCGGCAATAATCATATATATCATTTGGAGCAGGTTTTTTGGATCCGAATGATATCGGAATAAAGCAGGATCATTGGTTTTAAACGCTTTTTCTAAAAGCGTATCAATACCAAGTTTGCTTATGAATTCTTTGATAAGAAGCAAGCCTGCATCGGATGAGAGATCTCCTCCATCAAAATTTATTTTAATCTGTCTATTGCTTTCTAAGGCTAAGGTGTTTACAATACTCATAAAGGGCTCCTTTGTTTGGGATTGTTAAGACTTTGAACACCTTAATTTTACCACAAATGGATGCTCTTTTTTCATTCACTTGATAGGTGAAAAGCAATATTCAGCTAAAATACAGTAACTATGTGGCTTTCAGCCACTTTCACGGCTGATCCGTGAATAATCTAGGTTTAAAGAAGCATTTGAAAAAATGAAATCCGGAGCTAAGGTGAAACTTCCAGGCTGGCGCGGATACTGGTACTGGGATTCTGAAAAAGAAACCATTATGATGCGGTGCAGACAGAAGGATTCTGATCAGGGAGATCTCCTTGATATCAGAGAGACCCAGCGTGTAGAGTACACGCTCATGAATATGCAGTCTGAAGAATGGGAGATTGCAGATGAGAAAAACTGTCCAGTGCTGGGCGGTACTGCTACATTCTCATTTGCAGACGCTATCCGCTATTTGAAACGTGGTTTAAAAGTAGCAAGACAGGGATGGAATGGCAAAAGCCAGTACATTGAGATTGCAACCAATATCAGCTATGTGAACGCATCCGGGCAGATTGTGAATTGCGAGCATGATGCCATTGGCAACAAAGCCATTGCATTTGTGGGCACATCTGGAGTGCAGATGGGATGGTTGGCATCACAAGCGGATATGCTTGCTGATGATTGGGTATTTGCAGAATAGGAAGGTGATCACGTGAGAGATATTACTTTATGCCATCCGCGACTCCAGACGCTGGCCGCGGAGCTGATCCGTAAATGTGCTGATCAGGGATTACAGATTAAAATTGGAGAAGCACTCCGGACGACTGCAGAGCAGGATGCCTTGTACGCGCAGGGGAGATCGAAGCCGGGTAAGATCGTCACGAATGCAAAGGGCAGCAGCTATAGCAGCTATCATCAGTGGGGAGTGGCGTTTGATATTTACAGAGCCGACGGCTGCGGTGCCTATTATGATACAGATGGATTCTTTTCTAAAGTCGGCGCGATCGGTGTATCGATCGGACTGGAATGGGGCGGATCCTGGAAGAGCATCGTGGACAAGCCACACTTCCAGTTGCCAGACTGGGGATCATCGACGAGCGGGATAAAAAAGAAATTTAAGACGCCGGAGCAGTTCATGAAGACATGGCCATCGGCGGAAGAAAAACAGATCGTAGAAGGATGGCAGCGCGACGCGCACGGCTGGTGGTGGCAACTTGAAGACGGATCTTGGGTAGCGAATGACTGGCGCCTGATCAATGGTCACCATTACCTCTTCGGAGCAAACGGTTACATCAGGACTGGTTGGCACCGCTGGAATCCAGACACAAAGCAGGTGGATCCGGCTGACGGCTCCGGAGACTGGTATTATCTCCAGGAGGACGGAGATCTGCAGGGCGCGTGCTGGCACAGTAGAGCGAACGGTGCAATGGAAGTGTGGTATGTAGAAAAGTAGGGAGAAGGCGGCATCCTGCATAAGCAAGAGCCGCCTCTTAAATGGTCATGAAAGATACTAAAGATAAAAATAACGATTACACAACCTCTCACCAATATAAACGTAAACATTCTGGATTTGTGACTGCTTTTTAAAGAAAATATTATAGGTTTCTGCTATATGGTGGACCCGACGGCGAAATGGGTGCGTCCATGCGCTATCTGTCCCAGCGCTATTCCATGCCCTACAGTGAGCAGAAAGCGGTGTTGACAGACATTGGCACAGAGGAACTGGCACACCTTGAGATCGTTGCGGCGATCGTCCACCAGCTCACGAGAAATCTAACTGCCGAGGAACTGGAAGAACAGGGGTTTGGTCCGTACTATATCGACCATGCCACAGGGATCTGGCCTCAGGCGGCTGGCGGCGTGCCCTTTAACGCCTGTGAGTTCCAGTCGAAGGGAGATCCGGTGACGGATCTCTTCGAGGACCTTGCAGCAGATGGTGCAACTACATAAGTGCAACATAGAAGTGTTAAGTAGAAGTTCTATATAATCTGGTGTGCCAGACACCAGATTTTACAGAACTTAGAAATTCCAATGTATTTCAATCGGGACATTTCTTGTCCCTGGAATCCGTTTTCCTACTAATATATAATCAATTAGAGTTTCAACGGTTTCTCTGTCTAAATGTTCAAGATTTGTGTATTGCTCAATAAGCTGGCGGCGATTATCGCCTGTCTGGATTTTTCTCTCAATTACATCAAGCTGTTTTTGCGTTTCAATCACCAGCTTTTCAAGCCGTTCTCTGTCATTTGTGAAGTCTTTTGACAAATTCAGGAAATCATTTTCGGAAAGAATCCCTTTTACTTTATCAAGATAAAGTTCTCTGATTACCTTTGCGTCTTCTTCAATCTTTTTTTGATAAGTAGCAAGTTGTGTTTCTAAAGCAGTTTTTTTCTCCTTTACGTTGGAGTGAAATTCCACGTTCTGTTCCAATTCATCTTTATCAAGATATTCTTGTGATAACTTGTTCAGTTCAGAAATAACTGCCTGCTCCAACTTCTTCACAGAAATAAATGAGCCTATGCAAGCGTCCTTTGCAACATGGCGATTTGAACATTGTAAATAATGTCTTCCATCTGTCTGTTTATTAGAACGCATGGTATAGCCACAGTTCATGCAGCGAGCTTTTCTGGCAAACAGCCCTATGGTTCCTACTGTAAATGGTTTTGCTTTTTCAGCTACCATAGATTGTACTCTATCCCAAAGTTCACGGTCAATAATCGGTTCGTGTGTTCCCTCTACTCTGTACCATTCCTCTTTAGGTCTAGGCTTATTTTGTTTTGTCTTATACGAAACACTGCCATATTTTCCTTGAACCATATTTCCGATATAAATTTCATTTGTCAGCATATCGGAAATAGCAAAATATTTCCATAAGGTACTATTTTTTCTGGTAGGCTGCTTATAGCGTAAACCATGAAGCCGTTTATATTCCGTAGGGTTTGAAATCCCACGGTCATTCAGCATACGGGCAATCGCTGTTTTGCCATATCCCTGTGAAAATAAAGTAAAAACTTCTCTGACAACAGCAGCAGCTTCTTCGTCAATAATCAGGTGTCCCTTTTGCTCAGGGTCTTTTTTATAACCATAAAGAGCAAATGCACCAATATGAAATCCATTCTTCCGGCGGTCAGCCAATACGCTGCGGATGTTTTCTGACATATCCTCTAAATACCACTCATTAACCAGACCATTGATTTGTCTTGATTTTTTGTTTCCTTTATTAGCGGTATCTGCATTATCTACAATACTGATAAAACGAATCCCCCAGATAGGAAACAATCCGTGTATGTATTTTTCTACCAACTCTAACTCTCTGGTAAATCTGGATTGTGTTTTACAGAGGATAATATCAAATTTTCGGTGTTCAGCGTCATTTAACAGTTTGTTAAATTCTGGTCTTCGTCTATCTGAACCAGTATAATCATCATCACTGTATATATTGTAGACTTCCCAGCCTTGTTCCAATACATATTGAATCAGCATGGATTTTTGATTTTGAATACTGTTACTATCATCAGTTTCATGTTGTTTGTTTCTATCTTCTTCTGATAAGCGGCAATAAATAGCAACTTTTGACTTTGTGTTCATCATATTTTATCTCCCTTAAAGAGAAGATAAAACAAACATTCCACCTACACTTATTATACCGTGTTGGGAAATGTTTGTCTATCATTTTACAGGTAATACCTGCCCTTTGGATTTTTCTAATTGATTGATAAGTTCTATCCATTTTTGATTGAACTCTTTTTTTAATGCCGACTTATCTTCACACTTAAATACATTTTTGCAGGAAATTTCTGCTTCTTTTGGCATAATTCCACCTCACAGTCTTTACTATGTTTACAGACTATGCAAAAATGCTTGTTCATTATGAAAGAATCATCCTTAGCAAACCGAACAGCTTTCGCTAAAGCTCATGGGAATCTCACCCCTGCATGGTTCTCATCCAGCCGTACCCTTTGCCAGCGGTGCTACATCATCACACGGACTAAGGCTGTACGGAAGTATCATTATCACGATAGAAAGGTCATGGCGGCAGCTTTTGCGGTAAGCTGCTTATGGAACGCTGGCAGGAATCGCTATCCGGTTTCATCCCTCCTTTGGTGGGTTACGGCGTGCCAGCCCAACGGCTCTCTTTCTATCGAAACGTATTCGGCTGCTTTATGCTGCGTTGATTAGACGCTTTCTTTTTCAATGAACAATCTGGCTTTGTCAGCCTGTTAAAATGCACTGGTGATAATGCACTTTAATAGGCTGGCAAGCTCTGTCTGGGAAGCATGGGCTTGTCCATGCTTCCACAGGAGAGCGTTATTTTTACTTTGGTTCCCTGATTTCAAAAGATAAAATCTTTGCAATCAGACGTGTTTCCATCCGGCGGCGTAGGGTTTCATCTACAACCATGTGGGTATTGCCATATTCGTCTTTCATGGGACGCATGGAACGGCTGGCAATAAAACCGCTGTAATGGCGTACAATCTGGTTGATTGCTTCAATATCACCGTCCGCAGCCCTTACAATCACAGGAAACGGAATCATAGGGTGCTTTGCTGTCATGCTTCTTCCTCCATAAATTTTTTGATAAATTCCAGTCCGGCGTGTCTTCTTCTCTGGATAGTAGAACGGTTGACTTCCAGAATTTTTGAAATTTCCGTATCGTCAAATCCAAGAAAATAATATCTCAGGATAACATCACGTTTCTTTCCATCCAGATTTTCTAATGCTTCTGCTAATAGGCTGTTTTCAATACGGACAGTAAATCCATCCATTTCAAAAGTATGGAAGTGGGATGGATAGGTGTCTTCGGAAGAAAACAAGTTGACGGTGTAATCGTCCATATCACAGAACAGGGTTTCCCGTTTGCACTGTCTGGACAACGCTTTGAGATAGTCTTTGCGTTCATCTTCCATAGCGACTTTACAGATGTAATCAAACTGGTTCTCTATGGTTGTCTGAAATTCAGATGGCTTCATCATTACTCACCCCCTTTCCAGCCTTGAAAGGGAGCGAGTTGATAGGAATTTCTGCTTCTTTCCCCCTTTTCGCTCTTAGTCCCGACAGGACAGGGGGTGCAGTTGCGTTTTGAGAAGAAAAATTTAAAACCTTTTTCTTCCAACTAAAAAAGCACGCAAACAGACGATATTTCTGCTTGTGTGCTTCGATATTTCTTTCTATGTATTCTGAAAAACCACATTGAGGGTCAGACTTTTCTAGTGTAGGTGGATGGCTTTTTTTAACGGTTTACCGAATGTAGATATATTTAAGAAAATATTTTGCATAGCGGCTTCCTCCTGTAAGCCGCTGTCTGTATCAAGTAGTGGACTTTAAAAATCATCTATATTTCAGGCAAAAAAAAGACGGCGGCTTTTGTTAAACCGTCGTCTGGAAATAATGATATAATTTTTGACGCAGGGAAAGTATGCTGCCAAATAACGGTTTTTTTTATTTCCGTTTCGGCAGTATAGTTTTATCTTTGATACGCATAATAGGAACTGTACAACCATGTAATACGTTTTTCTATACCTGTCACTATTACAACAGGAACAGTAAAATGTACAGAGGTGGTGTATTATGCGTAAAAAAGAAGATAAATATGATTTCAGGGCGTTTGGGCTTGCCATAAAAGAAGCCCGTAAAAAACAGGGTTTGACCCGTGAACAGGTGGGAGCAATGATTGAAATTGACCCACGCTATTTAACTAATATTGAGAATAAAGGGCAGCACCCCAGTTTACAGGTGCTTTACGACCTTGTATCTCTGCTGAATGTATCAGTGGATGAGTTCTTTTTATCCTCTGATAGTCTGGCAAAAAGCAGCAGACGAAGACAGCTTGAAAGCAAAATTGACAATTTTACAGACGCAGACCTTGTTATCATGGAAAGCGTTGCAGATGGTATTGTCAAATACAAGGAAATGGAAGATAAATAACTTCTATTGTCTGCAAGAATAGGACTGAAACTAAAATGAGCCGATAGTCTATAAGCTGTAATAGCTTATAAATTATCGGCTCTGCGTCTAAGCGTCTGGCTCTTTGATAATTTCTATTTTGAAGTTATTTACGCATATCAAACTTTCTTTTTTACATTTTGGACAATACAACGGAAAGTTTTTTAGCTGTGTATCTTTTCGTATTTTAATCCTTGTTTTATTGTTGCATATAGGACAAATAACCCACTCCATCATATTCATTCTGAACCTCTGCAAAAAATTTGTATTGCTTCATTAAAAAAAGCTGCAAGATTTCCACTACTAAATCTATTTATAAAAGTGGTAAATCTTTCATCTGTAATATAGAGAACTCCCAAATTAGATAAAATTTGTTTATTACATTCATAAAAGTGTTCAGAAATATATTGTTGCCATTCATGTACTATTGCTTGTACTTCTGAACTTTCCGCAGGACTATTTTCATACATAGCTAGTTTTTCAAAAATATTGCGAGCCATTGAATAAAAAGATTCTATTTCTTTCTCTTGTATTTGCTTTGAATGGGAAGAAAACATAGTCTTGTATTCTCTGAAACTTTCAGTATTTCCCCATTGTTCTAATACTTCTTCTTGAAATTGCGATTGTAACTCAAGTATTTTTGCATTTGAAAATGCAGAAAATTTAATTTCTTTATTTCCGTTGATTGTGTCTTTTACAAGTGAAATCAAAGCTTCTATTCGTTCTTTCTGAGCTTCCAAAATCAGTACATGACGCTCTAATGCTTCTGAACGAACATAATGAGGTGAATCCAGCAGTTCCTTAATTTCTTTTAGGGCGAATCCAACTTCTCTAAAAAACAAAATTTCCTGAAGCCTAGTTAAATCGTCGTCTGTATACTGACGGTATTTTGCTTCGGTTATAATAGATGGTTTTAATAAACCAATTTTATCATAATAATGTAGTGTTCGAGCAGTAATACCTGTTAATTTAGCAACTTCATGGACTGTTTTAGCTTTTTCATTCATTCCAAAAATCCTCCGTAGCATTTAAAATTTCTTTTGCAGGTAATAGAGTTGCTTCGACAATGTTTTTTCCAGTCTTTTGCAAGTAGTGTTTAATCAAGTGATAGCCACACGCATATCCGGAACAATAGGGTAATCCGACCTGAGGATAGTTTTGTAATGCTGCCATTTCATCACCATAAAGGTATGCATTCAGATTTTCTAATCCTTGAACATTTAAACCGTCCCGAATAATAGGCTTAATATATTCATTTAAGGTTTCTATATCAGTTTTTGTTACCCAAGGACCTGCTTTATCTTCACCATACAGAAATGTTGCAAAGTTTTCTGCCAATCCCTCATTGACTATCATTTCACCAAGAGTGATGTCATTCTTCCATTTAATAAATTGAAATCGTACGTTGTGATTAGTTTCATGTGCTAATGCTACATGAAGATGTGATAAAGTGTATTCATTAGGTAGTAACCAAGAAAAAATATATCCTGGAATACCACCATCACCACAGTAACCATCATTTAAAATAATGTAAGGATTTTTAGCATTTGCAAGTAAAATTGTAAACGCATATTCTTTAATGGGTAGATTAACACCGTGTTCAACAAAGCAATTCAACGACTGCTGAATGGATAACTCACATTTTTCCCAGAGTGTATTATCAGAAATTAGCTTAATATTATTTTGTTGCTTTTGGTCAACAGCGGTTGGGGCGATATGTCCAAGCATTTCGCTTGCCATAATTACATCATATCCATTAGGCGTTAGAGCTTTCATAGGAACACTATAACAAGCCCACTTTTTTTCAAAAGGCTTCATAAGTTCATATCTATAAATGTCATTTTTTTTGTCTAACGGTGCATTCATAATTTTTGAATAAACTTTGTCAGAACGGATAGCGGATATTTTCATAATTCTAGTTCCTCCTTTTGGGTTTATCATATACTATGACGTAACGTTAAAGTCAATAGGCAAATTAAAAATTATCACAGATGTATGGTAAATAATTAAATGTCTTAGTAGACAAAGGAAATAGAGGTTAAACAACATAAATTAACTTGATTGTCGAAGTAGAAATTGTTGTTTGAAATATTGATGGAAAAGTAAATAAAAATTGCAATAGGCAGATGGTATTGTCAAATCTAA
>PVML01017009.1_pt1 | contig 93518 bp, 122 predicted proteins | sample 1853371 | NCBI WGS metagenome assembly PVML01 (sample SAMN08533508, study PRJNA380276) | Human gut metagenome, whole genome shotgun sequencing project. | isolation source: participant 1, chromium library | host: Homo sapiens | collected 2017 | reverse complement strand
GGATAGCAAGTAATATGTAATGAACTAGGTCTTAACGAAGAGGAGAAATAGATAACTTCCAATTGAACAAAATCGCTGCGCGATGGCCTGCCAAGGCTGTGGCGCAGTTTTATTTTTATTAAAAAAGCAGTGGAATTACTTTCCATAATCCGTTATTGTTAAGTTACCACACGAAACAACTGAACTAAGAAAGCTCCACTGCCTATGATAAGAATAACATTTTCCAGTCTCTTCCGCAATCGGAATTATGACGCAACGGAAACAAGCAAAGGAAGAGGATTTAATAAAGAATATAAATCCTAAAATCACAGGTTGGAAGAATTATTATTCCACCAAAACAAATGAGAAATGGATGCAGGCACTAGACTGGTACATTATCTGTACTTTTACAAGATGGTATAACCAGAAACACCAAAGGCGTAAACATATGTCAAGAGTGGGATTTGTTAGAAATAGCATTTACGAAAAAGGATTAAAGAAAATGGCTAGAGCATGACGTAATGCTGTAGAAAGAAGAATGTCGGAAAGCCGTGTGAGGAAGAACCTCATGCATGGTTTGATGAGGGGCGGATGAAACTTTCATCCGCCTGCTCTACCTGTATAATGGGAAAAGTTTTGGTTGAACAACAGTTGGAATGATGATAAAATTTAGTTGGGACAAATAATTAAACAAATTCTTTGTGGAGAGGTGATGTTGAAATGTCAAAGAAATTAACGGAAAAATCATTGGAAAAGAAGCGTCATAATATGGGTACAGAGGAACTAATTCAAATAATTATGAGTTTATACCGATCAAATAAATCAGTAGAGCAATAATCTACAAATTATTGGAGATGCATATGGTAATGAATTACTTGAAAAGTACAAAAAGAGGATATACAAAATATTTAATCCATCAGATATTGTTCGTATGGGATTTTCTATTGATACTGCGCAACAGGTGTTAGCAAAATTTGCAGATATATGTGTGAATGATAATGGAAAGTGGTATGGAGATCTGGCATTATATTTTGCAGAATGTGCAACTGATTTTACATTGGGTTACGGAGATATCGATGAAGATTTTTACGAAGTACTTGGAGATGCTTATCATGAGGCAATAGTTGCAGCAGGTCAGGATGAAGAATTATATAAATTATGGAAGGACAGGCTGGAAAGTGTTTTACATGATTTTGCAGGCTTCGGCTGGGGGATGGAGGAGTATATATGTGAGGAATATTATTCGCTGCCATGGATACAGGAGGATAACGAATGAGCAGGAAAGTACGCAGAGTACCGGTTGTTCTTGATGCAGGAGAAATAAGGGATTTGCCAATGGAAGATATCCGGGTGATTCTAAGAGGTGCAGATGAGCTGATTTCAACTGGCGGGAGAAGTATGCTGGCTAAAATATTAAAGGGTTCAAAGGATAAAAAGATATTAGAATATAAATTGAATGAATGCCCTGCTTATGGATATTATCATGACATGAAATTAGATGATATCAGCAAGTGCATTGATTGGATGATTAAGAAAGATTACCTCAGGATTAAGTATGATTATCGCCTTCCGTTATTAGTGTTTTCAGAAAAGGGATGGGAAATAGAGATAGAAACATTTGCGAAAGAGCTTTATCAGAGATTTTGTCTGGATATAAAAGAAAAGAATGCCCGTGTCATTTTTGAAATGAAAGATGTAAACAGACAGGTTGTTATGCTTGTTCTTGATAAAATAGAAAAAGACGGAACAGAGGAATTCTTAACCTGTTTAGAAGCATGGAAGCTGATGGAAGTAAAGAAGGTTGCAGTTCGGATTGCAGAGGTTGAAAATACGATTAAAAACAGAGCAAAGCTATCAGAGTAGAAAAGAGTAAGAATTTATAGAGAACTGGAAAGTGAGGTAAGTTGATATGGCAAATGATATCGTTAACTATCAGGATGTGATTACTGACATAAAGGGAATTATTTCGTCTGGTCGTGAAGTGGCTTATAATGCAGCAAATAAAGCTATGGTGCTTACCTATTGGCATGTAGGTAAGCGTATTGTGGAACAGGAACAGGCAGGAAAAGAAAGAGCAAAATATGGTCAGTCTTTAATTGAGGCATTAGCGGATGAACTCACAAAAGAATATGGAAAAAATTTTTCTAAAAGGAATCTGCAATATTTTCGTAAATTTTATCTTGCTTTTCCAGATGAGCAGATTGTGAACACATGTGTTCACAATCTGAATTGGTCTCATTTTAGAGCACTTTTACGTGTGCCGGATGAGAATGCCCGATTATGGTATATGAACGAAGCGGCAAATGAAAGCTGGAGTGTCAGGACTTTGGATAGAAATATCAGCACACAATATTATTACAGATTAATGCAGTCACCAAAGAAAGATGCTGTCATGAATGAAATGCTGCAGAAAACAGCGGAAAATCAAAGGAATAAATTTGAACTCCTAAAAAGTCCGATTGTTGCAGAGTTTCTTGGCTTCAAAAATGAAGATTCTTATATTGAAAGTGATTTGGAATCAGCTATTTTAACACATATCAGGGACTTTCTTATGGAGATGGGAAAGGGATTTGCTTTTGTTGCCAGACAGCAGCATATTGTTACTGAGACAGAAGACTATTTTATTGATCTTGTTTTCTATAATATTGAGTTAAAATGTTATGTGCTTATAGATTTAAAAATGGGGAAAATCACTCATCAGGATGTGGGACAGATTGATATGTATGTCCGTATGTATGATGAGTTGAAATGTAAGGAGGGAGATAATCCTACACTTGGTATATTACTTTGTGCGGAAACAGATGAGGATATAGCAAGGTATTCTGTGCTACATGATAATGATAGACTTTTTATGTCGAAATATCTCACATATCTGCCAACAAAAGAGCAGCTGAAAGCAGAGATAGAAAGACAGAAAGAAATATTTTATATGCAGCATCCAGCATTGTCTGAAAACGAAAAAGAAGGTATGGAAGAATAACAAAGCATTTCATACAATCCAGTTGTATGGAATTATGGACAACTGAAATAGACAGATTTTTAGACACAGGAGATGAAAAGCTATGAAAAAACAGCAGAAATGCTATATATACACAAGAGTATCAACTTCCATGCAGGTAGAAGGCTATAGCCTTGATGCACAGAAGGATAAGCTTAGAAAATACGCAGAGTATCAGGAAATGTCTATCGTAGGGGAATATTCTGATGAGGGTAAATCTGGCAAAAGTGTAGAGGGCAGACCACAGTTTAAACATATGCTTGCGGATATAGAAAGTGGTAAAGACAATATTGATTATGTGCTGGTATTTAAGCTGTCAAGATTTGGAAGAAATGCAGCAGATGTTTTATCATCATTGCAGAAAATGCAGGATTATGGAGTTAATCTTATCTGTGTAGAGGATGGAATTGACAGCTCCAAGTATGCTGGAAAGTTGATGATATCTATTTTATCTGCGGTAGCAGAGATAGAGCGTGAGAATATTCTTGTCCAGACAATGGAATGCCGCAGACAGAAGGCGAGAGAAGAAATGTGGAATCAGGCACACAGAAAGCGTCAGGAGACAGGTGTTTTACAGGTAAAAACACATAGTCTTGAGCACGAACATATTTTATCCGGAATTATCAAGTGCCCTGTCTGTGGAAGCGGTATGTATGGTAATGTAAACCGCAAGAAGCATCCGGATGGAAGTTATTATAAGGATTATTTCTATTATGCCTGCAAACACAGGAAGCTTGTGGGCGGACACCGCTGTACTTATAAAAGACAGTGGAATGAGGACAGGATTAATGCGGCAGTTGAGGAAATTATCCGCAAATTTGTGAAGAATCCAAAGTTTGAGCAGGAAATCCGTAAGCAGATAGGAAGCAGCATTGATACTTCGGAGCTTGATAGGGAATATGATGGTTTAAAAGACAGACTGAGCCAGACAAGCGGGGCGAAAAACAGGATTGCTGACCAGATGGATCATTTATCTGTATCCGATAGGAATTATGATAAAAAATATAATGACATGCAGGAACGTCTGGACAAGCTGTATGATGAAATCACTGATATTGAGAATGCCATGGAAGAAGTCGAAACAAGACTTTATAATATCAGGCAGGACAAAATCTCAGAAGATAATGTTTACCAGTTCCTTTTATTTTTTGATAAGCTGTATGATAAATTTACAGATCTGGAAAAGAAGACATTTTTGAAGAGCTTCCTGTCGGATGTGTTTATCTATGAGGAAGAGCAAAAGGATGGCAGAATATTAAAAGGTCTCCGGTTTAAATTTCCGATATATATAAATGGCAGAAATGTATTGGGTGTGGATTGGGACAACGAAAGCACAGATGAGACGGTTATTCGTCCCAACTAAAATAAAAGCAGGATGAATGCAGAGGGTATTTTGAATTCACAGATAAAGAAAAAGTGCGGAGTTGAGGTTGGAAAAATACTTTTTTACAAAGGAGAAAAATTAAATGAATATTACAGTATATCTTGGTGCAAATGAAGGTAACAATCCGTCGTTAAAAAGGGCAGTCAAAGAACTGGGAACCTGGATTGGAAAAAGTGGCAACGCACTTATTTACGGAGGCTCTAAAAGTGGTTTGATGGGAGCATTAGCCGATAGTGTATTGAATGCAGGCGGTAATGTTACGGGTGTTGAGCCACAATTTTTTATTGAAAATGAATTTCAGCACGAAGGAATTACAAAACTGATCGTAACTAAGGATATGTCGGAACGAAAAAACAAAATGATTGAACTTGGCAATGCATTTATTGCATTTCCTGGAGGAACAGGTACTTTGGAAGAAATAACTGAGATTATGTCAAAAGTATCACTGAAGCAGTTAAATGCACCGTGCATTGTATATAATCTTAATGGTTACTATGATAGCTTAAAAGCAATGCTTAAACATATGATTGACATGGGATTGTCATCAGAGGAAAGACAAAAAGGAATATATTTTGCAGAAAGCCTGGAGCAAATAACAGACATTTTATGCTCTTTGAAAGAGGATTAGCAGAAACCAGATTCAAATGTTGGGATAGAAATAAAAGCAACAGCAACAGATTCTTTAAGTCCCTTCCGATCTAAATCATAGAAAGGAAGGGGGAAGTGCATATGTTGGAATTGTAAATACTATTCTGCAGAATACTGATCAAAAAGATCCAGTGCTAATGCGCTGTATGCCATACCAGGTCCTCCACAGATCAGTACTGCAGCATTCAGTCCGGCTGCCAGTTCTTCTTTTGTTCCGCCCACGTTGATGTAATTCATTACATGAGAATAGATACATGGCTCACATTTTCTTGAAACTGCTGCGACAAGGATTAATAATTCCATTGTTTTGGCATCCAATGGTCCGGCATTTTCCATTGCTGCGGTAACTGTAGAACCGAAAGCCCCCATTACTTCCGGATTCGCTTCAGCATATACACCAAACTGTCTCTGATAATCTGCTAATTTTTCCTTTGCGTTCATTTTAAAAACCTCCATGATTAAAAATTGATAAGATAAGTATAACATGGTGGAGTAGAAGAGGATAATTGATATTTGTTATGTGAGGTATTGAGACGGTCTATGGATTGCAAATATTCTTGAAAAGATGCACTATATGACTTGCACTTATGGTATACTAAAATAGTATGAAACTATTGAGAAAGGTGATGAGTAAAAATGTGTAAAAAAGATGAGTTGCTGGAATATGTGATACAGGATATTATTGATATGATTAGTACCGATTGGAGTATAGAATACGATGAAGCAAAGAATAAATTCTATAATTCAGAAGTTTTTGAAAAACTTATAGATGAAGAGACCGGATTGTGTTTGGAAAGTCCAAATTATGTCTACGATTTATTTAAAGATGAAATGAATTTTGGACATATTATTCAGGCGGAAATTTGAAATTTTTATTCAAGAATGCCTCGGCATTTACAGTGACTATTCCTTGCAGAAAAGCACCTAAAGGTGCTTTTCTGGTGAAGGATGAACATACAATGTAGTCCGTCACAAGATTTAGATTTCCTTTAAGTCCAACGTGTCTCGAAAGATAGAGATGCTCCGGTTTAAGATTCCGTTCATATAAGCAATCGCAGTTCCATAGTTTGTCATAGGAATGTGTGCATCTTCGGCACATTTTAGACGATATTTCATTTCTCGTTCATTTAACATACAGCCTCCGCAGTGGATAATGAGCTGATATTCGGAAAGATTCAGCGGAAATTCAGTTCCGCTTGTAAATTCAAATTCAAAATCTTTTCCGGTGTATCGGCGAATCAGATTTGGAAGCTTAACAGTTCCGATATCACCACATTGGCGGTGATGTGTGCATCCTTCGCTGATCAGAATTTTGTCACCTTTTTTTAATTTGTCCAGTGTATATGCGCCATGCACTACTGTTTTCAGGTTTCCTTTATATCTTGCAAATAATATGGAAAATGAAGTTAATGGTACATGTTCAGGAACAATGGCAGATACTTGTTTGAAGGCCTGACTGTCTGTGATGACCAGATCTGGATCGCGACCGAGTTTTTTTAATGTATCAGCCAGTTCTGTTTCTCTTACAACAATGGAAACGGCACCGGACTCCAGAATATCACGGATGGTTTGCTGCTGTGGAAGAATCAGTCTGCCTTTTGGTGCAGCAGAATCGATTGGCACAACAAGAACAATCAGGTCCATTGGCCGGATCAGGTCGCGTACGATATACCGGTCATTATCAGAAGAAGGAATGAGCTTTCCGATTAATTCCTTCAGTTCCTGGATATTGCTGTGATCCTGTGCACTGACCCACAAAATGTGTTCAGAAGGAATTTGGCAGGATTCGACAATAGAATCAGACTGGTTGCCTAGACAGACTTTGGAGACAGCCAGATCTGCTTTATTCAGTACAACAATATAAGGAATATTCTTGTCCTGGATGCGGGTAAGAATTTTTTTGTCTTCTTCAGTCATACCGACAGTTCCGTCTATAACAAGAATTGCGATGTCGGTTTTATTCAACATCTGATAGGCTTTCTGAATACGCAGTTCTCCCAAAATATCTGCATCATCATCAAGTCCCGGAGTATCGATGATGACGACTGGACCCAAAGGTAAAAGCTCCATAGATTTTAAGACAGGATCTGTCGTTGTGCCTTTGATATCAGACACAATGGCTAGATTCTGCCCGGTTAATGCATTGATGACACTGGATTTTCCAGCATTTCGTTTTCCAAAGATACCGATATGAAGCCGCTCGGCAGACGGTGTATTATTTAAGCTCATAATGGAACTCCTTATAATAAAGAATGTGCCAAAGCACATTCTTGAATAGATATAAAATAGTGACGTTGTAAATGATTTTGTACGTGTGTTCAACTTTAAATATTGAGTGAGTCTCCTCTGGAAGTCACCACCTGGTATCCGACAGATGCCATGCGGCGTTCCAGACAGTGCCGGCATTGTGCCGATTCGTCATCGGTACAGATTTTATTATCGTAGAGCAGATAATCTTTTCGCACTTCTGTCGGTGACAGGTTCGGCATGACAACATTTGCACCTGCAAGGATTCCCAGCTCACGGCCTTTCGGGTGAATGGTTCCAAGCGCGGTCGTAGCCGGAAGCAGGACTTTTGGCAGCATCAGCCGAATCAGCCCAAGCATAAAGAGCGTAAGCTCTAGTGTACCGGCAGGCTGGTCTGCAAATGGCGTATCATGATGCGGAATGAAAGGTCCGATTCCTACCATATGAGGATTAAGTTCCTTTAAGAATAACATATCTTCTGCCAGATATTCTGGTGTCTGATAAGGTGCTCCAACCATAAATCCGGTTCCGACCTGATATCCGATATCTTTCAAATCCCAGAGACACTGCTGTCTGTGAGCAGCACTTAAGATTGGCGGGTGGAGCTTAGCGTAATGTTCAGGATTGTAAGTCTCATGGCGCAAGAGATAACGGTCTGCGCCAGCATCAAAGAATGCCTGATAACTGTCTTTTTTCCACTCTCCAATGGAAAGAGTGATCGCACATTGTGGAAAATGTTCTCGGATTCGTCTGACAATGTGGATAATCCTCTCTTCTGTAAAATATCCATCTTCTCCACCTTGCAGGACAAATGTGCGAAATCCCAGATCATAGCCTTCCTGGCAGCAGCGAAGAATGGTATCCTCGTCCAGACGATACCGGTGTGCTGCTGCATTACTTTTTCGAATACCACAATAGAGGCAATCGTTTCGACAATAGTTTGTAAACTCTATCAGACCACGGACATAAACGTCATGCCCATAGTATTTGTGGCGTTCTTCTCTGGCAAGTTCGAAAAGGTACTCGGAAAGTTCCGGCGTGCGATTCTTAATCAGTTCGGTCCACTCTTCAAGTGAAAGCTCCTGATTTTTATGTAATTTATCAATAAGTTCCTTCGGTCCGGTCATAGTACCTCCTGCATGTAATTACCATATTTGTAAAAACTGCCACATAGCTGGTGTGGGTTGATAAAGAATGCTTCTGCAACGTTATTTTCCACCATCTTGTAGCAGCATAAAAGTTTATTTCAAAGTCTATTTATTTTTCTGCGCTTCCAGATAATCATTCAACTCAGAATTCAGGATATCTGTAATAAACATATGTCCCGGTGCATGTGTGATTACGATTGGAAGTTTTGCATTTTCGATGGCAGCCTGAGGTGTAACTCCGCATGGCCAGAATACAGGGATTTCACCTTCGTAAATGTCAACGGCTTCGCCGTAATCCGGTTTCATGACATCCATAACACCGACTTCTTCCGGATTGCCCATCTGTACCGGAGCACCGTGTACATTTGGCATCTTCACTGTAATATCATAAGCTTTCTGTGCATTTTCCGGAGTCATCGGGCGCATGGAGCATACCATAGGACCGGAAAATGGTCCAACAGGAACGGTTTGGATATTCGTCTTAAACATTGGTACGTTACGTCCCTGGGAAATATGACGGATTTCGATTCCTTCTTTGATCAATGTCTCTTCAAAAGAGAAAGAGCAGCCAATCAGGAAGCCGACATAGCCTTCTTTCCAATAAGAAGATACGTCAGTCAGTTCTTTTGTAAATACGCCGTTTTCGTAGATACGGTATCTTGGAATATCAGTGCAGATATTACCGCCTTCGCCCATGGCGTGTGTGTCGGGCGTTCCTTTGATGATTTCAAGAATCGGACAAGGAAATGGATTCTTTTTTGCAAATTCTTCGAAATCTGCTGCGTATTCCGGAGGCAGGATTACAAGGTTTGCCTGTGCGTAACCACGGCACATTCCTGCGGTCGGGAAGTCAATAACTCCATCTCGGCAGAGTGCCCGAACCTCTGCTGGTGTTTTGTCTACATAAGGTGTGATGTCAAATGCCATGATGATAGTCTCCTTTCAGTTTTGCAAAATTATTATATCAGCTGGGAGATGACTCCCACTATAGGTGGTGAGAAACAAGCTGGTATCAGTGGTGGGAGTCAATCCCCCCAGCTGATATAGCCTCCGGCAGGGCGCAAAACCATTGTCCGGTGGACAATGGTTTTGCGCCGACCGAAACGGAGTGTAGACTTGCAGAGGTGCGCAGTAGAAGTATGTCATGCAATTGCATGACGCGCACCTCGCAGCAAGAATGCCGAGGCATTCTTGAAAAGATTCAGCATCTTAATTCTGTTCCACTATATCTTCTATTGTAACAAAATAAAGACATGGGAGCAATAAAAAGAGGAGATTGATATTTTATAGATATTCTTTTCTTTTATTCATTAACAGATGTCAATTTCATGGTAAAATGATAGTGGGACAAGGAATGATTTATGTATTTAATCTTGAAGTTGTAAAGGAGAACGAAGATGTTGGAATGTGATTATATTGTAAAACAGATTGATGGAGATTATGCACATTTGCAGAGAGTAGACCAGCCGGAGGCAGAACTCAAGCTTGTGGCGAGAGCACTACTGCCGGCTGATATATATGAAGGCTGTGAACTGCATTATGCGATGATGCAGTATTCTATGAAGTAGTATTTATCCTCTTAAGGTTGCGACCAGTCTCTTCGGCAGCATCAGAAGATCCAGTGCATCGGCTATGGAAGTTGTGCAGACATCGCATTCTGAAAGCAACTTTCCGTAAGCCCCTTCAGTACCCATCACTGCGATACTTAAGGCAGCAGCCTGACACATTGGTACGTCATTCCGTCCGTTGCCTATGGCGATACAGTGTTCGGCACCCAGTGAGTTTAGAATACGAAGCTTCTCATCCATGGCGGAACCGGAAGGAAATGTCATAATTTCCAAAGGAAGTCCGTTGCACATGGCAGCCGCAGTGCCGTGAGTGTCTGCGGTCAGTACATAGATTTTAAATGAATCTCCGAGCAGGAGCAGCCGCTCTTTGATTGCAGGTGGAATCAGCCCGTCAACGGCAATGGTTCCATTGTAGTCAAGGACCAGATAGTCAAGGTCCAGTGTTTTATAGCCTGGAATTTCGATGATCATATAAGTTTCCCCTTACATATATTGAATTTGTTCGCGGGCAAGTTCTGTAGCCGGTGAGTCAAAGAAAGTTTCTTTGTCAGTAACTTCCAGTATCTTTCCCTGATCCATGAAAATAATCTGGTCAGCGATGCGCTTTGCCTGTCCAAGATTATGTGTAACAATGACAAATGTGTACTGACCTTTGAGTTCCATAAGGGTTTCTTCAATTGCGATTGTATTTTTCATATCCAGCGCGGAGCAAGGCTCGTCGAGAAGCAGGATTTCAGGATTTACACAGAGACTTCTGGCAATTGCAAGGCGCTGCTTCTGTCCGCCGGATAACTTGAGGGCAGATTTTTTTAACTGATCCTTTACTTCCTCATATAATTTTGCTTTCTTCAGACTTTCTTCTACTTTTTCAGACAGAACTTTTTTATCCCTGATACCATAATATTTTAACACATAAGTCAGATTCTTCTCAATACTGTGTGGAAAAGCAATCGGCTGCTGGAAGACCATGCCGATACGGCTTCTTAAAGTTTCTTTCGAAATAGATTTGATATCGGCATCACCAAGAGAAATCTTTCCGGTTGTATATCCTTGTTCCTCTTCCACCATACGATTTAAAGTTTTTAAAAATGTTGTCTTTCCGCAGCCGGATTGTCCGACGATGGCAGTAATCTTTTTATCTGGAATCGTCACAGAAATATCATGAAGAATTTCATGCTTTCCATATCCGCAATTTAAATGTTCGATTGTTAACATATTAGTTTCCCTTTCTCATGTAAGTAACAAATTTGCAGATCAGTTGAATGATCAATAGTAAAAGCATCAGTACAAATGCTGTGCCGTAGGCATAGTCCAGAGAGAATCCGTTGTTTACCAAAGTATATAAGTGATATGGCAGGGACATGAACGGATCTGTCAGTTTCGAAGGAACGCCAGCCTGCATCACTGCACCTGTGTACAGAATCGGGGCAACTGCGCCCATTCCGTATGCCATTCCAAGTGCAACTGTTCCGAGAAGTTCAGGGAAGCAGACCGGAAGAATCATTTTTCTAAGAGCATATTCTCTGGAAAGTCCAAGACCGATGGAATTAGTCATATAGGAAATTCCCTTTTCTTCAAAGACTTTGCGGGCGCGGATCGCAACAAATGGCACAATCATGGCAGAGACGCAAAGTGATGCACACAAAAGACTCCGGCTGATGCCAAAACCATAGATCAGGAGTGTGTAACCCACCAGACCAAATAAAATAGACGGGATACCGGACAGGCCTGTGATTGCAAAATTTACAATGCCGGACACATATTTGTTTCCATGGTAAAAAACAAGGTATGCGGAAGCACCGATTCCAAGGATTCCTCCAATCAGTGCGGCAAGTGCACCGAGATAAAGAGATCCCATAAGAGCCGGGAAAATTCCACCGGAAGTTCCGATTGGTACACCGGCAGGCTTGTCCAAAATGAAAGAAAGGCTCATGACAGTTTTTCCCTTCCAGAATACGTACAGGAAGAGGAACAGTGTAACGCCAACGACACTTAGCCCAAGCAAGATCAGAACAATGCGGATCAAATATTTGGATACCTTAGAATTCATGTTTTGCGAACCTCCTCTTCAAAAGATAGCCGATTCCCAGTACGGCCAGCAAAATGACCAGTAACACAACATTTGCAACATAAAGTGCGGACAGATGGAGACTGCCGTACTCGATACTTCCCATTTCCAGTGCAGTCAGGGAAGGCAAGGTCTGACCACGACCGAGAAGTTTCGGGAAGATCGGAGAATTTCCAATGACCATCATAACTGCCATAGTTTCGCCAAGTGCACGCCCGAAAGCCATCATAGCTCCGGCAACGATGCCTGGGCGGATTGCCGGAAAAATGATTTTGACCAGAGTTATTTCCCGGGAAAAGCCGAGTGCAAGTGCTGTCATTTCATATTGTGTACGTGCAACGCGAATAGATTCGTGACAGGTCGAGATAACGAATGGCAGCAGCATGATTGCCAGTACAATCCCGGCAGCGAGAATACATTGTCCGGCTGCCATATGAAATTGTGTGGCAAAACTTTTTACCAGGACAGTAAGTCCGATAAATCCAAAGATCACGGAAGGAATTCCGGCAACCAAGTCGATAAAAGCCAGAAAGACAGCGGCTATTTTTTCTGGAAGATAAAAATTCAGAAAGCATGCGCAGGCAACGCCGAAAATCAGAGCCAGGACTACTGCGATAAATGATACGTATAAAGTTCCTGCAATTGCAGGCAGTAGTCCAAATTGTGGGTTTGCACTGACAGGCCGCCATTCCGTAGAAGGGAGAAACATTTTTATTCCCAGTTCTGAAAAAGCGGGAATGCTTTCTTTTATGATATGGATCAGCATAATAGCCATCAGTGCGCTAACTCCAAACGCAGTGAGGTAAATAAGGAATCTGCTGATTTTATCTGGTAGTTTTCTTAACATAAGATGTCCTTTCTAATTTGTATAGAGAATAGACCTTGGCATATTAAAACGCCTGTGATTGATACATGTAACATTTTCATTATAAGCTACAATGCGTGTTATGCAAGAGACATTCATATATAAAGAAGAGGGTGTGCATGTGACACACCCTCTTTGGATTGAATTCAAGTCAAGTCTTAGTTCATAGGAATGAATCCCATATCTTCTACAGTTTTCTGACCTTCGTCTCCAAGAACTACGTCTAAGAATGCCTGCTGAACAGCTGTAGGTTTACCGGAACCAACTAACAGCAGAGGTCTCTGAATGATGTAAGAACCATTGATGATATTCTCTTTTGTAGGCTCAACACCATTTACTTTCATAGTAACAACTTTTCCGGCATTCTGGTTAGCAACACCGAATGATGCATAACCGATTGCATATGGATTGTCGATGATATCCTGAACAAGTTCACCCATGGAAGAAGCCTGGATGGCATCAGATTTCACTTCTGTATCACCCATGATGTTCTTTTGGAATACTTCGTGGGCACCACCGTTAATGTCACGAGTGATAACTACGACTTCCTCATCTGGAAGAGAAGCATCAAGATCTTTCCATGTTTTATATTCACCGGAGAACAGGCTTACAATCTGCTCTGTAGAAAGGTCATCAATAATTTTAGTTACAGGGTTCTCAGGGTTTACAGCGATTGTAAGAGCATCGATACCAACCTGGTATTCTTTCTCGTCTTTGATCGCCTTTTTCTCTTCATCTTTTACACTTCTTGCTACCATACCGAAAGTAGATGTACCATCGATGACAGCTTTTGTTCCTTGTCCGGAACCACCTGCGGAAACATAAATTGCAATATCTTCATCTGGAAGAGAGGAATCATAAGCTTTCCATGTTCCATATGTATCGAAGAAATTCGTTGCGATAGAAGTAATAACCGGTGCCAGTGTAGAAGAACCATTGAACAGAATCTGGTTGCTTTCCCCATCAGCAGATGACTCTGTCTTCGTGTCGTCTTTTGCGTCTGTGGACTCTGATTTATTAGAGCCGCATCCTACAGCCATGGACATTACCATAGCGGCTGTAAGGAGAAGTGATAATACTTTCTTTTTCATTAGAAATACCTCCCGATCACTTTTTAAAGTTTACGTGGATATTATAGCTTGTTTACAAAAACTTTACAAATAGATAAAATTAATAATAAATATATATTTATAGATAAAATCGACTGAAATGTAGAATTAATAGAAAATATGCGAAAAAATGTTGGATATTCTCAATTAATACATTTTAAAATAAAGAAAAATTAATAAAAAATATAGATGAAGAACTCAAAGTAAGTGTATTTATGACAAGCTAATGAAACGAAATGTGAATAAATTGTTAATACAAATCATGTAGACGAAAAAACAAACAACATACAAGTAACATATGGATAAAAAGGAAAACAGAGTGACTGGTACAAGAAATTATGCTATGATTAGGGACGAAAAAACGTAGATTTACAGAGGTGCGCAGTAGAACTATGTTATACATTTGCATGATATAGCCTCCGGCAGGGCGCACATTGTCCGGTGGACAATGGTTTTGCGCCGACCGAAACGGAGTGTAGACTTGCAGAGGTGCGCAATAGAAGTATGTCATGCAATTGCATGACGCGCACCTCGCAGCAAAAATGTCAGAGTATGCGTAAATGGAGTTGGATTATGGAAGTAGAACATGTAACACATGAATTTAAACCAATTTATAATAAAGAATCTAAAGTTTTGATGCTTGGAACGATGCCATCCCCCAAATCCCGGGAAGTAGGATTTTATTACGGGCATCCAAGAAACCGGTTCTGGAAGGTATTGTCAGATGTATGTGGAGAGGAAGTGCCGGAGACTAAGAAAGATAAAATCACATTTGCCTTGCGCAATCATATTGCAGTATGGGATGTACTGGCAGGCTGTGAGATTCGGGGAGCAGATGACAGCAGCATCCGTAATCCAAAACCAAATGACATGAATCTTATCCTAAAAGAAGCACCAATACAGGCAATCTTTGCAACCGGTCAAAAAGCAGCACAACTGTACAGACGCTATTGCTACAAAGATACGGGCATTGAAATCATTTGCCTGCCTTCCACAAGCCCTGCGAACTGCCGGGTGAGCTACGAAGAACTATATGAGGCTTATTCAGTGATACAAGAATACATTAGATAGATAATTATATATAGGTACAAAATGAAAACTTACTAATAAACAGGCTAAGGTAGATTTAGAATTAGGAGGTTGAATATTTATTTTAACAGGAGGAAGCTTATGACACGTGAGAAAAAAGTCAGCACGTTAATACAATATCTGAAACAGGAAAATCAAGGCTATGCCAGTATTCCGGATCCAATCGATGAGGGAGAACAAAGGCGTCTTCTTCGAAGCCTCATGAATGTTCGTTATCCGGGACATGCATCAGCAGAATATGAAAAATTGCAAGATGAACTTTTACAGGAAGAAGCAAAGGAAAAAGGAATCGTGACATGCAACGATATTCCGGTGATCGAGCAGGAATATCCATGCTCAGAGATCAAGAACAGTGACCGCATTTCCCTGTGGCGCGGTGACATTACAAGACTAGGCGTAGATGCAATAGTAAATGCAGCGAACAGTCAGCTTCTCGGCTGTTTTGTACCATGTCATGGCTGCATCGACAACGCCATTCACTCGGCGGCAGGAATTCAGCTTCGTAATGAATGTGCAGAAATCATGGCAGAACAAGGACACGAAGAACCGATAGGAAAAGCAAAGATTACAAAAGGCTACAACCTTCCGGCTAAACATGTCATACATACAGTAGGACCAATTGTCGGACTGGCAGTAACAGAAAAACAAAAAGAGCAGCTAAAAGACTGCTATCTCAACTGCCTGAAAGTGGCAGAAAAATCAAGTTTAAAATCCATAGCATTTTGTTGTATCTCAACCGGAGAATTCCATTTTCCCAATAAACTGGCAGCAGAAATCGCAGTAGACACGGTTGACCGGTTTTTAACAAAAACTAGCATCGAACGTGTGATCTTTAACGTGTTCAAAGAGCAAGATTTTAATATATACAAGAAACTTTTTTGTTAGCGGTACCGGGGTTTTTCTGAAAAAACCCCGTCCCCAATTGGATTTTATCTGGAGGTTGTAGATGGATAATTTATTTTTTTGTTTAAATGCGACAGGTCCCATATTCTTAATGATGATCCTGGGACTTTTTTTTCGTCATATAGGCTGGATGGATGAGGAGTTTGCCTCGAAAATGAATAAATTCGTATTTAAAGTGCCGTTGCCGTTATTATTATTCGGGGATCTTGCGACAGTAGATTTTTCGGAAGTCTGGAATGTAAAATTTGTTATATTCTGTTTTATTGTAACGTTGATCTGCATTATAATTTCAGCGGGAATTTCCTGTCTTTGGAAGGATAAGTCTATCCGTGGGGAATTTATTCAGGCTTCTTATCGAAGCAGCGCGGCGCTTCTTGGTATTGCATTTATCCAAAATATTTATGGAAATGCGGGTATGGCACCAGTCATGATCATCGGCAGTGTCCCGCTTTATAATATTATGGCGGTCGTTGTGCTGTCCTTTTTCAAACCGGGACAGAGCAAGATTGATAAAGAGGTATTAAAGAAAACTTTAAAAGGAATTATTACCAACCCGATTATTATTGGAATTGTAGTTGGACTTCTCTGGTCAGCATGCCGTCTTCCATTTTCCGGAATCCCGGCGAAGACGGTGACAAGTATTGGAAACATGGCAACTCCGATGGGACTTATGGCAATGGGAGCGACCTTTGATATCCACAAAGCTTCCGCGAAAGCCAAACCGTCTATTGTGGCGGCTGTTATGAAGCTTGTCGGATTTGCGGCAGTCTTTCTGCCAATCGCAGTCGGGCTGGGATTTAAGAATGAAGAAATCGTTGCAATCCTTGTCATGCTTGGATCGGCGACGACTGTAAGTAGTTATGTTATGGCAAAAAATATGGGACATGAAGGTGTCCTTACTGCCAGTACAGTAATGCTTACCACTATGTTCAGTGCATTCACATTGACCGGGTGGCTGTATATATTGAAAACTTTAGGAATCGTGTAATAAAGAAGCTTAATTTCTCTCATTATAACGGCGAAGAAGAACGGACAGAAACAATCCCGGCAGGCGGTTCTACCTGCTTAAAACAACTCAAAGAAAATATAGAGTACACCGTAGGAATACACGCAGATGTCACAGAAGATACTCCTATTAAACTGACAACTTATGACGGAGAAGAGAGAGATGCCGAACTATAAAGTAATTGTATAACAGGTAATAATGGAAGCGATTGCATAATATATCTACTGAAAAATAACAGATTTCCTATACAGTAGTGGATATCACAATACAAAAGCATCAAAAGGGTCTCAAGAAAGCATGGAGTTATTTTCGTAATTGGTGCGAGCATAGCCTGTGAGATTATGCACTGTCTGAGCCATCAGCGAGTTTGCATAATCTCACAGAGATAAGCGGCGCAGCAACAATAGAAAATCACTCAGCTTTCGAGAGCCCCTTTTGATGCGGTCTCTTAAGGTTTTCTGAAAATTCCCTAAAAACCTTGACAAACAGGACTTCTGTGGCTATGATATTTTGTAGTTTCATGGTTGATAAACCAGTTAAATGCGTTGAAAAAGAGGAGTATGCATAGGTCGTTCTGACAGAGAGAGATGCCCATTGGCTGCGAGGCACTTGAGAATAGAGATGCAGAAGGTAGCTTTGGAGCAGGAACGCTGAAGTCACAGTAGGCGGTCCCGGAGTCGTTCCCGTTAAAGAATAGGATGAGATGTATAGAGGAGTTTCTTCTATATAATAAAGGTGGTACCGCGAATCAATCGCCCTTTGTGAGAATAAAGGGCGTTTTTTTTATAATTAAGAAATGCATTTTCTAATTATAAAAAAGCCTCCGGCAGGATGCGCACTGCGGCGTACAATGATGGTACCGCAAGCGACCACCGCAGGCGCCAGAATGGGCTGGGGCACATTCTATATTTTGCCCTGAAATGTGAAAATGTGTGAAAACATGAACCAGGAAACACGTATTTGAGGAGGAGACTATGAGTCAGAATTTGGAGAAAACTTACAATCCGAAAGAGATTGAAGACAAACTGTACCAGAAGTGGTGCGAAAATAAGTATTTCCACGCAGAAGTGGACAGAAGTAAGAAACCATTTACAATCGTAATGCCGCCACCGAATATTACAGGTAAGCTTCACATGGGACATGCTCTTGACAACACGATGCAGGATATCCTGATCCGCTACAAGAGAATGCAGGGATACAATGCACTGTGGATTCCGGGAACAGACCATGCGGCTATTTCTACAGAAGTAAAGGTTACCAATCAGTTAAAAGACGAAGGTATTGATAAAAAAGAACTTGGCCGTGAGAAATTCTTAGAGAGAACATGGCAGTGGAAAGAAGAATATGGCGGAACTATCACATCACAGCTTAAAAAGATGGGTGTTTCCTGTGACTGGGACAGAGAGCGTTTCACAATGGACGAGGGATGTTCTGAAGCAGTTGAGAAAGTATTCTTGAACCTTCATAAAAAAGGATTCATTTACAGAGGATCCAGGATCATCAACTGGTGTCCGGTATGTAAGACTTCCCTGTCTGATGCCGAGGTAGAGCATGAAGAGCAGGACGGATTCTTCTGGCACATTAAGTACCCAATCGTAGGAACAGACCGTTTCCTTGAGATTGCAACAACACGTCCGGAGACTCTTCTGGGAGATACTGCAATTGCAGTTCACCCGGATGATGAGAGATATAAAGATATCGTTGGAAAGATGTGTAAGCTGCCACTGACAGACCGTGAGATTCCGATCGTTGCAGATTATTATGTAGACAAAGAGTTCGGAACAGGTGCTGTTAAGATCACACCGGCACATGACCCTAACGACTTTGAAGTTGGAAAACGTCACAATCTGCCAGAACTTAACATCATGAATGATGATGCTACGATCAATGAGAAGTATGGTGGAAAATATGCAGGCATGGATCGCTACGAGGCAAGAAAAGCTATGGTAGAGGATCTGAAAGAGCAGGGATATCTTGTAAAAGTTGTTCCACATTCTCATAATGTAGGAACTCACGACAGATGTCATACAACGGTAGAGCCAATGATCAAACAGCAGTGGTTCGTAAAGATGGAAGAGCTTGCAAAACCAGCCATTGAGGCGATCAAGAATGGTGAGCTTAAGTTTGTACCAGAGCGTTTTGATAAGATTTACCTGCACTGGCTTGAGAATATCCGTGACTGGTGCATATCCAGACAGATCTGGTGGGGACATAGAATCCCAGCCTACTACTGCCAGGATTGTGGAGAAGTCGTAGTAGCTTCCGAAGCACCGGAAAAATGCCCACATTGTGGTTGTACACATTTTAAACAGGATGAGGATACGCTGGATACATGGTTCAGTTCTGCGCTTTGGCCATTCTCAACACTTGGCTGGCCACATGAGACGGAGGATCTTGACTACTTCTATCCAACGAATGTACTTGTAACTGGATACGACATCATTTTCTTCTGGGTTATCCGTATGGTATTCTCAGGATATGCACATACAGGAAAGGCACCATTTAACACAGTACTGATCCACGGACTTGTTCGCGATTCTCAGGGACGCAAGATGAGTAAATCACTTGGAAATGGTATCGATCCTCTGGATATTATCGATCAGTACGGCGCAGACGCACTTCGTATGACACTGATTACAGGAAATGCTCCTGGAAATGATATGCGTTTCTACAACGAACGTGTAGAGGCAAGCCGTAATTTTGCAAATAAAGTATGGAATGCTTCCAGATATATTCTTATGAATATGGAAGGAAAAGAGATCACAGAGCCACAGGCAGAGAATCTGGGACCTGCAGACCGTTGGATTTTATCTGCATGCAATAATGTGGTAAAAGATGTAACAGAGAACTTAGATAAGTTCGAGCTTGGAATTGCACTTTCCAAGATTTATGACTTTATCTGGGACGAGTTCTGTGACTGGTACATTGAACTTTCAAAATATGCAATCTACCACGCAGACGAGAATCCGAAGAGTGCGAACGCTGCACTTTGGACATTGAAGAAAGTTCTTGGTGATGCACTGAAGCTTCTTCACCCATACATGCCATTTGTTACAGAGGAAATCTACAGCAAACTGGTTCCAGAAGAAGAGTCACTGATGATGTCAAGCTGGCCGGTATATGAGGAAAAATGGAATGACGCAGAGAATGAAAACATTCTGAACCATTACAAAGAAATCGTAAGAGGTGTCAGAAACGTCCGTTCCGAGATGAATGTTCCAAATTCCAGAAAGGCAACGATCTACGTTGTATGCGAGGACGAGAAGCTGGCGAAAGGTCTTGCAGTATTAAAAGAGTCTGCAATGATGATGGCATCTGCTGGAGACTTCATTGTACAGGCAGACAAGAGCGGTATCGCAGACGATGCAGTGTCTGTAGTAGTTCCGGATGCAACAGTTTATGTGCCGCTTGAGGAGTTGATCGATTTTGAGCAGGAAAAAGAGCGTCTTACAAAAGAAGAGACTCGCCTGAATAAAGAGATTGCACGTTCCAACGGCATGCTGAATAACGAGAAGTTTGTAAGCAAAGCACCGGCTGCAAAGGTACAGGAGGAGCGTGAGAAACTAGAAAAATATGAGCAGATGCTTGCTCAGGTCAAGGAGCGTCTTGCCGGATTACAGAAAAAATAAATGTAAGGGGATATTATGAAAAAGCTGCGAAAGGAAGAGGTTATAGCATACTGGAAGGAACGTAGAGAGCGAAGGGCAAGAATACTGGAAGAGAGAAGAAATGGTGCATTTGCGCAGAAGATGAAACCTGTCTATCAGTTTATGAACCGGTTTTCTCTGATATTTCACGCGCTTTTAGCATGTCTGATCAACTTTGCAATTGAGGCAATTTCAAGACATTCACTTGTTCAGGCATGGAGCTATATGACACAGACACCACTCGTCTTCCTTTACAATGCATTTATGATATTTATGACATTTACGGTGGTCTACCTGTTCAGGCGAAGGGTGTTCACAAGAATCATTATCGGTGTACTTTGGATGATTCTTGGAATCTGTAACGGTTACATGCTGATGAAGCGAGTGACACCGTTCAATGCCCAGGACCTGAAGGTAGCAACCGATGCGGTCAGCCTGATCAACAATTATTTCAATGGATTTGAGATCGTGATCGTATTGGTGGGAATTGCAGCGGTCATTATATGGCTGATTTCCATGTGGCGCCGCGGTGGTCAGTATGAAGGGAAAATACACCGGCTTCTGGCAATTGCCGGAGTGGCTGTATGTGCCATGTTATTCAGCTTCACAACAGATCAGGCAATTGATAAGCGAGTGCTTTCCACATACTTTGGAAATATTGCATTTGCCTATGAGGATTACGGACTTCCGTACTGCTTTATGTCCAGTGTATTTAATACAGGAATCGATGAGCCGAATGATTATAATGAGGAGACTATTGATCAGATTACGAATAACGGAGAAATGGCCGAGAATAAAACAGGGCGTGCCTCTGATGATCTTCCGAATATCATTGTGGTTCAGTTAGAGTCTTATTTTGATGTAGATGACGCGGAATTTTTTACAACAAGTGAAGATGCATGCCCGAATCTGCATGAGATGTACAAGAATTATTCTTCCGGATATTTCAAAGTTCCGTCTGTAGGAGCCGGAACCGCGAATACAGAGTTCGAAGTGCTGACAGGAATGAATATGCGTTTCTTCGGACCTGGAGAGTATCCGTATAAAACAGTTGTCAAGAACCAGCCATGTGAGAGTGCTGCAACAGCTCTTTCAGCACTGGGATACGGTACTCACGGACTGCACAATAACGGAGGTAACTTCTACAGTCGTGCAAAAGTCTATGATCATATGGGATTTGACAGTTTTACAAGTAAAGAGTTTATGAATATTCTTCAGCTTACGCCAAATGGATGGGCAAAGGACGAGGTTCTGGTAGACAATATTATGGAAGCTATGGATACGACCGAGCAGCAGGATTTCGTATTTACCGTCAGTGTACAGGGACATGGAGATTACCCGGAGGAGCAGCTGATTGAGAATCCGAAGATCAAAGTAGAAGGTATCGATGACGAAGCAAAGAAGAATAAATGGGAATATTATGTAAACATGGTCTATGAGATGGACCAGTTTGCAGGAGATCTTGTGAAAGCAGTGGAAGATCGTGGAGAACCGGCAGTTGTCGTATTCTACGGGGACCATTTACCGACTATGGGACTTACCGCAGAAGATTTAAAGAGCCGTTATCTCTATAACACAAATTATGTGATCTGGGATAACATCGGACTGGAACAGCAGGATAGAAATATTCCGGCTTATCAGCTAATGGCGGATGTGATGAACCGCCTGGATATTCATTCCGGAACATTGTTCAATTATCATCAGCAGAGACAGAATTCCAAGAATTACCTGTCAGACTTAGAGCTTCTCCAGTATGATATTCTGTATGGCAAGCAGTATGTTTACAAGGGCAATCCGCCGATTACGGAAGGTCATATGGAAATGGGTGTGAAGGACGCTACGCTGACGAACATCGTTCCGTATTTGGAAAAAGGCTACAGCTTGTATGGCGAGAACTTTACGAAGTCAAGTAAGGTTTACGTCAATGGCGAGAAGCAAAAGAGTACATTTTTAAATAATACAAGAATCGTTCTTCCAAGCACAGAGCTTAGCGAGGGAGATGTTATCACTGTCAGCCAGGTAGGATCCAGCAATACAATCTTCAGAACGACGGACGAATACATTTACCAGGGCGGACAGCTTGTAAGGCAGGAAGGAACAGGAACTGATACAACAAAATCCTGGACAGAACAGGAAAACGAGGAAAAATAAATGAATAGTAAGCCTGTTAACTACAAGGAGGCAGTCGAGTATATCGAAAGCATTCCGAAGTTTACACAAAAGCACACGCAGGAGCACACAAGAGAGTTCTTAGAGCGGCTTGGCAGACCGGCATTTGACCGGAAGGTGGTACATGTGGCAGGAACCAATGGCAAAGGTTCTGTGTGTGCATATATTCAGGCAATCTTAGAAGCTGAGGGGAAGAAGACGGGATTTTTTACTTCCCCTCATCTTATATCTATCAACGAGCGGATTCAGATAGGAAGAGAGCCGATTGACAACGAAAAATTTTATCAGGTCTTTGAGCATGTCTATGATGTCGTGAAAAAAATGGAAGAAGAGGGAATTCCACATCCATCCTATTTTGAATTTTTATTTGGCATGGGACTAAGTGCATTTGAAAAATCTGATGTAGAATATATTGTTCTGGAGACAGGACTGGGGGGAAGACTGGATGCAACCAATGCATTTCCGTGTCCGGCGCTGACAGTCATTACATCGATCAGCCTGGATCACACCATGATTCTCGGGAATACAATAGAGCAGATCGCGGCAGAAAAAGCAGGGATCATCAAAGAAGGAACGCCGGTGATTTTTGACGGAAATGATGAGGCAGCTGCCGAGATTATCCAAAATACGGCGAAAGAGCATCATGCGCCATGTCGGGAAATTGGGAAAAATGCGTTCGAAATCCGGGAAGTTACCCGCAAACATATTGCATTTTCACGGACAAATGCTTATCATAAAGATGTTATCTGGCAAGTGCCGATCTGTGGTATCTATCAGGTGAAAAATGCAGAGATTGCAATCGAAGCAGCCCAGTGTCTGCTTGGAAATAAACCAGAGCATGAAGAAATGTGGCGCGATGCCGTTGCTAAAATCCAATGGCAGGGACGTATGGAAGAATGCGCAGACCATTTTATCATTGACGGAGCCCACAACCCGGGAGCAATCGAAGCGTTTGTAGAAAGCGTTCGTGCACTGAAAGAGGAAGAACCGCCGATTCTCATATTTTCAGCGGTATCTGATAAAAAATATGAGCAGATGATAGAATATCTTTGCAGACATTTGCAGACGAAAGCGTTTGTTGTGACAGAGATTGAAGATAAAAGAAGAGTTCCGGCCGGCGAACTGGGGGAGATTTTTAAGCGATATGCAACGTGTCCGGTGTATGTGAAGGCTGATGTAAAAGATGCCGTAGCATGTGCCTATGAGATGCGTACCAAAGAGACATACATTTACTGTATTGGTTCTCTTTACCTGGCAGGAATGGTAGAAAAGGCGCTACAGGAGGTGGAGACGTCATGTTAAATTACGAAGAAGAACTGAAAAAATTCCAGCCAAGCCTGGAAGTTGAAGATATTGAGGAAGCAGTATACAGAGAAGACCTGACGGATATGCAGGACATTATCCGCGAAGCAGTAGAGCAGACGAAGTAGTAATGAGTCGCGATACAGATAGAAAATAAGAGGGAATATAAATATATGGACTACACAGTGAAACTAGCGTACCAGTCTAACTACTGGTACAATGACGGACTGGCAAAAGCCCAGGTAAGGGATATGTCTGGTGCGATTACATCACTGAAGAAAAGTCTTCAGTATAACCGGGCGAACCTGGCCGCCAGAAATCTTCTGGGACTTGTCTACTACGGGCGTGGAGATGTGATCGAAGCGCTGGTGGAGTGGATCCTCAGCAAGAATTTTCAGCCAAAAGACAATATAGCCAGTTATTTTATCAGCAAAGTACAGGAGACGCCGGGAGAACTGGAAGAGATCAACCAGGCAGTCAAACGATACAATCAAAGTCTGGAATATGCAAGACAGGGTGGAGAAGATCTTGCGATTATCCAGTTAAAAAAAGCAGTAGCAGCACACCCGACTTACGTCAAAGCATACCAGCTTCTGGCATTGCTTTATATTAAGACCGAGCAGTATGCCAGTGCGAGACAGATCCTCAGGAAAGTACACAGACTGGATGCAACAGATGAAAAGACAATCCGTTACATGCATGAACTTACTGAGATAAGAAAAGAACGTCCGATGAGTGTCAAGCAGTCTGCGAAAAATCAGCAGAAAACGGTTAAATACCAGCTTGGAAATGAAAGCATTATTCAGCCGGTGCCGACCGGGATCAAAGAAAAGGCCAGCATTCACACGGTTGCGAATATTGCAGTCGGTGTATTGGTCGGTGTTGCAGTGATGTGGTTTTTGATTATGCCGGCGATTAATTCGTCAGAGAAAAAAGCATTGAATAAGCAGACCGTTTCATTTAGTGATCAGATTGCAGAACAGAAATCCCAGATCAGCGCACTGAAGACAGAATTGGAAACTTATCGGGCCAGCAGTGAAGAGACAGAAAATGCACAGGCAACTGCAGCTTCAACACAAGACAGCTATGAAGTCGTCATGAATATTGCAGAGCATTATAAATCCGAAGATATGAGTAATGCTGCCATGGCAGAAGAACTTATGAAAGTCAATGCAGATTCCCTTGGAGCTGTCGGAAGAGCAAAATTCGATGAACTGACCGGAAAGATTTATCCGGATGCCTGCAAAAAGCAATATAGAGCCGCAAAAGAAGCTTACGATTCAGGTGAGTATGATACAGTGATTTCCAGTCTTGAGACAGTTATGCAGATGGATGAAAGCTACAACGATGGTGCAGCGATGCTACTTCTGGCACAAGGCTACGAGAAAAAAGGTGATCAGGATAAGGCCAACACGACTTATCAGAAAATCATCGAAACCTGGCCGGACACCGATGTAGCCACCCAGGCACAGCAGGCGCTCGATGCCCAGAGCGGAAATACTGACAACAGTGACAGCAAAAAATCCGACGACACCAAAAAAAACAGTGACAGTGATGATAACGGTGACAACAATAATTAAGAAATAGCTTTAAACAATTAGAAAAATAACTAAATAAAACCAAACTTACAAAAGAGGATACGTTAACCCACGTACCCTCTTTTTTGACATTTTTGATAATTATTATAGGCTGCATATAGAAATTGCGACTGTGCGGATTCCTATAAGGCAGCTAAAGCTTCACACACGTAGAGGCAAGAAAATATGTTTTTATAAAGCTAAAGTATATTCGCGATTAGCCAGTACATTCAGCACCTGAAAATCATATAGTTCACAAAAAGGTACTCTGGAGCGGCCGGTACTTAGGCGGTGTCCTTTGGCGCTTTATGTACCGCTGCCAGCGGAAGGTAGTGCGAACGTGCCGTTGGTGAACTATATGATTTCCAGGTGTGTAGAATGGAAAAAGTATAGAAACAAGCTTTATAAAAAAAGGAGGCCGAAAATTGAAATATCAAGTACAGGAAAACTGTCTCACAATTTTTCTCCCCCACGAACTGGATCACCACAATGCGGAGGAAATCCGCCGGGAATCCGACCATCTGATCATACGAAATCATATCCGTTACATCATATTTGATTTTGCGGAGACAGATTTTATGGACAGTTCGGGGATTGGAATGATCATGGGACGTTACAGACAGATTTATATGCTGGGCGGAGAAATCTGTGCAGCCCACGCAAATGAGCGTGTTAAAAAAATTTTAACCATGTCCGGTGTGACAAAAATAATGGAAATCATAGAGGAGGATCAGTAAATGGATCACACGAATGAAATGCAACTTATCTTCGACAGTCGTTCCAGCAACGAATCATTTGCCAGGGTGACGGTAGCAGCATTTATGACATCGCTTAATCCGACAGTGGAGGAAGTATCTGATGTAAAAACAGCAGTGTCGGAAGCTGTGACAAATGCAATCATACATGGATATGAAGGAGAAGTACATAATATCTGTATCCGGTGCAGAACGAAAGAACAGACGCTTTTTGTGGAAATTGAAGATTTTGGAAAAGGTATCGAAGATGTTGAAAAGGCAATGGAACCACTTTTTACAACAAAAGCGGAAGCGGAACGATCCGGCATGGGATTTTCCTTTATGGAAGCATTTATGGATAGTCTGGAAGTGGAATCTACACTAGGCAAAGGGACACTTGTAAAAATGTCGAAAATCATCGGAAAAGGAAGGAAAATATGGACCACACAATCGATCTGATTCAGAAATCTCACGAAGGAGATGAAGAAGCAAGAGCACGATTGGTGAAGGAAAATGCAGGACTTGTCTGGTGTATAGTGAAACGTTTCCATAACCGGGGTGTGGAAACGGAAGATTTATTTCAGATTGGAAATATCGGTCTGATTAAAGCAATCGACAAATTTGACCTGAGCTACGATGTGAAATTTTCAACTTACGCTGTGCCGATGATTTCCGGTGAAATCAAACGTTTCTTACGGGATGACGGCATGATAAAAGTCAGCCGTTCTTTAAAAGAACTGGCGTACAAAGCATATTTGTTGAAAGAAGATTTACAGAATCAGTGGGGGCGTGAACCGACTGTGGGCGAACTTTCAGAGCGTCTGGGAGTCGAGCAGGAAGAACTGGTCATGGCACTGGATGCAGGCGGAGACGTCGAGTCCTTGCATAAACCTATTTATCAAAAAGACGGACAGGAAATCCGTCTCATGGACAAGCTTGAGGAAAAGAGCGAAGAACATGAGCAGGTTCTGAATCATATAGTTCTGACGGAACTTCTTGGAGTGCTGAATCAGGATGAAAAAAGACTTATTTATCTGCGCTATTTTGCGGAGCAGACCCAGTCCCAGGTCGGACGCGAGCTTGGAATTTCACAGGTTCAGGTCTCAAGAATGGAAAAGAAAATACTCGGACAGCTTAAAAATGCATATTTTCATGGAAAGCCGACATACTAACATTTGAATAAAGAGTTTCGCAAATATTTCATTTAGCATAGGGAAAGAGTCGACGATAACTGCAATGGATCCAGTGCGGAAATGAATGGAACTATGGCGAAAGAAAGTGTAAGAAAGGTGTGAAAAATGTGCAGGAACAATTAGAAAAAGCGAGAAAAAGACTCAGAATCTGCCTCATTGCGGTAGTGCTTCTGGCAATAGTGGCAGGCTGTGCGTATTATTTTGGCGACTTTGGCAAAGAGCGAGACGTGACGGAAGGAACGCTGGTGAAAGAAATACAGGGGACAGATGCTGATGCATTTGCATTATATAACGAAAGAATACTGAATACAGCGGCACCAGGAGGTCACACATATGGCTGGCAGTAAAGAGACTGTTTATATAAAGGCAGACCGGAATGTGGAAGTCACGGATCCGTGTGTAAAATTAGGGGATATTCTGTCCATGGAATGTGCAAATCCAACAGTTCTGCCGAAGCTTAAGACAATCAAACTTCTGCGGTTTCATGGAGTTGATAAAAAGACACAAAATCGTGTCGCGGTTTCCATTTTGAAAGTTATCGAATGTATACATGCAGAATATCCGGAGATTGAAGTCCAGAATCTGGGTGAGCAGGACTTTATCATCACTTATGAGGAACAGCAAAGCGTGGGCGGTGTCTGGCACATTTTAAAAACAAGTCAAGTTGTACTGATTAGTTTTATGGGAGCAGCGTTTTCCATTATGGCATTCAACAATGACGTCGGTGTGACAAAAATGTTCAGTCAGATTTATGAACTGGTAACAGGAACAAAAAGTGATGGATTTACAGTGCTGGAATTTACGTACAGTATCGGAATTGCCATTGGAATTCTGACATTTTTCAATCATTTTGGAAAGAGGAGATTTTCCGTAGATCCAACTCCGATAGAAGTGGAAATGCGTCTGTATGAGAATGATCTTCAGACGACTTTGATTGAAAACATTTCCAGAAAGGAGCAGGAATTAGATGTGGGCACAAAATATCCTACTGGCAGTCATCGGTCTTAGTGCAGGTGTGATCGTAGCCAGCGGACTTTTTTCATTTGTCATTGAATTAGGTGTTGTGTCCGATTTTGCAGACCGCACCCACACAGGCGAACACATTTTGCTCTACGAGGACAGTGTGGCGCTGGGCGGAATACTGGCGAATATTTTCTGGGTGTTCCACATATCCATACCCGGTGGGAATATATTGGCAGCAGTGTTCGGGATTCTTGGTGGAATATTTGTGGGATGCTGGGCGATGGCACTTGCAGAAATGTTGAATGTATTTCCAATTTTCATCCGGCGTATGAAGATCATAAAAAGCGTACCATATCTTATACTTGGAATCGCAGTCGGAAAGACTGTGGGTGCGCTTTTGTTTTTTGCAAATCACTGGGGACAGTAATAATGCCGAGGCATTCTTGAAAGAATACTTTGCCGTTCAAAGGCAGGGACGAATCGAAAAAAGCGTTCATTGACAGGGGAGTCATGTGGAAAAAGAAAGGAGAGGAACATGGATAAACAAAAGCAACAGGAAGCATATAAGAATTACGTCAAGCAGAAGACGCCGGTACACAATCTGCCACTCAATATGCTCAAAGCATTTATTACAGGAGGCATTATCTGCACAATTGGACAGGGCATTTTGAATTATTGCAGGCACCTTGGAATAGAAAAAGACATCAGCGCAGGCTGGACTTCCATGATTCTGATTCTCTTAAGCGTCTTGCTCACTGGATTTAACATTTATCCGCAGATCGCAAAATGGGGCGGCGCAGGAGCGTTGGTTCCGATTACCGGATTTGCGAATTCCGTGGCGGCACCGGCAATCGAATATCAGAAAGAAGGACAGGTCATGGGAATCGGCTGCAAGATATTTACCATAGCAGGACCGGTGATATTATATGGAATCTTCTCAAGCTGGGTACTTGGAGTGGGGTATTGGATATGGAAGATTTTGAAAATGGTGTGAAAAATTTTTTTAGATAGCGGATAGCAAGTCTCCAAAAGGAGCCAAAAAGGAGCCAAAAAGGAGCCGATAAGAGAAGTGTAAAAAGATGATAAGTTATGGGGAGTAGAAATGCTCCTCGTTTTTTTATTGACACATATATCACGGTGCGATATACTAACTATATCGAAGTACGATGTATCGCACTGAAAGGATTGAATTATGGACGCACATATTAAAAAGGTTTATGTTCCGATGACGGAGACAGGGTTTTACATCTTGTTATGCCTGCGCTCTCCGAATCACGGGTATGGAGTTGTACAGAAGGTAAGAGAAATGACAGACAATGAAGTGGTACTCGGTCCGGGAACCATGTATGGAAGTTTGTCAAAGATGGAAAAGGACGGATTGATTGAATTCGTAAGAGAGGAAGATAAGCGCAAGATTTATCAGATTACGGAGCTTGGAATGGAAGTACTGGAACTGGAGCTGAAACGGATTCAAAGATTGTATCGCAACGCACAGGAGGTATTGTAATGAGTGAGACAAAAAAGGAACTTCGCTGGTTTTCAATTATGGATTATGAAAAAGAAGCCCGTTATCTGAGTAGAATGCATCAGAAAGGCTGGAAATTCAAAAGAGTAACAATGCCTGGAATCTATACATTTGAAAAATGCGAGCCTGAGAAAGTGATCTATCAGTTGGATTATAATCAGGAAGGCATGAAAAACCAGATGGAATATGTGAAAATGTTTGAAGACTGCGGCTGGGAGTATCTTCTGGAATTTGCAGGATACAGTTATTTCAGAAAACCGGAAGCACAGATGTCCAGGGAAGAAGAGATATTCTGCGATGATGAATCGAGACTGGATATGATGAACCGGATCTTCCGGGGAAGAGTAATTCCGTTAATTGTGATTTTTTGTTGTCAGATTGTGAATGGGTACAATGCTATGGCAGGACATAGAGAATATGTACTTGCAAGTGTGTTTAGCATATTAATGATTTTGTATATTGTTATCTTTTTACAATTCACATTAAAATACATTTCATTTCGACGGAAGATAAAGTAGTGAAGATGTTATAAAATTTTAAAAGAAGAATAAGATATGATAATCTCTTTATTAATAAGAATGCTATAAGGCAATTGTTAATAAGGAGATTTTTATTTGTTATAGTTGAGAAGATATAAATAATATATATAGTATTGAAAAAATAATATATATAAGTTAAAATAAAAAATAATTGATAACTATAGATTAGTGGGAGGATTTAGCTTGAAAAATAAAAAAGTGGAAATAATAAAAAGTAATGAATTTCAAAATTTATTTGATAAATCAAAGCAATTAATTGACAGTGCCAGAAGTAATATGGGGCAAATGGCAAATGTAATTACGGTTCTTACTAACTTTTTGCTCGGAAGATATATTGTAGAGCAGGAACAGCAAGGCGCCGAACGAGCAAAATATGGAGCAAAAGTTTTAGATTCTTTGTCGTCTTATCTGACAGAAGAATACGGAAGAGGTTTTTCAAGAAGTAATGTTGCGGGAATGCGACAATTTTATATGGCTTACAAGGATAGAGAAAATGAAATAATCCAATCGGGAATTGGACAATTTGATCAGGCTTTTGGAATTGTCCAATCAGGAATTGGACAATTGGAGGCTACATATAAGAAAAATCCATTTAAACTAAGTTGGACACATTATCAGATACTTATGCGTATAGAGGATAGGGAAGAAAGAGACTTTTATGAAAAGGAAGCGATACGTTCTAATTGGAATGTAAGCACCTTAAAAAGACAAATTCATTCTAGCTTGTATGAAAGACTGGCATTGAGCAGAGATAAAAATGATGTAATGAGACTGGTGAACGAAGGTGCCATTCCACAGAAACCGGAAGATATTTTACATACCCCGTATGTCTTGGAATTTGCAGGATTGGAGGATAAAGCAGCATATCATGAAAGTGATTTGGAGTCAGCAGTAATAGGAAAAATGCAGAAGTTCCTTTTAGAATTAGGAAAAGGTTTTCTTTTTGAACAGCGGCAGAAGAGATTTACATTTAATGACAAAAATTTTTATGTTGATTTGGTTTTATATAACAGACTGTTAAGGTGTTATGTTTTGATTGATTTTAAAATTGATGAACTCACGCATCAGGATTTAGGGCAGATGCAGATGTATGTAAATTATTATGATCGTTATGAAAAAATAGAGGGAGAGAATCCGACAATTGGTATTTTACTTTGTAAGCAAAGTGATGAGGCGCTTGTAGATTTAACACTTCCCTCAAATGCTAATATTTATGCAAAAGAGTATAAATTATATTTGCCGGATAAAAAACTGTTACAAAAAAAGCTAAAAGAATGGTTGGAAGAAGAACAGAATTAATTTGTAGAAAATGCTATTGATATAAGTGAGTAATACAAGATTAGAGGGAAGTAAAATTGCTTATTTTCCCCTAATTTCATATGCATATATTCTGTACAAAAATACTGAAAGCAGCATTGCGCCGAATGGAATACAGTATGACGAATTCGTATACACCCAAAGGAAAAGATTTGTCATAATACTGCCTGTTACAAGTAATAAAAGCGCCGGCAAAGCAAGAAAAATCAATTCCTCAATAATTTTGAAATTTTTCGTATTGCATAGGAAAAGCATGAGCAGAAATGCAACCACATAGTAGATTGCATGCAGTCCATTTCCTAAATACATAATAATTGTTGCCTTTGGGGAATCAAAAAGTTCCCATAAGTGATTCTCATAGATTTTCAATTGTGATGTCGCAAAATAGTGAAGTACAAAGCTTAATATCAATCCACAATACAGTCCCCAAAATCGAAATCTACCTTTCATTGCATGTCCTCCTTGTATAATTTGTGCAAATGAATTGAAAATATTTCCCTGTGTCATTTATTGAATTGTCATTATTTTCAGAATACTATGAAAACAGATAGATTGTCAATTTGATTATATCAATAGAATAGACTGATATATTAGTGCGGACTATGAGAAAAAAAGAATTAAAATATGTTTATTTCTGTTTTTTCAACCGTTCTTTTTCTTCCCGCAGCAGTGTGACATTCAGATCATTTTCGCTGGCGGTTTTATCCACCCAGAGATTCAGGGAATCTACGGCGAGGGAAATTTCATCCAGCTTCTGGCTGATAAATGCGAAATCTTTAATCTCATCATCGGAGATTTTCCCGTCTCGGGCAATCTGGATCAGTCTGCTGGTGAGTGGATTGATTTCATTGAGACAGGCAATTGTCTCCAAGATAATATTGGAGAGTTCGTCGACTTCCACTTCCGGAACGTAGCGCTGCCCGATGGCGCATTTATGGGAGCAGTAGTAATTGCAAAGATCCGGGCGTTTGTAGCAGTCCGCCATCTGCACGACGTCGTAAGGAGTCGGCTCCTGTGTTTCGTATTCAATTTTTTCAATCCGGGAGGAAGAAACTCCTGCCATCAGCTCACTTGCTTTCTCGCGGGTGAGTTCTTTTTCTTCCCGGCATAACTGATAGATTGTCTTATTTTCACGCGTTGATTGTTTTCCCATAATTTATATAAATCCTTTATCAAAATTTGTGATGAGTCCATATTTCCCGAAATCCGCGGAATATCAATATTTATTACTCTTTATTGAATATGTATTATCATGTCTTAAGTTATTATACTGGAATCATCGAAAGACAGCAAGAACAAGTAATTAAGGCGGTGTGTAAATGAATGCAGAACACAGAATACGGCTGATACGGGTGATAGAAAAAATAGAGAAAAATCCAAAGTTCAGCAAAAAAATTGGTATCAAAGATAAGACAAAAGAAAAATTACAGGAAAGACGAGGAGTAAGAGTATGAAGAAAAAAATTAAGATTGGATTTGTGGTGTTAGTTTTCATTGTGGTAAGCGTATGTGGGGTGTCTGTTTACAGACATTTCACAGCGCCGAAAAAGGAAAGTGTTCCGCTTGAGACGGTGATCCAGAATTCATCGGATCTGACAACGCAGAAAATGGTGATTTCAGACGTGTTCGAGTGTACGAAAGGAAAGATTCCATTGCTCACAAAGAAAGATTTTCTGGTACAGTACAGAACAACCGTAACTGCCGGATTTGATGTAAGCGAAGCAGAAGTGGAAGAGACAAAGGATAAGGTGACAATCACGATTCCGCATTGCACAGTCGATGAAGATTCGGTCAAGATTAAATCCGACGACATCACACTATATGATACGAATTTTGCAATGTTAAATGTAGAACCGGAAGCTCTTCTGGAGGTGTTGGGCGAGGCAGAGACACGGGCAAAGAAGTTAGCAGAATCCGATGAATACGGATTTATCGCGGCAGCAGATGCGAATGCAGAAAATGTAGTACACAGCCTGTATGATAACATTGTAGATGGAAGAAAAATTGTGGTAGAGTTTAAGTAAAAAAAGAAAAAATCCCCTTGTTTTATGGTAAAATTACGATATATAATGTCAGCACGAAGCACAAAGTAATTTGCAGGCATTGTAATGTAAAATTGAGCTACAAAATAAAGGGATTTTTTTCGTGAATAAATTTTTCAATCATTACTGGATTATGGCTGCGGGATTAGAGATTGATGAAAAAAGGAGATTAAAATATGCCAAGAGTAAGAATTATTAAGAAAAATGATGAGTATTCTTCCGAGTACGACTTGGGAGATATTTTTGAAATCACAGGAACCTGGTACGGCGGCGTACACATTGAGGGAAAATCCGGGGTTCCGGTTTCGTTGGACAAGGATGAATATATGGAACTGGACACAGAACCACAGGAGCAAAAAAATCCGGCAGTAGGAGAAGTGCCGGAGCGGGACATTCTTGTAGGAGATATTGTGCAACATTTTAAACGGGAGTGGGTGTCTTCTGAAACTTCGGAATACTTATACAAGGTTCTGGCATTTGCGCAGCATACGGAGACGGGAGAGAAGCTGGTCGTTTATCAGGGGATGTATCCGCCGTTCAAGATATGTGCCAGACCGTATGATATGTTTATGAGTGAGGTGGATCGGGAAAAATATCCAAAGATCCGGCAAAAATACCGATTTGAAAAAATAAAATTGTAGGAGAGTAGCGCCAGAGAAGCGTGGATATTCAGATGCCGGTCATGGATGGCTACATGGCAACGAAAAAGATCCGAAGTCTGGAAGATTCGGATCTTGCAAATATTCCAATTATTGCACTTTCTGCAAATGCATTTGAGGAAGACAGAAAAGCATCGGCCGATGCCGGAATGAATGGACATCTGGAAAAACCGGTCAATGTATCAGAATTATTGAAAATGCTTTGTAAGTTGTTTTAGGAGAAATTTAATTTCTGCAAAATATTCCCGGAACATATTGTTCGGCAGATATACTTTCGTGGAGCCGCAGGAAATACCGTAGGTGTTTGGTATCTTCTGCGCCCGTGCAATCTGCATAGCGCGGAACATATGAAAATCATTGGTCAAAATTCCAACGGTATTCGTTGTGTTGCTATCCAGTGCGTGATTTATCGTATCTGCAGAAATCAGTTTCATGCTGTTAGTCAGATTCTGGGCAGTGGTGGTTGATTTATCCTCCAGAATAATGCGCCCGGAATCAATTCCGAGCTTCACCAGATAATCTGCCATGCAGCTTGCCTCTGTAAAGGGTTCGTTTGATCCCTGGCCGCCGGTGACAATGCATCGGGTTTCCGGATTTGCAGACAGATATTCATAAGCCTTGTCCAGTCGAAATTTTAGAACCGGGCTTGGACCATTTTTATAGACTTGTGCACCTAACACGATAAGATAGTCCAGATTATCAGGACCCGCTACATGCATCTGGCTTATGATTAGTCCTTCAATAATAAGGAAAGATGCCAGACAACCGGCAAATATAATGACAATTCCTTTTTTTAGAATATCAGGGAACATTTTCCATAGATTAAAATGAATTCCAATAGCAACGCATATAAAAAAGACAGCCAAAACGAGCCAGACTGCGAAAAATGTTGTACCAGAGCCAATAGCGCGGACTGCAATGCCGTATGTGCCACATACTAAAGCAAGTATAATGCATAAAAGAAATAAAAAAGTGTGCATGTAAATGATAAACCTTTCTACAATTTTATTTACATTCTATCATAGATTGGTAAGAAATCCTACCTTTTTACATTGTATCGAAAATAGGAAAGCTTTATAATGGAACGATAGAAATTTGAATGATAAATGTTGATAAAAAGAGGATAAGCAGATGGATTATAACCGGATCGTGCAGGAAATATTAAATATTGGAGAAGAGCTGTTGAAAAGCGGGGCAGAAATATTTCGTGTGGAGGACAGTCTGTATCGCATGTGCAGAAGTTATGGATTTGTGCGAAGTGATGTCTATGCTTCGCAGATCAATATTCAAATGACGGTGGAGACGCCCGAAGGAGAGATTATCACACAGATCCGTTATATTGAAATGACGAGTCCTCATTATGATAAACTGGATCAGCTTAATAACTTGTCCAGATATGTTTGTGCCAATACTCCGAAACAGGCAGAGATTCATGAACGTTATGAAAAAATTGCAAAAAGTAAAGTACTTGCATTTCCACTTATGGTGCTGGCACAGATTGTAAGTGGAACTTCATTTGCAATTTTTTTCGGAGGAGGACGAAATGATGCGATTGTAGCCGTTTTTGCTTCAGCTGCAATGGCACTTACCGGATACTGGATTGGAAAACAGGAAAAGAATCCAATGATCTATAATCTAGTTCTCGCATTTGTAACAGAGATGGTGATACTTTTAGCAGAAAAAATGGGAATTGCAATTCATTCAGATCGTATTATGATCGGGATTGTCATGGTGCTGATCAGTACTCTTGGCGTGATCAATGGACTGCGTGACGTTGTTCAGAGAAACTTTACTTCCGGAGCTCTGGAGATTATGAATTCTGTGCTTGGAGCCCTCGGAATTGCATTTGGAATTGCTTTAGCAATGAAAATGTTGCATGGCGGTGGAAATGCAGGAGGAGCAGTGCTAAACTCCAATATATTTGTGCAGGCGGTTTCGGTGTCAGTCGGAAGTATCGGACTGGCTGGAATTTATCAGATACGCGGCAAAAAAGTTATTTATTCAGGGATCGGAGCATTTCTGACATGGACAGTCTATCTGATCGTGAGACAATTCGGCGGCAGTTATTTGTTCGGAATGCTTCTGGCATCTGTATTTGTGGGAATGTATGCATTTGTAATGGCCAGAATAAATAAAGCGCCGTCCACAATCTTTCTGACAGCATCCGTATTTCCGCTGATGCCGGGAGCCAATCTTTATTATATGATGTACGGCTGTGTGAAGCAGAACATGACGCTTGCCATAGAACATATGATTCTCCTGGTGGAGACCTGTCTGATGATCGTATTTGGATTTTTACTTGTGGATATTGTATCGAGAATCGTGATGCGAATTTTGGGACAGGAATATCATATTGGAAAGAATCAATAATGGAGAAAAAATAATCGGATCAGGGGAATATTTTGCCAGAAAAAGAAACATACTACTTGTATTCTTTGAAAAAGAAAAGGGAGTTGGAATACATGAAATTAGTAAAAGGAGCGCAGAGTATAGCATATGACCGGGCGCCTTATCTTATCAGCAGTGCAGCTGTTGTCGGGAAAAAAGAAGGGGAAGGGCCGATTGGAGAAATGTTTGACCTGGTCGGAGAAAGTGATTTGTTTGGAGAAAATACGTGGGAGGAAGCGGAGAGCACGATGCAAAGGGAAGCCTGTCTGCTTGCCATGGGAAAGGCGCATGTCAGCCAGAATCAGGTACGGTATCTGTTTGGCGGGGATCTTCTAAGACAGGGAATTGCAACGAGCATGGGAGTGGAAAAACTGCAGATTCCGATGTTCGGGCTTTACGGGGCGTGTTCAACATCGGGAGAAGCATTGGCATTGGCATCTATGAGTGTGGCAGCAGGATATGGCGAATATATACTTGCAGTGACCTCCAGCCATTTTGGAAGTGCGGAAAAAGAATTTCGTTTTCCACTAAGTTATGCGAATCAAAGACCATTGTCTGCCCACTGGACTGTGACTGGAAGTGGAGCGTTTCTTGTGGGAAAAAAGGAGAGCCATGTGAGGATAAGTGGTCTGACAGTGGGAAAAATTGTGGATTATGGTCTGAAAGATTCGCAGAACATGGGAGCGTGTATGGCGCCGGCGGCCTGTAATACAATCTGGCAGAATTTACAGGATTTTGGAAGAACGCCGGAAGATTATTCCCGGATCATCACAGGAGATCTCGGATATGTGGGACAGAGCATTCTTTTTGATCTGCTGCTTGAAAAAGGTTATGATATCCGTGGAAAACACCTGGACTGTGGTATGACGATCTTTGATCAGCAGACCCAGGATACCCATGCGGGAGGCAGCGGATGCGGGTGCGCGGCAACGGTACTTTCAGCATACATTCTTCCCAAAATCGAACGGGGAGAATGGGAACGTGTGTTGTTTGTGCCTACAGGAGCACTCATGTCTACGGTCAGCTACAACGAAGGTGCAAGTGTACCGGGGATTGCCCACGCGATTGTGTTGGAGCATGAAGCTTAGAATATAAGTGGATCTTTGGTTTTCGAAATAGAGAGGAGACAGATATGGATTATATAAAAGCATTTATTATAGGCGGAATCATCTGTGCTCTGACGCAGATTCTGCTGGATAGGACAAAACTAATGCCAGGGCGTATCATGGTACTTCTAGTGTGTAGCGGGGCAGTTCTTGGAGCGATTGGAATCTATCAGCCATTCCAGGATTTTGCCGGAGCTGGTGCGAGCGTACCATTGTGTGGGTTCGGGAACCTTCTTTGGAAAGGGGTCCAAGATGCTGTAGATCAGGAAGGATTCATCGGGGTGTTCCTGGGAGGATTCAAAGCCAGTGCAGTCGGTATCAGCGCAGCATTAATATTCGGATATCTCGCATCATTGATATTCAGTCCTAAAATGAAGAAATAAATCTTAAGAAATACTTAAAATTTAAGGCTTTTAAAAAACAGCGAAAATAAAGCAATGATACCCGCAAATTCCCTATATACAGGCGCTTTGCGGGTAATTAATAGTTTCGGATAATCACGAACTGATATGGATAAATATGAACCGTTAGTGACACGTTAGCGACACACTTTTATTCGTTCGATTTCTTCTTTAAGCCGTTCTAAACTACGATGCAGATACACCTTGTTTGTGACATCCTGGAACGAATGACCGAGCATTAATTTCTTGTCTGTTTCATTCACATAATAGTCGTCACATAGCTTGCTGAATGTGTGCCTGCAATCATGCGGAGTGTGCTTTTTAATTCCAAGCTTTTTCAGTGTAGCATACATATCTGTTCTAAAATCTCCGGTGGAGCAAGTTAAAAAAGCGCCGTCTCGTTTTATTCTTCGCTTTACAAGAGGCAATATAGCTGAATGTATAGGAACGATTCTATTTCTTCCGGCATCAGTTTTTAATCCTCCTTCAAAGTAATTTTCATTCCAATTTATTTCTAAATCTATATACTCAGAAATTCTAAATCCTGAGTAACAGATGATTAATAACATTTCTACAACTGGATCTTCTTGATTTTTCCATAAAATTTCAAGTTCATCGTTTTCGAACGGAACCCCTTTTTCGTCATCGTCTTCTGATTTGATTTTTACATAATCAGAATACTTTTTATCACACAAATCATTTGCATCTGCATAAGCGTACATCTGGTTGAATAGCACAATTATTTTTTCGAGTGTCGCATGTTTCAATGGACAGTCATCAACTGCTTTCTGCAGGTCGGCTGTAACAAGAGAGCGAAAACTTTTATCGTGTAATGATTTACAATTATTGTAGGCGGAGCGAAATCCAGCTTCTGATGCAGAGCGTTTTTCACGTTTCAAATTGTATTCTTTCCCAAACTTCCAGGCATAAAACTCTTTGAATACGTCCTCAAAAGTCTTCTGATCAGCAACCTCACGCTGAGTCTGAGAGTATTTACTCAAAATTTTTGCAACCTGGCTTCCCAATTCATCGGAACTTCCGGATTCGGTTAGCTCTTTTTCTCTTCCCGGGTAATATTCCCCGTGCTTATACCAGGTCAGAACTGTAAACCCCTTATACCAATCATCTACGTAACACAGAGCCTTTACAGGCACGGGATTCCCGTTTATATCGAATTCTTTGGTTGGAGGGTATACTCCATAAGGGTTCGTCCGATTCTTCCCGGATAGGCGCTTAATAGAGCCGTAGCCGTTCGGTAGTTTAGGGTATTTCTTTCGTCTTCCCACAATACGCATCTCCTTTCTGGTGCGACGTCGCACAAATTTGCGTATAAAAATAACACCTGTACAGATGCCAAGGAAATGTGATACAATATTCTTGTTGAGGGAGTATTGTACGTGCCTTGGCACTGTATAGTATTCAATTGATTCGCCTCTGTTATCAACAGGGGCGTTTCTTACTTATTTGACATATCTGTCTGAATGACTTATAATATGCTTAACAGGAAAGCTGGGAGATAGATGAAGCCTATCCGCTCCGGTGCAAAGTTAATAGTTACAAATTATTTTCATAATAGGCAAGCTACTCACTCCGGCCAAGAGACAAGGTAGCTTGCTTATTTTTTATAGTTTAGAATTGCTACGATGAGCAGCGCCACGGTCAAGATCACCATGAATTCCTCATATGTACTCATAAGCGTCACCCTTTCCAACAGGATTAGAACGGATGACTGCATACCTTCCCAGCTCCCCGGGTAAGCATATTATGTTGTCATTGCGCGTGTTTTGCCAACGGTGGCAAAATGTTATCTATTTCAGCAAATCTGCAATACAAATCTTAAGGTCACCATAGATTCCAACTTTCACATAATCATTAAATGGAATAATAATAGGTGCGACATCGTCTTCGTATCTGTACACGGTAGTACGTTCTCTGGCAGGATCCACAATCCAGTATTCCCGAACTTTTGAATCAGCATAAAGTGCATTCTTGGTTGAGTAGTCCATTTTACGGCTGCTTGGAGATACGATTTCAATTACGAAATCAGGAGCGCCTTCACATCCGCGGTTAGAGATTTTGTTCTTGTCACAAATGACACTGATGTCCGGTTCTACATAGTTTGTATCATCCTCTTTTACAAATACTGCAAACGGAGCAGGGTAGACCTCGCATGGTCCTCCTTTTTTCTCAATGTAATTTCCAATGGTTCGACTTAACTGATAGACCAGTTTTTGATGCATTGGACTTGGTGGAGCCATATCATAGATCTGTCCGTCAATTAACTCTGCGCGCTGTCCTTCCGGGAGAGCGTAGATGTCATCAATCGTATATGTGTTTGATTTTGGCAATGGCATAAGATTCACGTCCTTTCTATTATTCAGTGTTATCGCTTTTAATTTGACTATTGTCGTATTCAAATACATATCATATAATAGCATTGAAAGGGGTGACTATTTATGAAGCGATTTTTTTTGAAAAATTATAAAAAAATTGATAGTATTTCATCAACATTCTTGCTTTATTTTTTACAAGTTTGGATTTTTAATTACATATTCTCATTTATAACAAATAAATGGGAGTACATTTTTGTAGTCGTATTATTGCCAGTTATATTGATTTGTTTTAAACAAATCAGAAATGGTTTTAATAGATTACTCCACAGAATTATGGGATTCTGAAGGCAATTGTTTCTGAGCTTCAGCTACCATGTCTGGAGTCACTTCTTTGCCGTTTAAAATCGCACTTATAATTTCAGGGCTTTTTATATCTAAGTTATCAACAATTTCTAAAAGTTCGGTTTTCTTTTGCAAATCTAAAAGTTTAGCGGTTTCATCATGCCCTTTTAATCCAACGGATTCAGATTCAACGGAAAAATTTATTTTGCCATTTTCTTCATCCTTTTTATAGGATAACGATAATTTGCCACCATTAATCAAATTGTTTATGGTAAATACTAGTAAAGTAAGAACAACGCCAGCTCCAGACACTGCGCCAATTAATTCGACAAGTCCTGGAGAGTGAATATTAAGTTTTACTTCTATACTAGATGAGTCAAAGTCTAACCCACATTGTTCAGCGAGATTGGTAGCAGATTCTTCAATAGTTGTAGCTAGACGTACTAATTCTTGAAGAGTAAGCCCATTTGGATGTCCGGCATGAATGGTCGTATGTATCTGATCACCTTTAGAATATATTCCATAAATAGTTCGATCAATAAAAGGTGCATATTCATCCATATTTGAAAGTGCATGTTGTGAATTGAACCCCTTTGCCAAATATATATCCATTTCACTTTTTGAAATGGTTTTTAATGAAGATATTTTTCGACGCTTACAATAAGGACATGGATGTAGTTCTGTTTCAGGATTTTCTTTTAGATAATCCTCTACATAATTAGACCGTTCATAAGTGTCACCAACAACTTCTGCAATCGTTATATAGTCAGAATTTTTGCTAGGAATAAGTATAATATCACCCTTTTGAATTTCGAAAACAAAACGATATATCTTATTATAAATAGAGGTTATCGTTCCTTTTGCTGTACCATCAGATTCTTCATCAACATTTTCTTTTACGACAGAGTCTTGGAATTCGTATTCTTCAATTAATCTTTTTATTGCATCCTCGGCTTGATTGTTAAGTATATTAAGAGTAACATAATCCCATGCAATGGAGATATACTGATGTAAAACAAAATCTTCATAATAATCACCACCATTAGTGCGAATAATCCAATAATGTCTGGACTGCGGAATAGTAGGGATACGTAGTACATCTAATATATTACTATTCATTATTTTTCCTCTCTTTCTTCTTTCGGTAGAATAAAAATAAGTAAATCTAAGTAAATTTTATATATAAACGCTTTCGCGGTTATATCCGTTTAAACACTGCCAAGTTCGGAATGAAATAGATAATATAATTATCTACAATCTTATATACTCCATACTTCTCACGATAACATGAGATACATTCTTCTAAGAATTCCTCAGTTACTTCCAGATATTCGGCAGTCTCATATCTGTTCGTGCAGCCATGCTCATAGGCTCTGATCAGACCAGTGAGTCCGATCAGGCGGTTGTATCCGTGTAATCTTGCTTGACGTTCCTGTTTGCGGTTCTGTACGGAATCCATATCTATGATATTCCCGTAAGAGGTTCCGTGATGTCCAATTTCTTCCGCCAGTGCACAAGTTTTCTCTGGAATCGTCATATCTTCTCGGATGGCTACAACACCATCACAATACAATCCTTTAATCCGGTTACTGTGAAATGTATAATCTATAACGTCTATACCGTCCTCGCAGGCTTCGTCCTGTAAACATTCGTATGTGTTCATATGTATAACACCTCCCACTCAAGTATATCTGATAAGCTGTCCAATAAATTACTTACCTCTTTTACCTTTTACAAATTCAGCAAACTGTTTGATTTCATCGAGTTCGTCTTCTGTATATTCATCACCGTCAAAATGTGCAGCGAGAGTGGTAGGTTCTTCATCGATTCCAAGCAACGTATCAGCAGAAATATTTAGCGCAGATGCAATCTTTTTAATTGTATCTACGTTAGGTTCTCGTTTTCCACTTTCATATAAGGAATAGGTTGATTTTGCAACACCGATATTTTCGGAAAGGTCTTTTTGGGAAAGACCAGATTTAAGTCTAGCTTCTTTTAAGTTTTCGTTAAAGTTCTCACCCATACTTTATATACCTCCTGTTAATTCTGATTATAATTGCGTATTGAAAAAGTGTCAATAAAAAAGTTTGCAAAATGAAAAGAAAACTGTTGACAAGTTTGCAAAAAGCAATTATAGTATAATCAGGGTTTGCGAAATGCAAACTATTGAAAGGAGTGATATAAGTGTTCAGAAATTTAGATGCTGAACAGGCGAGATTTTCTTATACCAATCAGCAAATGGCTGATAAGTTAGGGATTTCAAGAGTTTCTTATGAGAATAAGAAAAAAACAGGTAAGTTTACCGCCCTTGAGGCGAAAAAAATGTGCCTTATCTTCAAGGTCAAATTTGATTACTTATTTGCGACCGACGATGAAATGCCAAAGGCACATTTATCCGTAAAGAAGATTGCAGACGGGTATGCAGAATGTGATGTGCGTCTTACGGCAGGACACAAAAAATAAGTGCCCTGCAAAGAAGTTACTTTTTATCAAACAATCGCTGATATGCAGTCTCGACCATATCTTGCCAAGATGTGAATTCAGAATTATTTTGAATTGCATTATCGAAGTATGCATCATCTTGTAGCTTGTCGAGATCGGTCTGAGATGTAATGTCACAGCCAATCATTTCACAAAAATCTGTGAAATTAGATGCTTTGGTGAATTCAGATATAAAAGAGTCCGGGAATATTTCATAAACATTGGAATCGGATGTGTAATCGAGGCGTTTTTGTATATCCCCAGAATAATCACCAACAGCTAAACGTATTTGTGTCATGTGAAAATCTCCTTTCTTATAAAACTTAGGTATTGCAGTACCTTGTAAAAGGAGTATAGGTCGGCGTGAGATAAAAAGCAATGGATAATTTCAAAAAGATACTATAAGGAGGATACATGAACGAACTTGTATATCTGAAAAATGATGAACCAGTATGTAGTAGCTTACAGGTAGCAGAGAAGTTTGGAAAGAGACATACTCATGTGATTGAAAGAATTGAAAAAATCATTGAAAATGACTCAACCGAAAATTCGGCTCAGTGTTTTAAGGCTTCTATATACAAAGACAGTACTGGCAAATCAAACAAAATGTATGTAATGAACAGAGATGGATTTACATTCCTTGTTATGGGATTCACTGGAAAGAAAGCTAATGAATGGAAGTGGCAGTACATAAAAGCTTTTAATCAAATGGAGAAATTCATCAGAGAGAAACAGACTAAGACTTGGATTGAGACAAGGAAAGCTGGCAAGTTGACACGTAAAGCGGAGACAGATACTATCAAGAATCTTGTTGAGTATGCGAAAGCACAGGGAAGTCAACATGCGGATAAGTTGTACATGACCTATTCAAAACTTGCAAACAAAATGGCGGGAGTCTCCAAGAGAGATGAAGCTACAGTAATGCAACTTAATAACCTATCTCTTATGGAGCATATCATTTTATGTGTGATTGATTCTGGGATTGTTGCCGGAAAGCATTACAAAGAAATCTACCAGGATTGCAAGAAGAGATTAGAAACTGTAAAAGATTTAGCATATTTAGAACAGAGCGCATAGGACAAATCATTAGATTACCTATTTGCAACAGATGAAACAGGTTCAGAAGAAGGGAGGGAGTAAATTGGAAATCGCAGATCATAACAAACCGGTAGCAGAAAACATCATGCGTATTATCCGTGAAAAAGGGTTAAAACAGACCTTTGTTGCCAAGAACGCAGGATACACACCTCAGATGCTTAATAACATGCTTGCGGGAAGAAAGATCATTAAGATAAGTGACGTGATTCGAATATGTCCAATTTTGGGCGTAGATGCAAATTATCTTTTTGGAATTGAGAGAGAGGGAAAACAATAAGATGGGAAAGAAGAAAGAAAAATCTTTATACGACAAAATGGTAGAGGAACTATCTGTTTTTGTGATTCGGACAGCGAGTAAGGATAATCCTATACCGGAAGAGTTGAATGCAATGACCGAAATTACAAAGATTTTATTTAGGACAATTTAAAAAGGCTCAGGAAAACCCGAGCCCAGACCAATTAGTGATTGGTGCTTTTATGCTTGGCTAAAGTTGAACCAGCTTGTGATTTCGCAGACTTAGATTTGCTTGTAGCGAGTGTGCGTCCAGCCTTACTAACTTTAGCGGAAGGTTTACAAGAACTTCCTTTTGCCATGTAATCACCTGCCTTTTTGTTGGAATTTTGAAGCTTCTAACAAAAGACTACTACTGAAATCATGGTGAGTCAAGATAAAAATACTAGATAATGTACAAAACAAGTGTTTGCATACAAAATATTGATATATACAAACATTCAGTCTATCACTTTTTATGTGTTTTAGCAACAAAAACAATTAAGCTTTAGAAAAAGTTAAGAAACCAGTGAGCAAAGTGATGTGGGAGGTGAGTAAGGTGAGATTGAGGAAGATAATTGGCTGGATACTTGTCTTTGCGCCAGTAGTTCTTACGACTGTTGGGTTACGTTGTTTACCAACAGAAGTTAGTGTCAGATTAATGCAGATATTAGCAGTGTTTGGTTTGATAAGTGTTAATTTTGCAGGAACATGCCTTGTGTCAAATGAGTTACCGATAAAAATAATTATTGAAAAAGGTGATAGTGATGTAGGAGGTGAGTAGGAAATAAAAGACATACTAAGCGCCAATCAGACAGCGCGAATCATAGGATGTGCCCCGCAAATGGTTCGGGAGCGAATTAAGAGAGGTATCTGGACGTTTGGGACTGTAGTTACAGCCAAGGAAGCTGGTAACACACAGAATTCTTATGAAATCAACAAGCGAGCCTTGGCGGAGTGGCTGAAAATACCACCGGAAGAGGTAGATAGAAGATTGAAAGGAGGACAAGCCCATGAGAGTTAGGGATTGGATAGTGGTAGGACTGATGATGAACGGACTGCCAATGGCTATGTTTCTTCATTGGCTGGTCATGGGATACTAGACATGAAGAAAAGAAAGTGGACAATGAAGAGGATTGTGGACACGTTATTCGTTCTGGTGATCCTGGGAGACATTGCAACAATGATGATGTTCGTGATGATTTCCATCAAAATTCTGAAAATGCAGGAGGTGATTACATGGCTGATACAGCAAGCTTAAAAGAAATCTTATTCCGGCATAGTGCGGAGCAGTGCAAGGTGTGTGAAGCCATTCCATTTGACCAGATTGGACATCAAATCGAGTATGAAAAGTTCAAGATGCTCCATGATGTTATTGAGGAAGCTGACCTGGAGGACGAGTACCAGGAATGGAGACGGGCTTACGGATATGTATAGGAAGGTGGTGAGGGTATGAACGAGATCGCGACAGTGATGAACGAGGAAGAGTTCGGGTATTTTCTTAAGAGCTTTGAGAAGAAAGCTGACTTGAAAAGTCTGAGCTTGATTTCCAGAAGATGCCAGGTCGTTGATACGTTGTGCGGACTGCAATCGGATACCGTACTGACAGTCGGGCAGATCAAGCAGTTGTTCGAACTGGCAAAATAAAAATGAGCGCTCACAAAAGCCGGCAAGCTTAAAGCGCTCAAGAAAAATAAGTCAATTACATTATAAGAAAATAGGAGAAATAAGTCAAATATGAAAACACTGAAAATCACGACAGATAACAAAATCTCTATTATTGATGTGAATCTTGATGATTACAGAGCTCTCCAACAGGAAATTGGAGGATACATTGAAACAGTACATACACAGATTATGTACGACTACTTTAAGGCGCCGGTCCTCATGTTGGTGGACGAGGAAGGATTAATTAAGAACCTTCCAGCCAATGCGGTGGCATCACATTTCTACGGTTATCAGAAGCATGGTCATGTCATTGCCGGTGATGCAATCTTCGCTATTTCGCTTGGTGAGAACATGACTGGATTTGGAGAGAGGGATTCCGAGCAGTGGATGCAGAAGATGCTGAATGATTTTCCGGTATTGGTGGCGGAGGAAAAGTAGCAAGATGGATGAATACGATTGGGCTGATCAGGAACGATTGGTGCGACAAGATGTAGAGGAGATAGAAAAGCAGATGAAGGAGGAGCAGGAACGTGGGAGAGAATAATACAGTCACTATTCCTACAGAGGAATACAGAAATCTTTTAGAGATTCAGGTCAGAGCGAACATTTTAAAAGATTATACAACAGCAGAAAATTACTCAGTATCACGCGGCATGATAGCCAGAATATTAGGATTTGAATTAAATGAAGGAGAGGAAGATTAATATGTATAAAGAAAAAATCACAGAGCTTTTATTAAGCACTAATAGAGAAGGAATGGACAAGCTGGTTGAACACATGGAGGAAGGAGGATTCTTCACAGCTCCATGCAGCACAAGATACCATCTGTCAAAGGAAGGCGGACTTGCTGAGCATAGTCTTAATGTGTATGAAAATGCATTGAGGATTTCAGGCGGATTGGGCCGTCCGGAGGAGTTTCTGAGAGATTCTCTTATCATTGTATCATTACTTCATGACCTTGGAAAGATGGGGCAGTTTGGAAAGGAGAATTATGTTCCGAACATGCTGAAAGGAAGAGCAACAAAAGTTAATCCGGATCCAGAACCAAAGCAGAGTGAGGCACAGCCATATAAATCCAATCCAGACCTTCTATATGTAGACCATGAAGTAAGATCTATTGCAATTGCTTCCAGATTCATTGAACTTACGGAAGAGGAGCAGTTGGCAATTCTGTGGCATAACGGATTGTATGGACCGTTTAAATATGAGATTCAGGGAAATGAGACACCGTTGTATATGATTTTGCATTTTGCAGATTTATGGTCAGCAAGAGTGACAGAGGAGGAAGGAATTAATGAGTAAAGTTATTTGCATTGCCGGAGAATCGGGATCCGGAAAAACAACATCAATGAGAAATTTGGACCCGAAGTCCACCTATTATATCGATGCTGATAAAAAAGGTCTTTCTTGGAAAGGCTGGAGAAAGCAGTACAACAAGGAGAATAAAAATTATTTTGCGTGTGATGATGCGAATGTGGTTCGTCAGTATATCAAGCGGATTGCAGAAGCTTGTCCGGGTGTCAAGGTAATTGTAGTGGATACAATTAATGGACTTATGGTTGCGGATGAGATGCGTCGAAGCAAAGAAAAAGGATATGACAAGTGGGTAGATCTTGCGGCCTGTGTTTGGGATTTGGTTTGCGAATGTTATACATACAGAGAGGATTTGACTATTGTATTCACAGCTCATACTCAGACAGATCACGATGAGAATGGTTATATGTTCACCCGGATCAAGACTTCTGGAAAGAAATTGGACAAGATTGTATTAGAGAGCAAGTTTACTACAGTATTGCTGAGTAAGTGCGTTGATGGTCAGTATAAGTTTGAAACCCAGGCGAATAACAGCACAGCAAAATCCCCGATGGGAGCATTTGAACAGATGGAGATTGACAATGACATTGTAGAAGTAATGAAAGCATTGGAGGATTATTAAGATGAGAAAACCGAATAATTTTGAAAACGTACAGGCTCAGGGAGAATTCACTCCCGTTGAGCTTGGAGGACATAAGTTAATTATCAAGCAGGTAGAGGAACGAATGTCAAAGACAAACAAACCGATGATTGTTGTGTTCTTTGATTTTGCGCCGGGAGACAATCAGGCTGGATATTTTGCAGAATCATTTAAGAATGATATCCGCCCAGACAAGAAATGGTCGAACCAGGCAACGCACTATATTTTAACAGAAGACGAGAATGGAGACTGCAGCAGGTCATTCAAGACATTCCTTACTTGCGTGGAACATTCCAACAAGGGATTCGCAACGCAGTGGGGAGACAACTTTGGTCAGCAGTTCAAAGGAAAACTGGTTGGCGGTGTATACGGTCCTCAGATGGACTACTACGAAGGAAGAGAGTTGGAGAAGAGAGTGCTTCGTTGGTTCGTGAGTGTGGATAAGGTTGCTGATGCTGCAGTGCCTGATATGAGTGAAACAAGAGCGTACAAGAATCATATTAATGGGTATCCGCAGGGATCTACTCCTGCAGGAGATGGCTTCATGAATATTCCGGATGGAATTGATGAAGAACTCCCATTTAACTAGGAGTTGATAATATTGGATATTCAAATCGATACAAGAGAGAAGCAGCGTGCCATTCGCAAGATTATTAAGACATTTGATGATAATGGCGTGAAGCATTTCTCAAGCAAATTATTGGTCGGTGATTATATGAGTCTGGACAATCCCAGGCTCATTATTGACCGGAAGCAGAATCTGCAGGAGTTATGCGGGAATGTATGCCAGCAGCATGAGCGGTTTAAGAGAGAACTTCTTAAGGCAATTGATGCCGGTATACAGCTGGTAATTCTGGTGGAGCATGGACCAGATATTAAGAGTCTGGAAGATGTGTGGTTTTGGGAGAATCCAAGAAAGCATGAAGTCCGGTGGCGTATGGTAAATGGTAAGCGAGAGAAGTATGTGGTATCAGCCAAGGCAGTTGACGGAAACCAGTTATATAAATCCTTGTGTACTATCCGTGATCGATACAATGTCCGGTTTGAATTTTGCGAAAAAAAAGATACCGGCAAAGAGATTATCCGGATCCTGTCAGGTGATGCCTATGACTAGTGAGGAAATCAAAGCAACATATAGCATGCGAGATATTCTGACCAAGTGTGGACTTCCTGCACCGAATCGTGCCGGTTTCTGCCATTGTCCATTTCATAAAGGTGACAGAGAGCCATCCATGAAAATTTACGATAAGGATTTTCATTGTTTTGCCTGTGGAGCTAACGGAGATATCTTTGATTTTGTCAGTAGGTTTTACGACATTTCGTTCAAAGATGCTTTCCGGATGCTCGGAGGCGATTATAAAAAAAACGATTCGTTCGCGTCAAATCTGGCAATATACCGCGCAAAAAAAGAAAGCGCGATGAAACGAAAAAAGGCAGAACGGGAGTGCCAGAGAAGAAAATTGATATATGACCTGATAGGAATATACCGGGAGTATATGAACCGGGCAGAGCCATTATCAGATGCCTGGTGTGATTGTTACAATGCAATGCAGATGATGATATATCGTGCGGATATGATGGAGGAAAGAGGGTGATTAAATGGAGCCTTTAGCAAGGCTGGATAGTAATAGCATACTTGATGAGAAGATTTTTCTGGAAATATTTGACCAGGAAGATGAAATAACAAAGGCTCGAATGATTCTCTCTCTAACAGATCGAGCTACAGAGCTTGGAGTTAAAAAGAAATTCGAAGAACTATTAAAAGCATACAAAAGAGTAGACAGGGAGACAAAACAGAGAGAGCGAAAGAAACCGATTACCATGCTGGATAAGTGGACCAATTTTGAAGGACCATATGACAACATGTTTTGCGGGGCATGGATTGCCGGAGAAGACGGCGTATATGCACAGAATGACAGTCAGGTGGACGCAGTTGCCTGTTATCACCCAATTCTGCCAGTGGAGCGAATGAAAAATCTTGAAACTGGTGAAGAACAGATTAAGATTGCCTACAAAAGAAATGGGCGATGGGATGAAATTATTGTTCCTAAAACAATGGTAACATCTGCCAGCAAGATTGTTTCTCTTTCCGGAAGAGGCATTTCTGTCACTTCGGAAAACGCGAAGCTGTTGGTACGTTTCTTGTCTGATGTGGAGAATATGAATGATAGCCACATTAATGTGCAGTATTCTACCAGTAAGCTTGGTTGGATTAAGGATCAATTCATTCCTTACGATACAGAGATTGTATTTGACGGAGACCAACGTTTCCGACAGACCTACGACAGTATCTCTGAACACGGGAACTGGAAGCTATGGCAGAGCCACATACAGAAGCTCCGGAAGACAGGAAGAGTGGAAATCAAATTTATGATGGCTGCATCATTTGCAAGTGTGCTTGTCAGCCTCCTTGGTGGACTTCCATTTATTTTAGACCTCTGGGGAGAGACCGAAGGCGGTAAGACAGTATCTTTAATGGTCGCAACATCAATCTGGGCGAATCCGGACGAATCTGCTTACATAGGAGATTTTAAGACAACAGAAGTAGCTTTGGAAGCAAAAGCGGATATGTTGAATCATTTGCCAGTGATCTTAGACGATACCAGTAAGACAAGTAGCCGGATCCGGGATAATTTCGAAGGTGTTGTATATGACCTGTGTTCTGGAAAAGGAAAAAGCAGATCCAACAAGGAACTTGGCATTAACAGAGAGAATCGCTGGAAGAATTGTATTCTGACCAATGGAGAACGTCCATTGAATTCTTATGTGTCGCAAGGTGGGGCAATTAACCGTATTTTGGAAGTAGAATGCAAGGATCACGTTTTTGTGGATCCACAGGAGACAGCAGAACTTGTTAAGAAACACTATGGACTTGCAGGAAAACGATATATAGAAATTTTGAAGAAGCTTGGAGTAGATGAAATACGGCGAATCCAAAAGGAGTTCCAGGCAAAGTTGCATGATGATGAGGTAATGCAGAAACAGAGTATGTCGCTGGCAATTCTTCTGACTGCAGATAAAATTGCGACAGATTATCTGTTTAAGGACGGAGAGTATATCACATTAGAAGAAGCTAAAGGCGTTCTGATCAACAGGAATGATCTAAGCGATAATGAGCGCTGCTATCGTTATCTGCAGGATAAGATTGCAATGAACCATCAGAGATTTGATGCTGAGACTAAAGTAGAAAAGTGGGGAATCTTGGAGAATGGATATGCCATTATATACAACCAGGCATTTAAAGAATTATGTAAGAGTGGTGGCTTTTCTGACAAAGCATTTCTTTCCTGGGCGGACAGACAGAGTCTGATTGAAACGCAAGGCGGACGTATGACAAAGGTAAAGAAAGTAGAAGGTAATCCGGTTCGATGCGTGTTTCTAAAACTAAATGACAAGCTTGACGAGGACGGTTTTGAGCCAGTGGAAGACATGGAAACGATTGAACAGGAGGAATTACCATTCAAATAAGGTTACCCGTTACCAATGTTACCAACACTTTTTTACGTCTATAGAGAAGTAATTATATATGCACATTGAATGAAAAACATTTCTCCTATACGGGAAATGTTGTGGTAACTCGGTAACTGAGCGCGTAAAAGTGGCGCGAATGCAATAAATACAGTACATAGACCAGTTTCCGATAAACGGTAACAAGTATAGAAAAATGGTAACAGATGGTAACAAAAGGAGCTTTTATGGAAGAACGTATTAAATCAATATATAACGAGTGTTGGAAGATATACAAACAGTATCTTGAAACACGAGACATGGCAGAGTGGAACCGGAACATGTTGCAGGTGAAAGAGAAGTATGGTGGAAAGCCTGATGTGGTAAATCTGCTTCTGTGGCACAGTATAAATGTGCAGGCGCTGCACGATCAGTCAAGGAGAGCGTAATGAAAAAAAAGAATGAGATGTACATTTGCTGCATTTGTGGAAAAGATATCTACCCAGATGAGGCGCAAGAATATGTGAAGACAAGGTGAGGCACGGAAATAAGGTTTCATAGAGCATGCGTAAGGAGGCGAGGTAATGGCGGTAATTCGTAGTATCAGAGGCGGTACAGCCGGTCTGAATGAAGAAGAACGGCTTACAATTGCCAGGCTGTTAATTAAGGCAGGGTATTCCGTTAAGATTGGATATCGTGTGATTCCAGGTAATACAAAGGGCAAGAAAGAATATATCGTGGAGTATTGGGAGAAAGGAGAAAAACCATAAAGCTTTTTAGGAAAGTAAGAAATAAATCATCAGACAGCCGATTATCACACGGTAGTCGGTTGTCGAGAAAGAGAGGAAATTATGAGTACATTTGAAGAAAGAATAGCAAAAGCAGTAACGGATAAATTGAATGACGGAACAGTTGAGGAACTTGTTTCTGATGCTGTAACCAAAGCATTGAAAAGCAGTATTGAAGATCAGTTCACATGGAAAGGTGAAGCGAGAAAGGTTATTGACGAGAAAGTAAAAGAAGTAATGATGCCGGCAATCGAAAGAGTAAGTTTGGATGATTATGTGGTAAAACTCGATGCAGTTCTCACAGAAATTATCAACAGCACAAATTTAGTTGACAACAAGGAAATCCTAGGAAACTTCAAAAGCCTTATGACAGAGCCGGACAAAGATGTAATCAGTTTAAAAGAGGTATTCGAGAAATACAAGGAATATGTCAGCAAGAATGTTGATACATCCGAACTTGAAATTTGTACAGATGATGGACCGGCATATCAGAATGTGACAGCAGAAGTAACCGTGGATATAAGCAATCGCATATTCGGAGGAAGATTTTGTGATTTGGTTTTCAAATGTGAAGAGGACGAGAAATTGACAAAAGAAATCCATATGTATGAATCGAAAAGTAATAGATTCAGCATTACAAGATTCAAAAGTGAACTTGATATCAATTCGTTAAGACGCGTGGATGAATTTGACATTTTCATGATGAGGTTAGACAGGGCGTTCTGCGATATCACAGATATTATGGATATGTACGATGATGATGTTGAGGTTGAAGCTGAACCAGAAGCAGATTGGAGGTAAGTTATGAGAATTATTAGTCAGAACGGATTATTGGATGCGCCTTATGAATTGATTGCAATTTCACCATATTCGAAAAATATGGCAACAATCGTTGGAACATTTCCAGGAAATGACCTTGGCAAAGGAGACAGAGTTTATATTTTAGCCGAATATTCCACCGAAGAAAAAGCAATCAAAGCTATGGAAATGTGCAGAGAGAAGTATCTTTCAAGAATGGAGTTGGAAGGTGGGTATGACGTTGTAAACGGTTGCTACGTACAACCTAATTACTGGGTATTGCCTAAGGTATTCCAGTTTCTGAAAGATGAGGAGGTGCAAATATGATTATTTTATTATTTTTGATTTTTTTAGGTTTGACGATTTTGGCTATATTAGCAGATGGAGAAGAATTAGCATTCATTCCGCTTCTTGGAGTATTTGTGTGTTTGATTGCAGCTATTGTTTTATGTATAGGTGTAAAAGATGGGGCGGTTATAGATGAAAAGATAGCAATGTACAAAAAAGAAAATACTAAAATAGAAAACCAAATGGACGTACTTGTATCGCAGTATATGAAATTTGAGACGGATACATACGGAGAATTGAAAAATGAAAGTTCTATTACACTCGTATCGCTGTATCCAGATCTAAAATCAGATGAACTGGTAAAAAAGCAAATTGAGGTATACGAATCAAATAATAAAGAAATAAGGGAAATGAAAGAAAAGAAGATAAATTTAAAAGTGTTGAAATGGTGGTTATATTTCGGAAAGTAGGTGTGGCAAATGAGATATACGGAATATCATGCTGGAAAAGCAGTGATTAAGGACAAGAGCTTGCTGGCAGAAGCTATGGAGAAGTTGGCGAGACTGGAAGATGCCGAGGAAAAGGACAGGCTTGGTCAGTGGATTCCATGCAGTGAGAGGTTGCCAGAGAATGCAATGAATGTAATAGCACAATTTTCAAGTGGCACAGTGACAGAATTAAGATATGCAGGAAATGGTATTTTTGAAGGAATCTATGATTATTCAACGAAAGTAATTATTGCCTGGATGCCGTTGCCGGAATCGTATAAAGGAGAATGATTAATGGAAGAATTAAAACCATGCCCGCTCTGCGGAAGAAAACCGATAATAGAACATTGGTCAAGCGGTGGGACAATGTACATGGTCAAATGCAATAATCCAGACTGTCCGGTGCCGGTAACATCTTATCCGACAGGGCACAATTTGGATGAAGTAATTGCGGAATGGAACAGGAGGACGGACAATGAGCAGACTAATTGATGCAGATTTGCTAATGAGAAAATGCGAGAAATGGTTAAAACCGAAAGCACCAGACGAAGATGAAATGGTTTCGTTGGCAGATATTGCGGTATCCATGCTTATGGAAATAGAAGAGCAGCCGACAGCGTTTGACGTGGAGAATGTTGTTTCTAACTTAGAGCAGCTAAAGCTTGATGGAGCTTGTGAGGACTGCGGATATTGCGAATATTTCAATGAGTGCTGGGATGGAGATATGAGTAAAGAGCACGCTATAGATATGGCAATTGAAATAGTTAAGCGAGGTGGAAGAGATGAGCGACAGTAAATGCCAGCGCCTCGATGCCATATCAGACCGTGACCAGATGGCAGAAAAGCCACCAACGGAAGAAGCGAGCAGACGCTTCCGGACACCGGCATGCTACAGCATATTGGGGTATCTGGCGAGGCAGAAGGCGAAAAGGAACAAGATTGATACAGGGGAGGAGATAGGACGTGGACAAGAATGTTCTGATCCAGTACGTGGAGATGAAGGAAGAAATAAAAGATCTGAGGAGACGGATTCATGAGAACGAGAGAGAACTAGCAAAGCTGGAGAACATGATTGTCACGGACTCTGTGACTAGAGGTAAGCGAGGAAAGAAGCCACTCGGAACAGTCAAGATCACGGGCAGACCGACAGCAGCTATTGCGTTAAAGCATAATTTGTTGAAAAATCGAAATAAAAAACTGGAGATTTTGGAGACAGAACTGTTGGAGCTTACGAACCAGGCAGAGGAGTACATAGAGACGATACCGAAGAGCGAGCTGAGGATTATATTTCGGCTGTATTACATCGATGACCTGACTTGGTATCAAGTAGCATTGAAGATGAACCAGAAATTCCCGAAGAGGAGGATTAAGTACACAGAGGATAATTGTCGGATGCGACATAACAGATTTTTAGAAAAATTAGAATAAATGTTCGGCAATGTTCGCTTAAAAAGTGCTAGAGTATAAACTGAACTTAGTGAAAAGACAGTTTTCCACGTTGAGTTCACTTCCTCAAAATACATAAAACCCAGAAGGAACGGCTTGGAAACAGGCCGTTCCTTTGTTGCATAATGTCGGATTTTGGGATATTATGGAGATAGGGTTTGTATATACGGAGGAAGAGTGAAATGGCAAAGAAAAAAGGAAAAATTGAACGTAGCATACATTATTTTGATATTGACTTACAGAGGATAGGGAATAGTGGAGAAGATTCTTTTGTATCTTATAAGAACCAAGCAGCTAGAATGTTGTCCGTATTTAAATCTTTTCAAGAGTATAACAATAAGTTAAAAATAGAGAAAGATAAAAAAGAAAGACTTCAATTGCTTGAAGAAATGGAATATATAACAGAAAATGGAGATAAACTATATGTTGAAGTGGATGGTATAGATGAAAAAGAAAAAAACTATCCGATTTAGATTAGTTTTATGTAGGCCTGATGCATTCCCATATATAGAGCAGGAGGGAAGACTTGAAAGTATTGTAGGATTGGTCAAAGGAGATTTCAATATAGCAGAGATAACACATTGCGTTATATTTTATGAAAAATGTGTTATGGGAGCAGAGTTTAATTTTAATGGAGCTAGGCCAAGTGCGATTGCTGCTTATGTGAATTTTAAATGTAATCAGGTAGAAAGAATGTTATGTACTCCCAAATTAAGAGGGGATACATTTAAAAGAATTTTTGATGATAGAGGATATTCACTTTTTCAATTAAAAGTAAAAAATACTCCAGATATGAAAGTATTTTTGAGAGATAAGATGGGGCTGATCGGAAGTACAATTAATGAAATTGAGGAGTTGGATACTTACGAGATTACATTAAGGAGAAGAGTTGGAAAAAAGAAATTGGGATTTCCTGGATTTATGAATAAAAAAGAAATGAAAGATTTTGTTGAAGAAAATGTTGAGGATATTGAAAAGTTTCAGATAAATCAAGGAGTTTATAATGATCCTATAAATTTATTGTCAGACAAAATGGTTACTAAAAAAGAATTTATTATTACAGAAAAGAAAACTATAGATAGCGATTCAATGTATGAGGCAATCAAAAATTATTATGAGTGTTCAGTTAAAGATGAGAAGTGATGAATATGAAAAATAAACAACGACATCTATGTAAAAGATTTTGTTTGTTTATTGTCTCTATTGTGATAGGAGTAGTATGCGCGTGTATTATATGTGAAGTATATACAGTGAAGAACTGGGAAATTAACACAAATAATATGCTAGATATATCGAAGATGATGATTGGGTTATGGGGGACGGTATTAGGTTTTATAATCACAGCAGAATCTATTCTAATTGCATTTGATAGTGGCAGTATTACAAGTGAATTTAAGAAAACAGGGCATTATGTGACTGTAATATTTCAATATACGCAGACAAGTATAAAATTATTAATTACGATTTTAATACTTGTGGTTATTAGTGTTATTGATAAATTTTCAATGAAAATATTTGGTATATTTATTGGACTTACGGTAATGAATTTTGTGGATGTTCTAATAAGTTTAGGTATTTTATATTTAATGATGAGAATGGCTAGTAGCTGAAAAAATGTATATAAGGCACCCTCCGGGGTGCTTTTCTAATGCAAAAATAAACCAGAATTGAAGGTGGTGAAGTGGCTGGATATGAAAACATAAGAGATGCAAATAGCAGAAGAACTCCGGAAGAGCGCCGAGAGTTAGCAAAAAAAGCAGGTCAGGCAAGTGGTAAGGCGAGACGTAGGAAGGCGAATTTCCAGAAGACTCTCAATATGCTTCTGACGGCCGAAATAGATAGTGAGGAATGGACGCCGATTTTAGAGTCACTCGGAGTTGAGTGTACCTTGGAATCAGCTCTTCTTATGGCTCAAATCAAGATGGCACTGGAAGGAGATACGCAGGCAGCCAAGTTTGTAGCACAGTATTCCGGCCAGAGTGGCAGAGCTGAAGAAGACTTGGAGAATAAGAAAGCAGAGACGGAGCTCATTAGAGCCAGAAAAGAAGCTATCACAGGCGAAAATGAGAACGATGAAGCTCTTGACCGTCTGGATCAGATATTGAAAGAGGTGCGGGACAATGCAGTTAAGCAAGAAACAAAATGAGTATATTGTGAACGCAACTCATAGATGGAATATCAAGTCCGGGGCAGTTCGTTCCGGGAAGTCCTATGTGGATACCGCTTTTGTAGTTCCGTTCCGAATCAGGGAGAGAACTGGTAAGCCGGGACTCAATGTTATTCTTGGCGTGTCTAAGGAATCGATTGAACGAAATGTGCTGCAGCCAATGCGTGAAATTTACACGGAGAAGCTGATCGGGCAGATTAACAACCGAAATATGGCTCATATCTGTGGCGAAGAAGTGTATTGCCTGGGCGCCGAAAAGGTCAGTCAGGTAGCTAAGATTCAGGGAGCCAGTATTAAGTATTGTTACGGTGATGAGGTTGCAAAATGGAACAAAGAAGTGTTCCAGATGCTAAAATCACGACTTGATAAGCCGTATTCATGTTTTGATGGTTCGTGCAACCCAGAGCACCCAACGCACTGGCTGAAAGAGTTTCTGGACAATGATGAGCTAGATATCTACCTGCAGAGGTATACAATTTTTGACAATCCATTTCTTCCAGTAGAGTTCGTGGAGCAGCTCTGTAAGGAGTATGAGGGCACAATCTATTATGATCGCCTGATCCTTGGACTCTGGAAGCGTGCAGAAGGAGCAATCTATAAGCGATTTGCGGATAATCCAGAAAAGTTCCGGTGTGAAGTAGTGGAAGAACTTGCAGATGATTCAGAACGTAAGCAATTTAGAAAAAATGATATCGTATCGATAGAGATTGGACTCGACTTCGGAGGAAACCAGTCCGGTCATGCTTTTGTAGCAAGAGGTTATACAGACAATTACAGAGACGTGATAGGAATCATGTCTAAGCGAGTCATGGCGAAAGACACTGATGAGGATATCGACAGCAATATGCTGGATCAGTTGTTCTGTGATTTCGTTCAAGAAGTCATTGACCAATATGGTGTAATCGTCAAGCATGGAGATTATGTAGAATATTGTAATGTCGAGTCTGTGTATTATGACAACGCGGAGACAGTACTTGGTAATTCTATTCGGAATGAAGTAGAAAAGAAGTTCCCTTGGATTGTTGTTCGTAAGGCGAAGAAAGCATCTATTATTGACCGGATACGTTGCACAGTCCGATTGATGGGAGCTGGTAGATTTTGGATCACAGAGGATTGCAAATCCCTGCAGACAGCACTTTCGGATGCAGTGTGGAACAAAGACGTGAAAGATAAAGATGAACGTCTAGATGATGGCAGCACCGATATTGATAGTCTGGATGCATTTGAATATACGATCGAGCGGGATATACGCGATCTGATAGAAGAGGTGTGAGATGTTTGATGGATTAAAAAGACTATGGGGAAGGATAGTGAGCATGTTTAATTACACGACATTAAAAAATATAATTGGCAAAGACGTGGCGCTGTCACAGCCCATGATTGATGCCATCAACAAATGGAAAAAGATGCTGGTCGGGAATGCGGACTGGTGCGGTGATATCGTAGAGTCACTGAAGCTGGAGGAGGGTATCTGCCGTGAGTTCGCGGATTCTGTGCTGGTGGAGATGGAAGCCAAGATCCTGAACAACGACAGCATGGATGCGGTTCTTCAGAAGAGTCTGTCAGATATGAACAAGAAGCTGCAGACTGGTCTTGCACTTGGAGCAATGGTCCTCAGACCGTTGGGTCCGGATAAGGCAGAGTATGTTGCAGCGGACAAATTCATTCCGATTAGCTTTGATGATAGCGGTACTCCGAATGATATTGCTTTCCTGGTAGTGAAGTGTGTTGGTGAAAACGACTATTACACCAGAGTCGAGAGACATTATTTTACGAATGGAAATCTAACCATTGAAAATAAATGTTATCATTCACAGAGCCAGAGTGACATTGGTCAGAACTGCAGTCTGGAAGAAGTGGCTGAATGGGCGATTATTCTTCCGGGACCAATCACTTATCCTGGTATGACTGAAATGGATTTCGGATATTACCAGAATCCGATTGAGAACAAGGTAGATGGTTCTTCCTGTGGGGTATCTGTGTATGAATCGGCAGAGAACCTGATCAGAAAAGCGGACGTGCAGGGAGCGAGGTTGGATTGGGAATATGATTCCGGAGAACGTGCAATTCATGTTGATGAGAGAGCACTCAAAAATCGAGGTGGCAAGACTTATCTTCCAAGGCTTAAGAAGCGCTTGTACAGAGGGCTCAATCTTGATGATAACAATAAAGACTTGTACAAGGAGTATTCCCCAGAGATGCGAGATGAAGCATTCCGAAGAGGATTGGAGGAATACAAACGGGAAATCGAGTTCAATGTCGGTCTTGCTTATGGAGATCTGTCAGATGCGCAGGAAGTGGATAAGACAGCTACAGAGGTGCTTGCTTCCAAGACAAGGAAATACAACCGAGTCACGGCGATTCAGGGCAAACTGGAAGAATGTCTGAATGGATTCGTGAATGCGTTGGCGTTCTACAACGGCTCTTATATGTCTGGGGTAGAATTCACCTGTGAGTTCAATGACTCTATTTTGGCTGATGAAGAATCAGAAAGACAGCAGGACAGGCAAGACGTCAGCATGGGTGTCATGAGCCTACTTGAGTACCGAATGAAGTGGTACAACGAGGACGAAGAAACTGCAAAATCTAAGATTCCGGAGCAAAATCAGGTGATGGAGTAATATGAAAGATGATTACAAGAATAAGCTTGCAAGTAAGATTGCTTCCAGGTATCAGGATTTGGAAGAGCATATCATGCAGGATATTGTCCGGAGGATCGTGAAAGCTGGTGAAATAACCAGTACTGCAGATTGGCAGATTAACCGGTTACGGATTTTAGGATATTCTTCGGAGGATATTGAACAGGAGATAAAGAAGACGCTCAATGCTTCTTATCCGGAAATGTTTGAGTTATACGACAAGGTGATCAACTGGGAATATGTCCGGAATAAGGGTATATATGAACAGATTAACGCCGAGTACATACCATTCGAAGAGAACGGACAGCTCAGGCAGATTACAGAAGCAATCATTGACCAGAGTTTTGATGATTTGGAGAATGTGACTAATTCACTCGGCTTCTATCTGGACTACGGCAATGGTAAGAAGGTATTGACGCCACTTTCTCAAGTGTATACCAAATACCTTGATGCAGCATGTTACGATATTGTAACTGGTGCATTCGATTACAATAGTGTGTTGCGTAGAGTTGTGACACAGCTCACCAACAGCGGACTCCGGCAGATTGATTATTCTTCCGGGAGAGCCAACCGGGTTGATGTAGCCGCAAGGAGAGCGGTCATGAGTGCAGTCAGTCAGATTACCGGAAAGATATCTGAGTACAACGCACAGAAGCTTGGTACAGAGTATTTTGAGGTGGAGTGGCACGCCGGAGCACGTCCGACTCATGCAGTATGGCAGGGGCGTGTCTGGTCAAAGGAGCAATTGTATTCAGTCTGTGGACTGGGTACCGTGACCGGACTTCTGGGAGTTAACTGTTATCATACCTATTATCCGTTTTTTCCTGGAATATCGGAACGCAACTGGTCGGATGATTGGCTGGAAGAACAAAACCGAAAAGAAAATGAGCCAAGAGAGTTCCAAAATAAAGGATATACTTTATATGAAGCCAAGCAGAGACAGCGTCAGATGGAGACAGCCATGAGGGCACAGCGTGAAAAAGTCAAATTATTGCAGGCTGGCGGTGCTGATCAGGACGAAATCATTCTACACAAGGCGAAGTATCAAGGACAGCTCAATGAGTATTCTAGATTTTGCCGAAAGATGAGCCTCACAGAAGAGCGTGAACGTATTTATCTGGATATGCGTGGAAGGGTTGCGACGAACAATAAGACGCAGAACGCCATATTCCATCCAGAAATGGTTAAGAACGCATCGAAAGACGTAGCTCAGTATAAAAGATACAAAGAAGTTCTTGGAGATTCTGTTGGTTCACTTGCTAAGTTCGGGCAGGTGAAATATAATGATAGTGAACAGTGGGAAAAGCTTCAAAGTAAATTTTTCGCATATCTCGAGATTAACAAGAAAGATTGGTCGGAAGAATTTAAGAGTAAATCAAAACAGGCATATGATAGATTCACAAAAGAGAATATTACAATGTCCGTACACGCACTTAGTCGGCTCCCTCGATTAAATAAGCCAGGATATGAAGTGATTCACGAAGAAGATGTGCTCGATCTAATAAAAACTATGCCGAATTATTCTGAAGGAGAAGAGAAAATGATTTGGTTCAGCCCAAGCAAACAGCTTGTAGTTATAAAAAATAAAAACTCCGGTGATATAGTTAGTATTGTTCGAAGAAAAAATAAAAAGGAGGAATGGACGGATGCAGGTCTTTAGAAAATATATGAATTATATAAAGGATTTTCTTGAAAATACTCCGGAAGATATATATGAGTTTTCTATTATCCTTGAAGATGCATTAGTTGATGAGTACGATGCAATGCATGCGGAACAGCCGAGAGCAACTGAAATATTGGCAGAAGAAACCCCAGACATTTGTGCATCAGCAGAACCGGGAATGAAGCTAGAGGAGATTGAAAAATTTAAACGTGAGTTGGAAATTGAATACAACAAAGCGTTAAAAGCAGTTGTGTAGTTACCACCAGTCAATATGGCCGGTGGTATTTTTGTATACATTTTTAAGGTGAGGAGGTGGAAAACATGAAAAAGAGAGTTGTGATAGCACTGACTGCCATCAGCATGGCGGTGATGAGTCTGACTGGCTGCCAGTCTGTTACAAAAAATTATGGCGGAAAGACAACAGTGAAACTCGAACCAAATCAGAAACTTGAAGAAATTACGTGGAAAGACGACTCACTGTGGTATCTTACCAGACCGATGACCGATGAAGATGTGGCTGAAACTCATACATTTCGGCAGCAGACGGATTTTGGAGTTCTTGAAGGAACGGTAACTATTGTAGAGTCGAAAGAGTAAGGCGGTGATCCGTTTATCTCCCATTGAGACGCAGGGTTATGCGTCTTATTTTTATGCCCTGCCACATGGCTATAAAACTGGACAATTACCCCGCCGGAGGTTCAGAAGGCTATACCCACACCGCTGAAAGAGCGGTTAATAAATAATTTTAGGAGGATTGTAACTATGAAAAATATCTATGAGATTTTAAAGGAGTATGGATTGGAAGTCCCGGAAGATAAGAAAGCAGATTTCGACAAGGCTTGGAAAGAGAATTACCGTACCATAAGCGATTATGACAAGGTAGTTTCCCAGAGAGACAACTATAAGACGTCTCTGGACGATGTGAATGCCCAACTGGAAGAATTCAAAGATGTCGATGTAAAAGACCTGCAGGGACAGATTACAAAGCTCCAGGGCGACCTGAAAGCGAAAGATGATGAATATGCAGCTAAGGAAGCAGACCGTATGTTTATGGATTCCGTCAAGGAGGCGGTTAAGACTGCAGGTGGAAGAAATGAAAAGGCTGTTATTGCAATGCTGGATATTGATGCTCTGAAAAAATCTAAGAATCAGTCCGATGATATCAAGACTGCACTGGAAAATGTGAAGAAGTCTGACGGATATCTGTTCGGAGTGAACGAACCAATTAACAACCCAGTAGGTGGAACAGGTGGTAATGGTGGAGCTGAGATTGGTGGAGATGAAATGTCTGCCCTTCGTGCTGCTATGGGTCTACCTGCACAGAAATAAGAAAAGAGGTAACAAATTATGGCAAATACAATTGCGTTAAGAAAAGCGTATTCGACATTACTTGATGAAGCATATAAATTAGCATCCATTACAGCTACATTGGATGGACCAAATGAACTTGTGCGTGAGGGTGCGAATGCAAATGAGATTTTGATTCCGAAGATGACAATGAGCGGATTAGCTAATTACAACAAACAGACAGGATATGTTGCAGGTGATGTAACGCTTGAGTACGAAACTAAGAAATGTGATTATGATCGTGGACGTATGTTTACTGTAGATGCAATGGACAATATCGAATCTGCGGGTGTTGCATTTGGTCGTCTGTCCGGTGAATTCTTGCGAACACAGGTGGTTCCAGAATTAGATACATGGAGACTTGCAAAATATGCAGGTTATGCACCATCTGAAAATAAAGTAGCTGCAGCAATTGCAGATGGAAAAGCAGGTATTGCTGCAATTAGAGCGGGCAAGACTGCAATCAAAGATGCAGAAGCAAAGACAGAAACTTGCTATTTGTATATTTCAACAGCGCTAAAGGGAATGATTGAAGATCTTGATACAATAGCATCTAAGAAAGTTATGGAAGGATGGGCCGGAATTCAGGAAGTTCCGTCAAGTCGATTCTTTGATAAAGTTACACTGACAGCTGGTGGAGATGGTGGATATACTACAACTGGTGGAAAAGCGATTGATTTCCTGATAGTAGATAAGAATGCGGTTATCCAGAACCAGAAACACGTTGTTTCGAAGATTATTACTCCAGAACGGAATCAGGATGCAGATGCTTGGAAGTTCGGATACAGAACGGTAGGCATTGCAGAAGCTAAAGATAACAAGAAAGTAGCAATCTATGTTCATACTGCAGCTGCAGCGTAAGGAGTGATGTCATGAATGTGACTTATGAATATTATCAAGATTCTTTTGGCGGTTCTTTGATTCCAGAGAGCCGCTGGAATTCCTTGGAAATCAAAATGAGTGCTAGATTGAATAGATATACATTTGATCGAATGACAGAGGGAGCCTGGTCTGCAAAAGCGAAGACAGCGCTCTGTGAGATGTGTGATTGTGCATATAAGTATGCTCAGCGTGACGGGAAAATGTCAGAGAATAATGATGGTTATTCCGTATCGTATGATACAGGCAAGTCATTAGACTCAATGCTGTATGAAATTGCAGAGGTGTATCTGGTCAACACAGGACTTATGAGTTTGGCGGTGGATGATAATGCTGACGAATGCAACGATTACAATCTATAACCGAATTCCCGGAAAAAAGAACACATTTGACGCCTGGCACAGAACAGTGATTAGAGATGTATATGTGTACGTGGATCACAAGGCATCTGTTGGAGATTCCGGACTTAACAGCGCGGAAGTGTACAAGATTCGTATTCCTACAGATGTGGAGAATGCAGATCAGTATCTTCCACCAGAGGAATTTGTGAAGAAAGATAATCCGGGGAATTACTGGACGATTCAGATTGATGATCATATTGTCCTGGAAGAATGTGACAAGGAGATTGAGAAGCCGGCAGATCTAAAAGATGTACGACTGAGACACTGTAAGGTGTTGTCCTGGTCAGACAACCGGTTCGGGGGACTTCCGCACTGGAGAATTGGAGGTGCTTAAGGAATGGCATCAAAGAAAAATTTCAGCATTACGACTCCGAGAGGAAGCGTATTCACAGAGGTAACGGCGAACGGTTCTGTCCAAGCGAGGCTTGAATGGAACCCGTCATTTGCCCGGACAAAAGCAGAGAATTTTTCGAAAGCTCAGGAGTTTGTCGATTCCGAATGCCTGAGATATATGAATCCGCTCACGCCAAGGAGAACAGGTATGATGATTAAGTCAGCAACACTTGGAACTGTGATAGGTTCTGGATCCATTGAGTATCTGGCACCTTATGCCCGTCGGCAGTATTACGAGCATAAGTCTAAAGCGAGATGGTTCGAAAAGATGAAGGCAAGCAACAAGGAGGCTATTCTGAAAGGAGCAGAGCAGATTGCAGGACGGTAAGAAACCGATTATCCAGAGTATCCGGGATTATGTTATGACGTACCCGGATATCGATGACCGGAAAATTAATATTGATTATCTTGGCAATGGAATGGAATATTCTATAGATCCAATTGGGGCAGATCCTATTTATAAAAGATATGTAGATGGGAGCTGCCTGAAACAATTCCAGTTCGCATTCACTTCGAAAGAAGCTTATGATGGTGACGCCAGAACAGGCATTGCCAACAGTGGTTTTTATCAGGATTTTGCGGAATGGACAGAACAGAACAATTTAGACGATATCCTCCCGGAGCTGGACGAGCACGATGCTATACGGGTAGACGTGTTGCAGTCCGGCTATTTATTTAGCACAGAGGAAGATCTGGGGCGGTATCAGATGATTTGCAGATTGATTTATAAGTAGGAGGTACAAAATGTCAGGAGCAGATACAAAAAAGAAATTAGTCGGAAGACATAGAAAAGTTGCGTTTATGGACGCGACCGGAGATGGCAAGACATTTACTCGCATGACAGGATTTACAAGTATGTCAGAGAGCAAAAACTCTTCAGAGTATAGCCGTCATTATGTGGATGAGGAAAGCGAGAGAACAGATGTGGTCGGATATGCACCGGCGGTTGAGTATGAATTTGACCGTTACACGAACGATCCAGTACAGGCAAAAATTGCCGAGATTGCAGATGATGAGCTTCTTGGTTCTGATGCACAGGTAACTGTTGTGAGCGTGGATCTTTTTGATGTTAAAGCCGACTCTCCAAATACATGCGTTGCCAGAAAACGTGACTGGAGTGTTGTTCCGGATTCTTCCGGAGATGGAACCGATGCCTTGATCTACAAGGGTAGCCTGAAAGCTAATGGAGAACAGGTTAAGGGTACCGCCACAACGACAGACAACTGGCAGACATGTACATTTACAGCAGAGTAAAGATAGGAGAGTGAGCCGATGAGCCTTTTTAAATACGGAAATCTCGAAGCAGAGATTGATTTTACCGATGTTGATTTTTTAGAAAATCTGGACGAAGCAAAGAAATTAATGGCTGATGAAGCAGCACAAGTACCGAAAACCGGAAAGACAGCGGATATTATTCGCGCGCAGTGTCAGTGTTATTTTAACTTTTTCGACCGGGTGATCGGAGAGGGAGCACACAAGGAGATGTTCCAGGGTAGAACCAGTCTTAATTCATGTCTCGATGCCACAGATGCACTTCTTAAGTTCGAAAATGATGAGGCGCTTAAACTGAATGAGAAATATAGTGATTATATGGTTCAGCAGCATGGGAACAGGCAGCAGAAACGTAATTACAATAAACAGCATGGAAAGAAGCACAATAAAGGAAATGTTAGTTATTATCCTAATGGTAATAGGTAGCATGCTATGAACATTCTGATTGATAAGTTCCCCGATACGGTATGCGTAAACGGGAAAGACTATGAGGTCGAGACAGATTTCCGGGAATGGATACGATTCACGAAGTTGGTGGAAGACGAGGACGTCCCGTGGCAGATTAAGTGCCGGCTATTATTGCAGTGGTATATAGATGGAATTCCGGACGATTTGGAAGAGGCGATTGAGGCTCTAGGGGATTTTCTTACAATGAGGCAGGATGGCGAAGAATCCGATGAGCCAATGCTTCCACCAAAACAAGTGTATTCTTTCGATGAGGATATGGTTTGGATTTACAGTGCATTTCGCGAAGCGTACGGAATCGACCTGCAGTCTGTTCCGTATATGCATTGGTGGGAGTTTCAGACGCTGTTCATCGGACTTCCGGACAACACAGAAATCAAACAGCGCATTTTGTACCGGAATACAGACCTCCGGGATATTAAAGATAAGGACGAGCGCAAGAGAGTGAAAAAGATTCAAGAGGCAGTTGCTCTCAAGAAAAAGAAGCGCAGAAAAATGACAGATTATGAGATTGGAGATATGTTCGCGTGATGAAGCATATGATTAAGATCCCGACAGAACGAAAATGGTACAGATGTCCTTATTGTGGTAAGAAGTTATTGATTTACGAGGATACAGCCAAATGTAGTGGAGTGTATCTAAATTGTCGGGAATGTAAAAGAGAAATAAATATTAAGATTTAAAAGCACATGTGAGCCGTTGAGCCGTGCTATCAGAAAGGATGATAGTATGGCAGACGGATATTTGAATTTTGATACCAAGATAAATGAAAAAGGTTTTAATGAGGGCGTTAGTAAGATCAGCAAGATTGCCACCACAGGTTTAGGTGTAGCGGTTGGCAATGCGATGACCAAGGTAGCTGGAAAAGTAGGTGAGATTGGTACCGCGGCCATTAAAGTCGGAATGACATTTGAAGCAGAAATGTCGAAAGTGTCTGCTATATCTGGAGCGACGGGTGATGAGTTGTCATCTCTGACAGATAAGGCAAAAGAGATGGGAGCCAAGACTAAGTTCTCAGCCACAGAATCAGCGCAGGCTATGGAATACATGGCTATGGCAGGCTGGAAAACCGCGGACATGCTCAATGGTATTGAGGGTATCATGAACTTAGCGGCTGCTTCCGGAGAGAATCTTGCGACAACTTCTGATATCGTAACTGATGCGTTAACGGCATTTGGATTGTCGGCGCAGGATTCTACGCATTTTGCCGATGTTCTGGCGGCAGCATCATCTAATGCAAATACGAATGTTTCCATGATGGGAGAGACATTCAAGTATGTTGCACCTGTGGCTGGAGCGTTAGGATTCAGTGTTGAAGATTGTGGCGTGGCCATTGGATTGATGGCGAATTCCGGAATCAAGGCAGGACAGGCAGGTACTTCTCTGAGACAGATGTTGAGTAGACTGACGAAGCCTACAAAAGAAGTACAGACCGCAATGAATACGTTAGGCCTGTCGTTAACGGATTCAGTAGGAAATGTGAAATCCCTGGATACCGTTATGTCAGATCTTCGTAGTGGATTCAGTGGTCTATCAAAGGCAGAACAGACACAGATAGCAACGTCTCTTGCGGGACAGGAGGCAATGTCTGGACTCCTTGCTATTGTCAATGCATCAGATGAAGACTTCAACAAGTTAAAGGATTCCATCTACAATGCGGATGGAGCTGCTGCGGAAATGGCGGCGACCATGCAAGATAACCTTGCTGGCCAGATTACAATATTAAAATCTGGGCTGGAAGGACTCGGAATTTCAATCTATGAATCTGTTGAGGTCCCATTAAAAAATCTTGCTTCTGTTGGCGTTAAGGCTATATCTGACTTAAACGAAGCATATGCATCAGGAGGCTTTGCTGGATTTATCAATGAAATTGGAAATAAAGTTCCGATGCTTAAAAGCTTCACAGATGCAATTGCCGGTTTTGCCGAAAAAACAAAAGGAATGTCTACGGATGAGCTAATGAATCTCGGTAAATTGACCGGGGTATTGGTCGGTGCAGTCCCAGCATTTTCACTGATTGGCAAGAGTGCCGGAACATTTTCCGATATTCTTGGTGGACTTGGAGATGTCACAGGAGGAGCGCTTACTGCAATCGGTAAGTTTCCAGGCGGATTAAAAAATGCCAAAGGTGCAATTACTGGATTTGGTGGAAGTCTAAAGAATTTAGGCAGTTCAATTGTTGGACCATTTCAAGTATTAACGCCGAAGCTTAACAGTGTTATCGGAAAGACGTTCTCTTTTTTACCGACTAAGATTTCCGGATACGTTGGAAAGATTGGTCCTGCAGTAGCCGGAAAATTTCCTAAAATTACATCCGCATTTCAAGATTTTGGTGGGTACATCGGAGCCTGGGGAGGGCAGATAGGAACAGCATTCCAAGGAGTTCTTGGAAAAGTAGCCGGATTCATGCCCGCATTTGCAAATCTTATGGGATTTGGGGTTGTACTCGGAGTTGTAGCCGTGGGGCTTGGCTTATTATACAGCCAGTTCGGTACACAGATAGACCAGATACTGCTTATGATGCAGACTAAGGGACCGGAGGTTATTACCAATTTCTGTAATGGAATTGTAGCAGCATTACCGAATTTGATTGCGCAAGGCGCTACGATGCTGAATAACCTCATGCTTGCAATTACAGCAAACCTACCGGCAATTATTCAAGGTGGTATTGCAATTGTATCTACTCTGATTACAGGAATCGCACAGCAATTACCTACATTGATTCCAACAGCGCTGATGATGATTGTGACACTAGTTGGCTCGTTACTGTCTAATGTTGGACAATTGGTAGACGCGGGCATTAACCTGTTGATTGGATTAGCGCAAGGCGTTGTGAATGCGCTTCCGCAGTTGATTGACAAGGCACCGACAATCATTGGACAGCTTGCAACAGCAATTATTTCCAATCTACCGAAGATATTACTGGCTGGAATTAAGATCATAACAATTCTGGGAACCGGACTTATCCAGGCAGTGCCACAGCTTATTAGTAAGATTCCATCGATTATCAGCCAAGTAAAGAATGCATTTACAAGTGTTGATTGGGGCAGCGTCGGAATGAACATCATTAAAGGAATTGCGAACGGGCTCAAGGGTGCCGCAGGAGTAATTGTAGAAGCTGCCAAAGGTGCAGCGGAAAGCGCACTGAATGCGGCCAAGAATTTCCTTGGTATCCATTCCCCGTCACGGGTATTCCGTGATCAGGTTGGAAAGATGATGGCTCTTGGAATGGGAATCGGATTTGAGCGGAATATTCCAGTCAAGTCCATGAGTACCGGAGTTGAGAGGGCTGTAGCTGGATTACAGAAATCCGTAGACATTGCACTGTCTGCAAGAACTTCTGATAAAACTGTAGGAGGCGTGAAGAATATGCCGGGATTCGATAATAATGATATTGATTATGACAGACTGGAAAAAATCCAAATGAAAGCAGCGGATAAGCTTGCGAAACGTCCGATATTCCTTGATACGAAACGGATAGACACACCATTACCGGAAGGAGCGGTACCTGTATGGTAAAAGCGTATTATAAAAATAGTAAAGGAGAGGTGCTCTGGTTGACCAGGGCGCCTTTTCGTACAATCGATGCAGACTGGTTTGACAGTACGTGGAAAGAGAGCGACAGCGGATATGAGAAAACTGTGACACTGGATGTATTTGGAAAGAGAGAAGAGTTCATACAGAACATGGAGACACTGTATAAAATCATTTCTGTTGATGCTGAAACGGGCAATTACGGACGTTTGTATGTCAATGATACATTTCTTCCGTGTCAGATTTATACAACCAAGAAAACAGGATGGAAAGGGTATGTGTATACCGAAGTAGAGCTTACCTTCCTTGCTCCGGAATTGTCCTGGATCACAATCCTGGATAAAAGATTTTATCCACAGATTAAGCCAGCGCCAGACAGTGGGTTGGATTTTTCAGCAGACATTCCATTTGATTTTACAAATGAGAAACGCGGATTCAGTTCATTTGAAATCAATCATATTATTCCGTCGGATTTTGAGATGATTGTTTACGGTCCATGCATCAATCCGAAGGTGCTTATTAATGGATATCCATATGAAATCTTAACCACGTTAGAAAGTAATGAATATCTGATTCTTAATACCGCAGAACAGACGATTACGAAGTATCTGTCTAATGGCACGACAGATAACCTGTTTAACGTAAGAGGATATGATTATTCAGTTTTTGAAAAGATTCCACCGGGGCTTATAAATGTGAACTGGAGCGGAGACTTTGGAATAGATCTATATGTTTTTCTGAAGCGGAAGGAGGCAGCATGGTAATACTGGCTACCAAAGAGCGGGAGCTCGGGACAGCACCGCTGAAAAAAGCAAATTGTTCCTTTGATGTGAATGGAAATAAGATATTTTCGGTAAAGATTGCCAGGTGTTATTGGACAGATGAAATGACATTCGGGAATATGGTATATATTCCAGATACAGAGTTTGGTGGAATTATTGGAAAGGTTCTTACCAGCACGACATTGGATTATGTAGAACTGAAAGGGTATACGTGGCGGGGAAGATTGGAGCAAAAGATCATATCTCCGCCAGCTGGAAGTGATTACAAGATTGTGTCTGGAGAATTAAATGCAGTGCTTAAGTCGCTTATTGAACCGGAATATGACGGACTTTTTATTGTGTCAAGCAAGGATACGGGAATATCGGTCAATAATTATCAATTCGACAGATACTGCACTCTGCTAGATGGCGTCACAAAGATGCTGAAAAGTAAAGGTTGCAGGCTTGATATCCAACACAGGAGAGAACAAGGCGTTCCAGGATATGTGCTTATCAGAGCAGTTCCAATTGAAGATTATTCTGATCAAATCGAACTGTCCAAGGATTGTGGGTTGAATTACACAATGGAAGACATCCGGGATGGAGTGAATCATTTGATTGTAACCGGCAAGGGAGAATTGCAAGACAGAAATGTCTTCCACTTGTATGTCTGGCCAGATGGAACTATTAAGAAGATGCAATATTATAAAGGGCTGGACGAGATATCTCAAGTGTACGAAAATACATCAACTGAGACAGATCAACTGGAAGAACAATCAGTTAAAAAATTGCAGGAGATTATGAGTAAAAAGATATTTGGTATGGATGTTGAGAAACTTGGAATTGATGTGCGTATTGGAGATGTGGTAGGCGGCCGTGATTATCTGACCGGTATGTACGGAGCAAAGCCAGTTGAAAATATCATTTGCAGTATTACGGCCGGAATTGTGTCAAAAGAATATGAATTGGAAGGAGAAAATGATAATGGAAATAGTTAGCGGAAGAACCGGAAAACCTCATGTGACGAGTCAACAGTTTCGCCAACTTATAGAGGGGACCGTGGGACAAGAGAGCTGCATATTGACATCTGGAGAAAATTTAGAACCAGAGCTTGCATCTAATAATTCCTTGAAAATACGTAGCGGAATGTTAGCTCATCATGGAAACATTTCCAGCGTGAAGATTGGAACATATGACGCGGTGAACCTTAGCAATGGCAGCCAGGGAATGAAGCGTATCGACCTTGTTGTGTGCCGGTACACCAGAAATGCTGAAACAGAAGTTGAAAGCTGCAATTGGGTTGTGATTATGGGAACACCTGTTTCGTCAAATCCTGTAGCGCCAACGTATACAGTTGGAAATTTACAGGAGGGCGACCTTGTAGATGACTGCCCGGTATTCGAGGTCCATTATGATGGGATTAATGTGACAGAGGTAAGAAAAATACTGTCTGTAGCGCCGAACCTTACTGAATTAAATAGCAATAAAATCAAACGTCCAGATTTTTCCAATGTAAATAGAATAAGTTGGAACGGAACTTCTCAACGCTACACTTTTACAGAAGATTGCTACATAAATGTATCCAATGCGCATAGCAAAACGTATGGATATGGGTGTGAATTAAAAATTAATTCTGTTTTTCTTATCCACACTACTGGAAACGATGCAAGTACATGGCAATCTATATTTGTGATGGTGTCAAAAGGAGATGTCCTTACTTGTAATGACTATTTTGCCGGTGATATTGATATTATCGGTACAAAATAGCAAAATACCGGATGTATATTATGAAGAAGTTTCCCTACACTACTATGACGGAGCATATATGACCGCAACCGTAAATGTGGGAAAACAATTCGCCGGTCGCCCGGTACAAGTGACATCTATTTATAAGAGTGGATATCCAACACAGCAGACCTGGAATGTATCAGCAACTCCGGTTGATTCTAATGGGAGCACTACAATCTGGGCGTATGGATCCAACTATGTGTCTGCACATGTTATGAATGTGCTGGTGCGGTGTGAAACAGATCCTACGTAGCTATTTTGTATAATACAACACAAACACTCCGGTGTGATTTGACCAATCCACACCACCCTGTGTCCAATTTAGGATGTTTCCTTGGAAATTTGAGACCTGCGTCACTCTCCATGATACGGTATCAATATATGGAAACGGATACTTATTCCCGGAAGTGTTGTGTTGCATCCAAGCGTCTACAGCAACAATATTACAACCAGAAGGAAGGGTGACAGGAGAACCTAATGTCTGTATTCTTTTAGAATACAGCGTATTCTTCATTCCATTGCCATCAATATAGAAACCGATTTTTTCCTCTGTACCATGTCCACCAATTATGGATCCAGCGGAGCTGTCTATTTTGCTATTTAGTGAACCAGAAAATAGGCGCATGACAACGATAAAATAATAAAAAGAAAGGAGAGCCTTCCTTGCGATAAATACAATTCACACTCATATGTCATGCGCTTATTATATAAATAAGACAAGGAAGAAAAAGAAATATGAAGAAAAACATTAAGAAAATCATAGGTATCATTACTTGTATAACATTACTGTGTTCCATGACGGGGTGTGCAATGTTAGATTCCGCCATTAATGATTTAAGGGGAAGCCTCATTGGTAATGGATATACAATCAACACATACGATAACTACGGGAACAAGGTAATGACAACAACCGGTGACAAAATAAACATTGAAGGAAATCCGGTTGAAACAGCGAGCTATGATAGCTCTGGTGATATTATCACAGGCTATGAACTATCGTCTATAATTACCATCAACATTGATGGTAAAGAAATTCAGAGCTGTGGAGATACATGTGTTTTTGAACAAAATGGACTTAATACAGAGGTTGATTTTTTGCAAGAAGATATCTACAGCAATACAAATGGTGATATTACAGATAATACATATATTGCCAGTATTGTAAATAAGTATAAAAACATGTTTGGCAAGTCGAGAATTGTTGTTGTAAAATCTCAGCTTGGGCAGCCTATAACAGCTTACTCCGGTGATGAGGTATATTGGGAAATTCCAAAAGATTTGCCAAAGATGACAAAGCTCATGATTGACGGAAAAGCATTATACATACACAGAGCAAACTTCCAGATTATAGACAAAACATTGTTAAATTAAAAAAAGTTTCAGTAACCAGAGCCGAAAGGCTCTTTTTATATTGTGCGACATCGCACAGAAAGGAGTAAAAAAATGAAGATTACATTTAACGATGCGACGGAACTGACAATCCAGTCGGCATCGATCCGTGCAGATGGAAGCCTTCTAATTAAGACCATCTCTGCAACGGAGGAAGAACTGAGATCCATGTTCCAGGACGAGTTCAAGACCCAAAAGATGACCGTGACAGAACGGGAGTCCACATTGGGAGAGTATGAGAATTATACCAACATGGATGCCATAGTCAAATACACGGCTGGCATCCTAGGTGTGATTCTGTACAAAGTTGGCGAGACTCCAGCGGAGAAGATGGAAGCTTTAGCAGCGGAAAATTCAGAATTAAAAAAGACTGTGGACATGCTCCAGGGATGTGTTTTGGAAATGTCGGAGTTGGTATATCAGTAATGGTAACTTTATTAACAAATTTATTCATATTATTACAAAATTCAGGAGGTAAAGAAATGATGGCAATGTTATGGGCACAGCAGATTATGTTAGGAAAGAAGACTTATGCACAGGTACCGAGGCTCTTAAAGGATAAGGTGAAAGAGATCCTCGAAGATTCCGGAATGGGAGAGCTTGCAAACGACAAATAGTGAGGCGGTGATTAATATGGAAATATGTGCAAGACCGAGAGGTCTTATTTTTTATACATAAAATAAGGAAAGGACGCACATGATCAAGTTTTTATCAGAAAATTGGGCATTATTATCGTTCGTGATATCAGCTATCGCATACATATATTATCAGGTGATTGCTATGCGAAAAGGAATACGTGCACTGCTTAGGGCGGATTTGATACGCCTCTATAACAAGTATCACGACGATTATGGATATTGCCCTTTGTACGTTAAACAATCACTGGAAGACGAATATAAACAATATCACACATTAAAAGGGAATGGTGTAGGCACGCAAATGTATCATGCGCTTATGGAGCTGCCTACAGAGCCACCCCATGAAGGAGAGGATTAATGATGTTTAAAAATTGCGTATTTAAAGTATCTGTAGATACAAAGAAGTGGGCTAAGAAAGCTGCAGTCAGAGCGATCAAAACGGTAGCACAGACTGCAGTCGCTACAATCGGAACAGCTACAGCACTCGGTCAGGTAGACGCAAAGCTGGTAGTCTCAGCATCAGTGCTGGCAGGAATCTTATCCTTGCTGACAAGTGTAGCAGGATTACCAGAGGTTGAGGGCGAGTAATCGTCCTCTTATTGATAGGAGTGATATTATGGCGGTAAGAATTGGAAGCGCACGTATTAATGAGAAGGGCACCACCACCGGAGGAAAAGCCGGAGATCAGACCGGTGGAGAAGTGTCTATACAGAATTACTATCTGCACAGAAAAGGTTGGTACGTAGCAAGACCGAAAGATCCAACTGTCGCAGAGAAGATTGCACAGGCAATGGAAGCAGCGTGCAACAATAATCACATCGGTTATTGCCAGGCACACAGAGACAGCCTTAGAAAGATTGCGGTTAAGTATAACTATAATCTCAGCAAGGTCAATGTTGATGTGGAGGTAGATTGCTCTGCACTGGTCAGAGTATGTTGCTTATATGCCGGAATACAGGTTGGAGATTTCAACACAGCGTCAGAGCTGGAAACCTTGCGAAAGACAGGAGCGTTCGAAATCCTGAAAGATGATAAGCGTTGCAAGGAAAGTACATATCTGAAACGAGGGGATATTCTTGCTACACACACCAAGGGACATACAGTTGTAGTCCTGGACAATGGATCTGGAGTGACTTCCGCTTCAAAGAGTACCAGAGCTTATGTCGTCGGACAAGTTTATACAACACAGGTGGACGACCTGAGCGTCCGAACCGGTCCAGGAACCAATAATCCGGAAAAATCTTATGCGGAGTTATCCAGTAATGCACAGCAACACGCGCACGATAACGGGAGACTCAAGAAAGGCACTCGCGTAACCTGCAAGGACGTCCGCAAGAACGGTAGTGACATCTGGATCAAGATTCCAAGCGGCTGGATTGCTGCATATTATGGCGGAAAGAAGTATGTAGGATAAGCTGTCATGAATAAGTATAAACTGATACAAATAAAAACAAATAAATTTAAACTGTTAGCGACACGTTAGTGACATGAGATTTTAGCCGAAATCTCAAAAAACCCGTAAATACGGGGGTTCTGAATAATGTAGAATTTATTATGATGTCAAAAATCTTAAGAAATACTTCATAATTTCTACCGGAAGTATTTCTTTTTTTATGTTTTAATGAACATATGTAATATATAATTGAGAAAATAGATTTTTCAATTCTTAAGACAATTGGAAGATTTTTGCAACACCTGCGAGTATAGTGCGGTTTTCGGAGCACTGTTTGAGCCTGTTCTCAGGCGAGTTTGCGGAGAAAACTGCAAATAGACGACGCAGCAGGTGTAAAAAATCTTTCATGTCTTCAAGAATGAAAAATCTGTATAACAATGTATATAAAGGAATGAAACATAAAAAAGAGGGAGGGTATATGGAAAAAGTCATAGAGGTAAAGAATCTGTATAAACTCTACCGCGTGGGTGATGAAGTCGTGCGTGCCTTAGATGGTGTAGATTTTAATATTTATAAGGGCGAGTTCTGCGCGATTGTCGGAACTTCCGGATCTGGTAAATCGACCCTTCTGAATATGCTGGCAGGGCTTGAAAAACCGACAAAAGGCGAGGTCATCATTAGCGGCGAGCATATCGAAAAGAAGAATGAAGAAGAGCTGGTAAAGTTCCGGCGGGACAATGTAGGATTTATCTTTCAGTCTTTCCACCTGCTGGGGACTATGAATGCAGTGGAAAATGTAGCGTTGCCGTTGAGCTTTCGCGGAGTCCCGAAAGATGTAAGATTAAAAAAAGCGGATAAGATGCTGGATCTTGTAAATCTTGGAAAGCATAAGAAACATATGCCGAACCAGATGTCTGGCGGACAGCAGCAGCGAGTCGGTGTAGCGAGAGCGCTTGTGGTAGATCCGAAGATTATTTTTGCGGATGAACCAACGGGAAATCTGGATTCCCACACATCGGAAGAGGTCATGAAACTGATGCAGCAGGTAGTAAGGCAGCAGAAGAAAACATTAGTCATGGTAACTCACGATAATCATCTCGCGACCTATGCAGACCGGGTATTTCATATCAGCGACGGTAAGATCATCAAGATAGAAGATCATCGGTCAGGAACTGAACATACAGAAGATAGAGATAAAGCGATTTCGGGAAATATGAATCTACAAGATACAGAGTATTTAAAAAGATAGAAAGAATGGGAGTAGTAAGGAGGAACAGGAAAATGACAAAATCAAGGAGAGTAATGGCAGTCATTGTAGCGGCGCTATTGATTGCTGCGATGATATTACCGGGGCTGGCGGTGAAGGCAGAGGCGGCAGAAGGAACCGGAGAAACTGGTTGTGTGACCACGAAGGTGACGATTGAGTCCAAGGATAATAAAACACTGCAATATAAACCGGGAGAATCCCAGAAGTGGACACTGGTGATCACCAATAAGACAGGACAGGAATTGAGTAATTTATCTGTATCTCCGGATATGGGTGGCGAAAATGCAGATGCATGGCCATTCAAGACGGATTATCAGAAATATGAGCAGAAAATTGATACACTGAAAGCTGGAGAGAAGACAGAGATTTCTTTTGATTTTGTACAGAGAGACGATGCCGGAACACGCAGATATGCCATTCCATTTTCTGTGTATAAAGGTGATGATGATAAGCCGATTGCAACCCATAAATTATATGTAAACACGACAGAGAAACCGCAGGCAGATAATTCCCAGAATCAAGGTGACAATGGAAATGGCGGCGGTTCGGGAAGTGGTACTGCTGATGGCGATGCTATGACAGCTTCTGTTGGCAATGACGAGCCGGCAGTCTACAGTGGCGGTGGAAGCGGCAGTGGAGGAAGTAGTTCCGATGGTTCTGTGCCACGAGTAATCGTAACAGGGTTTGATACCAATCCGGCAGAGGTACATGCAGGAAGTGATTTTACACTGACGATTCATTTGAAAAATACATCGAAGAAAACAAAAGTCCAGAATATGTTGTTTGAGCTGGAAGCTCCGACGGAAGGTACTGATGAGCAGACAAGTGCGCCGGCATTTCTGCCAACTTCCGGTTCGAATTCTATTTATCTTAATGGAATTAAAGCTGACGGTACCGCAGATATTTCTATTACATTGAATGCGAAAGCGGATCTGCTGCAGAAGCCGTACAGCATCAATTTGAGCATGAAGTACGAAGATTCACAGGCAACCCAGATTGAATCTTCTTCATCAATCTCTATTCCGGTAAAACAGGACGCAAGATTCGAATTCAGCGAATTTGAAATCAGCCCTCAGACCATCGAGGTCGGCGGTGAGACAAATGTTATGTGCAGTCTTTATAATCTGGGAAGAATTAAACTGTATAATGCAAAAGCCAGATTTGAAGGCAATGGAATCAAAAAACAGGAGATTTTCATCGGAAATGTGGACGCAGGTGCAACCGGTTCTATTGATGCCATGTTGCAAGGTGAAAAAGTGACGAATGGAAATTCTAAGATCACGATGACTCTTTCTTATGAAGATGAATCGGGAAATATATCTGAAACTACGAAGGATTTTGAGCTGGAAGTTACTGAAGCAGTAGATGACTCTGATATGTATATGAATACAGACGGTGATGTGGACGCAGGCAGCAGCGGATTTCCGGTTGTTCCAGTCGTAGTAGTGATTGTGATCATAGCCGGTGCAGTGGCAGCAGTAGTATTTGTAAAGAAAAAGAAGAAAAAGCAGATGTTAAATGAAGAGGAGGAGCTGCTGGATGAGTTGGATAGATCTTCTGAGGATGAGCGCGAGCAACCTTAAGAGACGAAAGCTTCGTACATTTCTTACGGTGCTTGGAGTCGTCATCGGAACAGCATCTATCGTAGTTATGGTGTCTCTTGGACTTGGACTTCAGAAATCAGTCTATGATGAGATGGAGCAGTCAGGGGGACTTACGACTATAAACGTAACGGGCAGCGAATCTGCCGGAGATGGGATGATGCATTCATCGAACTCCGATAAATCCGATAAATCCGATGAGGCAAGCAAATATATTGATGACAATTGTGTGAAAAAATTCGGTGAGCTGGAACATGTAAAAGCAGCAGCACCAATCTATGAAACATCCGCAATTTGTCTGAAAGGGAAATATGAAGGATATATTTCCCTGTACGCAAGTACACCGGAAGGCTTGAGAATGAGAGATATCAAGCTGGCAGATGGAGGAACTTTTCCAAAATCCGGGACTGGAAAGCTGGAGCTGGTTTATGGTAACAATGTTCTGACCAATTTCAGTGAGAGAGGAAATAATTCATCAGGATATTGGGAGACAGGAGAACTTCCGGACATTGATCTGATGAAGGATTCTATGTTTATGATTCTGGATCAGGATGCTTATTACAACAGTCAGAGCTCCGGGGGATTTCAGGTTGATGCAGGAACTGACGGAAAGGGAACATCTAATGTTCCACAGTCAGCCAAGAAACATATCGTAACTGCCAGTGGCGTTGTGGCAGGAGGCGTTGACGATTATAATGTGAATTCCTACTATGTATTCTGTGATCTGGATACATTAAAACAGATTATGAAAAAGGAATTCAAAGGAAGAGTGATTCCGGGGCAGCCGTCTACAAAGTCTGGAAAAGCCTACAAAGAATTCTATTATTCTTCAGCGCAGGTCAAAGTAGATGATATGAGTAATGTCAATGATGTGGCAAAACAGATCCGCGAGATGGGGTATAATGTAGAGACAAATGTTGAATATATGGACAGCATGAAAAAGCAGATGGCAGTGATCCAGGCAGTACTTGGTGGAATCGGAGCCATTTCCCTGATTGTTGCAGCAATCGGAATTGCAAATACGATGATGATGTCCATATATGAGAGAACAAAAGAGATCGGAGTCATCAAAGTACTTGGCTGCAGTCTGAAAAACATTAAGCAAATGTTTCTGATTGAAGCAGCATTTATCGGACTCCTCGGTGGAATAGTCGGAAATATGGTGAGCTTTGCAATGTCTGGTGCAATCAATATGGTAACAGCACAAAGCTCGGCACTGGGAGTAGAAGGAAATATTTCTTATATTCCGGTATGGCTGGTGCTTATTTCTCTTGGATTTGCGATGCTGGTCGGAATGGTGGCGGGATATTTCCCGGCGCTTCGGGCAATGAGACTGAGTCCGCTTGCGGCAATCCGCAGTGAATAAAGTAAGCAAGAACAGGTGAAAAGGGGACAGGTGAAAAAATCACCTGTCCCAAAGTCTTTTATTCTTCTATTATATGAATTTCCAGATAGTCAAATTCAATAGAATCTACGAAGTTATCCTGATGAAATCTTGTCTTTGCATGTCTTTTGAATTCATCAATATTGGAATCCAGCCAGATTGGATTGCTCAGATCAAATTCATGGCAGACTTCGTCAATCGCATGAAAAATCTTGTGTGTGCGGGTGTCATCGTTATCAACTTCTATGACAGTATCCCGCAACATTCTATTATCTTTAAATTCTTTTGCCCATAATCGGAACATAGAAAATCCTCCTTGTATAATTTTTAGCGGTTGATAATAATGATGTAATCGGATTGCTCCATTGCTATGCAATTCCCGCAATCCTTGAACACCTCGAACTCCCATAAAATGGTGTATTCACACCATTTTATTTCGTCCTCGGTGTTCAGCGTGTCAAAAAGTATAAATTGCTTATTTGTGCGAGCACAAACACAATTTATACTTTTGACACTTACATCATATCGATCACATTTCCGTCCAGATCTTTCCAGATGAATTCCTGGTCATAGATCATATATCCGTGTGCGGAATTCTCTTTTGGAATAGACACAGAACCTGGATTCATGTAAATGAAATCAGCCATATCCTGATTTGCAGGAATGTGTGTGTGTCCATTCAGGAGAATATCTCCCTTCTTTAACATAGGCGGATTTGCAGGATTATGGTGATGACCGTGAGTTGCAAAAATAGTATGACCGTCCAGTTCAATAAAACAGTAATCGGCAAGAATTGGGAATTCCAGTACCATCTGGTCTACTTCGGTGTCGCAGTTGCCACGGACACATAACAGATCCTCTTTCATAGCATTTAACATAGTAATAACAGCCTTTGGGTTGTAGTCTTTTGGCAGATCATTTCTTGGCCCATGATAAAGAAGGTCGCCTAATAATAATAGTTTGTCAGCTTTTTCCCTTTTGTATGCTTCAATCATTTTCTCACAATAATATGCAGAACCATGTATATCAGATGCAATCATTAATTTCATAAGTTTTATTTCCTCCAGAATTCGTAAATATATTTAGTTACAACTTTTCTACGACGGATTATAGCACAAAAGAAAGCAGACGTGTATAATTATGATAAATTCAAGTGGATTTTATACAAGAAAGGAAATACGATTATGGAAGATGAAATTATTGAAATATATGAATATAATGATCAGACACTCGAGCTATCACTTGTGACAGAAGAGGAAATCCCGGAGGCACTTGAAGTTGTCAGAGATACATTTGAAAGGACAAAGAATAAAAAGTGCAAGGTCTTTCGCCTGGAATCTGATGAAAAAATGCGTTCTTATATGACAGACAAAGGATTTGCAGTAAAAGCGATGCGTTATGGCGAGATGGTGGCAGTGTTTGTTGTCCAGACGGAAGGCGTGGACAAAATTCTTGCGGAAACCGGACTTGAACTTAGCGAGGAAGAAAGGAAAAGTGCTGCATTGATCTATTCCTGGTATCCTATGACTTATATAAGAAATGGGGAGGGGGTACCGGTACGATTGATTAATAAGATGATGCGTGCAGCAGAAAAAGTGATGTGGGACAGAGGTATCCATTATGCGGCAGGAATTATAGATTATGGAGTTACACGGGCAATGGGAACATTTGGGCGCAGCAGATATGAGGAAAGAGGAAATTTTCAGAAAGAAAACGGAGAAATGCAGACGCTCTTCTGGAAGGATCTGAAGAAAGTAGAGAGTCATTTGATGAATGGCGATGATGATTGTCCTTGGTTCTGTATTGAACAGGCCCAGGAGCAGGAAGGACCGGAAATTTATAATTTTATGCAGAGAATTTATGAGGGCATTCCGGATAAGAGCTGGTTCAGTATGGATAAAGAGGAGAAGATTCTTCGCTATGTGGCGACAGCAGGATTTGCAGTAAAAGCAGAGGCTCCGGTGGGAGGACATGAATACGAACTGGCAGGAATTTTTATAGCCCGGACATCAGAACTTGGGGAGGAGAATCTGGGAAAATATCTGAATTTAAACGAGGAAGAGCTTACCCGTGTCGCGCATATGGAAATTGCGATGGTAGATGAAGAATTCCGGGGAAGAGGTCTGCAAAAAGAACTGATGAAAACAGCGGAAGAACATTTGAAATTCTTAGGGTATCACTGGCTTATGGGGACTGCTCATCCGGAAAATGTGTACAGTGTGAATAATTTCCGAAAACTCGGGTATGAGATTGTGGCCAAGGACCTGAAATACGGCGGACTTCCGAGATATGTTTTTTGCAAGAAAATATAAGGATGTCATGATAATAAAAGACTGCAGAAAATAAATGTTTTTAATCTACATCTATTTCTGCAGCCTTTTCATGTAATTGCACACTTTTTTAATATAATAGGAAATTTCATTTCCTATTATATTAAAAGCCTCCGGCAGGATGCGCACTGCGGCGTACAATGATGATGTCGTAAACGTCTCCGTTTCACTTCGGTCGTTGCTAGACGAGCGCCACTGGCGCTCAGCAACGCCGCAGGCGCTAGAATGTGCCAAGGCACATTCTTTGTTCTATATTTCCTGAATTGGTAATTCGGACAGCTTAAGTGTATTAAGATAATTAATGATCTGCTTCCCAGCGTCCCGAAGCTCCACATGGAAGGATCAGTCCGGAGCTTGTGACCGGAAGGCCGATTTCCTGGGAATCCACATGTCCGTGGAAAGATTTTAATTCTGTTCCGAGCATGTAAGTTAATACGGCAGGAGCAAGCCCTGTTGTATAGGAGTTGATCAGGAAGAAAAGTGGATCCTCAGAAAGAATCTGAGTACACAGCTTAATAAGTGGATGAATGGCATCCTCGATCTTCCAAATCTCACCTTTTGGTCCGCGACCGTAAGACGGCGGATCCATAATGATAGCATCGTAATGATTGCCGCGGCGGATTTCTCGTTCTACAAATTTTACACAGTCATCTACAAGCCAGCGAATCGGTTTATCGGACAATCCGGATGATGCGGCATTCTCCTTCGCCCAGGCTACCATACCTTTGGAAGCGTCTACATGAGTGACATGTGCGCCGGCAGCGGCTGCTGCAAGTGTAGCTCCGCCGGTGTAGGCAAACAGGTTCAGAACTTTGACCGGGCGTCCGGCATTGCGGATCTTATCACCGAACCAGTCCCAGTTCGTTGCCTGCTCCGGAAAAAGTCCAGTGTGTTTGAAACTGAATGGTTTTAAATTGAATGTCAGCTCACCATAGTGAATTTGCCACTGTTCTGGTAAATCAAAAAACTCCCATTCACCGCCGCCTTTTTTGCTGCGGTGGTAGTGACCGCTCATATGCTTCCAGCCTTTTTCTTTTTTTGGGGTATCCCAGATGACCTGCGGGTCCGGGCGTACCAGTGTGTAATCACCCCAGCGTTCCAGTTTTTCGCCGCCGCTGCAGTCGATGACTTCATAATCTTTCCATTTATCTGCAATCCACATAATAAAACTCCTTTAAAATTTATATAGAAAATCATTGGATATTTTACGGATTTTACCGTTCAGACTGAAGTACAGTGCTATTTTGCACAAAAACTCAGTATCATAAGTGTAGCATAGGCACAGCACATTTTCAATTATAGATATTTTCTATATAAACGGACAATTATTATAAAAGTCAATTTGAAGATGTGCGAGAATCCTCTTATAATATAAAGAGGAGGGAGAAATTATGTTTATTGACACACACATGCACGAAATGACATATTCACCAGACAGCTTCCTGAAGCTGGAAGAGATGGTTCGGATCGGTAAGGAGAAAGGGCTTGGAGCGCTTTGCATTACGGATCATGACAGTATGGGGCTTAAGGACTATGCAGCAGAATATACAGCGAGGACAGGCTTCCCGATTTTTGTTGGGATTGAGTTTTATTCTCTTCAGGGAGACATTGTCGCATTTGGAATTGAAGATTACCCGAAAGAGCGGATCCCGGCACAGGATTTTATAGATCTTGTAAAAGCACAGGGAGGCGTTTGTTTTGCAGCGCATCCATTCCGCAATAATAACCGTGGCCTGGAGGAGAATCTGGCTTTGGTACACGGCCTGGACGGTGTGGAAGTACTCAATGGAAGTACATCTTTTGCAGCATGTATGAAAACAGCGGCATATGCAAGGCAGTATGGATATTTTACACTTGGTTCCAGTGACTGTCATGTGCCGGAAAAAGTCGGTGTGTGTGCGACATATTTTCCAAATGAGGTCAGAACGATGGATGAATTCCTGACAGAGTTCAAAAAGGGACAGATGAAGCCGGCATATTATGTTCAGGGTGGTTATCGTGTCCTGGAAGTCCAGAATAACGACAAAAAAGTCCCCGATAGTATAAAAATACCATTTACCTTTCCAGCTAGAAGTGATAGTATGTATCTATAGTGCGCGTAAGAAGTGGTATATTTAAATAAAAGAAAGGTGGAAATATACAATGATTACAGTTGACGCAATGGGAGATAACTGCCCGATTCCGGTTATCAAGACAAAAAAAGCAATGGATGCACTTACAGGACCGGAGACAATCGAAGTATTAGTTGATAACGAGATTGCCGTACAGAATGTGACAAAGATGGCTACAAGTGCCGGAGGAAAAGTTACATCTGAGCAGAAAGCTGAGAAAGAGTATGTTGTTACGATTGAGATGGAAGGAGCACCGGCAGCAGAGGATGATGCGCAGGACGACAATACAGTTGTTGTAATAAGCTCTGACCGCATGGGTACAGGTAACGATGAACTTGGTAAAGTCCTGATCAAAGGATTTATTTTTGCTGTAACTCAACTTGATAAATTACCAAAGACTATGCTTTTCTATAATGGAGGAGCAACACTTACAACTGAAGGATCTGATTCATTAGAAGATCTGAAATCTCTGGAAGCACAGGGAGTAGAGATTATGACATGTGGAACATGTCTGGATTACTATGGATTAAAAGACAAGCTTGCAGTAGGTTCTGTGACGAATATGTACAGCATTGTTGAGACACAGGCAAAAGCAACTAAGATCATTAACCCATAAGATGAGCACGCGAAGGGCGTGCCAGATGCTGTCTTGGGGGACAGCTCTGGAATTACCGGATTGAGATGAAAAGAGGAGCCTTCTGTTGTGACTGAATGGAAAGCTCCTTTTATTCATATATAATTATTTATTCAACATTGAGGAGGAATTAAGAAAAATGAAAACAAATGTCAAGTTGACTAGCTTAAGCAAGACTTCGGGGTGAGCGGCCAAAATAGGTCCGGAGACCCTTGCTCAGGTACTGAGTAAGCTGCCAAAATTTCAGGATGATAAGTTAATAGTAGGGATTGAGACATCCGATGATGCAGCCATCTATAAAGTCACTGACGATATCGCGATGATTCAAACGGTAGATTTTTTCACTCCGATTGTTGATGATCCTTATATGTTCGGACAAATCGCCGCAGCCAATTCATTGAGTGATGTATGGGCTATGGGTGGGGAACCGGCGGTTGCACTGAATATTGTTGGATTCCCGAATTGTCTGGATCCGGCAATCCTTGGTGATATACTGGCTGGTGGTGCAGATAAAGTAAAAGAAGCAGGAGCAGTGCTGGTAGGCGGACATTCTGTACAGGACGATGAGCCGAAGTATGGATTGTGCGTGTCTGGTTTTGTACATCCTGACAAGATATTCAAGAACTATGGATGCAGACCGGGAGATATTCTTGTATTGACAAAACAGATCGGAAGCGGTGTGGTAAATACAGCAATCAAAGCTGATATGGCATCACCTTCCGCAATCCGTGAAGCGGAGACGGTCATGGCGTCATTGAATAAACTTGGAAAACAAGTAGTTGAGAAATTCGACGTATCTGCATGTACAGATATTACAGGATTTGGACTTTTAGGACACTGTGTAGAGATGGCATCTGCCAGTGAAGTAACTTTCGAGATCAATGTCCGTGATATCGAATATTTTGCAGATGCAATTGACTATGCGAAGATGGGACTTGTTCCGGCGGGGGCATACAAGAACCGCGGATATTCTATCGATCAGGTCGAGGTTGGACATGTGGAAGATTTCTATCTGGATCTTCTGTATGATCCACAGACATCAGGTGGATTGTTGATGAGTGTGGCACCGGAGAATCTTCAGGAGATGCTTGCAGATTTTCGCGCGGCACATATGGATACTAAGGTTTCTATTATTGGAAAAGTGGCAGAGAAGAGCGATAAGCTGATTCGTCTGTATTAGTCAGACGAACAAAAGAATAAGAAGGGGAACAAAGAAGTCATGAATAAGAATATGTTATACCGCAGCATTCCGAAAGTGGATGTATTGCTGGAAGACCCGGAGATTCAGGGTCTGATTGAAACATACAGCCGGGATACGGTAGTGGAATCGATTCATTTGGAGATGGATGCACTTAGAAAATATATCGGAACATGCGAGGATGAGGAAAAGGCAAAAGAACAGATTGGGAATCTGAATATGAATGTTCGAAGAACAGTAACTGCCATGCATACACCGAATATGCGTTCAGTCATCAATGGTACAGGAACGATTCTTCATACGAACCTTGGACGAGCACCGATCAGCCAGAAACACATGAATCGGATCGCTCAGATTGCAACGGGATATTCTAATCTGGAATACAATCTGGAAGCCGGAAGACGCGGAGAGAGATATTCACATTTTGAAAAACTGCTCTGTAAGATTACAGGTGCAGAGGCTGCAATGGCGGTAAATAATAACGCGGCAGCTGTTATGCTTATTTTAAGTTCCCTTGCAAAAGGAGGCGAAGTCGTTGTATCCCGCGGTGAGCTTGTTGAAATCGGTGGAAAATTCCGGGTTCCAGATGTTATGGAACAAAGTGGAGCAACACTGGTAGAAGTCGGAACGACTAACAAGACACATTATGATGATTATGAGAGTGCAATTACAGAAGAGACAAAGGCGCTTCTGAAAGTTCATACAAGTAATTATCGAATCGTAGGATTTACAGATACAGTAGGAATTGATGAATTGATTCCGATTGCGAAAGAACATGATATCCCGGTCGTTGAAGATCTGGGAAGCGGTGTTCTGATCGATCTTAGCAAATATGGGATCACTTATGAACCTACTGTTCAGGATTCCATCAGAAAAGGAGCAGATGTGGTGTGCTTCAGCGGTGATAAGCTGCTTGGAGGTCCGCAGGCTGGAATTATTATCGGTAAGAAAAAATATATCGATATGATGAAAAAGAACCAGCTTACTCGTGCTCTTAGAATTGATAAATTTACAGCAACAGCACTGGAACTGGTACTTCAGGAATACCTGTCTGAGGAAAATGCAATCCAGAATATTCCGGTACTTAAGATGATTACAAAGTCTTATGACGAGACGGTTGCAGAAGCAAAGACATTTAAGCGTATGCTTCAGAGAGCAAAGCTGCCTGCAGCTTATGAAGTTGTGGATTGTGAATCTCAGATTGGCGGAGGATCTCTTCCGCTGGAACGAATTCCAAGTGCTGCAGTTACAATCCATCCGGAAAAGATCAGTGTTCCGGAACTGGAAGAACGTATGAGACATTTGCCTGTTCCGATTATTCCAAGAACGGTAAATGATACGATCCTTTTGGATGTGAGAACATTGGATAAAGATGCAATGACACTTGCTGTAAAGCAGTTAAAAGAGATGGATATATTAGAAGAAACAAGCCTTTTATAGAGACAATTAGGAGTATAGAGACAGATGAAGAATATTATCATTGGTACAGCCGGACATATCGATCATGGAAAGACAACTTTGATCAAAGCTCTTACAGGAAGAAATACAGACCGCTGGGAAGAAGAACAGAAGAGAGGAATCACCATAGATCTTGGATTTACATATTTTGATCTTCCAAGTGGAGACCGTGCGGGAATTATCGATGTTCCTGGACATGAGAGATTTATCAACAATATGGTGGCCGGAGTTGTAGGAATGGATCTGGTGCTTCTTGTTATTGCGGCGGATGAAGGAATTATGCCACAGACAAGAGAACATATGGATATCTTACATCTTCTGGGAATTGAAAAGAGTATTATTGTCCTGAATAAATGCGATATTGTAGATGAGGAATGGCTGGAACTAGTGGAAGAGGAAGTGCGTGAAGAATTAAAAGGCACATTTCTGGAAAAAGCACCGGTATGTAAGGTGTCTGCTGCAACCGGTCAGGGACTGGAAGAACTGATTCAGGTGATCGAGCATATGACAAGTGATGAAGTTGTAGCTAAAGATGTGAATACAATTCCGAGACTTCCGATTGACCGCGCATTTACATTGTCCGGGTTTGGCACGATCATTACCGGAACCCTTGTGTCTGGTACGATTCGTAAAGAAGATACTCTGGAAATGTATCCGATTGGCAAAGAGTGCAAGATTCGCAGCATTCAGGTGCATGGCCAGGATAAAAAAGAGTGTTATGCGGGACAACGTGTGGCAATTAATCTGTCTAATGTTAAGAAAAAAGAAATTCAGCGAGGCTGTGTGCTGGCACCGCCGGCAAGTATGAAAAATACAGACTTGCTGGATGTAAAGATGAATATACTGGATTCCTCTATGCGGGTATTGACGAATCATACGAGATTACATCTGTTTACAGGAACGAGTGAAATTTTATGTCGTGCAGTCCTTCTTGATAAAGAAGAGATTGGACCAGGTGAGAGTGGATATGTTCAACTTCGCCTGGAAGATGAAATTGCAGTACGCAGAGGCGATAAGTTTGTAGTCCGTTTTTATTCTCCGATGGAGACGATTGGGGGAGGCGTGATTCTTGAACCAAATCCGGGTGTGAAGAGACGTTTTCAACAAGATGTGATTGAAGAACTTAAGAGAAAAGAATCCGGTTCTTCAGCGGATGTAATTGAACTTCATATAAAAGAACATGGAGACACAATGATCACTTCTGCAGAACTTGCAAAGCTGACGGCATTGTCCATGGATGAGGTGAACCAGGATATAGAAGAATTAAAAGAGAATGGTCAGATTTTTGTATTCCCGATGAAAAAAGATACATTTACATGGCATGCGGATTCAAAACGTGGAGCAGTACAGGCGATTGTGAAGAGTCTGGAATCCTATGAAAAAGAGAATCCGTATCGTTATGGAATGAAGAAAGCGGAAGTGCAGATGACACATTTTAAGGGAATGAAACCGAATGTGTTTGATAAGGTCATTGAGCTGTTGGAAACTGAGGGATATGTGAAACGTGTCGGAGAATTTTTGTGCACACCTCAGTTTGAAATAAAGAAAGATGAGACGTATAACAAGATAGCAAAGACCGTTCTTGGTACATTTGAAAGTGCGAAATATGACTTTGCAAAATATTCAGAGATTGACTTTGGAAAGACTCCAAGAGCAACGGCTGATGATATCCTGAATGTATTGCTGGTCGAGGGTAAAGTAGTAAAAATCGCAGAAGATATGTATACACTGACGGAATATATGGAAGAAGCAAAGAATATCATTCGGGAGAAATTAGCGGAAGATCCGGTTATTACGATTGCTCAGGTACGAGATATATTTGCGACCAGCCGAAAGAGTGCGAAACCAATTTTGGAATATATGGACAGTATCAAAGTTACCAAGAAAGTCGGAGCGGAAAGTGAAAGGGTAGCATACTAATGAACTTGAAACAATTAGAGGCTTTTGTACAGGTATCTGAAAGCGGCAGCTTTTCGAAGGCTGCCAAAGAACTTTTCCTGACACAGCCGACAATCAGTGCGCATATTTCCTCCCTGGAAAAGGAATTGAATGTACGGTTATTTATAAGAAATACAAAAGAAGTAAGTCTGTCAGATGACGGAAAAGATCTGTACCGTTATGCGAAGCAGATCACAGATCTTGAAAAGGCGATAGAAGAACGGTTTTATATGGATAGTGATGATGGAAAACATTTTATCACAATTGCGGCATCAACAATACCTGCGCAGTATCTTCTGCCGAAAGTATTGATGTGTTACAGAGAACGCTATCCAAAAGAGCAGATTAAGATTATGGAAACCGATAGTAGTGAAGTGGTTACACAGGTTGTAGATCACATGGTCGATGTCGGCTTTACAGGTACTGTACTTGAGAAAAAGCACTGCAAGTACATACCTTTCTATAAGGATGAACTGGCTGTGATCGCTCCGGATACACCGGAATATAGAATACTGAAAGAACAGAATCGTGATGACATTGACTGGATTAAAAGGAAACCGTTGATTTTACGTGAAGAAGGATCAGGTACTAGAAAAGAAGCGGAAAAACAGTTGAAAAATGCTGGAATATTCATGGAGGATTTGGATATTGTGGCGAGCATTGCGAATCAGGAGACAATTAAAAAGTCTGTAAAACAAGGCATGGGGATTACGGTTCTTTCCAGACTGGCAGCTGAGGATGAAGATGGCCTGCTTATATTCCCGATTCCGGGCGCTGATGAAGGACGAGATATCAATTTGGTCTATAATAAAAATTATCAGATGACAAGATCGGCAGACCGTTTTATCCGGATCGTAAAGGAAGTATATGACATAGAATAGTGGTTACGGAACATATAAGTGACTATGAAATATATAAATGACTATGAAATATATCAGTGACTTGTTTAAAGAAAGAGAAAGAGATAGAATTAAGTTTGTACAATGATGTTGGGACCCTGGCATCATACAATAAATATATAGAAGCGACGAAAGGGGATATTAGCGTGATATATATGGATAATGCAGCAACGACTATGCATAAACCGAAGGCGGTGATCGATGCGGTAGTCGCAGCTATGAGTTCTATGGGAAATGCCGGACGTGGTGCGAATGAGGCGTCTTTAAGTGCATCAAGAATTATTTATGATACGAGAGAAAGGCTTGCAAAATTATTTGGGGCAGAAAATCCGAAGCAGATTGTGTTTACAATGAATTCGACAGAGAGTCTGAATATTGCGATTAAAGGATTGATTGAACCGGGAGATCATGTGATCACAACCATGCTGGAGCATAACTCTGTGCTTCGACCACTCTATGAGATGGAAGAAAGAGGCGCGAAGCTTACGATTATAAAAGCAGACAAGCAGGGAAATTTTTCCCTGGAAGATATGGAAGCTGCGATCACGCCAAAGACAAAAGCTATAGTATGTACCAATGGTTCCAATCTTACAGGAAATTATGTGGATGTTGCAGCTGTCGGTGAGATGGCACATAGACACGGAGTTCTTTTGATCGTAGATGCATCTCAGACGGCGGGAGTATTTCCGATTGATGTTCAGAAAATGAATATTGACGTGCTTTGTTTTACTGGACACAAAGGTCTGCTTGCTCCGCAGGGAACCGGGGGACTGTATGTCAGAGAAGGGCTTACAGTGCGACCATTGACGAGCGGTGGAAGCGGAGCTCAGACTTACAATAAAAAACATCCGGTGGAGATGCCGACAGCATTGGAGGCAGGAACACTCAATGGTCATGGTATTGCGGGAATGAATGCAGCTCTTGCATATCTGGAAGAGACTGGAATTGACACGATTAGGGAGCGCGAGCAGGAACTGATGTGGAAATTTTATGAAGGTGTTAAAGATATTCCGAATGTTACGGTATATGGTGATTTCAGCACAAAGAACCGTTGTGCGATTGTCGCACTGAATATTGGAGATTATGATTCAGCAGAGGTCAGTGATGAATTGCTTACGGAATATGGTATTTCTACAAGACCGGGTGGTCATTGTGCTCCACTGGCACACGAAGCACTTGGAAATGTAGAACAAGGAGCAGTGAGGTTTAGTTTTTCCCATTACAATACAGATGAGGAAATTGAAACTGCAATCCGTGCAATTGAAGAGCTTGCACAGGATGAAGAGTAAAAAAGATAAAGCATAACTTGAGATAGAAAAGGAAGACACTGATGAGAAAAAAAGAATTGAAACTGGTAGTTACTTTCCATACAACTGCAGATGCGATGGCTATGGAAAAGGCATGCAAAGAGAATAATACACCGGGCAGAATCATCCCGGTTCCAAGAGCTATCTCAGCAGGATGTGGACTTTCCTGGTGCGCAGCACTTGACGAGAGAGAAGAGATCGTTGCCATGATGGAGAAAGTCGGGATTGAACCAGAAGACCTGCATGAGTGTCTTGTATAAAAAAATGCAATAAATACTTGTAAAATATCGAAAAATGTGATATTCTATCATAGCGTGATTAAAACGTGCGTAATTTAATACGGGGGTAGTTGGGTATCTGGTGTGCCTCCTAGTCTTCAAAACTAGTGTGGGGCGTTAAGAGCGTCCCGGGTGGGTTCGATTCCCACATGCCTCCGCCAAAAGAGAGGTTTCAGATCCATTGCAAGAGCGATGGATCTTTTTTTGTATAATAGGAAATTGCATTTCCTATTATACAAAAAGCCTCCGGCAGGATGCGCACTGCGGCGTATACTGAAGATGTCGCAAGCGACCACCGCAGGCGCTAGAATGTGCCAAGGCACATTCTTTGTTCTAAAATAGGGAAAAATGTAAGAAAATGCATTTTTATATATAAAAACTTACTAAATTTCTGATTATCTTTTCATAA
>PVML01016899.1_pt1 | contig 93607 bp, 88 predicted proteins | sample 1853371 | NCBI WGS metagenome assembly PVML01 (sample SAMN08533508, study PRJNA380276) | Human gut metagenome, whole genome shotgun sequencing project. | isolation source: participant 1, chromium library | host: Homo sapiens | collected 2017 | reverse complement strand
CCAAGCACGAGAGTGTGAGGTTCAGGATAGAAGAAAAAGATGTAGGATTTATGGTCTGTATGCGGTTTTGAAGGTATATAACCTTTAGAAAAGGCCCAGTGGCTCAGTTGGTTAGAGCGTCGCCCTGTCACGGCGAAGGTCGTCGGTTCGAGTCCGATCTGGGTCGTTTATGGGATCTTAGCTCAGCTGGGAGAGCATCTGCCTTACAAGCAGAGGGTCACAGGTTCGAGCCCTGTAGGTCCCATTAGCCATATTTTTTTAAGGCTTGCCGATGTGGCTCAATTGGCAGAGCAGCTGATTTGTAATCAGCAGGTTATCGGTTCGAGTCCGATCATCGGCTTTGTATCTTAGCCTAAGAGGTACAATAATTTAATATTTTTAACATATGGATGGATTCCCGAGTGGCCAAAGGGGACAGACTGTAAATCTGCTGCAAATTGCTTCGGTGGTTCGAATCCACCTCCATCCATTAATTTCATAACGCGGGGTGGAGCAGTCTGGAAGCTCGTCGGGCTCATAACCCGAAGGTCGTAGGTTCAAATCCTGCCCCCGCAATTTTGCCTTGTTAGCTCAGTTGGTAGAGCAGAGGACTGAAAATCCTCGTGTCTCTGGTTCGATTCCGGAACCAGGCATTTTGTCTGAAAAGACAGAATGGGGTATTAGCTCAGTCGGTAGAGCACTTGACTTTTAATCAAGTTGTCCGGGGTTCGAATCCCCGATGCCTCATGATTCGAGAAAAGCATTACTCATAGTGAGTAGTGCTTTTTTGTTGCTTAAAACGGATATACGACTGCGTTCATGAGCAAGTAGCGAAGCGGATTGTGAATGTCCGCTTTACGGATATTGAAAAAGGAGGATGGAAATTTGAAGAAAAATGATTTATATATGATTTCCGGAACGGAATATAAAGAGATGACAAAGGAGATCCTTGCACAGTCAGATCTGTGGGCAGAAATTAAAAAAAAGGCAGATCAGAAGCAAAAAAATGCAGATCAGATGCTGATCGGAATAAAGCCGAACCTAGTATCGCCGACGGAGGCTTCTTATGGTGCAACAACACATCCGGAGATTGTTGCGGGGATTATTGAATATTTACAGGAAAGAAGTTGTCAACATATCGTGATGCTGGAGAGCTCCTGGGTTGGGGATAAAACTTCGGAATCCATGGAAGTCTGTGGATATGACAGGCTGGTTGAAAAATACAACGTACCATTTTGGGATATGCAGCTCGATGAAAGCAGTGAAGTGGATTGTGCCGGAATGAAACTTCAAATCTGCAGCAGTGTGAGAAAGCTGGATTTTTTGATCAATGTTCCAGTTCTGAAAGGACATTGCCAGACAAAGATCACCTGTGCATTGAAAAATATGAAAGGTCTAATTCCAAATAAGGAGAAGAGGCACTTTCATAAGCTGGGTCTGCATAAACCGATCGCACATCTGAATGTGGGTATTCATCAGGATTTTATTGTGGTGGATAATATCTGTGGTGATCTGGATTTTGAAGATGGAGGAAATCCGGTTGTTATGAACCGGATTCTGACAGCAAAAGATCCGGTTTTATGTGATACGTTTGTATGTCAGATGCTTTATTATAGGAGAGAAGACGTTCCATATCTGGTTATGGCGGAGGAGCTTGGTGTGGGTTCTGCTGATCTGGAACATGCGAATCTGATACAGATCAGATTCGAAAAAGGAACAAAAGAAGAAGAACAAGGATCAGAAGAAACGGCAAGTGGAAAAGATATCAACAGAAAAGCAAAAGAAGTGAAAGATATCCACAAAACAGTATGGAAGGGCTGGGAGGATGTGGATATTCCAAGGGAGCGAAAGATTGTTGAACTGCAGGATGCTGTCGAGGAAGTGGAGTCCTGCAGTGCCTGTTATGGCTATCTGATCCCGGCACTGGATATGCTGAAACAGGAAGGTTTGTTTGAGAAACTGGACTGTAAAATTGCTGTTGGGCAGGGATACCGCGGTAAAAGCGGGAAACTGGGGGTCGGAAACTGTACTTGCAGGTTTGAGCATTTTGTAAAGGGATGTCCGCCGACGGAGATAGAAATTTATGAATATTTGAAGAAATATCTGATACAATATTAGAAATTAGAAAAATTATCCAATTCATCGAAAAAACCTTTGCTTTAGATATGGGGATATAAGATGCGTCCATTGAATTTACGCTTATATCAAATTTTGATAAAAACTTTTCATTTTTTACTTGTGAAAGTGTTGCTGACATGGTATGATATTTTAAGACGTTGCATGGAGGGAGCTATGATTTAAGCGGATAAAATTGCAGTTTCGGTCTTGCAGTCGCAGATAACATCCATGTGATGTGCGTGGAAGTATATTGTCGAATTTTGGAACTTAATGGGAGGTATACAACTTAATTTGCTAATTTAAGTTTGCGGCCTCCCTGTTTTAAACGAGAGTTTGTTAAAAAATAGACAATATCAGTAAACTTATTCAGGAAAGGAGTAATTTATGAGCAGCAAAATTACTATCATTGGAGCAGGAAGTGTTGGGTCTACAATTGCTTATACGTTATCTAATCAGGATATTGCATCTGAGATCGTTCTGATTGATATCAATAAAGAAAAAGTAGCAGGAGAAGTTATGGATATTATCCAGGGAACCTGCTTCCGCGACCCGATCAATATCAAAGCAGGTGAATATGAGGATGCGAAAGATTCCAATATCGTTATCATCACCTCCGGTATTGCAAGAAAACCAGGTCAGACACGTATTGAGCTGGCACAGACAAATGTAAATATTCTCAAAGATATCACACCGAAAATTGTTAAAGAGGCACCAAATGCTCTCTATGTAATCGTAAGCAATCCGGTTGATATCATGACTTATGTATTCACAAAAATTTCCGGACTGCCGGAGAATCAGGTTGTTGGTTCCGGTACGATCCTGGATACAGCAAGACTTCGCTGTGGACTGGCAGAGCATTTTGATATTGCACAGAAGAATATCCACGCTTATGTATTTGGTGAGCATGGTGATACTTCTTTCATTCCGTGGTCACGTGCACATATTTCCTGTGCAAACATTGATGAGTACACTACACTGATGAACAATATCGGCAAAGAAATCCCGACTCTGGATAAAGATGCAATGCTTGAATATGTACAGAAATCCGGTGGAAAGATCATTGCAAACAAAGGTGCTACATTCTATGCAGTATCTGCTTCTGTATGTCGTCTGTGCGGACTTCTGCTGTCTGCTTATGATTCTACCGCAACGGTATCTTCTATGATGCACGGTGAATACGGCATTGATGATGTATGCTTAAGTACACTGAGCATGATCGGTCCGAACGGTCTGAAAGGCAAAGTTCCGGTACCTCTGACAGACGAAGAAGTTGAAAAACTGAAGAAGAGTGCAGATGCACTGAAATCTGTTATTGCACAGATCGAACTGTAAGATTTCAGCAGACAAAACACCATAGAGAAAGAAACTTGATGGATTTTGTACTGCGGTTGTCAAAAGACTGAACCGTTACAAATAATGGTATAAAGAATGTTTGAAAAATAACAGGGAATTTTAAGGTATGCAGTATGCGATACAGAACATTATATCCATGAAAATCAGAATTTTCAAAATTCTCTGTTATATATAAAGTTACTATAAATAAAATATCGCAAATATGCGGCATCAGGAGGTAAAAATGGTTTACAGTTATTTTCCTGGATGTACTCTGAAAACAAAAGCGAAAGATCTGGATCGTTACGGCAGAGAATCTGCAAAAGCCCTTGGATTTGAGCTGGAAGAGATTGAAAACTGGCAGTGCTGCGGCGGTGTATATCCGCTGGGAACAGATGAGATTGCCAGCAAACTTTCTTCTGTTCGTGCATTAAATGATGCAAAAGAAAAAGGTCAGGATCTTGTTACGCTTTGTTCAGCATGTCATCACGTAATCAAACGTGTAAATGATGATATGAAAAATGTGGAGGACATCCGCACAAGAGCAAATAATTATATGCAGCTTGAGCAGCCTTATGAAGGTGAGACAAATGTACTTCATTATTTAGAGGTACTGCGTGACAGAGTGGGATTTGATGAATTAAAGAAAAAAGTGGTAAAACCGCTGACAGGAAGAAAAATAGGTGCCTACTATGGCTGTCTGCTTCTTCGTCCAAGCTCAGTACTGGCATTTGATGACCCGGAAAATCCAACCATTATTGAAGATTTTATCCGTGCGATCGGAGCAGAACCTGTTATTTACGGTTACCGCAACGAGTGCTGCGGAGGATATATTTCCCTGAAAGAAAAAGAAATGAGCGGAAAAATGGTTGACCGCATCATGGATTCTGCAGCCGGAATGGGAGCAGAAGAACTGATCACAGCCTGTCCGCTGTGCCTGTATAATCTGAACACCAGCACAAGTGCAAACAAGCTTCCGGTTCATTACTTTACAGAACTGCTTGCAGAGGCACTGGGTCTGAAAGAGGAGGTGCAGGAATAATGAAAACAGCAAGAGATAATGCAGAAAAGATCAAAGAGATCAGTGGTGCAAATCCTCAGAAATGTATGAAATGCGGCAAATGTTCCGCAACCTGCCCTGCTTTTAATGAAATGGATATCAAGCCACATCAGTTTGTATCCTATGTAGCAGAAGAAAATATTGATGCATTGATGCAGTCCGAAACTCTGTGGAAATGTCTTTCCTGCTTCGCATGTGTAGAAAGATGTCCAAGAGATGTAAAACCTGGAAAACTGATTGATGCAGCAAGACAGATGGTTGTGCGTCAGAGAGGTGCAGATTATCTGAAAGCAGAAGAAATACCAGAACTTCTGGATCCGGAACTGCCACAGCAGCTTCTGGTAAGTGCGTTCAGAAGATATAAGAGATAAATGAGAGAAAGTTGGAGGTGAACTCATTGCAGAGAATAGGAGTATTTGTCTGTCATTGCGGAAGTAACATTGCAGCTACTGTAGATGTGAAAAAAGTAGTGGAAATGGCAAAACTGGAGCCTGGAGTTGTCCATGCAGAAGATTATCAGTATATGTGTTCTGAAGCAGGACAGGCAAAAATAGATGCTGCAATTAAAGAAAAAGGTCTGACAGGAATGGTAGTATGTTCCTGTTCACCACGTATGCACGAAACAACATTCAGAAAGGCTGCTGAAAGAGCCGGACTGAACCCATACATGGTAGAAATTGCAAACATCCGTGAGCATTGTTCCTGGATCCATAAGGATATGGAAGAAGCTACAAAAAAAGCGGTTATCCTTATGAGAGCAGCCGTTGCAAAAGTAAACTTAAATGCACCGCTTCAGCCGGGTGAGAGCCGTGTAACAAAACGTGCACTGGTTATCGGCGGCGGTATCGCAGGTATTCAGACAGCGATTGATATCGCAGATGCCGGATATGAAGTAGATATCGTTGAGAAAGAGCCGAGTATCGGAGGAAGAATGTCCCAGATTGATAAGACATTCCCGACGCTGGACTGTTCTGCATGTATCCTGACACCGAAAATGGTGGAAGCTTCCGCACATGAAAAGATCACGCTGTATACATATAGTGAAGTAGAAAAAGTAAGCGGATTCGTAGGTGATTTTACGGTTGATATCCGTAAAAAAGCAAGAAGCGTAGACATGGATAAATGTACAGGCTGTGGTGTCTGCCAGGAAAAATGTCCTTCCAAAAAGACTCCAAGTGAATTTAACCGTGGACTGAGCAACAGAAGTGCGATCTACACACCGTTTGCACAGGCAATCCCGAATGTACCGGTTATTGACAGAGAACATTGTATCAAATTCAAGACCGGAAAATGTGGTGTCTGCTCAAAGGTATGTCAGGCAGGTGCGATTGATTACGATCAGAAAGACGAGATCATCACACAGAAATATGGTGCAATTGTTGTAGCAACCGGTTTTGATATGATCAAACTGGATAAATATGATGAATATGCATACAATCAGAGCCCAGATGTTATTACATCTCTGGAACTGGAGCGTATCATGAATGCAGCAGGTCCGACAAAGGGACATCTGGAGCGTATGTCAGACCATAAAGCACCAAAGAAAATGGTATTTGTACAGTGTGTCGGATCAAGATGTTCTGATGAAAGAGGAAAGAGCTACTGCTCTAAAATCTGCTGTATGTATACTGCAAAACATGCAATGCTGATCCGTGATAAATATCCGGATGTAGATGTTACCGTATTCTATATTGATGTTCGTACACCAGGTAAGAACTTTGACGAGTTCTATCGCCGTGCGGTAGAAGAATATGGCGTTCACTACATCAAAGGCCAGGTAGGAAAGGTTGTTCCGCAGGAAAACGGACAGCTGCTTGTACAGGCTTCTGACCTTCTGGACAACAAACAGATCCTGATGGAAGCTGACATGGTTGTTCTGGCAGCAGCAATCGAGCCGAACCCGGATGTAAGAAAGATCGCTACCATGCTGACAGCAAGTATCGATACAAACAACTTCCTGACAGAAGCACACGCAAAACTGCGTCCGGTAGAATCTCCGACAGCAGGTATATTCCTGTCCGGTGTATGTCAGGGACCAAAAGATATTCCGGAGACAGTATCTCAGGCTGGTGCCGCAGCAGTAAAAGCAATTGGTTTGCTTGCAAAAGATAAACTGATGACCAATCCATGTACTGCAAAACCAGATGAACTGCTGTGTAATGGATGTTCTACATGTGCAAATGTTTGCCCTTACGGTGCAATCAGCTATATTGACAAAGAAGTAAACGACCACGGTATCCGTGAAGTACGCCGTATTGCCCAGGTAAACAGTGCTCTGTGTCAGGGCTGTGGTGCTTGTACCGTTGCCTGCCCATCCGGTTCTATGGATCTGCAGGGCTTCTCTAACAGACAGATCTTAGCGGAGGTAGATGCAATATGTCGATAGAAAATACTGAATTCAGACCGAAAATTGTAGCATTCTGCTGTAACTGGTGTAGTTATGCAGGTGCTGACCTTGCCGGCAGCAGCCGTCTGGTTTATCCGGCCGATGTAAAGATCATCCGCGTACCTTGCTCCTGCAGAGTAAACCCGATGTTTATCTTAAGAGCATTTGAAAAAGGTGCGGACGGCGTTATCATGTGTGGATGCCATCCGGGAGACTGCCATTACAGTACAGGTAATTATTATGCAAGAAGACGTATGACACTTCTGTTCTCCATGCTGGACTTTATCGGTGTGGAAAACGGACGTACACGAGTAGAGTGGGTGTCTGCGGCTGAAGGTGTGAAATTCTCTCAGACTATGAACGAGTTTGCAGAGAAGATTCATTCTCTTGGTAAAAACGTAAGATTGGAGGATTTGAGATGCAGGAAGAATTGATCAAACGTGCGAAAGAACTGTTAGCAGACGGTACCGTGGCACGCGTGCTTGGCTGGAAAGCCGGCGATCTGCCTTATAATCCGGAACCATCTTATTTTGAAAACGAAGATCAGCTGAAGAATTTTGTATACAATGGATTTTGCGGTGCAAACCTGAGCAAATACATGATCGAAGCTTCCAAGCTGGAAGGAAAAACACTGGTATTCTTAAAACCATGTGATACATACAGCTTTAACCAGCTGATCAAAGAACATCGTGTAGACAGAGAAAAAGCTTTTATCATCGGTGTTGGATGTAAAGGTAAACTGTCCATCGAAAAGATCAGAGAGCAGGGCATCAAAGGTATCGAAAGCATTACAGGTGCCGAGATGACAGATGATGCAGAAACTCTGACGATCCAGACAATTTATGGCGAAAAGACCTGCACTTATGCATCTGCAATGCTGGGACGCTGCCATGTCTGCAAAGGAAAAGAGCATCAGGTATACGATGAGCTGATCGGCGAATCCAAAGATACCAAAGATGCAGATCGTTTTGCAGAAGTAGAGAAGATTGAAGCAATGTCTCCGGAAGAGAGATTTGCATTCTTCCAGAACGAATTATCAAAATGTATCCGCTGTAATGCCTGCCGTAACGTATGTCCGGCATGTAGCTGCCGTAAATGTGTGTTTGACAGCACAAAATTCGACAGTGCACAGAAGGCAAATGTGGATGATTTCGAAGAGAAGATGTTCCACATTATCCGTGCATTCCACGTAGCAGGACGTTGTACGGACTGTGGCGAGTGCAGCCGTGTATGTCCGCAGGGTATTCCGCTGCATCTGTTCAACCGTAAATTTATCAAAGATATTGACAAATTCTACGGAGAATATCAGGCAGGAGAGGATACAGATTCGAAAGCACCACTGACAAACTTTACATTTGACGATGTAGAGCCAAGCATTGTTGGAGAAAGGGGATAATGTATGTACAAGATAGCGAAAAGTAATTTGCCGGCATTATTCCGTGCAATCGCAGAAACAAAAGAACTGTATCTGCCGATCAGAAGAGCAGGACAGGTAAATTTCGGACCTTGGAGCGAAGACGCAGAAGTTGACGTTGAAACTTTAAAGACCGTAAAATCTCCAAAAGATGTATTCTTTCCACAGAGCGAAAATCTGTATAGCTGTGAGAGAGAAGGCAAAGACATCAAGATCGAGCCTCAGGCATTACAGGATCAGGAGTTTGTTGTATTTGGCATGAAAGCCTGCGACATCAAAGGTGTAGAAGTACTGGATAAAGTATTTTTAGCTGATCCGATCGATACATTTTATGCTGCAAGAAGAGATCACGGAATCATCGTTGCCATGGCATGTCATGAACCGGAAGAAAGCTGTTTCTGTAAGGTATTTGGCGTAGACTGTGCAGATCCGGAAAAATCAGCGGCAGACGTTGCTGTATGGATGCTGGGCGATGACCTGATCTGGAAAGCAATCACAGAAAAAGGTGAGGCACTGACAAAAGCAGTGGAAAGCCTGCTTGAAAATGCAGATGCCGACAGCGACAAGCTGGAAGAAGAAAAGAACAACATCCGTGCGATCGTAGAAAAACTTCCGTATAGCAATCTTTCCCTGGAAGGATGGGGCGGAGACAAACTGGAAGAGAAATTCAATTCTCCGAAATGGGAAGAGCTGTACAAACCATGTCTTGCATGTGGAACCTGTACTTTTGTATGCCCGACCTGCCAGTGCTACGATATCAAGGATTATGATACAGGACACGGTGTTCAGAGATACCGTTGCTGGGATTCCTGCATGTACTCTGATTTCACAATGATGGCTCACGGAAACAACCGTACAAGCCAGATGCAGCGTTTCCGTCAGAGATTCATGCACAAGCTGGTTTATTTCCCGGCAAACAATGATGGCATGTATTCCTGCGTTGGATGTGGACGTTGTGTGGAGAAATGCCCGTCCTCTTTAAATATCGTTAAAGTTATCAAAAGCATGGGAGGTGAACAGTAATGAGCGAATGTACCTGTCATAAAAATTATACACTGGATACACTGATTCCGAAGGTTGGTGTGATCACAAAGATCACGCAGGAAACACCGGATGTAAAAACATTCTGTGTAACTGCTCCGGGCGGCGGAAAACTGTTCGAACATATGCCGGGACAGTGTGCAATGGTATGTGTACCGGGTGTCGGAGAGGCAATGTTCTCCATTACTTCATCCCCTACAAATAAAGAATATCAGGAATTCAGTATTAAAAAATGTGGTGTACTGACAGACTGTCTGCACAGCCTGGAAGTTGGCGATGAGATTACTGTCCGTGGACCTTACGGAAATAATTTCCCGGTAGATACAGAGCTGAAAGGCAAAAATCTGCTGTTTATCGCCGGTGGTATCGGACTTGCACCACTGCGTTCCGTTATCAACTATGTACTGGATAATCGTGATGACTACGGAACGGTTGACATCCTGTACGGGTCACGTTCCGCAGATGACCTCGTAAAACTGAAAGAGATCCAGGAAGTATGGGCAAAGACTCCGGGTGTCAATGTACATCTGACGATCGACCGTCCGCAGGAAGGCTGGGACGGCCATGTGGGATTTGTTCCGACTTACTTGAAAGAAATCGGTTTTTCAACAGACAAGACCGCTCTGGTCTGCGGACCGCCAATCATGATCAAGTTTGTACTTGCAGGACTGGAAGAGCTGGGCTTCAACCGTTCTCAGTGCTATACAACACTGGAACTTCGTATGAAATGTGGTATCGGTAAATGCGGACGCTGCAACATCGGTTCCAAATATGTCTGCAAAGACGGTCCGGTATTCCGTTGCGATGAAGTAGACGAGTTGCCGAACGAGTACTAAGAAAAGGATCACTAGACAAAGTACAGAAAGGAATGGTACGACAAAATGCAGGAAATGGTAAATGTATATTTTTTCGGTAAAAAATACAGTGTTCCGGCAGATTTAACAATCATGACAGCTATGGAATATGCAGGCTACACCCTGAAAAGAGGATGTGGCTGCCGTCATGGATTCTGTGGAGCATGTGCAACTATTTATAGAATCAAAGGACAGAACGAGCTGAAAACATGTCTTGCCTGTCAGACACAGGTTCAGGAAGGTATGTATGTAGCAAGCATTCCATTCTTCCCGACAGACAAGAGAACTTACGACATCGAAGAGATCAGACCGACCGAGCAGATCATGATGGAACTGTATCCGGAAATCTACAGCTGTATCGGATGTAATGCATGTACAAAAGCATGTACACAGAACCTGAATGTTATGCAGTATATTGCATACGCTCAGAGAGGCGAATTTGAAAAATGTGCAGAAGAATCCTTCGACTGTGTAAGCTGCGGATGTTGTTCTGTAAGATGCCCGGCTGGTATTTCTCATCCGATGGTAGGTCTTCTGGCAAGACGTCTGACAGGAAAATATATTGCACCGGAAGCAAAACATCTTACCGAGAGAGTGGAAGAGATCCACAAAGGTGCTTATGATGAACTGATCGAACAGATCATGCAGAAACCGATGACAGAGATGCAGGAACTTTACAACAACAGAGAAATTGAGAAATAGGAGGGCGTAAAATATGTATGCACCATATCCGGAAAATATGATGGAGTCTATCAAAAAGGTAGAGGCTACAAGAGCGGAGCGTATGGCTACAGAGCCGAGACGTCTGACAGCAGACGAAAAAGACGCTCTTTTGAAAAAATTCCATCCAGATTATAACCCAGATGCGTTTGCTGAAATCAAGGTAGGAGCAAACAAAGGCCAGAAAGCTCCTCTGCAGCTGGCAGAAATGCTTCATTCTACAAGCCGTCTGATAAAAGATAAAGTGGATATTACAAAAGTAGATTATGACGTAGATGTACTGGTTATCGGCGGAGGCGGTGCAGGTTCTTCCTGTGCTATCGAAGCAAACAAAGCAGGTGCCAACGTAATGATCGTTACCAAACTGCGTATCGGTGATGCAAACACCATGATGGCTGAGGGTGGTATTCAGGCAGCAGATAAAGAAAATGACTCACCGGTACAGCATTATCTGGACTGCTTTGGCGGCGGACATTTTGCTGCAAAACCAGAACTTGTAAAGAGACTGGTAATGGAAGCTCCGGATGCAATTAAATGGCTGAACGAGCTGGGTGTTGAATTCGATAAAGATGCAGACGGAAGAATGGTAACTACACACGGCGGCGGAACTTCCAGAAAGAGAATGCATGCTGCAAAGGACTATTCCGGAGCAGAGATCATGCGTACGCTGCGTGACGAAGTGATCAACCGCGGAATTCCGGTTGTAGAATTTACTTCTGCTGTAGAACTGATCAAAGATGACAAAGGACAGGTTGCAGGTGCTGTTCTTCTGAACATGGAGACAGGAGATTACTCTGTTGCAAGAGCAAAAACTGTTGTTATCGCAACAGGTGGTGCAGGAAGAATGCATTATCAGGGATTCCCGACATCCAACCATTACGGTGCAACAGCCGATGGTCTGATCCTGGGATACCGTGCAGGTGCTTCCCTGTTATATCAGGATTCTATTCAGTATCATCCGACAGGAGCTATTTATCCGTCACAGATCCTGGGTGCTCTGGTAACAGAAAAAGTTCGTTCCGTAGGTGCACAGCTGGTTAATGCAAACGGAGAAGCTTACATCCATCCGCTGGAAACTCGTGATGTCAACGCTTCCGGTGTTATCCGTGAGTGCAGCGAAGGACGTGGCGTAGAAGTTCCGGGCGGAGCAAAAGGTGTATGGCTGGATACTCCGATGATCGAGATCCTCGGCGGTGAGGGAACCATCGAAAAGAGAATCCCGGCTATGTTCCGTATGTACATGAACTATGGCATTGATATGAGAAAAGTACCGATCGTGATCTACCCGACTCTTCATTATCAGAACGGTGGACTGGAGATCACAGGAGACGGATTTACAAAAGAAATCCCGAACCTTCTGGTTGCAGGAGAGGCAGCAGGCGGAATCCACGGAACCAACCGACTGATGGGTAACTCTCTGCTCGATGTCATCGTATTCGGCAGAAATGCAGGTAAAAAAGCAGCTGCAAAATACAAAGACGTAGAACTTGGTGAGATGAACCTGGATCATGTAAAAGCATATGATGAAGAACTGAAAGAAGCAGGAGTAGAAACAAACGAAGTATCTCCGATGCTGCTTCCTCATTATGCAAGACATGAAAGAAAAATCACAGGTGAAGTGGTAAGTGCATAATTAAGTAAAAAGATGCTATAAAACCACTCTTGTGCAAGCACATTGTGGTTTCAGGCTTTTGATCCTGGCATCATTATATTTTCATTTACGGGAGCTGTCATGAGCAGCTCCTGTAGATAATGAGAGGAGAAATAACATGCGTGAAATTCAGGCAAGCCAGATTACAGATGTAGTCGAAAAGCTCTGTATCGAAGCAAATGAGCATCTTCCGGAAGATGTGAAATGTGCGATCAAAAACTGCAGAGCGTGCGAAGACTGGGAAATTGCCCAGGGAGTACTGGACAAGATCATTGAAAATTATGAAATCGCTGATACACAGTGCGTACCGATCTGTCAGGATACCGGTATGGCATGTGTATTCCTGGAGATTGGTCAGGATGTACATATCACAGGCGGAGATCTTGCAGATGCGATCAACGAAGGTGTACGCCGCGGATATGACAAAGGTTATCTGAGAAAATCCGTTGTAAAAGATCCTGTCCGCAGAGGAAATACAGGTGATAATACACCGGCTATGATCTACACAGAAATCGTTCCGGGCGAGCAGATCAAGATCACAGTAGGACCAAAAGGTTTCGGAAGTGAAAACATGAGTGCAATCCGCATGTTCAAACCATCTGCCGGACTTCAGGGAATCAAAGATTTTATCCTTGAGACGGTAGAAACAGCAGGTCCGAATCCATGCCCTCCTATGGTTGTAGGTGTTGGTATCGGAGGAACTTTTGATAAAGCAGCACTGCTGGCTAAAAAAGCACTGATGCGTCCGATCGATTCTGAAAATCCAGATCCGTTCTATGCAGACCTTGAAAAAGAAATGCTGGAAAAAGTAAACAAACTGGGTATTGGACCGCAGGGATTTGGCGGAAAGACAACAGCAATTGGTCTGAACATCGAAACCATGGCTACACATATCGCAGGTATGCCATGTGCGATCAATATTAACTGCCATGTAACACGCCATAAAACGGAGGTGATTTAAATGGAAAAACATATTACACTGCCTCTTACAGAAGAACTGGCAAAAACACTCCATGCAGGTGATACAGTTTACCTGACAGGAACCATTTATACATCACGAGATGCAGGACATAAACGTATGTGTGAAGCACTGGCAAGAGGAGAAAAGATTCCATTTGATCCGACAGATGCTACGATCTACTATGTAGGTCCTACACCGGCAAAACCAGGTCAGGTTATCGGGTCTGCAGGTCCGACAACCAGCGGACGTATGGATGCTTATGCTCCGACTATGATGTCTGTTGGAGCAAGAGGTATGATCGGTAAAGGTGCAAGACTTCCGGAAGTTGTAGAAGCTATGAAGAAATACCACGGTGTTTACTTTGGTGCAATCGGAGGAGCAGGTGCACTTCTGGCAAAATGTATCAAGAAAGCAGAGCTGATCGCATACGAAGATCTGGGTGCAGAAGCACTGAGAAAACTGTATGTAGAAGATATGCCTTTATTTGTTATCATCGACTGCGAAGGAAATAACCTGTACGATGAAGGACGTAAAGCTTATCTGGATACACAGGATAAATAAAAGTTACGGCGGAGGTTTGTGAATGTGCAAATGAACGCTGTGAGAATAGGTGTATGAAATAGGACGCCATAATGATTCGAAAACAATCTCCTGCTACCGTCAGTACGATTTGTTTTCGAATTCATTATGGCTGTATTGTTTGCAAGCTATTTTTACAATACCGTTAGTTGCACATTACCCAAAGCTCCTGGCCTGCCAGGGGTCGCTGAAGCGGAAGGTTTTAAAAAAATATAAGATTATATAATGCCAGAGGTACTATGACGGAGACTTGCTGTTGTCACTGTGCCTCTGGTTTTTGTTTTTCAGCACAATATACATTAAAAAGAATTGCTTGATTTTGTGGAAAAATGTATTAAGATAGAGATAACTATTCGGCAGCTTTACAGTTGCGATAAGGTTTGAGCTGTATGAAGTTATTACAGACAGAGATACAAGAACTGAAACAAAAAGACGAAAGAAAAGGAGGGCAGACGAGATGGGAGAGTTATTTGACAAACTGGCAAACTATGGAAATTCCGGTATCTATCCGTTTCATATGCCGGGGCATAAAAGACAGAAAACGGTTGATTTTAATCCATATAAAATTGACATCACAGAGATAGAAGGGTTTGACAATCTGCATCATGCCGAGGGTGTTCTCTTGGAGGCACAGAAAAAAGCGGAAAAACTTTATGGTTCGGAAGAATCGCATTTTCTGATTAACGGCAGCACGGCGGGCATCTTAAGTGCTGTTTCTGCATGTGCGAAAAAGACCGTTCTGATTGCACGTAACTGCCACAAAGCAGTTTACCATGCAGCACTGATCCGAAATCTGGATGTATATTATGTTTACCCGGAAATTCAGGAAGAATTTATGTTAAATGGCGGTATCAATCCAGCAGATGTGGAGCGTTCTCTTGAGGAGCATCCGGAAATCGAGGCGGTCGTGATTACTTCGCCAACTTATGATGGCATTGTTTCGGATGTGAAGAGAATTGCAGAAATTGCACATGCACATAAAAAACCATTGATTGTGGATGAAGCTCATGGAGCACATTTCGGATTTTCCAAATATTTCCCGGAAAATTCCGTGCATCTTGGGGCAGATATCGTGATCCACAGTCTTCATAAAACGCTGCCTTCTTATACACAGACAGCACTGATCCATATCAACGGAAAACTCGTTGACCGTCAGAAAGTCCGGATGTTTCTGCAGATGTACCAGACCAGCAGCCCGTCCTATATTCTGATGGCTGGAATAGATGAATGCATTCGTTATGTGGAAGAGCAGGGAACAGATGCTTTTGATAAATTTGCTGAGAGGCTGGATCGCATTTATAAAAGGGCAAAAGAATTTCGTTCCATTCATTTGGTGGATGAGAGCATTGTCGGAAAAAACAGTATTTATGATTTCGATCGTTCGAAGCTGATTTTTTCTGTAAAAAAATGCGGAATCGCCGGAAATGAACTTCAGAAAATGCTGCTTCGTACTTACAATATCGAAATGGAAATGGCAGCGGGAAATTATGTACTGGCACTGACCTCGCTGTGTGACACGGATCAGGGCTTTCACAGACTGTTTTATGCCGTCAAAGGTATTGATGAACAGATCAACCGTTTCCAGACTACAGAAAGCAAAAAAGAAGGTAACTGGATTGAAGATGGAGTTACAAGAAATACTATCATTTGCACGATGAATAAAGCATTTGAATCCCAGAAAGAAAGCGTGGCTTTGCAGGAAAGTGAGGGACGGATTTCCGGGGAATTTCTGTATCTTTATCCACCTGGAATCCCGATGATCGTGCCGGGAGAGAAGATAGATGGCACACTTCTGAAAAAACTGGAAGGGTATAAGAAGAAAGGCTTTCAGTTCCAGGGGTTGAGGGATTATGGAGGAGAGAAAATTGAAGTGGTGAAGTAAATAAAAATTGACCGTTGGTTTCCTAGCAGGTGTAAGGAATGGAAGTGTCAGGTGTTTTAAAATACTGTTTACAAATGAACAGTATTGCATGTGCAAATGAACGAATTCCCCGAAGGGCACGTAAAAGTGCCTTCTTGGGAATTGTTCATTTTGCACATTGCTGTACATTTTTGAACAGTCATAGTTTTTAAAAACACTTCATATCATATTTTACACGCTGGCAGGAAACAGCCTTCCACACCGCCAGTATACGCAAACAGGTTTTAGAACCAAAGCCTTCCGCATCAACTTTCTTGTGTACAAAACAAAAAAGACAGAGGCACAGTGACGGAAATTTACTACCGTTACAGTGTTTCTGTTTTTTCGTGTTTTGTAATTTGGCCTGAAAGACTGTTCCACTTAAGAGACTCCGGGCAGACCAGGAGCTTTTGGCAATGTGCAGACGAACTGCATTGAAAAACATGGTGCGTAAAATAATACAGCCATGATGAATTCGAAAACAAATCGCTCTGACGGTAGCAAGGCTTCCGTCATGAGGTTTGCGATGCTGCCGCCCCAAAGAGCCGCTGTCTGAGCCTCGAAGAGGCGAGTTTAGGCGAAGGGCGGCTAACAGGCGAGCGAACCGAACAGGAAACGCAGCGTGTCAGGAGATTGTTTTCGGATCATCATGGCGTTATATTTTACATATAAGTTTTCTTAAGGCCCATCTTCTTGCCCTTCGGACAAGAAGCATCCCTCGCTCTAAAGAGCTCGGTCAATTTTTATTTGGATGCTTTTAAGAAAAGAAACAAAAAGGTTGACATGCATCACATATCCAAATATAATAAACACAAACAAATTCAACACATCAAATCTTATTCGATATTCTATGCCATTCGGCAGGAAAATCCAAACATTAAAGACCTGCACGAAGCGGCAATAAACAGTAGTAAGTCAGTCCTGGTAGCTTCGTGCCAAAAACAAAAGAAAAGGAGCGAAGCCTATGGGAGAAAAGGACATTACAGAAAAAATCTTGGAAGATTATAATGATGTGTTTGCAGATATCATAAATGGCTTATTATTTGATGGAGTTCAGGAAATCAAACCGGAGGCTCTGGAAAATACAAACGTTCATGCACAGTACAAAGCAGAGGATGACAAGGTTCACGAACTGGAGCGTGATATTGCAAAATACTGGAAAGAGGAAAAGGTAGAACTGGCAATCTGTGGGATTGAGAATCAGAGCACAGTGGAGAAGAATATGCCGTTTCGCATCATTGGATACGATGGGTCGGCATATCGGAATCAGTTACAGCAGGCAAGAAGAAAAATGCTGCCGGTGGTGACAATTGTATTGTATTTCGGGACAGACAGGCATTGGAACAGCAGAAAAAAGATTAAAGAACTGATGGAAGTCCCGCAATGTCTGGATAGTTATGTAAATGATTACCAGATGCATGTTTTTGAGGTTGCATGGCTGACAGAAGAGCAGATCAGTCATTTCCGCAGTGATTTCAAAGTGGTGGCAAATTTTTTTGTACAGAAAAGAAAAAACAGAGATTATATACCGGATGATCCAACAGAGATCAGGCATGTGGATGAAGTGCTGAAGCTTTTGCAGGTCATGACAGGAGATAAGCGTTATGAGGAAATTTTCAGGAAAAAGAAGAAAGGAGTCCGGAGTATGTGTGATGTGGCAGAAAGACTGGAAAAAATGGGGATAGAAAAAGGAATAGAGATTGGCAGGAGTGAGGGAGAAATAAAAGGAAAAATGTTGGTGTATAAAAATTTGTGTAAGGAAGGATTTGACGAGAAAGAAGCCAGAAGACTTGCGGAGTTGCCAGAAAATATAATTCCGGAACAGTAAAGCAAAACGAAGAATGCCTTGAATGGAAAAGGGATTAATGTTAGGACAATAAGGGGGAATCCTCGGCAATTCAATTACCGAGATGAAAGTGTAGGAGTGTGCATGTCTGCACATTGAAAATAATATAATAATCTCCCTGCTATTGACTCCAGTGACATTAATACCGTAACCGGCATAGAACTAAACGAAAATATGTTCGACTTTGTATTGAACATTTCCGTGCATTATGCTATACTATATGTATGAAAGAAAATCTAATACATTATAGAACTTGCGTGTGTAATATCAACTACCATATGGTATGGTCAGTGAAATACCGACGGAAGATATTAAACTCAGGAATTGAGGAATACCTAAAGGAACTGGTGCAGCAGATTGCTGAGGACAAGGGCTTTACTGTTCATTTATTTGAATGTGGTGAAGGAGACCATGTCCACTGCTTTGTAACAGCTCCACCAAAGCTGTCCATAACAGCAATTGTCAAGTATCTGAAGGGGATTACCGGCAGAAAACTGTTCGAACGTTTTCCGAAAATAAGAAACCAGCTATGGAAGGGAGAGCTGTGGAACCATTCCTATTATGTGGAAACGATCGGATCTGTATCTGAGGAAAATATCCGCCGTTATATTGAACATCAGAGCAAGTCGTATTAAGTTAAAGCGGACTGTAAATACCGATCCGCGTTACTGTCTGAGGGGAGGGAGAGGGATGCTGCTGTCACACAGAACATCTGTAAAAATCCGGCCGGAATATTCCAATATCATAGGGCATATGTGTTATGCAGCTTCCAAACTCTGGAATATCTGCAACTATGAACGGCATCATTATAAAGAGCTGGGACTGGAAAAATATCCTGATTGGTATTATCAGAAAAAAACACATAAAGGAAATTTATGGTATAAACAGCTTCCGTCACAGACAGCACAGGAGACCTGCAAGCAGCTGGATAAAGCATGGAAATCTTTTTATGTCCTGAAAAAGACCGGAGGGATCAAAGATCCGAATCCGCCCCGTTTTAAACAGGGCAATATCCCAGTTACATACATGCAGATGGGGATCCAGCATGAGAAAGGTTCAGACCAGCTGCGGCTGTCTCTGCCAAAGGATCTGAAAAGCTACATGGAAGAAACATACGGGATCCATGATAAATTTCTATATCTTGAAAATAAGATTTTCAGGAACATGGACCATATAAAGCAGCTGCGGATCTATCCACCGGAAAACGGAAAATGCGGCCTTATTGTTATCTATGAGATTGAAGAGCCGGAACAGCTTTCCCAGAATGGACATTATTTATCTATTGATCCTGGACTTCATAATCTGATGACCTGTTATGATTCCGGAAATGGCCGAGCTTTTATTCTGGGAAGAAAGTATCTTTCCCTGGAAAGATATTTTCATAAAGAAATCGCCAGAGTGCAGTCTGTATGGTATGCACAGCAATCGGAAAGAGGGATAAAATATCCAAAAACATCGGAACATATCCAGCGGCTTTACAGGAAAAAGCAGAATGCAGTGAAGGATTATCTTCATAAAGTAACCAGATGGATCGCAGAATACTGCAGAAAAGAAGATATCCGCTGTGTAGTTGTGGGAGACATTCGAAATATCCGTAAAGAAAAAGATATGGGACATAAGACCAACCAGAAGCTTCACAGCCTGCCATATAACAGGCTGTATATCATGCTGGAATATAAACTAAAACGGTATGGGATACAATTGATAAAGCAGGAAGAAAGCTATACCAGCCAGTGTAGCCCGTTATCACCGGAAGTATCAAAAAGATATGCAGAAGCATCAAACCGAAAAACACGGGGTATGTATGTAACTGACGGAGAAAGATACAATGCAGATGCAGTAGGCGCATTTAATATCCTGCGGAAATATCTTTCCGTATCCGGAAAACAGAAGGAACTGTCCTTAACCGGACTAAAAAAACCAGATATAATAAAAGTAGCTGCATAGCCGAAAGGCAAGCAGTATTGGTGTCATGGACGCACCCTGAAAAAAGACGGTATCCCGCCAGATTTCAGATGCTCTGGTAACTCAGTTACCGAGTAGTTCACTATCAGATATGAGATTACGAAACAGAATGCCCTCAACTGTTCGGGGCATTGTTATATCAGACGTGAGGAGATTCCCGCCTGCAGGCGGTGAACAACAAAAATATCAGAAGTATTCTTGGAAACAGGTAAGGAAAAATATGGGAAAAATATTTTATATGATGGGCAAAAGTTCATCTGGAAAAGACACGATTTTTAAGGAAATATTGAAAAAAAAGGAATTAAATCTGCACCAGATCGTACTGTATACAACAAGACCGGCAAGAGCGAATGAGACAGATGGCGTGCAGTATCATTTTGTGGATGAAGAGAGGCTTTCGGAGTTTCAGGATGCCGGGAAGGTGATTGAGCTGCGGGCATATCAGGTCGTTGGCGGAGTCTGGAAATATTTTACGGTAGACGATGAGCAGACAGATCTGGATACAAAAGATTATCTGGCAATCGGAACATTGGTTTCCTATGAAAAACTGCGGGATTATTATGGGGCAGAACGAATTGTGCCGATTTATGTCGAGGTTGAGGACGGGATGCGTCTGGCAAGGGCCTTGGATCGGGAACGCAGTCAGATAAAGCCGAATTATGATGAGATGTGTCGGCGTTTTCTGGCAGACAGTGCTGATTTTTCGGAAGAAAACCTGGAGAAGGCAGGAATAAAAAAGCGTTTTCAGAATGAAGAACTGCAGAAGTGTGTTAAGAAGATTACAGAATTTATTTTTCAGAGTAAATAATGTATAAAGCCATGAGTGACTTCGATTTGGACGCAGAGAAGCATTCTCCCGCTTCAAGTGTGCAGAGCACTAAGCGACTGCGTTCATGAGCAAGTAGCGAAGCGGATTGTGAATGTCCGCTTTACTTTGCGGAGTAAGCAGTGTATAAAATCAGGATTTTATAGTGCTTCCGCTATAATGAAAACATAAAATCTGGCAAGGAGGGATCTATAAATGAAAACGTGTTGTTTAGTATGGGAAATTCCTGTAATAGAGGGAGAACATTATAATCCAATTGTGAATGTCATTTATATGCAAAAAGCAAAAAAATTTTTGAATCAACTAAATCGATATTTTCAGGATAAGAATATGGATTGGAAGTGTGTTTTGGACCGTTCAGCATGTACTTATAATGAGATTTTTTCCAGTGAAAATCAAGCAGTTATTTTTGCTCCGGAAGCCAAAACAAGACAATGGCTATATAAAAAAGAAATGCAAGCGGTAAGTATTCCAAAATATTATTTGGATTTTGCAGAATATAATGAAGGAAAATTAGATAAAATAGCAATTTTCTTTATGGAATACGGGTTTTAGAATGACGATCTCAACTTTCCACATTAAAAGCAGGTATTCACGCTGCTTTTTTTGATTTCTAGTGAATCTTCTGCATCTATCCACATCTGTAAATTCTCATCAGGATATAATCTTACATAATAAAACTGGTCAGTCGTTTACAGGTATCTTTTTTCAAAAAGAAATGTATCGTAAAGAAAAAACTCTAGGTAAAGCCGCTTATTTATGATATAATAGAAAATCATTGGGTATACGAATGATAAAATCAGAGAGGGGTGAGCATATGCCTGGATTTGAGGAAATCGTAGGACATGAGCAGATTGTTACGCATCTGAAAAGTGCGATGAAACTTGGGAAGGTGTCCCATGCGTATATATTGAGTGGAGAAAAGGGATGCGGCAAAAAGCTGCTGGCAGATGTTTTTGCGGAAACACTGCAGTGTGAAAAGGGAGGCACAGAGCCTTGTGGCAGCTGCCATTCTTGTGTACAGGCACAGAGCGGCAACCATCCTGACATCATACATCTGATGCACGAAAAGCCAAACAGCATCAGCGTGGATGATGTGAGAACACAGATTGTGAACGATGTATTGATCAAGCCATACAGTGGAAAATATAAAATTTATATTGTGCCGGATGCGGAGAAAATGACAGCGGCTGCACAGAATGCACTTCTGAAGACAATCGAGGAGCCACCTGCATATGCAGTGATTCTGCTGCTTGCAAACAATGCATCAGCACTTCTGCCGACCATCTTATCAAGATGCGTTATGCTTTCTTTGAAACCGGTCGCAGACGATAAAGTCAAGCAGTATCTGATGGAGCATGTACAGGTGCCGGATTATGAGGCGGATGTCTGCGTGGCATTTGCACAGGGCAATATCGGAAAAGCCGTACAGCTGGCAACATCGGACAGCTTTAATGAAATCAAAAATTCAGCACTTCATCTGCTGAAAAATGTATCTAAGATGGAGATCAACGATATTATCGCAACGGTGAAATCCGTATCTGAATTTAAGATTGATATTCAGGATTATCTGGATTTTCTGGCGGTGTGGTATCGTGACATCCTGTATTTTAAAGCGACAAGAGACAGCAATGGGCTCATTTTTAAAGATGAGCTGAATGTGATCACCGATCAGATCAATAAAAGTTCCTACGAAGGTATCGAAAATATTCTGCGGGGACTCCAGACAGCGAAAACGCGTCTGAATGCAAACGTTAATTTTGATCTGACCATGGAACTGCTGTTTCTTCTTATAAAGGAGAATTTAGTATAATGATAAAAATTGTTGGTGTCCGTTTTCGCACGGCCGGGAAGATTTATTACTTTGATCCGAAAAAACTGCCGATCAAAAAGGGAGACCATGTGATCGTTGAGACAGCAAGAGGAATCGAATACGGCAGTGTCGTAGCCAATCCAAGGGAGATTCCGGATGACGAAGTAGTTCAGCCGCTGAAAGCCGTTATGCGTATCGCAACACCGGATGACGATGCAAGAGTAGAACGCAATTTGACAAAGGAAAAGGATGCTCTGCGTATCTGTGCCGAGAAGATCCGCAAACATAAGCTGGATATGAAGCTGATCGATGCAGAATATACGTTTGATAACAACAAAGTCCTGTTTTATTTCACGGCGGACGGCAGAATCGATTTCCGTGATCTGGTAAAAGATCTGGCATCCGTATTTAAGACACGTATCGAGCTTCGTCAGATCGGTGTGCGGGATGAGACAAAACTGCTTGGAGGTATCGGCATCTGCGGAAGACCGCTTTGCTGCCATACATTCTTATCTGAGTTCGCACCGGTTTCAATCAAGATGGCAAAAGAGCAGAATCTTTCACTGAATCCGACCAAGATCTCCGGTGTCTGCGGAAGACTGATGTGCTGCCTGAAAAATGAAGAGGAGACTTACGAGTATCTGAACAGCCGTCTGCCGGCGGTCAATGATACGGTGACGACTGAGGACGGTTTAAAAGGAGAAGTACACAGTGTCAACGTGCTTCGTCAGACCGTAAAAGTGGTTGTGGAAGTCGGGGACGAAAAAGAGATCCGTGAATACGATGTCAAACAGCTCAAGTTCAAACCTCGCAGAAGAAAAGAAAAAAACGGCGGGGCAGGGAAACAGGAAGAAAGAGAACTGAAGAAACTCGAAGCAATGGAGAAAAAGGAAGGAAAATCAAAACTAAATGACAATTAAACTGTATCCGGATGAGAGACTGGATGATCTGCAGAGAAGCGGGTACCATATCATCCAGAATCCAAAAAAATTCTGTTTTGGAATGGATGCGGTTTTGCTTTCCGGATTCGCAAAGGTAAAGCCGGGAGATAACGTTCTGGATATCGGTACCGGGACTGGAGTTATCCCGATCCTGATGGCGGCAAAGACAAAAGCCGGACATTTTACTGGCCTTGAGATACAGCATGAGAGTGCGGATATGGCGATGCGAAGCATTCAGTATAATCATCTGGAAGAGCGAATTTCTATTGTAGAAGGCGATATCAAGGAGGCCGGGACATTGTTTGCCTCGGCTTCTTTTCATGTAGTCACAAGCAATCCACCGTATATGATCGAGCATCACGGTCTGGTCAATCCGGATAATGCAAAAATGATTGCAAGGCATGAAGTCTACTGCACGCTGGAGGACATCATCGTCCAGACAGCAAAACTTCTGAAAAACAGCGGAAAGTTTTATCTGGTGCATCGACCGTTCCGGCTGGCGGAGATTTTTTATCTGCTTGTGAAGTACGGACTTGAGCCAAAGAGAATGCAGATGGTGCATCCGTATATTGATAAAGAACCGAACATGGTCCTGATCGAAGCCATGAAAGGTGCAAAATCAAGGATCACCTGTGAGCCGCCGCTGATCGTGTATGAGAAACCGGGCGTGTATACAAAGCAGATTTATGATATTTACGGATACAATGATGCCAGGGTCAAAGAGCATTCGGAAAGGTGAGAAATATATGAGCGAAAATCAGGGAAAACTGTATCTGTGTGCAACTCCGATCGGAAATCTGGAAGACATTACAATGCGTGTTCTGCGAGTGCTTCAGGAGGTCGATCTGATTGCGGCGGAGGATACCAGAAACAGCATCCGGCTTTTAAATCATTTTGATATCCATACTCCGCTGACGAGTTATCACGAATACAATAAAATCGAAAAAGCCTATGTTTTAATAGAAGAAATGAAAAAAGGGAAAGACATCGCCCTGATCACCGATGCCGGTACGCCGGGCATCTCCGATCCGGGGGAAGATCTGGTGCGTCTGTGCTATGAAAACGGTGTTGAGGTGACTTCCCTTCCGGGAGCCTGTGCCTGTGTGACGGCACTGACACTTTCCGGATTATCGACCAGACGTTTCTGTTTTGAGGCATTTCTTCCATCGGATAAAAAAGAAAAACAGGAAGTTCTGGAAGAATTAAAAGACGAGACCAGGACGATCGTCATTTACGAAGCACCGCACAGGCTGGTGCGTACCTTAAAAGAACTTCTGGAAACACTTGGAGACCGCAGAATGACAGTTCTGCGGGAACTGACGAAAAAGCATGAGACAGCATTCACCACGACACTTTCAGAGGCAGTGGCGTACTATGAAGCGGAAGCACCGCGAGGAGAATGTGTACTGGTGCTCGAGGGCAGAAGCCGGCAGCAGATGAAAGAGGAGAGTCAGGCAGCCTGGAAAGAGATGGACATCGAAGAACATATGCAGAAATACCTGGATCAGGGCATGGATAAAAAAGAAGCGATGAAACAGGTAGCAAAAGACCGCGGAGTCGGAAAAAGAGATGTCTACCGGGAATTAGTTGACAGAGACAAAGCCTGAAAAGCAGAAGGAGGAAAGCTGTGAGTACGACATACGACACGTTAAATAATGTTCTGGTTCGATTGTTCCATGATATTATGACACTGGAAGAAAAAGCGATCCGGACGGGGGAATTCAGCGAGATCTCCAATAACGATATGCATATCATCGAGGCAATCGGCATTGATGAACCGCGAAATATGTCTTTCGTAGCCAAAAAACTTTCTGTTACGGTCGGAACGCTGACGATTGCGGTTAACAATCTTGTAAAAAAAGGTTATGTAAATCGTACACGTAGCGAAAAAGACCGAAGGGTCGTGCTGATTTCTCTTACCGAAAAAGGCCGGAGAGCATATGAGCATCATCGCCTCTTTCACGACAAAATGATCAAGGCGACGATTGCAAATATGAGTGAACAGGAAGAAGAAGTGCTGGCACAGGCACTCACCAATCTGATCGGCTTTTTTGAGCAGTATCAGCAGTAAACGACATTTTGACCTTTAGACCCTGATTGATGCCTACGAATTGCTCCGTTACAAAGTAACTCCCGCAATTCTATAAACATTCGGAATCCGCGTATTTACTGCGTAAATAGCTACTTCCTCATGTTTAGCGGGTCTCAAGTTCAAATGTCTTATCTTGCAAGCAAGAACGACATTTTGACCTTTAGACCCTGGCATCATGGAAATAACCGCAAAATTTATTATGATTTTTGCAGAACGTATTTATACAATACTGGAAATGGGCACGGACCTGTTTCCAGTATTTTTTTATGGAAATTTTTCAAAGAAAAAGAAGCACCTTCTTTTTTCAGGGCTGCCTGTTTTAAATCTTCAAAACAAAGATAGCCAACATAGTATTTCAGATAGTTTGCAGGAGCCTCCAAAATGGTGTTGAAAAAGGCATCGGCAGTCCCTTCTCCATTTAAGCCAAACTGCGAAAGAACCTTTGCCGTCTGCGAGCGGTCATATCCATAATAATGGATCAGAATATCAAGAAAAGAAGAGATGCCGAGGTTTAAAGAACGGTTCAGGCGATAGATTTCGGCAATGATATTATCAGAACATCCGTAAGAAAATGACTGCATTTCCACGTAGGTTGCCCAGCCTTCCACATAACCACCGAAATTTGTCAGACTGCGGACAGGGCGGATACCGGAGTCGTTCGAGAAAATCGTCTGGTACAGATGGCCCGGATAACCTTCGTGTGCAAGTGTCGAATAGAGATCCAGTCCACGGTAACCGATTTTCGGATTTATGTAGATGACATTCTGGTTGCGGTTGTCGAGCGGTGCGGTCAGATAAAAAGCCGGGCTTAAATAATCTTCCAGAGCTTTTTCAACGTATTTGACTTCGTATGTCACGTCCGCGATTTCCGGAAAATCCTCTGCCATTTTCCGTTTCAGATCATTCAGAATCTCCTTTGGATCAGAAGAAACCTGATCATTCACCGTTTTCAGCGTTTCATCCCCGGAATCGGAAAATAATTGTGGATTTTTCTGTGCGATCTGACGCAGCGTGTGGATATCTTTTACGAGCTGTGACTGGATTCTTTTAAAAATCGTTTCCACGCTGTCATAACAGCCGGTCGTGTCTTTGACAAGATAAGCATAATAATTTTTGCCATCCGGAAGATAACAAAGACCGAGAGCGTTTTTGCTGCTGTCTTTTAACGCAGAAATCCCTTTGGAAAGTTTCCGGTAAGTCGGGATAACATAAGAGGCGAGGGCTTTCCGATTCAAAGAGCAGTATTTCTGTTTTTCGGTTTCATTTAAAAAATCAAGAGAGGCGATGCGGCTGTCAAAAGTGGTAAACAGAATATTCTGATCGCCGGTCTTAAGAAAAGCATCGCACTGGTCGATCACGCCCTGAGCGACAGAAGCATCCATGAAAAGTCCGGCAGCTGATTTGGCACGTTCAAACTGCAGAATGCTGTCATAGTATTCCGGAAGCCCGGAAAGAAGAGCCAGATACGTTTCAATATCTTTTTTATTATGAAAACTGTATTCTGCAAGCAGAACCGGCAGCTGTGCCTGTGTGCCGAGAGACGGACCGAGCGGCTCATCGTAAAGCAGGTATTTTTCACCCTCTGCCTGTAACGAAAAAGCACTTGTTAAAATATCATAAGTGAGACGGTTTTTTGTGGAAAGCCAGTCTTTGGGAAACTTGAAAAGTTTTTCCAGATAAATATTCTGCTGTGAAAAAGAATCTGCGAGAACTTCCGGGTTCATGGAACCAAACGAAACATCCGGATCAGAAAGATTTAAAATTTCCGGGTTTTCCAGTGTATAGTGCAGATTTAAAGTATTTTCTGTAATTTCATTTCGAAAGACTGTATCACAGAAAGCGACAAAAGAATGATTGATTTCATAATAAAAAACAGAACAAAAGAGAAAGATAAGAGCAGGAAGAAAAGCAAGCAGAAGTTTGTGCCTGCGAAGTCTGGAAAGAAAGGAGGACATAGGCAGATACCTGAACTGTTTTTTACAGTGTACGTGCAGAAGGGAAAAAATATGTGCCATTAAGAAGCAATCTTTACAAACCATATCTGCTGTGATACAGTTATGAAAAAACAGGCAGGTGGTAAGAAATGAAGAGTTCAAAAAATGTCATCCTGATCGGCATGCCGGGTTCAGGAAAAAGCACCGTTGGTGTTGTGCTTGCAAAAGTACTGGGATATCGTTTTATTGATTCCGACCTGGAGATCCAGAGTCAGGAAGGAAAGAGGCTTCCGGAACTGATTGAAGAATTTGGTACGGAAGGATTTCTTGATATTGAAGCACGCGTCAATGCTTCCATTGAGGCAGAAAGATGCGTGATCGCAACCGGCGGAAGTGTTGTATACAGAGATTCTGCGATGCAGCATTTAAAAGAGATCGGAACGGTCGTTTATCTGAAACTGACCTGCGAGGAGCTGGAGGAGCGGCTCGGTGACCTGCGGTGCAGAGGTGTCGCACTTCAGGAAGGCCAGACCTTGCAGAGCCTTTATGAAGAACGCATTCCACTTTATGAAAAATATGCTGATATCACCGTCGATGAAACGAACATGAGCGTGGAAGAGACGATGGAACAGGTAGTTTTGCGATATAGGAGCAGAAAATAGCGGTTGTTACAAGAATGTTACGGAGAATATAGCTAAAATCCACGGTTCCTGAAATGTATCTTCGTTGCTTTTTACTGAAATCTTAATTTTTGTTTACAAACACCAAGTTTGTGGTATAATAAAAATTATGATGTTAGGGGAATCGCTTTTTGTCCTCGGCACATATTCGCAGGTGTTTACGTCATTTCCGGACGTTTACAGAATTTCGTTAAAAAGTAAAAAAAGCAATTTGAAAAATGATGATAATGATGCAGAGCGGTAACGGATGCATCAGAGATAGAGAGTATATTTTAATAATAGAGGTGTCTATGGAACAGTATGTAATTAAAGGCGGCAATCCCCTGGTGGGCGAAGTTGAAATCGGCGGAGCGAAAAATGCGGCACTTGGTATTTTGGCAGCGGCGATTATGACAGATGAGACCGTGGTAATCGATAATCTTCCGGATGTCCAGGATATCAATGTCCTGCTCGAGGCGATCAGTGTGATCGGAGCCAGAGTTGACAGGATCAGCCGTCATAAAGTGGCTATCAATGGTTCTATGATCGGTCAGGTAAGTGTAGATTACGAGTTTATTAAGAAAATCAGAGCTTCCTACTATCTGTTGGGAGCACTTCTTGGAAAATATAAAAGAGCAGAAGTACCGCTTCCGGGCGGATGCAACATCGGCAGCAGACCGATCGACCTGCATCTGAAAGGATTCAAAGCACTGGGAGCGACAACGAGTATCCGAAACGGTTCCATCGTTGCAGAGGCAGAAAAGCTGAAAGGAACACATATTTATTTAGATATGGTTTCCGTAGGTGCGACGATCAACATCATGATGGCAGCATCTATGGCAGAGGGATACACGATCATCGAGAATTCAGCACGTGAGCCGCACGTTGTCGATGTGGCGAACTTCCTGAACAGCATGGGTGCCAATATCAAAGGTGCCGGTACCGATGTGATCCGTATCCGCGGTGTTCAGAAGCTTCACAGGGCAGAGTATTCCATTATTCCTGACCAGATCGAAGCCGGAACCTTTATGTTTGCAGCAGCAGCGACCAGAGGCGATGTCATGGTTAAAAATGTCATCCCGAAACATCTGGAAGCAACGACAGCAAAGCTTGTCGAGATCGGCTGTGAGGTAGAAGAATTTGACGATGCTGTGCGTGTGGTAGCATCCAAACGTTTAAATAGCACAAACGTCAAGACACTGCCGTATCCGGGGTATCCGACCGACATGCAGCCGCAGATCGTAGTTGCCCTGGCTTTGGCACACGGTACCAGTATTGTGACCGAGAGCATTTTTGAGAATCGTTTCAAATATGTGGACGAGCTTACCAGAATGGGTGCGACGATTAAAGTAGAAGGCAATTCTGCTATTATCTACGGAACCGATGGGTTTACAGGAGCAAGAGTCAGTGCACCGGATCTGAGAGCCGGAGCAGCACTGGTGATCGCCGGACTGGCAGCAGAAGGTGTCACCGTTGTCGATGATATTGTCTATATTCAGCGTGGATATGAGTGTTTTGAAGACAAGCTCCGCAGCCTTGGTGCTGAGATTGAACGAGTTAGCACCGAAAAGGAAATTCAGAAATTCAAGCTGAGAGTTGGTTGAAAATTAAATAGCTTCTCTTATTCAGAGTGATGGAGATACATAGGATCTGTGAAGTCACGGCAACCCCTTAAAGGAAGGTGCCAACCTGAGCGAGTATTCGAACAATAAGAGGATTGAACTTATCATTGGAATAAGAGGTCCGCTTTTTGCGGACCTTTTTTCGTTCCACAGAAAAGCATTCTGTGGGATTATAAAAAGAAACCATGTAGTTTCATATTATCAGGAACTATAAAATTACCGATGTCAGAATTGTAAAAATTCTATACAGTTCAAAGGCATCATACATTCATTTATTAAAAAAGGAGAGACAAATGGAGAAATTATTATTTACATCCGAGTCTGTAACAGAAGGACATCCGGACAAAATGTGCGACGCGATTTCTGATGCGATTCTGGACGCACTGCTTGAGCAGGATCCGATGAGCCGTGTAGCATGCGAGACAGCAACAACAACCGGTTTGGTACTGGTTATGGGTGAGATCACCACAAAAGCATACGTTGATATCCAGAAAATCGTAAGAGATACGATCCGTGAGATCGGATACACCAGAGGAAAATATGGCTTTGATGCTGATACCTGCGGTGTGATCACAGCAATCGATGAGCAGTCCGGCGATATCGCTATGGGCGTAGACAAAGCACTGGAAGCAAAAGAACACAAGATGACCGATGATCAGATTGAGGCAATCGGTGCAGGTGACCAGGGTATGATGTTCGGTTTTGCAACAAACGAAACCGAAGAATACATGCCTTATCCGATCGCACTGGCACACAAACTGGCACGCCAGCTGACCAAGATTCGCAAAGATGGAACACTGCCTTACTTAAGACCGGACGGAAAAACACAGGTTACCGTAGAATATGATGAAAACGGAAAACCGGCAAGACTGGATGCAGTTGTTCTGTCTACGCAGCATGATCCGGACGTAACACAGGAACAGATCCACGAAGACATCAAAAAACATGTATTTGATGCGATCCTGCCACAGGAACTGGTAGATGAGAACACCAAATTCTTTGTAAATCCGACCGGACGTTTCGTGATCGGCGGACCTCACGGAGACAGCGGACTGACCGGACGTAAGATTATCGTAGACACCTACGGCGGATATGCACGTCACGGCGGCGGAGCATTCTCCGGAAAAGACTGCACAAAAGTAGACCGTTCTGCAGCTTATGCAGCACGTTACGCAGCAAAGAATATCGTAGCAGCAGGACTGGCAGACAAATGCGAGATCCAGCTCTCTTATGCGATCGGTGTGGCACAGCCGACTTCTGTTATGGTAGATACCTTCGGAACAGGCAAACTTTCTGACGAAAAGATCACAGAAATCGTTCGTGAGAATTTTGATTTAAGACCGGCCGGCATCATCAAAATGCTGGATCTGAGAAGACCGATCTACAAACAGACAGCAGCTTACGGACACTTTGGACGCAACGACCTGGATCTGCCATGGGAAAAACTGGACAAGGTGGATGCACTGAAAAAATATCTGTAATCTGACTGAGGCAGACAGAATTATGTGTGGAGAAACGAAAAAGGAAAACAGCAATCAGAAACAATGTATCAAAATGGTAGGGAATATAGGGATTCTGTATGAGGATCCCTATATTCTCGTATGTCGCAAACCGGCAGGAGTTCCGGTTCAGAGTGCAAATGCCAGAGTCAAAGATATGGTCAGCATTCTGAAACTGTATCTGCTGGAAGAGTCCGGGAAACCGGGGGAGCCATATCTTGGAGTTGTGCATCGCTTAGATCAGCCGGTCCAGGGCGTGATTGTATTTGCCAAGACAAAACAGGCAGCAGCGAATTTAAGCAGTCAGATTGCAGACCGGAAGGGCAGCGGTCAGGTCGTGAAACGATATTGTGCAGTTGTGCGTAGAAATGCCGATGTATACAAAGAAACAGAAACAGCAGCAGAATATCAGGAACTGACGGATTATCTTCAGAGAGACCGCAGGACAAACACTTCTTATATTGTGCCAAAGGGAACGAAAGGTGCAAAAGAAAGCAAACTGCGTTATGCGATCCTGGAAGAAACAGAGGATCTCAGCCTGGTAGATATCGAACTTCTGACCGGCCGGCATCATCAGATCCGTGTACAGCTTTCCGGAGCGGGCATGCCGATTGCGGGTGATAAAAAATACGACGAAAAATCCGCAAAAACGACAGGAACACGCGAAAAAGAAACTCCGGCACTCTGTGCTTACAGCTTAAGTTTCCAGCATCCGAAAACCGGAAAACAGATGGATTTCACCGTTCTTCCGGAAGGAGGAGCGTTTGAAAAATTCCGCAAAGAATAGCAATATCCGGTAAAAACAGGATAACAGAATGAAAAAGATTATGTCGTACATACTAAATCCGATAAAAGCGGATAAGGAAGGTGCGGCGAAGATGAATACAAAAATCAGAAAAGCAATCGGAATTGTGGGAATCATAATGGCGGTATATATCATTTTTAAATATATATTCGTCTATGTGGCCCCATTTCTGGTGGCTTTTTTGATTGTAAGGATTTTAAATCCGGTTGCCATCCGTCTGCAAAAATATTCGTGTTTTCGGAAAGTAGGAAAAGGGAGTCTTTTGTTCTGCATGATGAGCCTGATCCTTGGAATAACAGGCGTATGCATGTGGTTCCTCGGTGTGCGGCTGTTTGCACAGATCCGCAGCATTTTTCTGCATATTGATCAGTACGAGGCAAAGATGGAAACGATGATCGACGGATGCTGTGTGCTGCTCAATCAGAAATTCGGGGTGAAAAGTGAGGCGATCAGAGAGATCGTCTACCAGAACATTGAAAAAATGTCGGAAAAAATACAGGCAGTCAATATCACGCAGGTTTTTCGATATTCCGTGCGGTATGCAGTCGGTGCCGCAGAATGGTTCAGTGTGCTCTTTGTGATTTTTGTGGCTGTCCTGCTGATCATCAAAGATTATGATGAAATCTGTCAGAAATTGCAGAAATACAGCACGTTTCGTCATCTGGTGCGGATTGGGGAACGTCTGTGGCAGATGGCGGGTCTGTGGCTTCGGGCACAGCTTCTGATCATGGCGGCAGTGATGGCAGAGTGCGTGGCAGGTCTGTGGGTTTTGCAGAATTCCTATGCCCTGCTGGTCGGGATCCTGATTGGTTTTCTGGATGCACTTCCGTTTATCGGGACAGGGACGATCCTGCTTCCGTGGGCGGCACTGGAACTGTTTCGTGGAGACTTCTTTCATGCCGCAGCTTACCTGACTTTCTTTCTCATTACCAACAGCACGCGGGATTTCCTAGAACCACGGCTTTTAGGGGAAAAGCTGGGCGTATATCCCATTGTTATCGCAGTTGTAGTATATGTGGGGATCTGCATCTTCGGACCGGCGGGAGTTTTGCTTGGTCCGCTGATGCTGCTTGTTATCAGAGAGGTGGTCAGGGAATGGCTGGAAGCGTAAAAAAACCTTTTCTATTTCCGGAAAAAATGGTATGATAGGCTTTGATAGTAACTGAGGGTTTGGAGAAGATGCAATGAATAAGAAAAAGAAGGTAAGGCACAGCGGAAAATTAAAATCCTATATGCAGTGGCCGGCAGTCGTGGCGGTTTTACTTGTGATGCTGGATATCCTGGTTTTTGCGATCGATGTGAAAGCAGGATTTCTGGTATTTTGTTTTACTGCCGCTTATTGGGTTCTGATGTCTGTTCTGATGCTGCGTTACCGTCCGTTTGTTCTCCGTGAGATGATTGCGTTTGCATCCCAGTATTCCCAGATCCAGAAAGGGATGCTGAAAAATTTTTCCATTCCGTATGCAGTACTCGATACGGATGGAAGAGTACTCTGGATGAATGATGCATTCTGTGATGTGACAGGAAAGGATTCCAGGTATCGGAAAAATATTTCAAACCTGTTTCCGGAGATTGATGCGTCTGCACTTCCGTGCAAAAAGGAAGAAACAGATGTGCAGATTTTTTATAATGAAAACGATTATCAGGCACATCTGCAGAAGCTTTCAATGGGAGATCTCAACGAGGAAGTATCGATTGTGGATATTCCGCAGGAAGGGAATTATCTGATCGCACTGTATCTGTTTGACAATACGGAGCTGAATTATTACATCCGTCAGAATCAGGAACAGAAAATGGTTGCCGGACTGATCTACTTGGACAATTACGATGAAGTGCTTGAGAGCGTGGAGGAGGTAAGACGTTCCCTTCTGCTTGCCCTGATCGACCGTAAGATCAGCAAATATGTGGCGAATCTGGACGGTATCACAAAAAAACTTGAGAAGGACAAGTATTTTGTAGTTCTGAAATATAAGTCACTGGAAGAACTGGAAGCAAACCGTTTTTCCCTTCTGGAAGAGGTAAAGACGGTCAACATCGGAAACGAAATGAAGGTCACTTTAAGTATCGGTATCGGAGTGAACGGCAGTACTTATGCACAGAATTATGAGTTTTCAAGAATTGCCATTGAGCTTGCTCTTGGACGCGGCGGTGATCAGGCAGTCGTAAAAGATAACGATAAAATTTCTTACTACGGCGGCAAATCCCAGCAGATGGAAAAGAGCACGCGTGTAAAAGCAAGAGTAAAGGCACATGCACTTCGCGAATTTATCGGAAGCCACGAAGATGTGGTCATCATGGGACACAAGATCACGGATATCGATTCTTTCGGAGCAGCCGTCGGCGTATGGCGTGCGGCAAGGATTCTTGACAAAAAAGCCCATATTGTGCTCGGAGATATCAATGGATCGATCCGTCAGTGGGTGAATCTGTTCCTAAATGACAAAGAATATCCGGAAGATATGTTTGTGACACATGAGCAGGCGAGAAAGATCGTGGATCACGACACTGTTGTGGTGGTTGTTGACACGAACCGTCCAAGCATGACAGAGTGTTCCGAGATCCTGAATCAGACCAGGACGATCGTTGTGCTTGACCATCACCGCCAGAGCAGCGAAGTGATCAAAAATGCGGTTCTGTCCTATATCGAGCCGTATGCATCATCCGCATGTGAGATGATTGCAGAGATTTTGCAGTACTTTGCAGATGATATCCGTCTGAAAGGAAAAGAAGCAGACTGTATTTATGCAGGTATTATTATTGATACCAACAATTTTATGGCGAAAACAGGGGTCCGCACCTTTGAAGCGGCAGCATTCTTACGCAGATGTGGAGCAGATGTGACGCGTGTCCGCAAGATGTTCCGGAATGACATGAGTTCCTATAAGGCGAGAGCAGAAGCGGTTCGCCACGCAGAAGTATTTGAGCAGTATTATGCGATCAGCTGCTGTCCGAGTGAGGATCTGGAAAGCCCGACTGTAGTCGGTGCTCAGGCCGCAAATGAACTGCTGAACATTGTCGGTATCAAGGCTTCTTTTGTATTGACAGAATACAAAGAGCGTATTTATATCAGTGCACGAGCCATCGATGAGGTCAATGTGCAGATCATTATGGAGCGTCTCGGCGGAGGCGGTCATCTGAATATCGCCGGGGCACAGCTGGACGGAGTGACACTTGAAGAAGCAAAAGATAAGCTGAAAAGTACGATAAGAACGATGATAGAAGAAGGAGCGATTTAAATGAAAGTTATTCTTGTAGAAGATGTAAAAGCACTTGGAAAAAAAGGTGAAATGGTAAATGTAAGCGATGGATATGCAAGAAATATGCTGTTCCCGAAAAAACTTGCACTGGAAGCAAGTGCAAAGAACATCAATGATCTGAAACTGAAAAAAGCACACGATGAAAAAGTTGCAAAAGAACAGCTGGCAGACGCAAGAGCATTTGCAGAAGAACTGGCAAAGGCACAGGTAAAAGTTTCTGTAAAAGTAGGCGAAGGCGGAAAAGTATTCGGTTCTGTTTCCAGCAAAGAAATTGCAGAAGCTGCAAAAGCACAGCTTGGATATGATATCGATAAGAAGAAGATCCAGATGAAAGATCCGATCAAGGCAGTCGGCACAACAAGCGTTGCGATTAAGCTGCATCCGAAGGTAACAGCAGAGCTGAAAGTCGTAGTAGAAGGTATTTAACAGGGGGCATAAAAATGGAAGAAGCACTGATCAAGCGGGTATTGCCCCACAGTGTTGAGGCAGAGCAGTCTGTAATCGGTGCTATGCTCATGGATCAGGAAGCCATCATCAAAGCCTCCGAGATCATAAGCGGAGACGATTTCTATCAGCATCAGTACGGCATTGTTTTTGATGCGATCGTAGAGCTTTATAATGACGGCAAACCGGTAGATCTGATCACGCTGCAGAATCTTCTGCGTGAAAAAGACGTACCGCCTGAGATCAGCAGTCTGGAGTTTGTCAAAGATCTGCTGACTTCTGCACTGACCTCTACAAATGCAGATGCCTATGCACAGATTGTACATGAAAAGGCAGTTCTGCGAAAACTGATTAAAGTCAATGAACAGATCGCAAATGACTGCTACAGCGAAAAAGAAAAACTGGAAGATATTCTGGAATCAGCAGAAAAGCGGATTTTTGATATTGTTCAAAAACGAAATTCCGGAGACTTTGTGCCGATCAAAGATGTCGTGTTGCGGGCACTCGACCGGATTGAAGCGGCATCGAGAAACAAAGGAAGCGTGACCGGAATCCCGACCGGATTTATTGATCTGGATTACAAGACAACCGGTATGCAGCCTTCCGACCTGGTACTGATCGCAGCTCGTCCTTCCATGGGAAAGACCGCATTTGTACTGAACATAGCCCAGTATATGGCATTTAAGAAAAATTATACGGCAGCGATCTTCAGTTTGGAAATGTCAAAAGAACAGCTGGTCAACCGACTGTTCGCACTCGAATCACAGGTAGATTCACAACAGCTTCGTACCGGAAATCTGAGCGATGATGACTGGGCGAAACTGATCGAAGGAGCCGGGATCGTCGGACGTTCCAACCTGATCATCGATGACACGCCTGGTATTTCCGTTGCGGAGCTTCGCTCCAAATGCCGCAAATACAAAGCAGAAAAAGGTCTGGATGTCATCATGATCGACTACCTGCAGCTGATGACAGGAAGCAAACGTGCAGACTCCAGACAGCAGGAGATTTCCGATATTTCGAGATCCTTAAAAGAGATTGCCAGAGAGCTTCAGGTTCCGGTGCTTGCACTTTCTCAGCTGAGCCGTGCAGTAGAGCAGAGACCGGATCACAGACCGATGCTTTCCGACCTGCGAGAGTCCGGTGCGATCGAGCAGGATGCCGACGTTGTAATGTTCCTTTATCGAGATGATTATTACAATAAAGATTCCGAGAAAAAGAACATTGCAGAAGTCATCATAGCCAAACAGCGTAATGGTCCGATCGGTACGGTAGAGCTTGCATGGCTGCCAAACCTCACCAAATTTGCAAACTTAAAAAAATAACGCCGGGAGTTTCCGGGATGAAAAAGGTGTCGCTTTTTGCGATATCTTTTTTGCGTTTTTGAGAAAGAAATATGTTACAATCATATGAGAATGCCAGGGTACAAAGGTCAAAGTGTCGTTCTTGCTTGCAAGATAAGACATTTGAACTTGGGACCCGCTAAACATGAGGAAGTAGCTATTTACGCAGTAAATATGCGGATTCCGAATGTTTGTAGAATTGCGAGAGTTACTTTGTAACGGAGCAATTCGTTGGCATTCTCATGTAAATATGCCAGGGTCAAACTCGCAGGCATCAAAAAGGGACAACGTCCAAAAACATAAGTAATGATTCAATACAGATGGAAGCAGTTACTTTAACTGGTTTTGCATTGTAATTGCGAAAGTATTGAACGGTTACAATATTGGGAGGTAGAGGATGAGCGAGATCAGATACATGATTTCCGATGCCGCCAGACAGGCAGGGGTGGAGGCACATGTACTTCGAAGCTGGGAAGAAGAGCTGGACATCAAAGTGGGCAGAACGGAACTTGGACATCGCTACTATACCGATAAAACGATCTATATCATGAAGAAAGTCAAAGAACTGCGGGACAAAGGATTTCAGCTCAAAGCGATCAAGGTGCTGATTCCGGAAATACAGAAAAAAGCAGAAGAAATAACGGAAATCACAGAAGAGAAAAATGCAGTAATGAAAGACACAGCAACAAAAACTGAAAAAGCAGAACATACAGAAAAAACAGATTCGGATGCGAATTTAAAAGACAGCACACAGGAAGTCCCGAAACCACAGACCATACTTCCGTTTGTAGATTCACTGGACAACCTGGAAAAATTTCAGGACATTGTCGGTGATATCATGAAACGTGCTCTTCAGGAAAATAATGTGGAGCTGGAAAATCGGATTGCAGACAGTGTTTTAAAAGAAATGGAGATCCTGATGAAGATCCAGGAAAAAAGAGAGGAAGAACGTTACCGAAATCTGGATGAAACCATTCGCTCCTTTCAGCATAACCGGCAGATGGTGGCAGCGACAAGAGAGAAGGAGAGCCATAAAAAATGGTTTCGGATTTTTAAATAAAAAGAAAATAGAAAAACAAGGGGAGCTGCTTACGCAACTCCCTTGCTTTTATAAAATTTTTTAATTATTCACCTGCTACGATAGCACCTGTAGGACATTCTCCTTCACATGTACCGCAATCCAGACATGCATCTGCATCGATTACGTATTTGCCATCGCCTTCGCTGATAGCTTCTGCCGGACAGGCTTCTGCACATGTACCGCAAGCTACACATTCATCTGTAATAACGTATGCCATGATAAAACCTCCTTATTTTTATGAAATATGTTTTCAACAGGATTCGGCTCTCCGAATCTTTATCCCATTTTAATACATAAGTCTGGAATATACAAGAGGTTTTTTCTATGCCTTGCATAAAGTACAAAAACATATTATAATCAACCTGTCAAAAGAAATCAGGTACAGATTTTTATGAGAAATTTAAGTCTGTACAGAATGATAAAGGAGGAAAATCATGCAGAAAATAACCAAGGATATGATTATCGGCGATATTTTAAGAATGGATCCTGAAATGGCAGGCGTACTGGTAGCAGGCGGCATGCACTGTATTGGATGCCCATCCGCACAGATGGAGACCATCGAAGAGGCAGCTCTTGTTCATGGTATCGAGCCGGATCTGCTGGTAGCAAGAGTAAATGCATTTGTTGAAAGCAAACAGGCATAAACAGACAGCAAAAGTGGATTGTGAATATCCATTAAAAAATAAAAAGCGTTTCCACCAGGATTTCCCAGGCGGAGACGCTTTTTCTACACTCTATTTCCGTTTGCAGCGAATCGGTTCAGAAACTCTGACTATCGATTTCATATCGATCAGATCAATGCAAGCTTCTGCAGAGCCTCATCCGCAACGATACATTCCAGATGCTCTTCAAAGAACGCTTCGTTGCCCGGTGTGTATTTCAGGCTGGAAGCATACTCAGAAAGGGTATTGCAGACTTTATTAAACTCTTCTGGTGTGTGTGCAGATTTGCTGAGTGTCAGCAGATACTCACGGCCTTCCGGATTCTTATAGAGCGTGTTGTAACCCTGGTAAGAATTTTGCAGAATGTGTGCTGCACGGATCACAGTGTCCAGATCGCGGAAACGGTAAAGTTTCGTCAAATGAAAGGATTCCGGATTGATCTCCGGTTTTGCAGGAGTCTTTTCTTTCTTTTCAGAAGTTTTTGCTGCTGCATTTTCAGCCATCTTTCTTGCCTCGTGGATCTTATTGAAAAGATTCAGGATATCATCGGCTCCTTCAAGAGGTGCCGGTGCCGGCGGAGTGATGTTGTTGTTCTCTTCGCCGTTTGACGGTGAAAATTTTGCAAAACGTGTATCAAGTTCTTCCGGATCTTCCACCTTGGTAACGATCAGAATTACAGAGTCGGAAGAAATCGGGATCGCTTCTATCATCAAAGGAATGTCATTTGCTTCAAAACCAAATTCGTATGCGGCCTGCTGCATCATATCACGAAACAGCAGCTTTGCTTTTTCTGTGCCGTAAGCAAGTTCACTGAGCTTGATCTCACGGTCTGCCAGATCCTGACGTGTAAGCGTGCAGCGAATCTGATTATCGTTGATTTTTTCTATCTTCATATTATCACATCCTATCTATGATATGTTAACCTTTTATTGGAATTACTATGATTATGATATTGATTAAGGTTAAAAGATGCCATAAAACCACTCCTGTGCAAGCACATTGTGTCTTCAGACTTTTGACCCTAGCATCTTATTATCTTATAATTATATCTGCATACTATCAAAAAGTAAAGTAGATTGCCAGTGTAAAATTATAAAAAGAGTGTAAAAACATCTTGCATTTTTCAAACATAAAGTATATAATAATCAATGTGAGGATGAAACAATGCTTTAAGCAACATCAAAAATCAAAATGAATAAGAAAGCGAATTCTGTCGCTTTTTATTATCTTATGCGGGATTCTCCGCAATATTCCAAAAAAATGATTGTACCTCCATAAAGCAATATTGAGCTTAAAAGATGCCATGTAAACTCTTTGGTACTTTGCATTCGTACAATGAATGCTATCTGGTATCCTGAAGTACTGTTGATCGGAACAAAAAAGAACGTACTGCACTTTGCAAAAGAATAGAAAAAGGCTTGAATGTTTCTGATTTACAGATTTCGTATACGGTGTTGTTTTCGTGTCAGCAATGCTGACCGGAATTGCATGTCAGGCAGCAGCCTTATGTGTATTCGATTTAAATTCTCACGATAATGTCAGCAGAATCTTTAAGTTTAACAGGAGGGGGTGGAACTATAGGCAGCAGAAAAAAACGGAAACATCGACTGCAAAAAGAATTAAATGCATATGCCAGAGCAGGCATGAAGCTGTGGTTGAATGGAAAGCCAAGTACACCTTCGGATATCATGCACCAGTGCATGATCCGGGAAGAAGAGGAGTATATGAGAGATTTTGTAAGCGATGATGACGATCACATTATAGGAATCGGATTCGACTATATAAAAAAGAAAGAGGTCTGATGACAAATCCCCATAGTACAGAAGACAACCATACAGGTCGAAGGATTATAAAAAATGTAGACTTAAGTCATCTTTCGTTCATAAATCTATGATACACTGAATCAAAACGATGTATTCCGTTGTAAAAACGATGTTGCAGTATGCGAATACTGAGGCGGATTGTGGGAGTGCACCGCACGGAACAATCCGCAGGCATCATAGTATGGAGGTACAATGAATGAAGAAAAAGAAAAGTCCTGTGAAGGTCGTAGTGCCGCTGATCCTGGCGGTGGCTGCGGCAGGCGTAGGATATAAAGTTGTAAATCGATATATCCCATCCAAAGAAGTGATGGATGGCAATGAATATTTTGGCACTTCCGGAGGGGAGGATGCAGCAGTCGTACTTCCGGACCGTCTGGAACAGGGGAAAGCACTTGTGAAGGATGGCACGGCATATGTAGAATATGCGACTGCAAAAGAAAATCTGAATGATCATCTTTATAAAAGCGATGAAGAACAGCAGGTCATACTGACAACGGCAGTGGATATTATCAAACTTCCGTATGACAGCAATGAATATACAACGCTTACCGGAAATGGCAGCATGCCGTATCAGATCGTTGTTTCGCAGGATGGAAATGTCTATATTGCACTGGATTATCTGGCACAGTATACAGCACTTCAGTATTCGGTGGAGCAGGAACCGCTTCATATTATTATAAACAATCAGTGGGGAACGAAAACCTTTTCGAATGTGATAAAAGAAGAAAGCGTACGTCTGGATGCAGATATCAAAAGTCCGATCCTGAAAAAAGAAGCGGCCGGAGATAAAGTGACAGTTCTGGAACAGGAAGAAGAGTGGACAAAAGTTCTGACTGCGGATGGATATATTGGCTATATGAAGAGCAAAAAGCTTTCTGACAGCTACGAAGAACAGGTCACCAGTGATTTCCGGGCGGCAGAGTACACCAGCATACATAAAGATTATGACATGAATCTTCTCTGGCATCAGGTGACGAGCCAGGATTCAAACGATGCACTTGCAGCGGACATTCAGGATGTAAAAGGGGTCAATGTCATTTCACCGACCTGGTTTTCTATCAGCAGCAACGATGGAGATATTTCTTCTCTTGCAAGCAGTGACTATGTAGATACCGCACATCAGAATGATATGGAAGTCTGGGGACTGATGGACAATTTCAGTACGGATATTGATACCGACACTGTGCTTGGCACTACCACATCCAGAGAGAACCTGGAAGGACAGCTGATTACCGAAGCACTCAACTATCAGCTGGATGGCATTAATATCGATATCGAATCCTTACCGGAAGAAACTTCCGAAAGCTATGTGCAGTTTATGAGGGAACTCTCTGTAAAGTGCAGGAATAACAATCTTGTACTTTCGGTGGATGTCCCGCCGCCATACAGTTTCAATGAACATTACAGCCAGAAAGAGCTTGGCGAAGTCGTAGACTATGTAATCATTATGGGCTATGATGAACACTATGTCGGCTCCGATGCCGGTTCCGTGGCATCCCTTTCCTATGAAAGAGACGGAATTACCGGAACACTGGAAAACGTTCCGAAAGAAAAGATCATCAGCGGTATTCCGTTCTACACAAGATTATGGAAGACCAATGCTTCCGGTGAAGTAAGCAGTGAGGCGATCGGCATGGATAAAGCAGACCAGATCTTGTCCGATTACAAGGTGACTGCCGGATGGAGCAGCGAGACATCACAGGATTATGCAGAGTTCACAGATGAAGATGGCAATTTCTGTCAGATCTGGCTGGAAAACGAAGCATCGATCGAAGAGAAGATGAAACTTGTGCAGGAATATGGCCTGGCCGGAGTGGCAGAGTGGAAGCTTGGATTTGAAAGATCATCCATATGGGATGTAATAGCGAAATATGTGAATTAGATCATGATTCCGCTTCAAAGTCAGGTTTGGCTGCGAGGCGGAAACATTGCAAAAAATAAGAAAAAATACTTGCCTGTCTTGCAAAAATATGATAAAATCAAAAATTGTGAGTGGCTGCAGACAAGCAGCCATTTTGAAACATTGAATTCCTTGCTCACGAAGGTAATAGTGGGCCAGAGACCATAAGGAGGTGCGAAGAGCATGAACAAATACGAATTAACCGTTGTTGTTAACGCAAAAATTGAGGATGACGTAAGAGTAGCAACTGTAGAAAAAGTAAAAGAATACGTTGCACGTTACGGCGGAACAGTTACTAATGTTGACGAATGGGGTAAAAAGAGATTAGCTTACGAAATCCAGAAGATGAAAGAAGGATTCTACTATTTCATTCAGTTCGAAGCTGATGCTACAGCTCCGGCAGAAATCGAAAGACATGTCCGTATCATGGAAAATGTTATCAGATATTTATGCGTAAGACAGGAAGCATAAATAAGGAGATTTAGAATGAATAAAGTTATTTTAATGGGACGTTTGACCAGAGATCCGGATGTTCGTTATTCCGCAGGGGAGAGCGGCACATCAGTTGCAAGATATACATTGGCTGTAGATCGCAGATTCAACAAACGCGATGGCGAAGCAACCGCTGATTTTATCAGCTGTGTAGCGTTCGGACGCAGTGCAGAGTTTGCGGAGAAGTATTTCCATCAGGGACTGAAGGTAGTCGTTACAGGTCGTATCCAGACAGGAAGCTATACCAACAGAGATGGCAACAAGGTTTACACTACAGATGTAGTAGTAGAGGATCAGGAGTTTGCTGAAAGCAAAGCTGCGTCTCAGGCAAATGGAAATAACTATACACCTGCAAGACCGGAACCGAGTGCAGCCAGCGGCGATGGATTTATGAATATCCCGGACGGTATTGACGAAGAATTACCGTTTAACTAGACATTAAAGGAGGTTTACAGCAATGGCTTACAATAAATCTGAAAGACCAGATTCTCCGATGAAGAGAAGAGGCGGACGCAGAAGAAAAAAAGTCTGCGTTTTCTGTGGTAAAGAAAACAACGAAATCGATTACAAGGATGTAAACAAACTGAAGAGATATGTCTCTGAAAGAGGAAAAATCCTTCCGAGAAGAATCACAGGAAACTGTGCAAAACATCAGAGAGCTCTGACAGTAGCTATCAAGAGAGCACGTCACATCGCTCTTATGCCATACGTTCAGGACTAATCAAAATTTGAGAATATAAAGATTATAAAAAGAGCGGCGAACCTTTCTATAGCATGCAAGTGCTGTAGGAAGGTTTTTTTTGCTGGACAAAACAGTAAAAATATAGTAAAATTGAATAATCACAGGAGGGAAAATAAGGAGGAAACTATGAAAAAGAACGAAAAAAGAAAACTGTGGAAACAGGGGCTTGGAACAGCTCTTGTTTGTGGTCTTGCAGTAGCTGTGTTTCCGGCAGCGAAAGCAGACGCAGCAGACTTGCTGAAAGCAGGTCCGATCAACACGACAGCAGAGCATGTAACACAGAACCAGCCGTTTGCAGAGAGAACAGCGGGAAGTCAGTATTTCCGTATCCCGGCATTTATCGTTACGCAGAAGGGAAATCTTCTGGCAGCAGCGGATGCGAGATATTCTACAACCGGTGACGGCGGCGGACTGGATACGATCGCTTCTGTATCAACCGATAATGGTAAGACCTGGAATTATTCATTCCCGCTGTATTTTCCGGACAGCGATGGTTATATCGGCAATACGGCAACTACGATCATCGATCCGGCACTGGTACAGGGAAAAGACGGAGAAATTTATTGTATTGCCGATGTAAACCCAACCGGCGTAACGACAATGGGCGGTTATAAAGCTCCGGGAGAAGGAACCGGTTATGTTAAAGTAAACGGAAAAGATTATCTGGCAGTAACGGATAATTATGACAATGTAAACACACAGCCAAAAGATGACGATGCCACAACTTATGCTTATTATGTAGGGGACTGGGATGAGAACGGATATGCAAAAATTTTAAAACGATCCGATCATTCGGAAACAGGATATGGCGTGGATAAGTGGTACAACCTGTATAAAGTAGAAAATGGAGAGTATAAAGATACCCTGACACAGAAACAGGTTAATTCCAATACTGATATTCAGCAGAATATTTTCTATAAAGGATCTGCATTGCATGTATACAATACCGGATATATGATGTATGCAAAAACATACGATGATGGATTTACCTGGACAGATCCGGAAATCCTGAATCCACAGATCAAACGTCCGACAAAAGAGACAGCACTGCTGGTATCTCCGGGGCAGGGGGTACTGACTTCAGATGGTACGATCGTCATTCCATTCTATGATCATGGCGATGGGGAAGAAAATGCAAGCATTATCTGGTCTGATGATAATGGAAAAACATGGGAAAGATCCAATGACGTACCAGGAGCAGCCGCAGGTGGTTACTGGTCATCCGAAAGTGAAGTCGTAGAGCTTTCAGACGGAACATTGCGTATGTTCTTCAGAAGCGGACAGGGAGTGGTCTGCTATTCAGATGCAGTAAGAAATACATCCGGTGATTATGTATTTACAAAGCCGGTCAAGACAGGCGTTTCTTGTACATCAACCTGTAATGTGACAGCGATCAATTATTCTAAAACGATTGATGGAAAACAGGCAATCCTGGTAGCTGCCCCGGGCGGAAGTGGACGAGCAAACGGTAAAATATTTACATTTCTGGTAGAAGAAGACAAGACGCTGACTTTAAAAAACAGCTATTCAGTAAACAGCGGCACTTATCAGTATTCCTGTATGTCAGAGCTGAAAAACGGAACGGTAGGACTTCTCTGGGAAAATGGCGGAGGAAGCATACGCTATGATAATTATGATATCGCCCAGCTTGCGGCAGATGGTTATATAAATGATTTAGAGCTTGGCGTAGAACTTACTAGAAATGAAACTTATACAAGGTCTTACCAGGTGGCAGAAGAACATAAAACAGGTATTACGACGGAAGCAGATCAAAAGGTTGCAGATGTAAATTATGCAAAAGTAGATGGTGTAGAAAAAGAAGTTGTGCCGATGTATGCACATATAGCAAACAATAATTCTGACCTGAGCAGTTTTGCAGCAAAAAATGATATATCACTGAATCTGACAGATGCAGAGTTTACCTTTACTTCAACCGGAACAGCAAATGTGTATGCAGTATATAATGAAAATAAAAAGGTATATCTCACCAATGAAAGCGGTGCAAATTCATTTTTCAGTGCAGCAGCAAAAAATAATATGCTGGTAACGCCGACAGATGGCAGTGATACTTTCCGTATCTGCAAAGAAAACGGAGAACGATATGTAATTTTCTATTATACAAACATGGACTTCAACGCAAACAGACTCTATAATGCAAGCTTTACAGCTGGAACCTATGAGGTGGTTCTGCTTGAGAAAAAGGACAAAGCAGAAGCAGGAGATATTGTTCCGGGATATCAGAGAGTATCAAAAGTTACTTCCGGTAAAAAATATCTGATCGCCAATATCTTTAATAAAGACAATAAAGACCATGTTATTGTTCTCTACCCAACGAATGGAACAGGAAATCAGACAAAACTTCTTGGAGCAGCAGAGAAACGAATAACACCGACGGAAGCAACCGTGACAATCAAAGCAAACGAGATCGGAAGAACCACAACGGTGATTGACGGTGTGACATACAATATCGTATGCGATGAGCCGGCAGCAGTAAACGATAAAGCGATCTTAAGTACCGATGCACAGGTTGCAGAGAGAACTTATCTGGAAAAAGATTATCCGGAAGGAACTTTTGCCAAGTCCGGTATCGCAGAGGCAATCGCAAAAGCAAAAGAAGTTGCACAGAAAGAAAAAGTAACCAAACTGGAAATCAAAGAAGCAGACGATGCTTTAAAGAAAGCACTGGGCAAACTCGATGAAGTAAAAGCCTCCGGCAAAATGGAAGTACAGACAAAGATTGCACAGGCGGCAGAAAAGAAAGAAGCAGATTACACAAAAGAAAGCTGGGCAAATTTTGCAAAAGCAAAGAGTGCTGCAGAGACAGTAAATGCTTCTGAAACAGCAACTGCAAAACAGCTGAAAGATGCTGCAGATGCATTAGACATCGCCATGAAAGCACTGGAAGCAAAGAAACCGGATAATAATAACGACAACAACAACGGTAATAATGGAAATAACAACAGCCAGACCCCGGCAATCGGCAGCGTGATCGCAGATGCATCCGGTATCTTTAACTACAAAGTTACCGGAAATGATACGGTTGAAGTGAAAAACATGACTGCAAAAGGCAAAGCAAAGAGCAGCGTGAAAATCGCAAAAAACATCAAAGCAAACGGTAAAACTTATAAAGTAACCGCTATTGCAGCCAATGCCCTGAAAGGCAATAAAAAAGTAACTTCCGTAAGCATCGGCAGCAACGTAGAAAAGATCGGAAAGAAGGCATTTGCAAATTGCACGAAACTGAAAACCGTTACGGTAAACGGAAACAAACTGAAGACCATCGGACAGAGTGCTTTCTCAGGAGATAAGAACTTAAAGGCCGTAAACCTGAAGAAAGTAAAAACACTGAAAACCGTTGGAAAATCAGCATTTAAGGGCGTTTCAAAGAAGATAACGGTTAGAGTGCCAAAGAACAAAAAAGCAGCTTATGTAAGAATCTTCAAAAAAGGCGGGATCGCAGCCAATAAAATTAAATAATGAAAAAACAATTTATAGTAATAGTGTTAGTGGTTCTTGTAAGTTTAGTTGTTGATTATGGAATAAGGGGATATTATTATCCTCAAAAAGATGATTTTGAATCAAGTGGTACTGGATGGATCCTTGAAAAAGGAGCACCGGAAGCTTTTCTGTAAAAGTCAAATAAGCAACAGACAGAAAGCAGAAAACCGTAAGCGAGAGGAAACATAAAAATGTGCAGGCAGAGGAAAACTCAAAGCCTGCACATTTTTTGAAATTTAACCAAATCAAGGAAGTAGCAAAGCGGATTGCGAATATCCGCTTGATTTGATAAAAATAATTGGTTTCAGAATTCAGGTTAAAAATTGAAGACTAATTAAAACTGCGTGGATCCGGATATTTATCAGGGGAAGTACTATATCCATTCTGATATTTAACGGTCATGTAAATTGTTTCATCGCCGTTTTCGATTTTGACATAGCAGACATTGTCCTTGTCGAATTTGTCGGTGATCTCTATTTTCTGATTTTTATAATAAATCCATACACTGCCATCATCGAGATATTCTACGTCCGGTGCGTTCAGTTCCTCCATAATTTCGTCTTCGGTCAGAGGACGTTCGTTTCCGTCTGCATCGAAGGCAACACCGCCTCCGCCTTGAGTGACGGTGTTTCCGTCGGTATCTTTGTATTCAAGAGAATAAGAACCGTTGTCGGTATTTAAATCGAGAGTGGCACTTGTCTGGTCACCGTGCATCCAAAGCTGGATAGTTCGCTGGATTCCGCCGACATTTGCTGCGTAAGCCGTTCCTGTTCCGCCAACGATCACGCAGACTGCGATTGCAGCCGCCGCAAGTTTCATTTTCTGCTGTTTTTTTAATTTTGCCATATATTTGACCTCCCCTTCAGAGATATCGGAGGTATGCAAAACCGAAAAGGCCTGTTTGTATTTTTCTTTATTCGTCATTTTCCCATTCCTCCTTCAGTGCTGTTTTCAGAAGAGAGCGTCCGCGTGACAGGCGTGTTTTTACGTTGCTTTCCGAGAGCTTTAAAATATCGGCGATTTCCCTGACGGAATAATCTTCATAATAAAATAAATGAATAACGATGCGATATTTTTCAGGAAGTTTCAGAACTTCCTCGAATAAATTCTCAGATTCCGGATTTTCAAAAGTTAACGTTTCTATATAATCCTCCAGCGAACGTCTGTTACGCCGCCAGAAAGCAAGCGTTGTATTTTTCGCTTTATTGATCACGATACGGATCAGCCACGCACGGATATGCTGCTCATCTTCAAAATCTTTGCTTGTCGTGTAATACTGGATCAATGTATCCTGAACAACATCTTCTGCATCTGCCTGATTTTTACAGATGTTAAAGGCGATGGCGTAGAGATTGTTCTGATAGCGTTCGATCAGTTCCTGTACAGGTTGTCTCATGAGTACTCCTAAAATATAAAATTTGATGTAACTGTTCAGAGCCAACCTCCAAAATGCTACGCATTTCGTCGGTGTGGCGTATCCGCCAAATAAAATTTCAAAAACAGTTTTAAAAATGCAAGCATTTTATACCTGTTTTTTGAAATTTTGCTTGGCTCTGAACAGTTACAATTTGATAACAATTCATTGCAGATTGAAGTATTTGCTGCCTGAATCGTAAAAATTGCAAGTCCTTGATCAAGGTGCTTTCAATTATAATACAAATCAGCAGGGAAAAAGGTTACAAAAAAGTATTTTCGTTTTTCAGAGAAAACGATATAATAGAAACAATATCTTTTTCATGTGTGAATGAAGGGGATAAATCTGTAAAAGAAAAGAGCCGGTGTACACGTTATGCTGGGTGTTACGATCGGAAACAATGTTGTGATCAGCGGCGGAAGTGTTGTCGTGAAAGATATTCCGGATAATGTGGTAGCAGTTGAAAATCCGGCGAAGGTGATCAAGACACTGGATGCAGAGAAGTTCAGAAAAGAACCTTCTGATTTACAGGAATAAGAATTTTTGATAAGATTAAGTCAGCAGAGAAAAGGGGATTTTCGGGGGAATTGATATGGGAATGTTTTTAAACAGTATTGAGCCATATGATAAATACAAAACAATTACGAAAGGTCTTTATTTTGTAGACAAAACAGAGCTGCTGGAAGAATTAATACCGGCTCTGGAACAGGAACAGAGATTTTTCTGTATCACAAGACCAAGGCGTTTTGGAAAAACGGTTATGGCGAATATGATAGCATCTTTTTTTGAAAAATCGGAGGGCGGTTCTGATATTTTTGACAGACTTAAAATTTCAGAATATCCAAAATATAAAGAGCATTTAAATAAACATGATGTGGTATATATTGATTTCAGTGAAATGCCGAAAGAATGTGATAGCTATAAAAAATATATTTCTCGCATTGAAGAGGGAATATATTATGATTTAAGAGAAAAATATTCGGATTTGTATTTAAAGCAGGAAGATGCTATATGGGATATTTTTTCGAAAATATTCAATGAAACAAAAAAGAAATTTATTTTTGTTATGGATGAATGGGATGCGGTATTTCACATGTCATTTATGACAGAAAAGAACAGAGAAGACTATCTGCTTTTTTTGAAATTATTATTAAAAGGACAGAGTTATGTTGAGCTTGCCTATATGACAGGGGTGTTGCCGATTGCAAAATATTCCGACGGATCGGAATTGAATATGTTTCTGGAATATAATATGGCAACACGTATTCGTTTCAGTGAGTATTTTGGATTTTCAGATGAAGAAGTAGATAAGTTGTATGAAAAATATCTTCAGAATACAAAAAAGCCTCAAATTGACCGAGAGGGCTTGAGGGAATGGTATGACGGTTATCACACAGCATCCGGTCAGAGATTGTATAATCCGCGTTCGGTTGTATGTGCATTGTCCGATAATCAGCTGTCAAATTACTGGGTCAGCTCAGGAAAATATGATTCCGTATTCAGCTATGTTAAAAACAATATAGATGACGTACAGGAAGATCTGGTTCTCATGTTTGCAGGAGAAAAAATACCATCGGGTATTGAGGAATATGCAGCAACGGCACAGCAGCTCGATACAAAGGAAGAAATATATTCGGCGATGGTTGTTTATGGATTATTGACGTATGATAATGGCTGCGTGTTTATTCCAAATAAAGAGTTACAGGGAAGCTATGCATCTATGATGAAAAAGGAAAAATCCCTGGGATATATATACAGACTTGCAAATATTTCTAATAAAATGTTACAGGCGACTTTAAATAAAGATACAGATACTATGGCTGAAATTTTGCAATATGCACATAATACGGAAACGCCAATCTTATCTTATAATAATGAGGTGGAATTATCGGCGATTGTAAATCTGGTTTATCTTTCTGCAAGAGATTTTTATAGGATAGAAAGAGAAGATAAAGCTGGAAAAGGATTTGTGGACTTTATTTTTTATCCTGTCAGATATGAAGATAAGGGCATCATATTGGAATTAAAAGTGGATCAGACACCAGAAGAAGCTATCAAACAGATTAAAGAAAAAGATTATATATTACGTTTCAAAGGAAAACTGGGAGAACACAGACAATACCCGCAAAATATTCTGGCAGTGGGGATTTCATATGATAAAATAACAAAAAAACATACCTGTAAAATAGAAGAATTATTAATAAATAGCTAAGTAAAAAAGGAAGAAAAAGTGAGGTATGAATCAGATTTATCGATATTATGGTAGTAACGGGAATTGATATAGATAATTGTTTTTTATGGTTGTGCCTTGAGTTAAAATAACATAAAACAGTTGATTATTTTAAAATTTATGCTATAATTTGGAAATGTAAATAACAGTCAGATATAAATGATAGGTTATAGAGTAATTATCGGACTGTTAGGAACGAATATTTGAAATAGAATAAGAAGCAGCTGGTGTCGCCGCAAGGCGGAGAATAGGGAAACAGGTGAAAGACCCGTGCGATCTCGTCACTGTAAACAGGAGTGCATTGCTTATTATGCCACTGAGATATCGGGAAGGCAGCAATGTGCGTTAAAACTGTAAGCCAGGAGACCTGCCAGACTGTGGTGCGGGGAATAGATATTCCAGGTCACGAGGATTGATTGTACCGAATTGAAATAGAAACAGCGAAGCCGAAGAAATTCTGGTTTGGCTGTTGTTATCCAGTATACAGTCCAACGACGTGTGTTCGTTGGATTTTCTTTTTCTCCCAAATCTTATTTGTTTCAAATAAAAGTATTATTTTGGGAGGAAAGGCAAATGAAGAAAAAACTGGTAACGATTTTATGTGTAACAACAATTACAGCATCTATGCTGGCAGGATGCGGAAGCAAAACAGCAGAGACAACTGCTCCGACAGAGACAACTGCAGTAACCGAGACAGCAGCAGCTACCGAAGCGGCAACAACCGAGGCAGCTTCTGAAACAGCAGCAGCTACGGAAGCAGAAGATGATCAGGCAGCAGCAGATAAAGTAGCAGCTCTGATCGATGCAATTTATGTTCAGGAAAGAAATGAGAACACAGACGAGCAGTGTAAAGAAGCAAAAGAAGCATGGGATGCTCTGACAGATGCTCAGAAAGAACTGGTTGAAGGCGAAGAAGCTGATCCGGATTATTTCGGAAGAGATACCGGTGATGCATCCAAAGATGATCCGCGCAATGGTGATGAGATCGGTGAAAACGAACTCCTGGTTGTAAGCTTTGGTACTTCTTTCAATGACAGCCGTGTTGCTGATATCAAAGGTATTGAAGATGCATTGCAGGCTGCAAATCCGGACTGGTCTGTAAGAAGAGCATTCACAGCACAGATCATTATCAATCACATCCAGGCTCGTGATGATGAGCACATCGACAACATGGATCAGGCTCTGGAACGTGCCGTAAATAATGGCGTTAAAAATCTGGTTATTCAGCCTACACATCTGATGCATGGTGCAGAGTATGACGAACTGATGGATGCCGTAGATGCATATAAAGATAAATTTGAATCTGTAAAAGTAGCAGAACCGCTGCTGGGTGAGGTCGGAGATGATGCAGATACTGTAAACGATGATAAAAAAGCAGTAGCAGAAGCAATCACTTCTGAAGCAGTAGCAACAGCAAATTATGATTCCCTGGATGCAGCAAAAGAAGATGGCGTTGCATTTGTATTTATGGGACATGGAACTTCTCATACAGCAAAAGTTTCTTACAGCCAGATGCAGGCTCAGATGAAAGAGCTTGGTTATGAAAATGTATTTATCGGAACCGTTGAAGGCGAACCGGAAGAGACAGCATGCGAAGAAGTGATCAAAGCTGTATCTGCAGCAGGATACAAAAAAGTAATCCTTCGTCCGCTGATGGTTGTTGCTGGAGATCATGCAAACAACGATATGGCAGGCGATGATGACGATTCCTGGAAGAGCCAGTTTGAGGCATCCGGAAAATTTGACAGCATTGATACACAGATCGCAGGTCTGGGTGAGATCAAAGCAATCCAGGATCTCTACGTTGCTCATACAGCAGATGCTATAAACGAGTAATAAGTAATACATGAGGTGTACCTCGCAGCAGGAATGTCAGAGGTATTCTTGAAAAAAGAAGCAAAATAGAAGGACAGGAACAAAAATGAAGAAAAGAATCATTACATTAGCAGGATTAATGGCACTTAGCTGTGCACTGGCAGTTGGCTGCGGAAACAGCACAAGCCAGACAGAAACACAGAGTGCTGCACAGACAGAGGCAGCTTCTGAAACACAGGTACAGACCGAAGAAACACAGGAGGCGGAGAGTGCAGCAGAAACGACCGCAGACACAGAGGCAACAGAAGCCGCTGCAACACTGGAAGATGGAACTTACACGGCTGATTTTAATACAGACAGCAGTATGTTCCAGGTCAATGAAATGTATGATGGAAAAGGAACTCTGACCGTAAAAGACGGAAAGATGACCATTCATATCACGCTGCGTTCTACAAACATTGTAAATCTGTATCCGGGACTTGCAGAAGATGCACAGAAAGATGGAGCAGAACTGCTGCAGCCGGTTGTGGAAACCGTAGATTATAATGACGGTGAACCGGCAGAAGAAGTGAATGCATTTGATGTTCCTGTTCCGGCTATCGACGAGGAATTTGATCTGGCACTGATCGGAACAAAAGGAAAATGGTATGACCATAAAGTCAGCGTTTCCAATCCGGTAAAAGCAGAAGAATAAAAAATATCAGATTTTGCGAAAAGCTGCTGCGATATGTATCTACATATTTTGCAGCAGCTTTTTATCTTGAAAAGGAGAAATCATGACAGCAGAGGAACTAAATTTAAAAGACGGTGAATACACCGCAGAAGTTACGATGGAAGGCGGAAGCGGAAGAGCAACGATCGATTCTCCGACTGACATTTCGGTAAAAGATGGAAAAGTAACAGCTGAGATTAAATGGAGCAGTTCACATTATGACTATATGCTGGTTGACGGTGAAAAATTTCTTCCGGTCAATACGGAAGGAAATTCTGTTTTTGAGGTTCCGGTTGCAGAATTTGATAAACCGATGACGGTAATGGCAGATACGACTGCGATGAGTGTACCGCATGAAATCGAATATACGCTGACCTTTGCATCAGACACCGTGACAGCGTCCGGCTCCGGATCAGGTATGAGTGGATCGGTAAATATCGCATTATGGATTGCAGTTGCAGTGGCTGTGTTCATACCGGCTGTTACCAGGATGAGACGAAAGGAAAAGAAATGAAGAAAATAATGGGGGTATTCGGTGTTGCATTCTGCCTGATGCTGGCAGGCTGTGCATCGCAAAAACAGGATACGATTGAAAAGCGAAATACTGATATCAGCAAGGATCTGACATACGACCACAGCATGGAACTGGAGTACGCAAAGATGTTTGCGGTGGATTATTATCAGAATGATTATGCACTTGTCACGATCGCAGATGACGGGAAATATCTGATCGTACCGGAAGGAGAATCTGTGCCGGAAGATATGGATAAGGATATCACGGTGCTGCAGCAGCCGATCCAGAATATTTATCTGGCGGCTTCGGCGGCGATGGATATGTTTGTGGCGACAGATGCACTGGATGCGGTTCGATTCAGCTCGCTGAAAGCAGATGGCTGGTACATAGAAGAGGCGAAAAAAGCCATGGAAGATGGGGATATTATTTATGCCGGGAAATATTCAGCCCCGGACTATGAGATGATATTGAATGAAAACTGTGGGCTTGCCATCGAGAATACCATGATTCTGCATACACCGGAAGTAAAAGAGCAGATGGAAAAATTTAATATTCCGGTTCTGGTCGATCATTCCAGCTATGAGACAAATCCGCTCGGACGTACTGAATGGGTCAAACTTTACGGGCTGCTGACCGGGCATGAAGATCAGGCAGAGCAGGCGTTTGATGCAGAAGCGAAAGCGTTTGAACAGGTGAGTGATCAGGATGCAACCGGAAAAACGGTGGCATTTTTCTATATCACGACAAATGGGGAAGCAAATGTGCGAAAAAGTGCGGATTATCTGCCGAAAATGATTGAACTTGCCGGCGGAAGCTATATTTTTGATGATCTAGGTGACGAGGAGGAAGCGACATCTACAGTTTCCCTTCAGATGGAAGAATTTTATGCCGGAGCAAAAGATGCAGACTATATTATTTATAATAGTACAATAGAAGGAGAATTGTCTTCTATGCAGGATCTTCTGGCAAAAAGCCCGCTGCTTGAGAAATTCAAAGCGGTGAAAGAAGGACATGTATACTGCACGACCAAGAATCTCTATCAGTCAACAATGGAACTTGGGACAATCACATCCGATATTCGAAAAATGCTGACCGGAGACGATGCAGACCTGACTTATCTGTATAAGGTGGAGTGATACGATGAAAAAAAGCAGATATGGTGCTGCATTTATCATTCTTGCAGCTTTATTATTTTTATTTTTGGTTTTGAATATATGCATCGGAAGTGTAAATATACCGGTTTCGGAGATACCGAAAATGCTGTGGGGAAATGGAGCGGATGAAACCTTTACGGATATTGTGATGGGAATCCGTTTTCCGAGAGCAATGGCAGCGGCAATCCTAGGCGGCGGGCTGGCATTGTCAGGATATCTTTTGCAGACTTTTTTTTCATAATCCGATCGCCGGACCGTTTACACTGGGAATTTCCTCCGGAGCAAAACTGGTCGTGGCACTTGTCATGGTAGCTTCCCTTGGAAATGCCCTGCATTTAAGTTCCTGGGTGATGATCATGGCAGCTTTTGTTGGTTCCATGATCTGTATGGGATTTGTGATCCTGATGTCGAAAGTGACCGATCAGATGTCGATGCTGATCGTCAGCGGCGTTATGATCGGATATATCTGTTCTGCGATTACCGATTTTGTGGTAACATTTGCGGACGATGCCGATATTGTCAATCTGCATAACTGGTCAAAAGGAAGTTTTTCCGGGATTACCTGGGATAATGTAGTGATCATGGCGATCGTTGTCGGGATCACTTCGATCTGCGTTTTTCTGATGTCAAAACCGATCAGTGCCTATCAGATGGGAGAATCTTATGCCCAGAATATGGGACTGAATGTACAGCTGTTTCGCATACTGCTCGTGCTGTTATCCAGTATTCTGTCAGCCTGTGTGACAGCCTTTGCAGGACCGGTATCCTTTGTCGGAATTGCTGTTCCGCATCTGGTTAAAAATTTATTCGGCACCGCAAAACCGATCATCATGATACCCGCGTGTTTCCTTGGCGGATCTGTGTTCTGCCTGCTCTGTGACCTCTTGGCAAGAATCATGTTTGCTCCGACAGAACTTTCCATCAGTACGATCACAGCGGTATTTGGGGCACCGGTGGTAATCTATATTATGATTCACAGAAAAAAAGAAAAAGTGTGAAATCAGGAATCATGGAACAGTTCATGCAATGCATAAGGTATATCTTGCAGCAAGAATGTCAGAAATATTTTTGAATTTTTGATTTAGAAAAGGCGGAATAGCATATGGAAGAATATTATTTTTATACGGAAGGTCTGACCGTCGGCTATCACGGCGTTCCGCTCATAAAAAATATCAAGATCAGTCTGAAAAAGGGAGAAATCCTGACGTTGATCGGACCGAACGGAGCGGGAAAAACGACGATCCTGAGAAGCATCATAAAACAGCTGAAACCGCTTGGCGGAGTCGTTGTGCTGGATGGAAAAGAGACGGAACAAATCAGCGGAAAAGAGCTTTCCAGAAAACTTTCGGTTGTGCTGACAGAACGGGTAAGACCGGAAATGATGACCTGCAAAGAAGTGGTTGCGACCGGACGTTATCCATATACCGGGAAGTTCGGTGTACTCTCAAAAGAAGACTGGAAACTGGTAGATGAGGCAATGGAACTGGTGCACATCCACGAGCTTGCTGACCGTGATTTTTCAAAAACGAGTGACGGCCAGAAACAGCGGGTAATGCTGGCGAGAGCAATCTGCCAGCAGCCGGATATCATCATTCTGGATGAGCCGACCTCTTTTCTGGATATCCGCTATAAGCTGGAATTTTTATCCATCATCCAGAATATGTCCAGGGAACGAAATCTTTCCGTAATCATGTCCTTGCATGAACTGGACCTGGCAGGACGTATTTCCGATAAAATAGCCTGCGTCAGAGGAGACAAAGTAGATCGATTTGGAACACCGGAAGAAATTTTTACGCAGGGCTACATCCCACAGCTTTATCAGATGACAACAGGTTCTTATGATGAACGCACCGGAGATCTCGAACTTCCGAAAACAGAAGGAGAGCCGAAAGTTTTTGTGATCGCAGGAAACGGAACCGGTACAGCAGTCTTTCGAAAATTACAGAGAGAGCGAGTGCCGTTTGTGACGGGGATTCTGTGGGAAAACGATCTGGATTATCCCGCGGCAAAAGCACTGGCGACAGAAGTGATCTCCGTGAAACCATTTGGCAGGATTGAAGAAAAAGAAATACAGAAAGCAAAAGAATGGATCAAGAAGTGCGACAAAGTGATCTGTACGCTGGATGTCGAAAAAAGCGGGGAGTTTGCAAAGCCGTTGAGCGGGCTTTTTGAGATGTGCAAATGAACAATTCCCAAGAAGGCACTTTTACGTGCCCTTCGGGGAATTCGTTCATTTGCACATTCAAATCTCCACAGCCGCTTTCATCTCTTTCACATATTTTTCGACTTCCGGAATACATTCTTTTCCGTACTTCGCCACAATTTTTACAATCGCAGATCCTACGATGGCTCCGTCTGATACGGATGCCATTTTTTTTGCCTGTTCCGGGGTGGAGATACCGAATCCGATGGCAGCCGGGATATCATTTACTTCTTTCACCATTTCTACCATTTTTGCAACATCCGTTTTAATCTCACTTCGAACGCCGGTTACACCAAGTGAAGATACACAGTAGACAAATCCTTTCGCTTCTTTTGCAATCATACGGATGCGTTCGTGGGAGGTCGGTGCGATCAGGGAGATCAGGTCGATGCCGTATGATTCGCAGACACCGGAAAGCTCCTCTTTTTCTTCATAAGGAAGATCCGGAACGATGATTCCATCAATGCCGCATTCTACGCAGCGTTTCATGAAGCGTTCTTTTCCGTAGGTATAGACTGGGTTGATATAGGTCATAAACACCATCGGAATTTTTACTCTCTGGCGGGCTTCTTTTACCATATCAAACAATTTATCGGTGGTGCATCCTGCAGCGAGTGCTCTCTGGCTCGCTTCCTGGATGACCGGGCCTTCGGCGATCGGATCGGAAAACGGGATACCGATCTCGATCAGGTCGGCGCCGGATTTTTCCATGGCGATCAGCAGATTTTTTGTGGTTTCAAGGTCTGGATCCCCACCTGTTACAAAAGGGATAAATGCTTTTTTATTTTCGAATGCCTTATATATATTACTCATAGATATCCACTCCTCTGTATCGTGCAATGGCAGCCACGTCTTTGTCGCCGCGTCCTGAAATAGTAATTACGATGATCTTATCTTTATCCATAGTCGGTGCCAGTTTCATTGCGTAGGCAACGGCGTGAGAACTCTCGATCGCCGGAATGATTCCCTCGGTGCGGGAAAGATATTCAAATGCATTAACAGCTTCTTCATCGGTGATGGAAACGTACTGTGCACGACCTTCTTTTGCAAGCATCGCATGTTCCGGGCCGATTCCAGGGTAGTCAAGTCCGGCAGAAATAGAATAAACCGGTGTGATCTGACCGTATTCGTCCTGGCAGAACAAAGATTTCATGCCATGGAAAATACCGGTGCTTCCTTTGGCGATCGTGGCGGCATGTTTCGGGGTATCAATGCCAAGTCCGGCTGCTTCGCAGCCGATCAGGGCGACTTCTTTATCAGGGATGAATTCATAAAAAGTACCGATGGCATTGCTTCCGCCTCCGACGCAGGCAATCACGGCATCCGGCAGACGGCCTTCTTTTTCTATCAGCTGTTCTTTGATTTCTTCTCCGATAATTTTCTGGAAATCACGGACAATTGTCGGGAATGGATGAGGTCCCATGACAGAACCAAGTACATAAAGCGTGTCATCCATACGTTTGCTCCATTCACGCATTGTTTCATTTACGGCATCTTTTAAAGTCATTGTGCCGCTTGTGACAGCGTGCACTTTTGCACCGAGCAGTTCCATACGAAATACATTCAGTGCCTGACGGTCGGTATCTTCTTTGCCCATGAAGATCTCACATTCCAGTCCCATCAGAGCAGCAGCGGTAGCAGTTGCAACACCGTGCTGTCCGGCACCGGTTTCTGCGATGACACGGGTTTTGCCCATTTTTTTTGCCAGAAGAACCTGACCGAGTACGTTGTTGATCTTGTGTGCTCCTGTGTGGTTTAAGTCTTCACGTTTCAGATAAATTTTTGCACCGCCGAGATCCTCGGTCATTTTTTTTGCTTCATAGAGCAGAGAAGGTCTTCCCGCATAATTTTTCAGCAGGTCATCCAGCTCTGCGATAAATTCCGGATCTTTGCTGTATTTGTTGTAAGCTTCTTCTACTTCCTGAACAGCGGGCATCAGTGTTTCCGGGATGTACTGTCCGCCGTATTCTCCAAATCTTCCTTTGCTCATAAGTGAATCCTTTCTATATATAATACAATGTTTTATCTTCGTACATGATCAATGAATGTTTTGATTTTTTCTTTGTCTTTTACACTGTTTGTCTCAACGGCACTGCTCACATCGACCGCCCACGGATGACACTGAGCAATACTTTCTGCAATGTTTTCTGTATTCAGTCCGCCGGCTAAAAACCATGGTTTCGCAAGCGGTGGAATTAGGGAACGGTCAAATGTTTTGCCGCTTCCGCCGTAAGAATCCTTCTGCCAGGTATCGAGCAGCAGATAATCGCATGGAAGCTTTTCTGCCTCCAGGATCTGCTTTGTGCTTTGTACGCGAACGGCTTTGATCAGCGGGAGGGAAGGGCATAAATTTTTTAATCTATGAATGTAATCTGCGGTTTCATCGCCGTGTAGCTGTGCAAGATCAATGATTTGTTTTTGATATAATTTGGCGATAAATTCCGGTTCGGCATTGACGAAAACACCGACTGCTTTGATCTTTGGCGAAAGCTGTTTTTTTAATTCTGCTGCTTTTTTTGCATCGACCTGTCGGCTGCTTTTTGCGAAAACAAATCCGGCAAAATCGGGAAGCAGTTCATTGACATAAGAAATATCTTCTGTGCGTTTCAGACCGCAGATTTTGATCTTTGTCATAAGGCTCCTCCATTGAGGGCTGCAAGCATGGCAGCTTTGTCGGGACTTCGCATCAGTGTTTCACCGATCAGCACACCATTTACACCGGCATCTTTTAATACCTGAATATCTTTCGCTGTTTTGATCCCGCTTTCTGCCACGAAAAGTGCATTTTCCGGAGCAAGACTTCTCAGGCGGGTGCTGTTGGAGATATCTACCGTGAAATCTTTTAAGTTTCGGTTGTTTACACCGATCACTCTGGCACCGGCTTTGATCGCAGAATCCATTTCGTTTTCATCGTGAACTTCGACCAGTGCGGACAAATCGAGTCGGTCGCAGATTTCAATATAAGAGCGGATCGTTTCGGTATCAAGCAGTGCACAGATCAGAAGAACAACGCCTGCACCGAGTGTTTTCGCTTCGTAAATCTGATATTCGTCTACGGTAAAATCTTTTCGCAGAACCGGGATGGAAACTTCATCTGTGATCGCTTTTAAATATTCTTTCTTTCCGAGAAAATATTTCGGCTCTGTCAGGCAGGAGATGGCATCTGCACCGGCTGCTTCGTATTCTTTTGCAATCTGCAGATATGGAAAATCTTCTGCAATCAGACCTTTGGATGGAGAAGCTTTTTTGACTTCACAAATATAATGAATACCAGGTTCTTTCAACATTTTTTCAAATGGAAAAGTCTCATCTGCTGCAAGGGCGAGAGCTTTTTCTTTCATTTCTTCCGGGGAAACCAGCTTCTTTTCCTCGATCAGGCGAAGTCTGGTAGCTGCCGCAATCTGTTCCAAAATCATAAATTAAGCCTCCTGTGTAGCTTTGACAAATTCCTGAAGCTTTGAGTAAGCTTTTCCGCTGTCGATCATTTCTTTTGCTTTTTCAATACCTTCTGCAAGGGTGATGCCGTCGATGCCAAGATAGAGGCTCATGCCGGCATTCATCAGGATGACGTCACGCTTTGGTCCAGTTTCCTCACCGGTCAGAATACGGCGGGTAATTTCAGCGTTTTCTTTTGGTGTGCCACCGATCAGTTCGGAAAGCTCGCAGCTCTTTAAACCGAATTGTTCCGGGGTAATCGTATAAGAAATGATTTCACCATTTCGGATTTCATTGACGTAAGTTTTACCGGTCAGGGTAATCTCATCCAGTCCGTCATCGCCGCAGACAGCCACGCCGCGAGTAACACCAAGATTGGAAAGAACCTGAGCCAGAGCCGGTGCAAGATCTTTGTCGTAAACACCGAGAAGCTGCATTTTGGCGGCCGCCGGATTGGACAGAGGACCTAAGATATTAAATACGGTACGAACGCCAAGTTCTTTGCGGACAGGAGCAGCGTAACGCATGGAAGAATGATAAACCGGAGCGAACATAAAGCACATATCGGTTTTCTTTAAAACGGTTTCGTTCTGTTCGGCTGTCAGATCCATTTTTGCACCAAGGTTTTCAAGTACATCGGCAGCTCCGCTTCGGCTGGAAATACTGCGGTTTCCGTGCTTTGCAACCGGAATTCCGGCAGCGGCAACAACGAAAGCAGAAGTTGTGGAAATGTTGAAAGTTCCGACTTCATCTCCGCCGGTTCCGACAATTTCCATGACATCACGTTCCGGGTGAAGTTTGACACCTTTTTCACGCATAACCGTGGCAAAAGCAGTGATCTCGTCAATGGTTTCCCCCTGCATACGCAGTGCAGTCAGAAATCCACCCATCTGAGCCTGAGTTGCGGTGCCGTCCATCATTTCGCCCATAACAGCGAGTGATTCTTCATATGTAAGATCTTCGTGGTTGATCAGTTTGTAAATAGCTTCTTTTATCATGGTAAATTTCCTCCTGTATATTGTGGGAGTGCGACGCACGGAATAATCCGTAGGCATCATAAATCTAAAAAGTTTTCAAGAATGATGCGTCCCTGCGGTGTGAGAATGGATTCCGGATGGAACTGCAGTCCATATACCGGGTACGTTTTATGCTGTACTGCCATCACTTCTCCGTTTTTATCTTCCCCGATCACCTGAAGAACATCCGGAACGGTTTCACGGACAGCAACCAGTGAATGATATCTGGCGGCATCCATTTCTTCGTCCAGTCCTTTGAAGATCGGACTGTTGTTATCGATGTGGATGCGGCTCTTTTTTCCGTGCATCAGCTGTTTTGCATGAGAAATGGTGCAGCCGTATACTTCGCAGATGCCCTGATGTCCGAGACACACGCCGAGGATCGGGATTTCTCCCTGAAGATGCCGCACAACCTCTTCGCAGACACCGGCATCTTTCGGATAACCAGGTCCCGGGGACAGAATGATGTGAGAAGGTGCGAGGGCACGGATTTCTTCTACGGTCATGGCATCATTTCGGATGACTTTGATATCCGGATTGATACTTCCTGCCATTTGAACAAGATTATAAGAAAAACTATCATAATTATCAATTAAGAGAATCATTATTCCAGCACCTCCTTTGCATTTTTCACGGCATTCATAACAGCGAGTGCTTTGTTGTAGGATTCCATATATTCATTTTCCGGAATACTGTCAGCGACAATACCGCCGCCCGCCTGAACATACACATGACCATCTTTTTTGACTGCCATGCGGATCGCGATACAAGTATCCAGGTTTCCGGTAAAATCAAGATAACCGAGTGCACCGCCGTAAATCCCACGCTGTTCACTTTCCAGTTCCTCGATGATCTCACATGCACGGATCTTTGGTGCACCGGAAAGCGTTCCGGCCGGCAGGACACTTTCAATCGCACTTAAGCCGTCGCAGTTGCTGCGGATATTGCTCTCAACCTGTGAGCAGATGTGCATGATCTTGGAATAGCGGTGGATCATCATGTATTTTGTAACCTCAACCGAATCAAAATTCGAAATTTTACCGAGGTCATTTCTGCCGAGATCGACGAGCATATTGTGTTCGGAAAGTTCTTTTTCGTCGGAAAGCAGATCCTTTTCCAGAACCTTGTCCTCCTCCGGTGTTGTGCCTCTCGGTCTGGAACCGGCTACCGGGAATGTAGTCAGGCGGCCATTTTCCAGACGGACCAGCGTTTCCGGGGAAGTACTCATGATCTCTTCACCGTCAATGCTCAGGTACACCATGTACGGAGAAGGATTTGTGGTACGCAGTACACGGTACGGGTTGATCAGGCTGCCCTCGTAAGGAGTGGAGAACTGTCTTGAAATAACTGCCTGGAAAATATCACCATCGATGATGTATTCTTTTGTTTTTTCAACCAGCTTACAGTATTCTTCCTGAGTGACATTGCAGGTAAAATTCACTTTTGAAGAAGAAACCGGGATTTCCGGAGCCGGGGCAGTGCGGATAATATTGATGATATTCTGGATATCGGCAGCAGCCTTTCCGTAATTCTCCATCACACGGTCGGTCTTCATATTTACAATGACGCTGATCTTCTGAGTCAGATGATCGTAGGCAATGACCTTATCAAACAGCATCATATCATAATCATTGAACATGCCCTTTTTGATGTTCAGTGTCGGTTCCGCATATCCGATCATGGCATATGCGAAATATCCGACAAATCCTCCGGCAAAAGGAGGGAGTCCTGCAAGACGTGGAGCTTTGTAATCCTTCATGATCTCACGCAGAACATCGAGCGGTTTGTCCGTTTGCCTTGTTGTAACCTCATCGCCCTTTTCGATGGTTACCACGCCCTCCTTGCAGGAAACACGCATCACCGGATCGTATCCGAGAAAAGAATAGCGTCCCCATTTTTCGCCGCCCTCAATACTTTCCAGCAGGTAATATCTGTTGCTGATGCCGGACAGCTTTCTAAGAAGCGTGATCGGTGTGATAACATCTGCATAAATTTCACGGCAGACCGGAATAATATCGTAATCATTTGCAAGTTTTAAAATCTCATCACAATCTGGATACATGCGATACTCCTTTCCTTTTATAAATATATAAAAATGCCATACGAATTGCTTCGTATTTCGTACTCTCACAATTTGCTCCAATATTTGCATATCGTGGTTTCAGACTTATGACCCTGACATAATAAAAAAAGCTTCTGTCCCCTCTAAAGGGACAAAAGCTATAAATTACTTCTGCGGTACCACCCAAATTGCTGCATTGCAGCCACTCTGTTATGTACATTCATACATACTCTGCTGATAACGGATCGAGCCACCGTCAGTTCCTACTCCTTATATCTTGATAAAGAAAATATACAGTTTCAGACTGCCCTCACAAGTCCATTCGGCAAAATCTTTATTACTGCAATCACACCGCCTGCAGCTCTCTGGGAATAAAACTTCCTGCTTACTTCTCTTGTTCATCGGTTTAAAGTGATAAATATTTTGTTGTTTCTGAGTATAAAACCGGGGTGGGGATTTGTCAATAGGGAAATTATATTTGTTGTTTTTTTATTTGCTCAATCTCCTCTACCGGAACCTGAAAAACTTCAGAGATTTCTTCCAGAGAATATTTTTTTGCTCTCAGCATATTTAAAATGCCGGTTTTGATACCATCTTTGCGTCCGGCTTGTAGTCCATCTTCATAGTATACTTGTCGGACTGCTTTTTCGTCATATTCAAAAATACTCATAGCAATTACCTCCGATTTGTTTTGCGTGAGAAAATCTGCAAGAATTCCATCATGGATACATTCATTTACAGCACGTTCCACAGCGTTATCTAAGTTGTCTTCTTTTGTATAGGTACGCACTTTTTCTACATATTGAGCATATTCGTTTAAGGCCTGACACTGTTCCATCAATTCTTTATTATGCCCTTTATCTTAGTCGGAGTGCAATCTCCGACTAAGATAAACGCTCCGCGAGGATGCACAGCGATTCTGTTGGGTAAATGTCAGCAAAGCTGACCAGAATCGCGTGCCAAGTCTCACGTGCGTTCGACTTGAATAATATTTAAGGTCACTACTTTCAGTTCCAGATCGGGAATACCGGAAAAATTATGATAGGAGTCTGACAGGTAGTTGTACCAGCTATCTTCCTGCTTTGTGGTTCCGTTATAGAAAACAACAAAATGCGGTGCAGGAATCTCTAACGGTGTTGAAGAGTAGAGTTTGTTTGAATCTACCATTTTCTGGTATTCACTGGAAATATAGAACAAGTTGCGAAGCGGCATATTTGGATTATAGGTTGACTGATATTCGTATAAAAACAGATCTGTGCCAATAACAAATGCCAGATCGTTTTTCATACCTATATAAATCGCATTTTCCAGTGTAATAATCTGCAGTTTGGAAAGATCATGATAATCGCTTCCGCTCATTGCATTATAGAGTGACAAAAGATTGGATTTATCTGCAAATAGCATACGAAATACCGTGTCTTTATACTTGCGGTTTGCAGACAAATGTAATTTTTTTGCCTGATTTTTCTTTGCAGCAGCAGTCTTTTTTCTTGCCATAGGCATTACCTTCTGTATTGCAGGAGCTGAAATGCTTACTTCTGTTTTTATTCAGAACTCCTGCTTTTTATTTTTTGATGGGATAAAAGCATGGATTTCTGAAATGAGATTAGAAAAAACAGATGGTAGAAATACCGTAAAGAGAAATATGCTTTGAAGATATAGTAACATTGATTGAAATATTTGACAAGAGATTTTGAAAAGTTTATAGAAAATTTAAAAATAAAATAGAGAGTTACATATTGTATAAAATATATTACTGATATAGATATAAATTTATTTGCAATATTTATGAAGCGAAGGGGCATCTCATCTTCGCGGCAGCGCTTGTATTATTTAAGAGAAAAATCATAGCACAGGAGGAATTTATAAGTAACTAAATATATTGCTTAATATGGTTAAATGTGTTTAAATATACCTATGGAGGTATTATTATGAACACGTCAAATATCACGAATTATAAACCAAAAGATTTTGCTGAATTAATAGGTGTTTCTGTGAAAACATTACAGCGTTGGGACAGGGAAGGAATTCTAGAGGCAAATCGGACTCCAACTGATAGGCGTTATTATACTTACGACCAATATCTTCAATTTAAAGGCATAAAAACCCAAAATGATATACGCCAAGTAGTTATTTATGCAAGAGTTTCTACAAAGAATCAAAAGGATGATTTAGAGAATCAAGTATCGTTTTTACGTCAATTCTGTAATGCCAGAGGCATTATTGTAGACCAATGTATTGAAGAATATGGAAGTGGTCTGAATTACAATCGTAAGAAGTGGAATAAATTATTGGATGAAGTAATGGAACAAAAAATCAAAACCATAATCATAACGCACAAGGATAGATTTATCAGATTTGGCTATGATTGGTTTGAAAAATTCTGCATGAAGTTTCATACGACCATAGTGATAGTAAACAATGAAGAACTATCACTACAAGAAGAACTCGTGCAGGATATTGTTTCTATTCTTCATGTGTTCTCCTGCAGGTTGTATGGACTCCGTAAGTATAAAAAACAAATAGAGAGGGATGAAGAAATTGTTAAGGAGCTTCAAGACGGAAATCAATCCCACACCGGAGCAGAAAATCAGGATTCACAAGACGATAGGCACTTGCCGATATGTCTATAACTTCTACCTTTGTCACAACAAAGCCTTGTATGATAAAGGTGAAAAGTTTATGACTGGTAAGGGCTTTCGTGTATGGCTTAACAATGAATACATTCCAAATAATCCTGATAAAGCATGGATTAAGGAAGCGTATTCAAAAGCCGTGAAAAGATCCATCGAAGACGGATGTACTGCTTTTACAAGATTTTTTAAACATCAGAGTGATTTTCCTAAATTTAAAAAGAAAGGTAAATCAGATGTAAAAATGTATTTCGTTAGAAATAACCCAAAGGATTGCGTGTGTGAAAGGCATAGACTTAAGATTCCAACTTTGGGTTGGGTCCGCATCAAAGAGAAAGGATATATTCCAACAACAAAAGATGGATATGTAATCAAAAGCGGTACGGTTTCAATAAAAGCTGACAGATACTATGTTTCAGTTCTTGTAGAACTGCCGGATAACAAGACAGCTGATAATTCCAATGAAGGAATTGGCATTGATCTTGGATTAAAGGATTTTGCCACTGTTTCTAATGGTAAAACTTATAAGAATATTAACAAATCAGCAAAATTAAAGAAACTTGAAAAACAACTTATTCGAGAACAGAGAAGTCTTTCTCGAAAATATGAAAATTTACAGAAAGGAGAGTCCACTCAAAGAGCGAATATACAAAAACAAAAGTTCAAGGTACAGAAACTTCATCATAGGATAGATCATATCCGCACCGACTACATTAACAAAACAATCGCAGAGATAGTGAAAACCAAACCATCCTACATTACGATTGAAGATTTAAATGTAAAAGGCATGATGAAAAACAGACATCTTTCAAAAGCAGTTGCGTCACAGAAGTTTTATGAGTTTAGAATAAAACTTCAAGCTAAATGCAACGAAAATGGAATGGAACTTCGTGTGGCAAACAGATGGTATCCATCTTCTAAAACCTGCCATTGCTGCAAAAATATCAGGAAAGATTTAAAACTTTCAGATAGAATTTTCAAATGTGCTTGTGGTTATATCGAAGACAGAGATCTCAATGCTGCACTTAATTTGAGAGATGCTATGACTTACGAAGTTGCATAAATAAACGCGAACGTAGGTATGTACCGAAGGCTATTTCGGGAATTTACGACTGTGGAGTGTACAAGAACTTGTGAGTAGATATGATTTCGGTCAATCCAAAGCATACACGATAAAGCAGTAAGTAGAACTCGTGAGGGTCTACATTATCTCGGTGTGAGTATATTTAATCACATTTTGAGTGGCAGGATGAAGATGGAACAATATGCATATATCAGAGTTTCAACAAAAGAGCAGCACATAGACAGGCAGATCATGGCATTAAAACCATATGGTATTTCACAAAAAAATATTTACTGTGATTATCAGTCCGGGAAAGACTTTGAACGTCCGGAATATCGTAAGCTGATCAGAAAATTAAAAGAAGGATAAAAGATGAAATTTTTTGATGGGAGGGTTGCCTCCCTATTGTTATAAAGTTTACTTTTGATGTTGATTTTATAAAGTGTATGTAAAAATACCATGCAAAGCACATAACAAAATAGTTGACAAACATCACATAGACAATTATAATAAACACAAAACAGAAGTAAAATATATTATATATCTATCAAACAGAAAGCAAAAATCGTATTGCTTTTCAAAACTCAATGAAAATTCAATGCCATTCGGCAGGAATATCCAACTTAAAAAAGACCTGCGTGAAGCGGCTTGAAGAAATAAAAATTTTTCGTATACTTAAAAGTAAGCAGTATTACCTGAAATGTTATTTGAGGGAAAAACTTACATCCTGTGGCTTCTTCACGTAAAAAGAACAAAAGAAAAGGAGAAGCTATGGGAGAAAAGGATATTACAGAAAAGATTCTGGCAGATTATAATGATGTTTTTGCGGATATTATGAATGGATTACTTTTTGCGGGAGAACAGAGAATCCTGCCGGAAATACTGGAAAATACGTCAATCCATTCACAGTACAAAGCGGAAGATGAAAAGGTACATGAGCTGGAACGAGACGTAGCAAAGTACTGGAAAGAAAAAGAAGTGGAGCTGGCAATCTGCGGTATTGAGAATCAAAGTGTTGTGGAGAAAAATATGCCGTTTCGTGTGATAGGATATGACGGAACAGCGTACCGCAGTCAGTTGCTGGAAGAAAGGAAAAAGATTCTTCCGGTGGTGACAATTGTATTGTACTTTGGAACGGACAGACACTGGAACAGCGAAAAAAATATTAAATCTTTGATGGAAATACCGGAAGGGCTGGATAAGTTTGTAAATGACTACAGTATGCAGGTGTTTGAGATCGCATGGCTGACAGAGGAAGAAATAGAAAGATTTCAGAGTGATTTTCGAATCGTAGCAAATTTTTTTGTGAAAAAAAGAAAGAACAAAGATTATATACCAGATGATCCAACGGAAATAAAGCATGTAGATGAAGTGTTAAAACTGTTGCAGGTAATGACAGGTGACGACCGTTATAAAGAAATGTTCAAGAAAAAGAAAGAGGTGCATAGTATGTGTGATGTAGCAGAGAGACTGGAAAAGATGGGAATTGCAAAAGGAATTGAACTTGGAAGAGAAGAAGGAAAAGCAGAAGAAAAGAAAGCCAGCAGAGTGGAATTTATTTTGCGTGTGCTGGAAATAAAAGGAACCGTGGATGAAAAGATCAGAAAAAGAATCGAAGAAGAACAGGATGTAGATCTTTTGGATAATTGGCTTACCAATGCATTAAAAGCAAATACTGTTCAGGAATTTGAACAGGAATTATAGTATACTCATGGTATGGGAACCTGGAAATCTAAAAACAGACACAAATACTTATTACAATATCACATTATTTTCGTCTGCAAATATAGGAAGAAATTACTGGTTTCGAGGCAGATATCAGATGATATAAAGCAGTTTTCATATGAGATATGCCAAAGACACAGTGTTATTATCAGATATATGGAAACAGAACACGTGGAACTGCCACATATAAATCAAAATACAGGAATAGATTTAGGTATTAAGGAGTTATGTATTACTTCTGCCGGAAAGAAATATGAAAATCCAAAAATCATCAGAAAATACGAAAAGAAACTGGTGAAACTGCAAAGGCAGTTAGCCCATAAAGAGAAAAGAAGTCAAAATTACTGCAAAACAAAGAAAAAGATAGCATTATGCCATGAAAAAATAACAAATACCAGAAAAGATTATCTGCACAAGATGTCACATGAGATTATCAGCGAAAACCAAGTGATAGTTTCGGAAGATTTGCAGATAAAAAACATGGTAAAAAATCATCGTTTGGCAAAGTCTATAAGTGATGTATCATGGTATGAGCTGACAAGACAGTTAGAATATAAGGCAAAGTGGAATGGCAGGAAATATGTCAAAATAGATACATTCTATGCCAGTAGTCAGCTGTGTTCCGTTTGTGGATACCAAAATACAGAAACAAAAAACCTGTCCGTAAGGGAATGGGTATGTCCTGTCTGTGGCACAACGCATGAGAGAGATATCAATGCAGCAAAGAATATACTGGAAGAAGGATTAAGACGAATAGCATAAAAGGAATAACAATATAGGACAGGGACTGTCCGAATTAACGCCTGTGGAGATAGTAGGTTGCGAGGTCTGCGAAGCAGGAAGCCCATTGGCTTTAGACAATGGGTAGTTCACCAGGAATTAAACTAAATTCATTTTCTCAAAACTCAGTAAAAATTCAATGCCGTTCGGCAGGAATATCCAAACCTGGATCTGGTCGGTAACGCAAGGATTATTTGCTGTTTTTTATGTGAAATATTGCTGTAAACGATGAAACGAACTATATCAGGTGGACACTGAGAATTAACGATGTTATAATTTTTTCAGGAATATAATCCAATCAATTGTTTTGGCATTTTTAGTGTCGGAAAGGAGAAAAAATGGAAAAAGTAAAGAAAAACACAAAACAGTTGCTGTCTTTGCTGGCAGTGCTGGCTGTTTTTGTTATGGTTCTGGTACCTGGGACAAAAACAAATGCAGCAAAAAATTTTACAGCAACCTTTAATGGTGACTATCGGAAATGGAATCAGGGAGATTCCGCTTATTCAGAGATGAGATTGTATGGATGTTTCATCACTGCACAGGCAAAAATGCTTTATGAAGCAGATGTTAATCGTGGCGGTATGAATCCGGATACATGGTACCAATACCAGAGGAGTCACAGTGGAATTGTAAATCCGCCAAATGATTCTCAGTTTGATAATTATAATCTTGAATTGACCTGGACCGGAATCCGGGCACCTGGGAATTATGCGGCATCTTACGGCAAAAAAATAGAATATCTCGGTTACTGGAATGCAAGTGATAATCAGCTCTGGTTTAATATCAGGGCAGGGTATTATACGATTCTTAATTTTGGCGGTCATTATGCGATTGTAGATAATGCAACTTCTTTACGTACTGGACAGCTTTATTATTATGAGTCTTATTCTCCTGTAAGTGATGCCAACAAATACCAGACAAATCACTGGAATCTCAGTCCTATTCGTCTGACAAGAGGACGGGTGGGCAGCCATGTCTACAAGGTAACAAATGCAAATCCGCCGAAACCGGGCAATCCGACAAATGTAGCGGTTAGCTCACAGAATCTCGGTATTGGAGATGGTTTGACCATTTCCTGGGCAAATACTGCAAATGCGACAAGCTACCGGGTTAATCTGGTCTGCACGACAAACAGTGCTTACAGCCAGTCTGCGACTGTTGGCGGAACAAGTGCATCCTTTTCCCTTCGCCAGCCGGGAGTTTATCAGGCTCACATTACGGCAGTCAATTCCGCAGGAAGCAGCGGTGAAACGGTTTCCGCTACCTGTACGGTTCATCAAAATGTAACGGTCACTTACAAAGACTGGAATGGTGAGATCATCGGGACACAGTCTGTAAAATATGGCGGAAATGCAGCTGCTCCGACGGCACCTCAGAGAGAAGGCTATACTTTCCAGAACTGGAACAGCGAAGGAAAAAATCTGAAAGCCGATATCGAAATTCAGGCAGTTTATAAAATCAATACGTATTCCGTAAGTTTTGCAGATTACACAGGTGCAGTCATTGGAAGAGTGCAGAAAGTAGAATACGGATCAGCAGCAACTGCTCCGACTGATATTCCGACAAAAACCGGCTATGTATTTGCAGGCTGGGATACAACAGACTATCAAAATGTGAAGCGTTCCATGACGGTAACAGCAACTTATGTATGGGGAAATGCAGATCTTCCAATCGTAACAGAAATTAAATCTGCAAAACGAAATGCAGAAGCTACAGGTTATGATGTTTCGGTGCGTCTGTCGAACTTCCCGAATAATTTTACAAAAGGAAAACTTCTTGTTACACTGATGACAAAATCAGGAAAAATGGTTGCATCTGAAACTGCATCGATCAGTATTCCATCTTCCGGTGAAGTTACGGAAAATGTAACGGTATTATATTCCGGACTTGTTTCTACCGTACAGGTTTCGATGGTTGGTGTTGTAGATGATGAGACAACCGGAACACCAAAAGCAAAAATGGTTATGAGTGCGATCGATGTGGGCAATGAATGGTCAGACTGGAGTACTACACTCCCAACGGACAGTGACCTGATCACAGAATCAAGAACAGAATACCGTTATAAAGATAAAAGAGAGATCCGTTCTGCCAGCACACCGGCAACACCGGCAGGGTTTACACTGGTATCTACAGCAAATACCGGAACTTACACAGACTGGGGTGTATGGATGGAATATTCTACTTATGCACCAACTGCAAATAATCTGACGCAGGTTGGAACAACAACGGGATATCGTTATTATGCATTCCGATGCAGTTCCTGCGGAGCACAGGATCCATATTCCGGAAGCTGCTCCAACTGCGGCGGTTCCATGTACTGGGTGGAAGAATGGGGAACCTGCCGTGGAACGGAGTATGGACCAGGATATATAGGTGTAAATTCCGCTAAGGGAAAAATTTACTGGAAAGACCGCTGGTGGTATTTTGAATTCAGCAATGCATCCAACGGACAGGGTGGATATGGACAGCCAACCCGTACACTTTATAATTATCGCACCAGACAGGAGTACAAAAAATATACTTACTGGCAGAGTGATTTCAGTGACTGGCAGGCAGATGCCGTTTCTGCATCTGATTCCAGACAGGTAGAGACAAGAACGGTTTATCGTTTCAAAACGAATTCTATAGAGGTTCCATGCTACAATTACAAACGTTATAAATACGAAAATGTAAATACCGGAAAAATTGTTTATACTTACAGCAGTGTTTATGCAGACAGCATGGATTATCCGGGTGAATGGGAATACAACAAAACTTTCACAGAATTGAATACAGCAATGACAACGGATGATGGCATTGTGGTTTATAACGGAACCGGTGATAAGTCCTGGTATCGTGCAGATATCAACAAAGAAGGCACAGTAACGGAATATAAGACAACTTCAACACTGGAAGACACAAACGGTGAAAAACGTACACTGGACGGAATGGCAAAAGGCTGTGCCGGAAAAGTGGCAATGCTGCTTGTGTACAAAGGACAGAATGCAGATCCGATCGCAAGTCAGATTGAATATGCAGCTCAGACAACGATCAAAGAAGACGGCAGCTATCATTTTGACTATGTGACAAAAGAAGAGCCTACGGCAAAGACCGGTGATTTTATTATCACGATCGGCATTGAGGGTTCTACACACTATCAGGAAATCGGCAGGATCAGTGCACCGAAAGCGGTATACAGTGTAGACTTTACCGATGAAGATGGCAATACCATCGGTGAACAGAAAAAGGTAGTGGATGGCGGTACGGTAGAGGCTCCGGAAGCACCGGAAAAAGAAGGATATGAATTTGTGGGCTGGGATACTGGTCTGAAAAATATTCGGGAAAATACAGTTATCACTGCACAGTACCGAAAGAAAAAATGTACAGTTATTTTTGTAGACTGGGACAATACAAGTCTGAATATCAAAGAATTTAAATATGGTGATGTTCTGACGCTGGATTCTCTTCCGGAAAAAGAAGGACAGAAGTTCGATAAATGGACAGATGCAAATGGAAAAGAAGTAACCACCGTAACAGACAACATGGTTGTAGCAGCTTCATACAAAGATACCAAATACGTAGTTACATTCCTTGACTGGGATGGAAAAGTGCTCAGTGAGCAGGAAGTTGCCTATGGAGAATCCGCAACACTTCCGGAAAATCTGAAGGCACCGGGCGATGGCAAAGTATTTGACAGCTGGGATAAAAAAGACGAGGCGGGATTTGTAAGAAAGAGTATCGTTGTTTCACCGACTTACAAATATACAGAGACAACAACAGAACCAGCCTTTACGGTTACAAGCGGAACTTACCAGACGGCTCAGACCGTAGGGCTGTACTGCGTGAAGCCAAATGTGGAGTTATATTATCGAATCTATCCGCTTTCAGGAGAAGGTGGTCTGACGACAACAGAAGATCGCAGCGAATTCCAGTTGTATACAGCACCGATTCAGATTACAGAAAGTGCAGTGATCCGTGCCTATGCAAAGAGTGCAAATGCAAACGACAGTGAGATTGTAAGTACTGAAATTGTTATTTCAGGCGGCGGCAATAATAATGGCAATACAAATGGCGGTAACAGTAACAATAACAACAACAATAATAATAATAATAATACAAACAATAATAATACAAATGTTACCGCACCGAAAACCAGAAAACTTTCCATTAAGAGTCTGAAAAACGTAAAAGGTAAAAAAGTAAAACTTACCTGGAAAGCACCTGCAAAACTGTACGGAGATAACTTCTATGTAGAAAAATATACCATTATGTATGCAACGGACAAGAAGTTTAAAAAGAATAAAAAGACAGTGAATGTGAAAGCGACAACCACTGCCCGTACCATTAAGAGACTGAAAAAAGGAAAAACTTATTATTTCAAAATTCAGTATACGGTAAAATACAAAGGAAATAATGGTACTTTAAAGAGCGTCCAGAGTGCATGGAGCAAGGCAAAGAAAGTCAAGATAAAAAAATAGTTATCCAAAAATCATCTGAGTTAAACGAATATGTGAGATTCGGTAAATTAAAAAAGGAGGTCCTGATTTTTAATCAGGGCCTCCTGAATTAATATTAAGATAATATCCTGTGAACCGGTTCTTAAATGGGTTTCATTCTGAATAAACTGTCACAAGAGTCCAAAAATGGGTGACGGTTTTGATGTATGATCTGCGGCTGAAAAATATCCCTGCGGAAGTATGGATGGGAATTCTGGTGCTGGCGTGTACAATTCTGCTTTTTACGGGCGGAGTAAAAAATGTACTTCCGGCTTCCGGCAGTGTGGAGAAGAAGGTTATTTTGATTGATGCGGGGCATGGTGGTGATGATCCGGGGAAGATTGGAATCAATCAGGCGAAGGAAAAGGATATCAATCTGGCGATTGCAAAGAAGCTAAAAGTTTGTCTGGAGAAGGCGGGATTTGAGGTTGTGATGACGCGGGAGGCGGACGAAAGTGTAAAGGGACCGGAGCAGGGAAATAAAAAGAGCACGGATATGAGAAACCGGTGTGCAAAGATCAGGGAGACAAAACCGGCGATGGCGGTCAGTATTCATCAGAACAGTTACACGGAGGAGTATGTATCGGGACCTCAGGTTTTTTATTATACGACTTCGGCAGAGGGCAAGGAGATCGCCGGATGTATTCAGAATGTTATGAATAAAGAGCTGCAGATCGAAAGACCGCGGGAAATCAAGGCGAATGACACGTACTACATATTGAAACGGAGTGAAGCTCCGGCGGTGATCGTGGAATGCGGTTTTCTGTCGAATGAGAGGGAGGCAGCACTTTTAATTACAGATACCTATCAGCAGAAGGCAGCAGAATCGATTTGTGACGGTATCCAAAAATATTTTGCGGCAAAGATGTAAAGTATGCTTCCAAAAATATTTGATTTCAGATGAAAAAATTGGTGCGATATAACGATTGACAAAAAATTTTATTCGCCTTATAATTGTTCGACAACGAACAATCAGACAGGAGGTGAAGCGAAGATGGATTTTGGAGAAAAACGTGAAGTGGGCAGAGAGATCTTGTCATTATCCAATCTTTTATATCGAAAAATTGAGTACGATAAGAAAAAAAGTGGAATTTATGATCTCCAGTATGTCCAGGGCGGGATTATAAAGTATATTAAAGAAAATCCTCAAAAGGACATTTTTCCGCGGGATATTGTGAAGCGTTTCTGCCTTACACGCTCTACTGTTGCCGGTATTTTGCAGAAAATGGAGCAGAATGGATATATTGAAATGCAGTCTTATCCCGGGGATGCGAGACTGAAGAAAATTGTTCTGACGGAAAAGGGCGATGAAGCCAGTGATCTTGTGAAAGAGCAAATCCGTAGAATGGAACGGCTGTTGGTAAAGGATATGACAGCGGACGATATTGACTGTCTGTTTCAGCTGACACAGAAGATTCGCGAGAACCTCATAGAAGATCTGGAATGTTCGATAAAAAACAAATGTTACGAAAAAAAAGATAATAAGGAGGCCAATCATGATTAAGAAACTGATGAAGAGCATCCGTGAGTACAAGAAGGATTCCCTTTTATCTCCGGCGATGGTCACGCTTGAAGTAATCATGGAAGTGATCATTCCGATGTTGATGGCAAGACTGATCGACTACGGTATTCAGGCACAGAACCGGGGATATATCTGGAAGATGGGTATTCTGCTTGCTGTCACAGCGATGATCTCACTGATGTTCGGTGTGCTTTCCGGTAAATTTGCCGCACGGGCATCTGCCGGATTTGCAAAGAACCTGAGAAAGGATATGTATTACAATGTACAGAATTTTTCTTTCTCCAATATTGATAAATTTTCAACGGCAAGTATCGTAACGCGTCTGACAACGGACGTTACCAACGTGCAGAATGCATATCAGATGATCATCCGTATGGCAGTCCGTGCACCGATCATGCTTGTTTTTTCTATGTTTATGGCATTTCAGGTAAATTCTGAGATGGCAGTGATTTTCCTGGCGGCGGCACCGATTCTTGGCATCGGACTGTATTTTATTATGACACATGCACATCCAGTATTTGAAAAAGTTTTCAAAACTTACGATAAACTGAACAATGTTGTGCAGGAAAATCTTCACGGAATCCGTGTTGTGAAATCTTATGTCCGTGAGGATCATGAGATTGAGAAATTTGAAAAAATTTCCACATCGATTTATAACGATTTTACATTTGCAGAAAAACTGATCGCATTCAATATGCCGCTGATGCAGTTCTGCATGTATGCATGTATGATTCTGATTTCCTGGTTTGGTGCAAAACTGATCGTTACAACCGGAAATGATCCGGTAAATGGTATGTCTACCGGTCAGCTGATGAGCCTTGTTTCTTATGCGATGCAGATTCTGATGAGTCTTATGATGCTGTCGATGGTATTTGTTATGATCATTATTTCCAGAGCATCTGCAGAGCGTATTGTAGAGATTCTTAATGAGAAAAGCGACCTTACAAATGGAGAATCTCCGGTAACAGAAGTAAAAGACGGTTCCGTTGTATTTGATCATGTAAGCTTCAGCTACACAGGGAAAAAGGATAAGATCTGTCTTTCTGATATTAATTTAAATATCAGATCCGGTGAGACGGTTGGTATCATCGGAGGAACCGGTTCGGCAAAGACAACGCTGGTTCAGCTGATCCCGAGACTTTATGATGTCACAGAAGGAAGCCTGAAAGTAGGCGGTCTGGACACAAGAAAATATGATCTGGAAGCTCTGCGTGATCAGGTAGCGATGGTTCTTCAGAAAAATGTGCTGTTCTCCGGAACGATCAAAGAAAACTTACGCTGGGGAAATGAAAATGCGACAGATGAACAGCTGATTCATGTCTGTCAGCTCGCCCAGGCTGACGATTTTATCCAGACATTCCCGGATAAATACGATACTTACATTGAGCAGGGCGGAAGCAATGTATCCGGCGGTCAGAAACAGAGAATCTGTATTGCAAGAGCACTTCTGAAAAAACCGAAAATCCTGATTCTGGATGACTCTACCAGTGCGGTAGATACGAAAACAGATGCGTTGATCCGAAAGGCATTCCGTGAGGAAATCCCGGATACAACGAAATTTATCATCGCACAGCGTATTTCATCGGTACAGGATGCGGACAAGATCATTGTTATGGATAAAGGTCATATTTCTGCGGTTGGCACGCATGAAGAGCTGCTTGCATCCAATGAGATCTATCAGGAGGTTTACTATTCTCAGGTGAAAGGAGGAAGCGAAGATGAGACAGCCGAATAACAAAAAAGGACCGGAAGGAATGGCAAAAGTAAATAAAGATGTTGTAAAAAGACTGATGTCTTATATCGGACATTATAAACTGCGTTTTGCTGCTGTCCTGATCTGTATCGTGGTCAATGCACTTGCCATGGTGTCCTGCTCACTGTATCTGCAGACACTGATCGACAGTTATATCACACCGCTGCTTCAGGCAGCCACACCGGACTTTGCACCGCTGTTCCGTTCCATTTTGATCATGGGATGTATTTACGCAGTGGGAATCCTTGCCTGCCTGTTTTACAACAGAACGATGGTAAGTATCGCACAGGGAACGTTAAAACGTATTCGAGACGAGATGTTCGAACATATGCAGACACTGCCGATCCGTTATTTTGATACGCATACACATGGCGATATTATGAGCCATTATACGAACGATACGGACACGCTGCGTCAGATGCTTGCACAGAGTATCCCGCAGATGTTCTCCTCTCTGATCACGATTATTTCTGTGTTTTTTGCCATGCTTTTCACAAGCTGGCAGCTTACCATTTTTGTACTCTGCTTTGTATTTATCATGCTTCAGGTGACAGGCCGTGTTGCCGGAAAGAGTGGTTATTATTTTATACGTCAGCAGAAAGCTCTTGGTGATGTAAATGGTTATATCGAAGAGATGATCAACGGACAGAAAGTTATCAAAGTATTCTGTCACGAAGAGAAAGCAAAAGAGATTTTCGACCAGAAAAACGAAGAATTATGCAAGGATGCATCCGCAGCAAACAGTTTTGCAAATATCCTGATGCCGATCATGGGTAACCTCGGAAACCTGCAGTATGTGCTGCTGGCAACAATCGGAGGCACAATGGCTCTTGGCGGTGCAGGCGGTATGACGGTCGGTACGATTGCATCTTTCCTGCAGCTGAGCAGAAGCTTTATGAATCCGATCAGTCAGATTTCAAATCAGCTGAATATGGTTGTCATGGCACTTGCCGGAGCAGAACGTATTTTTAAACTGATGGATGAAGAGCCGGAAGTTGACGAAGGATACGTTACACTGGTCAATGCAAAATATGACGAGAACGGTGAGCTGACGGAATCAAAAGAAAGAACCGGACTGTGGGCATGGAAACATCCGCATGGCGATGGAACGCTGACTTACACAAAAATGCGTGGCGAAGTGCGGTTCTATGATGTAGATTTTGGTTATAATGAAGAAAAGATCGTGCTCCACAATATCAGTTTGTATGCAGAACCGGGACAAAAAGTGGCGTTTGTAGGTTCTACCGGAGCCGGAAAAACAACGATCACAAACCTGATCAACCGTTTCTATGATCTGGCTGACGGAAAGATCCGTTACGATGACATCAATATCAACAAGATCAAAAAGGCAGACCTGAGACGTTCTCTTGGTGTGGTTCTGCAGGAAACAAACCTGTTTACCGGAACGATCATGGAAAACATCCGTTACGGAAAACTGGATGCAACGGATGAGGAAGTCTATGCAGCAGCAAAACTTGCAAATGCGGATGACTTTATCCGATTGCTTCCGAATGGTTACGATACGGTGATCACAGGAAATGGCGGAAGCCTTTCACAGGGACAGCGCCAGCTGATCGCAATCGCAAGAGCAGCGGTAGCTGATCCGCCTGTTATGATCCTGGATGAGGCTACGTCTTCGATTGATACCAGAACAGAGGCAATCGTACAGAGAGGTATGGATGCTCTGATGAAAGGACGTACCGTATTTGTTATTGCACACAGACTGTCGACAGTACGAAATTCTGATGTTATAATGGTGCTGGAGCAGGGACGTATTATTGAGAGAGGATCTCACGATAAGCTGATCGCCGAAAAAGGCAAATATTATCAGCTTTATACAGGAGCATTTGAACTGGAATGATGTGATCATGAAGAAAAGAAAGTTTAGCAGATGGATTCTGCTTCTGTGCTGTCTTTTTATTCCGGCATTTACAGCCGGGGCGAAGGCACCGCTTGGTACACCGACAAGAGAAGTGCTGCTGGATATGGCGTGGGATTGTCTGGAAGAATACAATTTCAGCTGTATCCGTACCAATGCTGTTGCAGTAAGCAAAGCAACACAAATAATGTCGGAAAAAGAAGAACAGACAGAGATGCAGCAAGTGGAAACAGAACAACAAACGGAAGAGCAGAGCAGCGAGACATCGTTTGATGTGACGCAGTATATTTTTGTCGGAGATTCCAGGACGGTCGGCATGCATGAAACAGTCGGAGATTCCGGCTGCGTGTGGATCGGTCAGGTTTCAGCGGGATTATCCTGGTTTCAGGATACTGCCGTTGGAGAGATTGATGAGTCAGTGACGCAGGGATCTGTGATCATTATCAATATGGGAGTCAACGATCTTGGAAATGCATGGGGATATATTGATCTTCTGAAAGAGAAAATTCCTCAGTGGATGGAAAAAGGAGCCGAAGTCTACTATATGTCGGTAAATCCGGTAGAAAACCATCCGTATATTTCCAATGAGGATATTGCGAATTTTAACAATATTCTTTATAATAATCTTCCGTCAGAGACTGGTTGGATAGAGACAAATTCCTATCTGCTGGAGAGTGGATATTCCACACAGGACGGCGTACACTTTGATGCGGAAACGTATCAGAAAATATTTAATTATACAATGGAAGTGCTGTCTGGATTCGGACGACAATAAAAATGTCTGGAGGAAATGAAAATGGGTGTTTTAAGTGGTTTAAAACCGGAAAAAGTATTTTATTATTTTGAGGAGCTTTGTAAAATTCCACATGGTTCCTATCATACAAAACAGATCAGTGATTATCTGGTACAGTTTGCAAAAGAACGTAACCTGGAGTGCAGTCAGGATGACAGCAACAATGTTGTGATCCGCAAAGCAGCATCCGCAGGATACGAAGATGCACCAGTCGTTATTTTGCAGGGACACTGCGATATGGTCTGCGAAAAAACAGCAGATTCCACACACGACTTTGAAAAAGATGGCCTGGATCTGATGATCGAAGGCGATTATGTTACTGCGAACGGAACAACACTTGGCGGAGACGACGGAATTGCAGTTGCATATGCACTGGCAATCCTTGATGATGATACATTGAAACATCCGGCACTGGAAGTGGTTATCACAACAGATGAGGAAGTAGGACTTCTCGGAGCAAAAGCTCTGGACTACTCACAGCTGAAGGGTAAATACCTGATCAACATGGATTCCGAAGAAGAAGGATATCTGTGGGTAAGCTGTGCAGGCGGACTTTCTGCAATCACAACGATTCCGGTCAGATATCAGGAGGTAAGCGGAGAAAAATATGAGCTGGTTATTTCCGGACTGAACGGCGGACATTCAGGAGCAGAGATTGATAAAAACAGAGCAAACTCCAACAAACTGATCGGACAGGCTTTATTTACACTGGAACAGGATATCCCGTTCTGCCTGACAGCACTGGAAGGCGGCACAAAGGACAATGCGATCCCGAGACTGTCAAAAGCTGTTTTTGTTGCAGATAAAGAAGCAGAAGAAGCAATTTTTGCTGCAGCAGAGAAACTTCAGAATGACTGGAGAACGGAATATACCGGAACCGATGAAGGCATTACCGTGACTGTGAAAAAAATCGGTGAGACAACCGAAAAAGCTCTGGAGCAGGTAAGTCAGGAAAAGATTATTTTCTTCCTGGTACAGGTGCCATATGGCATCCAGAAAATGAGCGGTTCCATCGAAGGACTGGTAGAGACATCTATCAACCCTGGTATTCTGATGCTGAACGAAGAAGAATGCAAAATTGTCAGCAGTGTGCGAAGCAGCATTGACAGTGCAAAAGATGCACTGACTGCAAAGGTTTGCTACCTCAGCGAATTCCTGGGCGGAGACTGTGTAACAGAGGGCGACTACCCGGCATGGGAGTACCGCAAAGAATCCAAACTGCGTGACATTATGGTAGATTCTTACAAAGAGCTGTTCGGAGACGGACCGGAAGTAAAAGCGATCCATGCAGGTCTGGAATGTGGTCTTTTCTATGAGAAGATCGAAGGTCTGGATGCAGTTTCCTTTGGACCGACCATGAAGGATATCCATACAACAGAAGAAGTTCTTTCCATTTCTTCTACCGCACGTATGTGGGATTATCTGGTAAAAGTGCTGGAAAATATTAAGGCATAAATTATAACTGTTTTATACAGAATGAAAAATCAGGCAGAGGCAAAGGAGAAAGCCTATGAGGGATAAAGTAAGAAAACATTTTTATTTTTCCGGAGATGTGCAGATGGTAGGATTTCGTTATCAGGCGAAGTATGCTGCCGATGATCTCGGACTGACCGGATGGGTGTGCAACCTTTGTGACGGAAGGGTCGAGATGGAAGTACAGGGACGGGATTCTGATATAGACCGCCTCCTTGCCCGCCTCTATGAAGCCAGATCCATACGGATCACAGACATAGAAGCAAGGCGTATGCCGTTGCAGCCAGGTGAAAAAGGATTTCGCGTAACAGGTTATTAAAGGGTGAAAGTAGCTGTAAAGATACAGAACAGTTACGGGTGAGAAAAGAAAACGTCAGGTGTTCATGCAGATTTGATAAAGATGGTTGTAAACAGACAGTCATCTGGTAATGATAAGAGTACAGAATTACTATGCAAATTGTATCCGAAAAAGAAAGGAAAATAAAAATGGATAAAAAAGAATTTGCTTTAAATCAGCATGAAAAATGGAATGGAAAAATCGAAGTGATCAGCAGAGCAAAAATTGAGACACCGGAAGATCTGGCAGTGGCCTATACACCGGGAGTTGCAGAACCTTGCCTGAAGATTGCAAAAGACGTTGATTTGTCTTATAAGTATACAAGAAGAGGAAACCTGGTGGCTGTCGTAACGGACGGCACAGCAGTACTCGGACTTGGAGATATCGGACCGGAAGCAGGTATGCCGGTTATGGAAGGAAAGTGTGCTTTGTTTAAAGAATTTGGCGATGTGGATGCTTTTCCACTTTGCATTCGCAGCAAAGATGTAGACGAGATCGTCAATACGGTGGCACTTCTTGCCGGAAGTTTCGGAGGCATCAATCTGGAAGATATTTCTGCACCGAGATGCTTTGAAATTGAAAGAAAACTAAAAGAACGCTGCGACATTCCGGTATTTCATGATGACCAGCATGGAACGGCCGTTGTAACAGCAGCAGCACTGCTGAATGCACTGAAGTTTACCGGAAGAAAAATCGAAGATATTAAAGTAGTTATGTCCGGTGCAGGAGCAGCCGGAAGTGCGATCATCAAACTGCTGATCGAGCTTGGATTGAAGAATGTTATCATGTGCGACCGCAAGGGTGCCATCTATGAAGGCAGAGAAGGTCTGAATGAAGAAAAAGCAAAGATGGCAGCGATCACCAACAGAGAAAAACAGGCAGGAAGCCTCGCTGACGTACTGAAAGGTGCAGATGTATTTATCGGAGTATCCGCACCGGGAACCGTAACGGAAGAAATGGTAAAGACCATGGCAAAAGATCCGATCCTTTTCCCTATGGCAAATCCGGTTCCGGAAATCATGCCGGATCTGGCAATGAAGGCAGGAGCAGCCGTAGTCGGTACCGGACGCAGTGACTTCCCGAATCAGATCAATAACGTACTGGCATTCCCGGGAATCTTCCGCGGTGCACTGGATGTACGTGCAAAAGATATCAATGATCCGATGAACGCAGCGGCAGCACATGCGATTGCGAACCTGATCGATGAAAGTGAACTGAGGGCAGATTACATTATTCCGGATCCATTTGATCCGAGAGTAAAAGAAGCAGTATCTGCGGCAGTTGCAAAAGTTGCAAGAGAAACAGGAGCAGCAAGAATATAAAAGAACCGGAAAAAATGGTTACAGTTCTGTGATACAGAGGGCAGAAATATCTGCCTTGCATATGAGCCACAAAACGAGCATATAATCACACCAGAAAATCGAGGTCTGTGGAGGACGAGATGGATGGCAGATTATCATCGTTTTGTGGCTTATATTTATGAATATGTAAATGGAAAGAAGATGCAGAATACAGGGTTTGCAAAAATAGAACTGCGAAATGCCATTTGCCGCATCCAGATACATATTCAAAATATAAGAATGCTGGATGGAAAAACAGAAGTATTCGGAATTGTGCGACAGCCAAAAGAGAGCAGAAAAAACAATCCTATTATTCTCCTGATCGGAGAAGGGCAGACGCAGGGCAGTGGATTTGACCGGCGTTTTACCGTTCCAGAAGAACCGTTTGTGGAAGAATCCTGTCGTTTTGAACAAGTCTGTGGAATCTATATCAGAAGTCAGAGCGGTAGAAACTGGATGACCGTTTTCGATGATGAGCCAATTGCGATCGAAAATCTTGGGAAATCAGAAGAAATAAAGGCAGAAACAGACGAAGAAAATGTCAAAAAGAGTGAAACAGATAAAGAAGCTGTTGAAGAAAATGAAACAGATAAAGAAAATGTTGGGATTAAGGAAAACGAAAAAAGCGAAAAATCTACAGAGTCAGAAGCTGATCAGGAATTGCAGGAAGAAAATATAAATCTGGATATAACGGAACATGCGAAAGCGGAGCCGGAAATCACAGCAGAAGAGATACAGGAAGAAATATTCTCAAAAGAAGTGTCAGAAGAAATACCAGAAAAAGTATCATTGAAAGATAGATCAGGAAAAATATCGGAAGAAACATTTCAAAAAGAAGTATCAGAAAAAATATCGCAGGAATTACAGGATGCAGTATCACAGAAAGAAAGACCAAAAGAAACAGATGAAGAAATATCACAAAAAGAAACTGCGGGAAAATCTGAAAACGAGAACGAAATCAGAAGTGCAGAAACAGAAAACAAATGTCAGGGCTGCGAGCCGGGAACGGATACCAGATGGAATCGTGCCACAGCACGTTATATACATTTTCAGCCGGTGCAGGATGAAAAGATAGAAGATGCAATTCGCATTCAGCCATCGGACTTAAAAATTCTCTGGCAGAAAGGTCTGCGGCAGGGAAGCAACAGTTTTCTGATGCATGGATATTATCAGCATCAGCATCTGATGATAGGAAAAGGTAAAGAGGGAGGCTATATTCTTGGAATCCCTGGATTTTATGGCGAAAAAAATATGGCAGAAATGTTTGGATTTCCGGAGTTTCGCAGGGCAAAAACAGAGCGGACATCGGAAATAAAAGAACAGACCTTTGGTTACTGGTGCAAAAATCTGATATAAATGTTTTTGTAAAAATATTGTAGACCGCAACATACTAACCGTTTGGCTAGTTCCATTTAAAAATGTTTTCTGTTATAATAAAATGATGATGGGGTCAAAAATCCCCAACTATGATGCCTGCGGATTGTTCCGTGCGTTGCACTTCCACAATCCTCACCAGTATTCGCATATCGTGGGATTATCATCCCACTTTTATGCTCATATCGGAGCGGGTCCCAAGGTCTTTCATCCACCTATGAGCAAGCTCATGTGGATTTAGACCTTTTGACCCTGGCATCATAAAATCAGCAAATGTAAATTTTGACATTATCTGACAGGAGGAAAAAGAGTATGAAAAAACAATTACTGAGTTTTATGCTTACATTGTGCCTTGTGATGTCGCTTGTTCCAGCGACAGCACTGGCAGAAGAAAACGGGCAGGAAAGCAAGACAGTTATCACAGCCGTTGACGAACTTTTGCAATTTGCAAAAGATGTAAATGCCGGTAAGTACGATAACAGGACAAATGCGGTGGTATCTCTTGAAGCAGATCTGGATCTGACAGGTGTTGAGTGGACGCCGATCGGATGTACCAATGATGTAGGACGGATTTTGCGGACATTCAAAATAAAAAAGAATGTGGAGGTAACAGACAATGGCAAAATCATTATTTGAGGAACTGGGCGGCAAATACGAAAGGCAAGGGGATTATTTGATACCGTGCTTAACTGTACCCGCCGAAGAAGAACAGGCAATAGGCATCTGGGGGCAACGGCATTTAGATTATCTAAAACAGTACCGTAAAGTTACATACACCAATCTTCTTACAAGCGGCAGGCTAAACGCCTACCTTGCCGACATCAACAGACAGGCACAGGAACGCTTTGAAAGGCTCATAGAGGGTATGAAACAGGCACAGGGCATAACGGAACAGCTAAAGGCAGAAAACGCCTTAGAATGGACAGGATGCCTCAATAACATAAGGGCTTGTGCGAGGGAGATTGTGGAAAAGGAAATTATTTTTGCATAAACAGATGATTAGTGGCAGGGGGAAATCCTGCCGCTTTTTCTGCTTTAGTTTGTCAGCTTGACAAATAAAGGGTTAAGGAATATAATTAGATTCAGTATTATACAAGGAGTTAATAAATATGCGGCAAGGTATTCTTAAATAAACTGTCAATTTGATAGTGGGAACAAAAAGTAGCAGTCCCGTTTCACTTTTAATATGGGGCTTAGTTTTTTGTACCCAGTTTAAGAATACTTTTATCATGTAATTTTATATGCCCGAAAACATATAAGTGTTTTGGGGCTATTGGAGTTATTTACCCAGTGATAGGAGTATTTATCACTGGGTATTTTTATGCCCTTTTTTGGGTGTTGATAGGAGGAAAATCACATGAAAATAATTAACTTAGGCATTCTGGCTCACGTTGACGCAGGAAAGACAACATTAACGGAAAGTTTATTGTATACCAGTGGTGCAATTGCAGAACTAGGGAGCGTAGATGAAGGCACAACAAGGACAGATACAATGAATTTGGAGCGTCAAAGGGGAATCACTATCCAGACAGCAGTGACATCTTTTCAGTGGGAGGATGTAAAAGTCAACATTATAGATACGCCAGGCCATATGGATTTTTTGGCGGAAGTATACCGTTCTTTATCCGTATTAGACGGAGCAGTATTATTAGTTTCTGCAAAGGATGGCATACAGGCACAGACCCGTATACTGTTTCATGCACTACAGATAATGAAGATTCCGACAATTTTTTTCATCAATAAAATTGACCAAGAGGGGATTGATTTGCCAATGGTATATCGGGAAATGAAAGCAAAGCTTTCTTCGGAAATTATAGTGAAGCAAAAGGTTGGGCAGCATCCCCATATAAATGTAACGGACAATGACGATATGGAACAGTGGGATGCGGTAATTATGGGAAACGATGAACTATTAGAGAAATATATGTCAGGGAAACCGTTTAAAATGTCAGAACTGGAACAGGAAGAAAACAGGAGATTCCAAAACGGAACGTTATTTCCCGTTTATCACGGAAGCGCTAAAAACAATCTGGGGATTCGGCAGCTTATAGAAGTAATTGCCAGTAAATTTTATTCATCAACGCCTGAAGGTCAATCTGAACTATGCGGGCAGGTTTTTAAGATTGAATATTCAGAGAAAAGGCGGCGTTTTGTTTATGTGCGTATATATAGCGGAACATTGCATTTGAGGGATGTTATTAGAATATCTGAAAAAGAGAAAATAAAAATCACAGAGATGTGTGTTCCGACAAACGGTGAATTATATTCATCCGATACAGCCTGCTCTGGTGATATTGTAATTTTACCAAATGATGTTTTGCAGCTAAACAGTATTTTGGGGAACGAAATACTGTTGCCGCAGAGAAAATTTATTGAAAATCCTCTCCCTATGCTCCAAACAACGATTGCAGTAAAGAAATCTGAACAGCGGGAAATATTGCTTGGGGCACTTACAGAAATTTCAGATGGCGACCCTCTTTTAAAATATTATGTGGATACTACAACGCATGAGATTATACTTTCTTTTTTGGGGAATGTGCAGATGGAAGTCATTTGTGCCATCCTTGAGGAAAAATATCATGTGGAGGCAGAAATAAAAGAGCCTACTGTTATATATATGGAAAGACCGCTTAGAAAAGCAGAATATACCATCCACATAGAAGTCCCGCCAAATCCTTTCTGGGCTTCTGTCGGGTTGTCCATAGAGCCGCTCCCTATTGGAAGCGGAGTGCAGTATGAAAGCAGAGTTTCACTTGGATATTTAAATCAATCGTTCCAAAATGCGGTTATGGAGGGGGTTCTTTATGGCTGCGAGCAGGGGCTGTATGGATGGAAAGTGACAGACTGTAAAATCTGTTTTGAATATGGATTGTATTATAGTCCTGTAAGTACCCCCGCAGACTTTCGGCTGCTTTCCCCTATCGTATTGGAGCAGGCTTTAAAAAAAGCAGGGACAGAACTATTAGAGCCATATCTCCACTTTGAAATTTATGCACCGCAGGAATATCTCTCACGGGCGTATCATGATGCTCCAAGGTATTGTGCAGATATTGTAAGTACTCAGATAAAGAATGACGAGGTCATTCTGAAAGGAGAAATCCCTGCTAGATGTATTCAAGAATACAGGAACGATTTAACTTATTTCACAAATGGGCAGGGAGTCTGCTTGACAGAGTTAAAAGGATACCAGCCAGCTATTGGTAAATTTATTTGCCAACCCCGCCGCCCGAATAGCCGTATAGATAAGGTTCGGCATATGTTCCACAAGTTAGCTTAACAGCTTGCAAAAGTCATATAAAATGAGATTTGAAAGGATTAGAGACTAATTATGATGAAATGCGAATGGATATTGTGTCCTGTTTGTGGGAGCAAAACCCGTAATAAAATTAGGAAGGACACTGTTTTGGAGAATTATCCCCTTTATTGTCCAAAATGCAGACAAGAAAGATTGATTAAAGTTGACAACTTGAAGATAACTGTCATCAAAGAGCCAGACGCTTAAGACGCAGAGCCGATGAAATTGTGGAACAATTCACGAATCATCGGCTCTTTTTGTTTCGTATTTGAAAGAACAAACTCACCAAATAAAAAAAACGATATTCGGGTGGGTTATTTTGTTATACCCTAAATTACCCTCTGAATTTGTTTTTAAATTTGGAGGGATTTTTTTATGTCCTTTTTTCGGGCAGTTATCTATCTGCTCATACGAAGCAAAATTTATCAATACATAGCATATCAGAGAACGGCAGGAAACCAGTTAAAAAAATTTCTGCCAGTGCAACGGTACTTCTCACCTTGAAAGTAGAAGTACAATCTCCATACAATAGAATTACTATTTCCTATAACCGTAAAGGTCACAGAGCCTTTGCGGTTTTTCTTTTGTCGATTTTTGTTGGAAAGTGCCGTAGGGCTGTTTCTGATATGCGGTGTCGTTCTCCGCCTCTCCATCTGGATTTTTTACATTTCAAAAATTCAGATGGGAGGTATTTATGGTGAAATATGCACCAAGAAAGGTATATATCAGAGAAAGTGGCGGCTATGTGGAATTATCCTACACGGAGTTCTGCCGTTGCAGGGAATCCGACCAGACCTATATGGACAAGCTGTTTATCCCCATTCAAGGCTGTCTGCTTGAAGTCGTGAGGGAGCAATACACAGACTTCTACCGTGACAAGGAACGGTGGCGTTATCTGCAAAAATTAGATACAAAGAATAGACTGCTATCTCTCGACGGATTTACGGACAGCGAGGGGAATCCTCTGGACTTTATCACTGATGAAGCGGTGGACATTGCAGAAACCGTTGTCAATGCGGTCATGGTGGACAGGCTGAAAGCCGCCCTGCCTTTGCTGTCGGATAGTGAACAGGAGCTGATACAGGCAATCTTTTTGACGGACTTTCCGAGCGTGAAGTCGGGGCGAGGTTGGGCATAACCCAGAGCGTTGTAAACAAACGCAAAGCCAGAATCCTAATAAAACTAAGAAAGATAATAGAAAATTAAAATTTAAGGCGTTCAGCCCCCTTGTTTTTTCCTTTGGGAAGATGAGGGGGCTTTTCTCTGCCCTCTCAATCAATTCTGATTGGAGGAAGTAAGAATGGCATACAACCACGGACGGGAGGACAGGAAATGGCGTATCTGGAAAGAAGCGGAGGAAAAGCTGCTGCGTGAGTGCGGCGTTGATGAAGCGACCATTGAGCAGATACGCATGGCGGACAGGGCAGACTTCAATTCCAACAGGCGGTTTTACCGATGGACGAATGACGTTGCGGAATATCTTGAGGACATGGCAGGCAGGGAGCGGCAGGCGGAAGTGGGTACGGTTGCGGAGTTACTGGAAGAGATTGAGAGCGAAAATCTCTATCAAGTATTAGTCACGGTGGACGGGCGTACCTTGAAAATCGTCCTGCTGAAAATGCAGGGGTATTCCACAAAGGAGATTGCCCCGCTTGTGCATTTGACGACTGGTGCCATCTATGCGAGGTTAGACCATCTGCGGAAGAAGCTGCGGAAAATTTTATAGCTTCTAAAACAGCCTGCCATCCTGCGGGCTACTGGGTGAGGGATGGAAATCCCCTCACTCATTTTTTGCAGGAGGACAACAGGATGGCATACAGGGTTAAGGCATACACGCTTCGGGAGGAATCCACGGAAAGCGGCACAAGGTATTTTATCAGCTTTAAGGACGGGCAGGGCAAATCCCACGAGTTGGAAGTGTCGGAACAGTTCTTTATGGAGTTTCGGCAGATGGAGCGCAGGAACAGGAATCTTTTCTAATGGGACGAGCGGCACAGGGAGTTTAACGAGGTATGGGACGAAACCCTTTACAGACGGGCGTTGCGTGTGCCTAAGAGCCTTGATGAACGCATGGTTGAGGAAGAACGGAATGAAACGCTCTATAAGGCGGTTGGGAGCCTTCCAGAGATACAAAGGCGGCGTTTCCTGCTCTACTACGAGTATGAGTTCAATTTTTACCAAATCGCCGCTATGGAGCATTGCACCGCTTCGGCAATACAGAAATCTGTTGCGATTGCAAAGGAGAAAGTAAAGGCGGAAATTGAAGAAATATCTCCAACCGTGACCGACACCGCCCGAAAAAGAAATCTGTTTTTTATTTGTGTGGGATTGGCGGCATTACATACTCTCACTTTTTTCCGTGGGAGTAAATCTATTTTTAAGGAGGTCAACGCCTATGTGCAACGAAAACAAAGACACCGCCCGAAAGGAGGAAAGCCATGCAGAAGTTACAGACAGTCAACGCCGAAACGCTCCTTTATGAACCGCTTGAGAAACCATCCTTTGTGGTGGACAGCCTTATCCCGACAGGCTTATCGCTGTTCTGCGGCTCACAGAAGATAGGCAAAAGCTGGCTCATGCTGAAGCTATGCTTATGCGTGTCGCAGCCCGGACATAACCATGATAAAGAGCAGTAGCACCCCGACAGCGATTGCCACACCCGCCGGGTGCCTTGCCACAAATGCTGCGGTCTGCTTCGTTTTCTCGGCGGCTTTGGCTGCCGCCTTGCGGGTGCGTTCTGCCGCGCCCTTGATACCCTTTGCGGTATTGCGGGCTTCCTTTGCATACTGCCGCTTGATTTTCTGCTTCTGCCAAAACCGGGAAATGGGGTTACTGGTTAGCTGCGGGTTCTCATGCAGGGTCTTGTGATACTGAAAGTCCATATTTGCCCGAAAAGCCGCTTTTTCTGCCTTTGCCGCTTCCCGGTAGGGTTTCAGCTTATGGTTGCGGTAGCCCTGCTTGATTTTCCGCGCCCCGTACTTCAATCCCCGTTCTGCGGCTTCCTCGCTCTTGTGTGCGCCCTCCACGCCGGAATTATCCTTTTCGACAGAATGGATTTTGTTATGTACCAAAATCCCGGCTTCCTGTGTGGGGCGGGATAGCGGGTTGTGCTTCTCCTTAAATCCGGGCGGCTTGTCCTTTTCCTCAAAGTGCAGGCGGGTCTTGCCTTTCCCGGTGGTTTCGTCAAAGGTGCGCTCTTTTACCAGTTTCTTTTCTTTGGGGATAGCTGCCTTTGCCTTATCCAAGCGGTCGGCGGCTTTATCGGATTTCTTGATATACTTTTCAAGCTCCGGGGCAGCGCGTTCCTCGTCGGTAAATTGCAGCCGGGAAGATTTCGTCCCGGCGGTAGCTTCTGCCTGTGCTTTTCGTACTGCCTTTTTACTGGCTTTTCGTGTATGGGCGGCGTCGATATGCTTCATGACGCGCTCCGTTTTGCCTGTGTCCGCTTTGGGGGCAGCTCCCGGCACATGGGGAAGCGGGCTTGTATCAGATACCGGGGGAAGCTGCATAGCGTCCTGTGCCGCCTGTTGTTCCGGGGTCTTTTGTAAATCCGCGTCCCGTATGCGGTTGCTGATACGTTCCGTCCGCTACAATCATGCTGCCAACCAAAACCGCATAAATGCCGACGCATATCATTATGAGGAAGCCTTGAAAACCGAGGGCGAACAGGGCTTTTAAGTAGTTGTTGCCTATCTGCCCCCACTCTCTGTTGGTCATAGTTGCAAACGGGATAGGCGATACCGAACAGTAAAGGTAAATTTCTATCATTCTGCATTGATACCCTGTACCTTGCCCTGTCCTGGTACTTCCTCGGCGTATTTGTGTCCTGCGCTGCGCCCTTGCCTGTAGCGCGCAGCCGTTCCCGGCGCGATCGGCTCTGCAATGGCGGCAGCGTCATAGTAATATTTCTTTGATTTCGTCAGTAAAAAGATATGCTCATAGCAGCGGCTCGGTCGGTCGCGGCAGCTTTCCGGCATAGGGTTTTCTTTCAGCCAGATAATATCGCTGCGTAAATACCACCCGTCAGAGCGCAGGGCAAAGGCAAGAAGCCACGGAATACCGATTAAATCCTTTTGCTTGCAGCCCGCTTTCATGCCGCTGCCGCAGTATGTGTCTGCGATATTCAGCCAAAATGTCCCGTCGTCTTTGAGTACCCGGCGCAGCTCCCGGAACACTTCCACAAGCCGCCCGATATACTGCTCCGGCGTGTCCTCACGTCCAATCTGCGCGTCAAGCCCGTAGTCCCTTAGTCCATAGTAAGGCGGGCTTGTGACGCAGCAGTTCACGCTTTCGCTCGGAAGCTCCCGCAGGGCATAGAGGGCGTCGCGGTTGATGATTACGTCTGTTTTCATGGCTTGCTCACTTCCTCCGGCTTTGTCGTAAGCAGACAGTAAAGCTCGGTGTCCGTCGGGAAGCGGTCAATGAACGGCAGCACCACATTCCCGTAAAAGATAAGCCCCTCGCCCGCTTCGGTATGGGTCACATACTTCATCTGCTGTGGGGAGATATTAAGCTGCTTTGCAAGGATAGCCCGGTCGCCCTGTGCCTGATTGAGCATGAGGACAAAATCGGAGTTTTCAAAGATATTCTCGACTTCGCGGCTGCTTAAAAGGTCTTTGACGTTCTGTGTGATAGCCGTCGGTATGCCGCCCCATTTACGAAAACGCTTCCAAATCTCCACAGAATAGGCTGCGGTCTGTTCCTCTTTCAAAAGCAAATGAAATTCGTCCATATAGTAACGGGTTGCCTTTTTCTCGGCGCGGTTGACGGTCACGCGGTTCCACACCTGGTCTTGCACAATGAGCATACCTAATTTTTTGAGCTGCTTTCCAAGCTGCTTAATATCAAAGCAGACAAGACGGTTTGAAAGCTCCACGTTGGTACGGTGGTTAAAGACGTTCAGAGAGCCGGAAACATAAAGTTCCAATGCCGCCGCAATGCGGGCAGCTTCCGGCTCCGGCTGTTTCAGCAGTTCGTTGTAGAGGTCGCCCAAAATCGGCATTTTTGCCGGGTCGGGGTCTGCAAGGAAAGGTCGGTACACATTCCTAACGGCGCGGTCAATGACGGTCTTTTCCACGGGCTGCAAGCCCTCTTTGCCGCCGATAACAAGCTCGCAGAGGGAAAGGATAAAGTCGGATTTCAAGGCAAGCGGGTTGTCGTCCTCGGAGTAGTTGAGGTTAATATCCATAGGGTTCACATACTGGGGCTTGCCGTCCATGCCTTTTCCGGCAGGCGACAGACGTATCACTTGCCCGCCCAAACGCTGCACAAGGGAAAAATATTCTGCTTCCGGGTCGCAGATAATAATATCGTCGTCGGTAATGAGAAAGGCGTTTGTCATTTCCCGTTTTGCCGCAAAGGATTTACCGCT
>PVML01017445.1_pt1 | contig 94622 bp, 77 predicted proteins | sample 1853371 | NCBI WGS metagenome assembly PVML01 (sample SAMN08533508, study PRJNA380276) | Human gut metagenome, whole genome shotgun sequencing project. | isolation source: participant 1, chromium library | host: Homo sapiens | collected 2017 | reverse complement strand
ATCCGGTTTGCTAATGCGGCGACGCTGCTCAACTACGGATTTGGAATCTGCCGGATCTACAAAGATGAAGAGCCGCCGGAAGCCGGAGAAATCAAAGTGACCGGCGGAAAAAAGAGAAATATTTTGTGCACATACCGGGAACCCTTTTCTTATCTGGATACCGAAGGCGTGGACTTTTCGCAGATTGAACGAAAGCAGATCAAAGAAGAAACACTTGCAGCTCCGGTGAAACAGGGGGAAAAAGCAGGAGAACTGCAGTATTTTCTGAATGGAAAACAGATCGGAAGTGTGGATATCCTGACGACAGAAGAAGTGCAGAGGGCAGGTTTTGTGGATTATTTCCAGGAAGGTGTGGAAGCGTTTTTACTTTAGGATTGAAATGATGTTAAGCACCAAAAGATGCCATACGAATTGTTCCGTACTTCGTACTCCCACAATTCTACCCGCTATTCGCATATCGTGAAGCTTACGCTCCACTTTTATGCTCATATCGGGGCGGGTCATTAAGCCATAAAACCACTTTTGTGCAAGCACATCGTGGTTTCAGGCTTTTGACCCTGGCATCAAATATATTTTGACCATAACGACATCCTATGTTATAGTTGTAGTTATGAGAAAGATATTTTATGAGATAGGGACAACAAAAAAACAGAAAGAAGATACCACAAAGCGAGAAATGGTCCTGTTTTGTTTGAGTGACCTGCACGGGACCTGTTACGAATCAGGAAACCGGCTGATCATCGAGTGTGCCTGGGATCAGAAACCGGATCTGATACTGGCTTCGGGCGATATGTTAAGCGGAGACAGGGAGGAGGGTGATGCCATAGCCGTGGCTCTGCTCTCCCGTCTTTCGGATCTTGCACCGGTCTGTTTTGTAAACGGAAACCATGAGATGTGTGTGGAGAGACATCAGCCGGAGCGATATCAGAAATTTATGGATGATCTGAAAAACGGCGGCGTGCAGGTTCTGCACAACGAGACGGCATGGTTCTGGATCGACGGTGAGAAAGTTGCCGTGACCGGGTATGAGCTGCCGTGGGAATATTACCGGCGGTTCAGCCGCAGACATCCGTCCGTTGTCGGCATGGAGCGAAGCATCGGAAAACGAAAACAGGATGCATACCAGATCCTTCTGACACACAATCCGGTCTTTTTTGAAGAATATGCTGCCTGGGGTGCGGACTTTACTTTTGCCGGACATCTGCACGGCGGTTTTATCCGTTTGCCGTATTTTGGCGGAGTCATCAGCCCGCAGTTCCAGCTGTTCCCGAAGTATGACCACGGTCTGTATCAGATGGATACAAGCAGCATGGTCGTCGGTGCCGGCATGGGTAATCATTCCGGCCTGTTTCGGATCAACAATCCGACCGAGATCGTTACCGTGCGGATCAAGAGGTGAAATTATGGGGATTGCAGTAAAATTACAGGCTTTTGAAGGACCACTCGACCTGCTTCTGCACCTGATCGAAAAGAATAAAGTCAGCATTTATGATATACCGATCGCTGAGATCACCGACCAGTACATGGCGTATCTCCATGAAATGAAAAAGCAGGATCTTGGCGTGATGAGTGAGTTCCTTCTGATGGCGGCAACGCTTCTGGATATCAAATCACGGATGCTGCTCCCGAAAGAAGTGAACGAAGAGGGCGAAGAGGAAGATCCGCGTCAGGAACTGGTGCAACAGCTGCTCGAATATAAGATGTATAAATATATTTCTTATGAACTTAAGGAACGCAGGCAGGATGCCGCTCAGGTTCTCTACCATAAGCAGGATCTGCCGGAAGAAGTAAAGGCATATAAGCAGCCGGTATCCACAGAAGAGCTGCTTGCGGGCGTGACACTTTCCAGGATGCACCGGATTTTTGTGGATATCATACGGCGGCAGAACAACCGCATCGATCCGATCCGCAGTACGTTCGGCACACTGCAGAAAGAAGAAGTAGACATGGATCAGATGCGGGAAAAAGTGGCAGAATATATTGAGCAGCACGAAGTCTGCAATTTTCGGGAACTGCTTCTTGGACAGGCAACGAAAATGCAGGTTATCATAGCATTTCTCATCATTCTGGAGATGATGAAGGAAGGCGTTATTACGATCGTTCAGGAGGAAAGTTTCGGTGAGATCCACATCGCAAAAAACAAGACAGATGAAAGCGGCAGTTGAGGCGATCCTGTTTGCCATGGGCGGATCGGTGGAAGTCGAAAAGATTGCAGCGGCACTGGAGATGAAGGTTGAAAGTACAGAAGAACTGCTCGCAGATATGATGGAGCAATATAAAAAAGAAGACAGAGGGATTCAGATCGTGGAGCTGGAACATGCCTATCAGCTCTGCACCAAAAAAGAGATGTATGAATATCTGATCCGGGTGGCGAAACAGCCCAAAAAGGCAACACTGTCTGATGTGGCACTGGAAACGTTGTCGATCATCGCCTACAAGCAGCCGGTCACAAAAGCGGAGATCGAGAAGATCCGAGGGGTAAAAAGTGACCATGCGATCAATAAACTGATTGAGTATGATCTGGTCAGAGAGCTTGGCAGGATCGATGCACCGGGCAAACCGATCGTTTTTGGGACAACGGAAGAATTTTTACGTAGTTTCGGAGTGCAGTCGCTGGATGAGCTTCCGGTGATCAGCACGGTCAAAATGGAAGACTTTAAAGCAGAGGCAGAAGAAGAAGTACAGCTGAAACTGGACATATAGGGATATTGAGGCAGAAAGATACCGGCCTTTGTATCCGGGAAAGGATTGGAGATGTTTTATGCCAACCACATATACACATGATGTTTTTGGAAAAATGGTTTATCAGAAGCTTCCGGAAAATTTAAAAGAAATCGTGGAAGAGCATATGAATGCTTACCGGATTGGCCAGCATGGACCGGATATTCTTTTTTATTATCATCTGTTTCATGAAAATCCGGTCAATCAGAAGGGAATGGCGATGCATGAACAGATCGCAGCCTCGTTTTTTCGAAAATGCAAAGAATACTGTCAGGAAACCGGGGATGAAGAGGCACTGGCATATGTATTTGGATTTATCTGCCATTATATGCTGGACAGTACGTGTCATCCCTATATTGCAAAATATATGGAGAAGACCGGGGCAAGGCATGATGAGATCGAAACGGAGTTGGATCGTTATCTGATGGAAAGATCGGGGAAGAATCCGTTTCGTTTTAAGCCGGCAGCCCAGCTGAAAGCATCAAAAGAGAGCGTGCGTGCGGTCTCGGCCATTTTGGAACTGCCAGAAAAGACAGTGCGAAAAAGCATAAATTCTCTGAAATTTTATACGGGAATTACGGTGTGCCACAGATTTCCAAAGAGGATGCTTTTGCTGTGGGGGATGCGGCTGACCGGAGCCTATGACAGCATTCAGGGTCATATCATGCGAAAAAGACCGCTCAGACGCTGTGAACAGAGCACAGAGGAGCTGATGGCACTGCTTCGCCTGGCGATTCCGGAGACGGTGACCGTTCTGGAAGATTTTTATGATACGCTCGAAGATATACAGAATCTGAATGGTCGTTTTGAGCGGAATTATGAGTAGAGCGTATCCGATGTGCATAAAAAAAGAAAAAGAACACACACTGTAACATACCGGATGCCGTGTGCATGCGGAAAAAACAGATGGGAAGTGTGTGCAGTGAAAAAAAGAATTACGGTGATCCGAAGCTTTATAATCTTTATGCTGTTGCTGCTTGCAGCACCGGTATCTGCAAAAGCAGAAGATATGCAGCTGTACGCCCAGTCAGCCGTCCTGATGGATGGAGATTCCGGGCGTATTTTGTTTGGAAAAAATGAGCAGGAAGTACGTGCCATGGCGAGCACGACAAAGATCATGACCTGCATTCTGGTACTGGAAAATACAGATCCATCCGATACGGCAGCAGCCTCCGAAAACGCAGCCATGCAGCCAAAAGTACACCTTGGTGTACAAAAGGGAGAAACTTTTTACGTAAAGGATCTGCTTTATTCTCTGATGCTGGAGAGCCACAACGATGCGGCTGTGATCCTGGCAGAAAAGACGGCAGGCAGTGTGGAAGCTTTTGCGGAAAAAATGAATCAGAAAGCAGAAGAGATCGGATGCAGCGACACGCATTTTGTGACACCGAACGGACTCGATGACGAAGATGCGGGCGGAGAACACGCAACGACGGCTGTGGATCTTGCAAGAATCCTGCGTTACTGCATCATGCAGTCACCGAAAAGGGATGAATTTCTTGAAATCACCCGCACAAAAACGTATGAATTTTCAGATGTAGAGCAGAAGAAACATTACAGCTGTTACAATCACAATGCATTCCTCGATATGATGGAAGGGGCACTGACCGGAAAGACTGGATTTACCGGAAAGGCAGGTTACTGTTATGTCGGGGCACTGGAAAGCGAAGGCAGAACCTTTGTGGTGGCACTGCTTGGCTGCGGCTGGCCGAACAACCGGAGCTATAAGTGGACAGATACGAAAAAGCTGATGGATTATGCAAAAGAACATTTTTACATCCGGGAATTTGAAATGAACGCACAGACACCACAGGTGCTGGTGGAAGACGGGATTCCGGCAAGTGGAAAGATCAAAGATCCATGTCTTGTAAAAACGGCGGTGCAGTCCCGGGGCGGGCAGACAAAAGAGCATAAGATCCGCCTTCTTGTATCGGATGAAGATGAGGTGAAGCTGGTCTGCCATATGAAAACGAAAACAGCGGCTCCCCTTGAAGCAGATACGGTGATGGGAAACGTAACGCTGTTTTTAAATAATGAAAAAATCAAAGAAAACGAGATCGTGACTGCGGATGGGGCAGAACGCATCAGTCTGTCGTGGTGTGCCGGGCAGATCATAAAAAAGTTTTTCATATCCTGATGATGACGGAAAATAAAAGGTCAGAATATCATTCGGTCATTCTTACATGCAAAGTAAGAGGTTTGAGGCTATGTTCAAAATTCAACGAAAGAGTTTAAAATTCAACGAAAAATGAAATAAAATGAATGTGCATGACGGAACATGAATGAAATTCGGATTATTTCTGGTGTTGTGCTACAAAAAAAGTGAGAAAAACGAGAAAATACTTGCTAAATCTTCCAAAAACCATTACAATTACAATCGGCAGAAAATTTTTTTTCTTTTAATAAATTATTAATGGAGGGCTGAACAATGAGTAATACAGCACAAAACTTGGCAAGTACAAGAATCGCTTCTTTACTTGATGAGAACAGCTTTGTTGAAATCGGAGGTTGTGTGACTGCCAGAAACACAGATTTCAACCTGAAGCAGACAGCAACACCGTCAGACGGTGTAATCACAGGTTATGGTGTGATCGACGGCAATCTGGTCTATGTTTACAGCCAGGATGCATCTGTACTGGGCGGCACCATCGGTGAAATGCATGCAAAGAAAATCGCACGTCTGTACGATATGGCATTAAAGATGGGTGCACCGGTGATCGGACTGATCGACTGTGCAGGTATCCGTCTGCAGGAAGCAACCGATGCACTGAATGCACTGGGTGAGATTTATGCAAAACAGGTACTGGCATCCGGTGTGATCCCACAGATCACAGCTGTATTTGGTACCTGCGGCGGCGGTATGGCACTTATGCCGGCTCTGACAGATTTTACATTCATGGAGAGCAAAAACGCAAAATTATTTGTAAATTCTCCGAACGCACTGGAAGGAAACGAAGTTTCCAAATGCAATACCGCATCCGCAAAATTCCAGAGTGAGGACGCAGGACTGGTTGACTTTACTGGCAGCGAAGACGAAGTTCTCTCAGGTATCCGCAAACTGGTAACGCTGCTTCCGGCAAACAACGAAGAAGATGCAGTGGATGACTGCAGCGATGATCTGAACCGTGTATGTGCAGATCTTGCAAATGCAGCAGGCGATACGGCGATCCTTCTTTCCAACATCGCAGATGACCAGGATTTTGTTGAGACAAAAGCGGACTATGCAAAAGAGATGGTAACCGGTTTCCTGAAACTGAACGGAACAACCGTTGGAGCTGTAGCAAACCGTACGGAAGTTTACGGTGCAGACGGTGAAAAAGCAGAAGAGTTTGAAGCAGTCCTGACTGCAAGAGGAGCAAGAAAAGCAGCCAGATTCGTAAAATTCTGTGACGCATTCAATATCCCGGTACTGACTCTGACCAATGTAACCGGTTTCAAGGCAGACAAACATTCTGAGAGATGCATCGCAACCGCAGTTGCAGAGATGACACATGCATTTGCAGATGCTACCGTTCCGAAGGTAAATGTGATCATCGGAAAAGCTTACGGAAGTGCCTATGTTGCCATGAACAGCAAGGCAGTCGGAGCAGATATGACTTATGCATGGGAAGATGCGAGCATTGGCATGATGGATGCAAAACTGGCAGCCAAGATCATGTATGCGGATGCTGACGCAGCTACGATCAACGAAAAGGCAGCAGAATATGCAAGCCTGCAGGAGAGCGTACAGTCCGCAGCAGCAAGAGGATATGTTGATACCATCATTTCCGCAGAAGACACCAGAAAGTATGTAATCGGTGCATTTGAAATGTTATTCACAAAGAGAGAAGACCGCCCGGCGAAAAAACATGGCACGGTATAAGTGAGGTGAATAATATGAATCGAAAATTAAAAAGTTTATTGGCGATGGTCTGTGTACTGGCTCTGACACTTGCCATGTCCGTATGTGCATTTGCAGCAGATACCGTGACAGAGGATGAGGCTGCCAACTACAAGTCCGCAGCAGAGACACTGATCTCACAGATCGCAGGATTTTCTGATGAAGAAATCGAAAACTATCTTGCACAGGATGATGCATTTACTACGGCGACCATGGAGTCCTGGAAAAGTGTAAAAGATGAGCTTGGTGCTTATTCTTCCATCGTTTCCCAGGATGTGGAAAAAGACGGAGACGTTGTTACGATCTCAACCGTTGCTCAGTTTGAAAAAGCAAAAGCAGATGTTGTCCTGATGCTGGATTTAGGTCAGCAGATGTACACCAGCATGACCTACAGCGTACAGTATTCTCTGGCAGCAAATATGCAGCGTGCCGGAATGAACACACTGATGGGAATCGGCATCGTATTTCTGATGCTGCTATTCTTAAGCTTTGTGATCGGACTGTTCAAGTACATAGAGAAATTCCAGAATGTCGGCAAGAAGAAAGCCGCAGAGGAAGCACCGAAAGCAGAAGAGGCACCTGCACCGGCAATCGCCCAGAGCGAAGCGGCAGATGAAGATTTTGCAGATGACCTGGAACTGGTAGCGGTTATTTCCGCAGCGATCGCAGCTTACGAAAATACTTCAGGAGACAGTTTTGTTGTCCGTTCAATCAAGAAATCAAATAAATGGCACAGAGCCTGACAGGAGGATTTGAAATGAAAACATATACAATCACAGTAAATGGTACAGCTTATGATGTAACAGTAGAAGAAGGAACAGGAAGTGCAGCACCTACAGCACCAAAGGCAGCTCCGAAAGCAGCACCAAAAGCAGCTCCGAAGGCAGCAGGTGCAGGTTCCGTTAAAGTAGAAGCTTCCGTACCGGGCAAAGTCCTGAAAATCGAAGCTTCTGTAGGACAGAGCGTAAAAGCAGGTGACAACATTATCATTCTGGAAGCTATGAAGATGGAGATCCCTGTAGTAGCACCTCAGGACGGAACCGTTGCAAGCATTGATGTTGCAGTTGGTGCAGCAGTTGAAAATGGTGATGTTCTGGCAACCATGAACTAAGATATTGGAGGTTGAATTATGTCATACGTAATCGATACGTTGTCCAACCTGCTCCATCAAACGGCGTTTTTTAACCTGACCTGGGGAAACTACCTGATGATCGCAGTTGCCTGTGTATTCCTTTTCCTGGCAATCGCAAAAGGTTTTGAACCGCTGCTTCTGGTTCCGATCGCATTCGGTATGCTTCTGGTTAATATTTACCCGGATATCATGGCATCACCGGAAGAGACATCAAACGGTGTAGGTGGACTTTTACATTATTTCTATTTACTGGATGAGTGGAGTATTCTGCCGTCCCTGATCTTTATGGGTGTCGGTGCGATGACGGACTTTGGTCCGCTGATTGCAAATCCGATCAGTTTCCTGCTTGGTGCAGCAGCACAGCTTGGTATCTATGCAGCTTACTTCCTGGCAATCCTGATGGGATTCAACGGAAAAGCAGCAGCAGCGATCTCCATCATCGGTGGTGCTGACGGCCCGACTTCGATCTTCCTTGCAGGAAAGCTGGGACAGTCCGCACTGATGGGACCGATCGCAGTGGCAGCATATTCTTATATGTCACTGGTGCCGATCATTCAGCCGCCTATCATGAAACTTCTGACCACAGAAAAAGAACGTAAGATCAAAATGCAGCAGCTCCGTCCGGTTTCTAAACTGGAGAAGATCCTGTTCCCGATCATCATCACGATCGTTGTGTGTATGATCCTGCCGACAACAGCTCCGCTGGTTGGTATGCTGATGCTCGGTAACCTGTTCCGCGAGAGCGGTGTTGTAAAACAGCTGACAGAAACTGCTTCAAACGCAATGATGTACATCGTAGTTATCCTGCTTGGTACTTCTGTAGGTGCATCTACAAGTGCAGAAGCATTCCTGAACCTGGATACTCTGAAAATCGTAGCACTTGGTCTGATCGCATTTGCATTCGGTACTGCGGGCGGTGTCCTGTTTGGTAAACTGATGTGCAAGCTCTCAGGCGGCAAGATCAACCCGCTGATCGGTTCCGCAGGTGTGTCTGCCGTACCAATGGCAGCCCGTGTATCTCAGAAAGTCGGTGCAGAGGCAGATCCGACCAACTTCCTGCTGATGCATGCAATGGGACCTAACGTAGCAGGTGTTATCGGTACAGCCGTTGCGGCCGGTACATTCATGGCTATTTTCGGTGTATAAAACGTTATTAACTTAGGAGGATATAGATCATGGCAGATATTGCAAAAAAGCAGAATAATGCAAAAAAACCAGTTGGTATTACAGAAACAATTCTGCGTGACGCACATCAGTCTCTGATTGCAACCCGTATGACAACAGAGCAGATGCTTCCGATCGTAGAAAAAATGGATCAGGTTGGATATCATTCCGTAGAATGCTGGGGAGGTGCAACGTTTGATGCTTCCTTACGTTTCCTGAAAGAAGATCCATGGGAAAGACTTCGTAAATTCCGTGCCGGATTCAAAAACACAAAACTGCAGATGCTGTTCCGTGGACAGAACATCCTGGGATACCGTCCATATGCAGATGATGTGGTAGAATATTTCGTACAGAAATCCATCGCAAACGGTATCGATATCATCCGTATCTTTGACTGTATGAATGACCTGCGTAACCTGCAGACCGCAGTCAAAGCAGCAAACAAAGAAAAAGGACATGCACAGGTAGCACTGTCTTACACCCTGGGTGATGCTTACACCCTGGATTACTGGACAAAGATGGCAAAAGACGTTGAGAACATGGGTGCAGACTCCATCTGTATCAAAGACATGGCAGGTCTTCTGCTTCCGTACAAAGCAACCGAACTGGTAACCGCTCTGAAAAAAGCAGTTAAGATCCCGGTTCAGCTGCATACACACTACACCTCCGGTGTTGCTTCCATGACTTACCTGAAAGCCGTAGAAGCCGGTATCGATGTCATCGATACTGCAATGTCACCGTTCGCACTGGGAACTTCTCAGCCGGCAACCGAAGTTATGGTAGAGACCTTCAAAGGCACACCGTACGATACCGGCCTGGATCAGAAGCTTCTGGCAGAGATTGCTGATTACTTCAGACCGATCCGTGACGATGCACTGGAGAGCGGACTGCTCAATCCGAAGAACATGGGCGTAAACATCAAGACACTGCTGTACCAGGTACCGGGCGGAATGCTTTCCAACCTGACCTCTCAGCTGAAAGAACAGCACGCAGAAGACAAGTTCTACGATGTTCTGGAAGAAGTACCGCGTGTAAGAAAAGACCTCGGTGAGTGCCCTCTGGTTACACCGTCCTCACAGATCGTTGGTACACAGGCTGTATTTAACGTGATCATGGGTGAACGTTACAAGATGGTAACCAAAGAGACAAAAGATGTCCTCGCCGGTAAATACGGTGCAACCGCAAAACCGTTCAACAAAGAAGTTCAGAAGAAGTGCATCGGCGATGCGAAGATCATCACATGCCGTCCGGCAGACCTTCTGGAGCCGGAACTTGGCAAACTGGAGAAAGAAATGGCTCAGTGGAAACAGCAGGATGAAGATGTACTGACCTACGCACTGTTCCCACAGGTAGCTGTAGACTTCTTCAAATACAGAGAAGCACAGCAGACAAAGGTAGACCAGACTGTAGCAGATACTAAAAACGGAGCCTATCCGGTATAAGCTGAGGATCTGATCAAAACTCAGGCAGATGAAACTCTGTTTCTGGAAAAATGCAGAACTCCTCCACAGGAAACGCAAAAGCGTGGAATGTGGGGGAGTTTTTTAGTGTTCAAAAAAATACCAAAAGTCAGAAAAAAATACATATACTTTCAAATAAAAAGTTGTGGCGGAGGTTTTAGAATGTGCAAATGAACGCCATAGAAATGATTTTATAAAATATATAACGCCATGATAATTCGAAAACAATCTCCTGACACGCTGCGTTTCCTGTTCGGTTCGCTCGCCTGTTAGCCGCCCTTCGCCTAAACTCGCCTCTTCGAGGCTCAGACAGCGGCTCTTTGGGGCGGCAACATCGCAAACCTCACGACGGAAGCCTTGCTACCGTCAGAGCGATTTGTTTTCGAATTCATCATGGCTGTATTATTTTACGCACCATGTTTTACAATGCAGTTCGTCTGCACATTGCCAAAAGCTCCTGGCCTGTCAGTGAGTGCTTAAGCGAAAAGCTTTCTCAAGCCCAAATACAGAACATTAAAAAGCAGAAGTAAAGTAACGAAAATCTGCCGCCGTCACTATGCCTCTGCTTTTTTACTATCTGGCACAATTCTGCACTTCACATCCCTTTTGCTGCATGGAAAGAAAAAACAGTATCCACTCTTTTTACTATCTTGATGCGGAACGTTTTGATTCTAAAAACTTTCTGCGTGCACCAGCGTGGCAAAAGGCTGTTTCCTGTCAGCGTGTAAAATATGATATGAAGTGTTTTTAAAAACTATGGCTGTTCAAAAACGTACAACAATGTGCAAAATGAACAATTCCCAAGAAGGCACTTTTACGTGCCCTTCGGGGAATTCGTTCATTTGCACATGCACTACTATTCTTTTGCAAACAGTCTTTTAAAACACTCGGCATTTCAATTCTTTACACCTGCCAGGAAACCGCCGACAACTTTTTATTTAAGATTAGCAAAGTCAATATACAGGTCTTCGTAAATCCCGGCTTTGACTGTATCGGCAAAAGTATATTGTTCGGAATCGCTGGTGTCAAAATTGTAAACCAGAATCAGATTTTTGCCTGGATCCACAATCCAGTATTCTCGAACGCCTGCAGTGCGATATTTGAAAAGTTTGGTGAAATAGTCCATTTTCCGACTGCCGGGTGAAACAATTTCAATGATCCAGTCTGGAGCACCGGTGCAGCCTTTTTCTGAGAGTTTTTCTGTGTCACAGATAACGCTGATATCCGGCTCTACATAATTTCGGTTATCTTCATTCAGAAATACTGCAAATGGAGCAATATCAACCTCACAGATTCCTTTTTTTGAATCGATATAATCGGCAATGGTACGACTGATTGAAAAAAGAAGTTTCTGATGAGTTCTGGTTGGCGGTGCCATGTAATAAATCTGACCATCTATCAGCTCAGCTCGGGTCCCTTCAGGCAAATGATAAATATCTTCGGTAGTGTAATCTTCATGCTGTGGTAATGGCATCCTAACACATCCTTTCTTGAATTTGCTGAGTTTGCTTTCTTCTGCTATGGTTATACCTAAGCTTGTTTGCAGATGAGAAGATTGCTAAATCCAGATTTACTAAATCACGATTTAGCAAAAGAAATGATAAGAGTATTATAAAAGAAAAAGGAGAGAAAATCAAGGCAGAAAACAACCCCCCGGGAGGCTTGTATGAAGTATACAAAATCAATATAATGATGTCAGTGTCAAAAGTTTAACCAAATCAAGTAAGTCCCCTGCTTCAATTGCGAAAAGCAATAAGCAGTGGGTGGGGACTTGCTTGTATTAGGAGGAGTGCAAGCTCCTTCTGATAAACTGCGGAGCAGTTATTTGGTTATGAGCAAGTAGCAAAGCGGATTGCGAATATCCGCTTGACATTGCGATTGTGCCTGCACAGAAGAATATGTCATGCAATGCATTCTTGAAACAGTTATGGCTTATTATAGAATGTACAGGCATCATTTATTCGATACATACAAGGGGGTATTCCTTATGGAGAACAAAAAACTTCTGGAGGAAATCAGAAGTTACTGGAACAACCGTGCGGATGGTTATTCCAGAGTAAATCAGGAAGAGCTGCACAGTGAGCAGAAGGAAAAATGGAAAGAGGTGCTACTGGAGCAGCTGCCGAAAAAGGAAAAAGATCAGGTGCAGATTCTGGATATCGGAACGGGACCTGGATTTTTTGCGATCCTTTTAGCGGAAGAGGGATATCAGGTAACGGCGGTAGATTATACAGAGCAGATGCTGCAGGAAGCGAAATCCAATGCGGCGGATCTGGCGGATCAGATTAGTTTTAAGAGAATGGATGCTCAGAATCTAGAATTTCCAAAGGAGACGTTTGATTATATCGTGACGAGAAATGTAACCTGGAATCTGGAACATCCGAAGCGTGCATACAGGGAGTGGCAGCGGGTGCTGAAACCAGGAGGGAAGATCCTGAATTTTGATGCGAACTGGTATGCATATCTTTATGATGATAAATTAAAACTCGGATATGAGCAGGACAGGCAACGGGCAAAAGAGGAACAGGTAGAAGATTATTATGAAGGAACGGACATTGCGTGGATGGAGAACATTGCAAAGCAAGTTCCGTTAAGCCCGCTGAAGCGTCCGAAATGGGATTTGGATGTCCTGAAGAAAATCGGACTTGACTGCTGGGCAGATGAGACAATCGGAGAGCGAGTGCTCAGCGATGCAGAGAAGATCAATTACCAGTCTACACCGGTGTTTATGGTCTGTGCGGTAAAATAATCACCGCACACCCCATACAAGGAACATAGGAGCATCTTTCAGGTCGTGCTCTTTTAAGATATTCTGACCGACGGAAAGGTCGTATCCGGATCTGGAAAAGCCGATGTTTTCCAGAAATTCCTGATCCCAGTAAGGACGCTGTTTCCGGCTCATTGGCATGGAAAGGGTGATGGATGCATTTTCCTGTTCCAATTCCGGTGTGACACCACAGTGACCATACACTTCAGTATCGGATATATGAGAAGCGGAAGTATTTTGATTTCGGACGTTAGATGCATAGTCAGCATCAAAATTCAGCAGGATGCCGCCCTTTTTCAGCACGCGCATCCATTCTCTGTATGCAGATTCCGGATCCGGCAGCGTCCACGTCAGGTTGCGTGAGATGACAACGTCAAAAGACTGATCAAAAAACGCAAGCTTCTGGGCATCCATTTGCTGAAACGTGGGATGGACCTGATAGAGTGCAGCGTTATCACGGGCTTCCTTCAGCATGGCATCGGTGAGGTCGATCCCGGTCACCTGATGTCCGCTCTGAGAAAGCAGGATGGCAAAATATCCGGTTCCGGTGCCGACATCCAGGATCTGCAGCACTTTGCCCTCCGGCAGAAAATGAACGATTTCTTCTCTCCAGCGTTCGGAAATGCTGCTGTTTAATTCATTTTTTCGCACGATATTGAAGTTGTGTGCCCGTTTTGTCCAGTAACTCTGGACACGTGATTCTATATTATTCATGTTTGAGATATCCATATTCAAGGTTCCTTTCATTATTTTATCAGGTAGTATCCTATCATAAAAATAAAAAAGAAAGAAGCCTGCGGGGGGGATACAATAACAGTGCGTTTTGTATTTCGTTATAAAAGTTTGAGTGTTCCCGGTGCGAGTGTGACAGCTTGATCGGTGACAATTATATACAGGATGGTAATGTAATGAGAAAATATATCATACAACGATTTTTGCAGTTGATCCCTATTCTCATAGGGATTACTTTTTTGTCTTTTGCCATGATGCGGGTGGCGGGAAGCGATGCTGTCACGGAGATGTATGAAAACCGCGGCACGGCGGTGTCGCAGGAGATCATTGATGCAAAGAAAGCAGAACTTGGCCTGGATCAGCCGTTTCTGGTTCAGTATGTAAGCTGGCTGAATGGATTTTTGCATGGTGATATGGGGACAAGCTATGTGTCCGGGAAAAAGGTGTTTGATGAATTTATTTCAAAACTTCCGGCAACGCTGCTGCTTACGGTCATGTCGATTTTGGCAACGGTTGTGATCTCCATCCCGCTTGGTGTTCTGGCGGCAGTCTGTCAGGATAAATGGGTGGATCTGCTTTTGCGGTTTTTCAGCTTTATCGGTAATGCGATGCCGAATTTTTTTGTGGCGATGCTTCTGATGCAGCTGCTGTCGATTAAACTGAATCTTCTGCCGGTCATCGCAAGCGGTGTAAATATCAGAAGTGCACTGATGCCGATGCTGACGCTGGCAATTTCCATGTCTGCAAAGTATATGCGGCAGGTTCGTGCAGCCGTTCTGGAGGAGCTGAACAAAGATTATGTTCAGGGAGCCAGGGCGAGAGGTATCAGGGAGAGCGTAATCTTATGGAAAAACGTCATAAAATCAGCCATGCTTACGATCATTACATTGCTTGCATTATCCATTGGAAGTTTGCTTGGCGGTACAGCGATCATTGAGAGTATTTTTATGTGGGATGGGGTCGGAAAGCTGGCAGTGGATGCGATCACGACACGCGATTATCCGGTGATCCAGGCATATGTCGTATGGATGGCACTGATCTATGTCATAGTCAATTTGATCACGGATCTCTTATATCACTGCCTGGATCCGAGAATCCGTCTGGGGGTGAATCAAAATGGATAAATCAGCACGAAGAAAACCGAAGAAGCAGAAAAATCATCTGAAAAAGCGATTTTTTATTTTTGCCACGCTGGCACTGATTCTTGTTATCGGTTCTTATTTCAGCGAACGCTTATGCCCATATGATCCTTATGAGCAGAATCTTAGTATCGCAAAAGCAAGTCCGTCACTGGCACATCCGTTCGGAACAGATCGTTATGGGAGGGATATGTTATCCAGAGTCATCGTCGGAAGCAAGACCAGTATCTATTCGACTTTGCTTCTGGTTGTCGGGATCACGGTGATCGGAACGATCGTCGGGATCATCTGTGGATGGAACGGAAAGAAACTGGATACGATTCTGATGCGGATATCAGACATTTTCCTTGCATTTCCCGGTCTGGTTTTTGCCCTGGCAGTTGCAGCCGTGATGGGAGGCGGCGTACAGAATGCGGTTATAGCCCTTGGGGCGATCAGCTGGCCGAAATATGCAAGGATTGCCAGAAGTCAGACATTGGCACAGAAAGAAAGCCTCTATATGCGAGCGGCAATCTTATCTGGATGCAGTACAGGAAAACTGATTTTGAAACATATTCTGCCGAATATCACAGGACCGATCCTTGTGACTGCCATGCTGGATATCGGAACGATGATGATGGAGCTTGCAGGTCTGTCGTTTCTGGGACTTGGTGCAAAACCGCCGGTTGCGGAGTGGGGAAGCATGATGAGTGATACCAGAAATCTGCTGACGACACATCCTTGGGTAACCTTTGCACCGGGAATTGCCATTTTTCTTTCAGTCATGGTTTTCAACCTGCTTGGCGATACGGTAAGGGATCTGTTGGATCCAAGAAATGAGAGGTAGATATGTCAGGAATCATTTGCTATGAAAACGTCGATATCTGTTACAATGGCAGTCCGGTAATCAAAAAGGTCAGCTTTTCGGCAGAAAAAGGTGAAATCTTAGGGATCGCAGGGGAGAGCGGAAGCGGCAAATCCACATTGATTAAGGCAGCAATCGGATTGCTTGGAAAGAATGGAAGCGTCACAGGCGGAAAGATCTGGTACGAAGAAAAAAAACTTCTGGATTTAAATGCAAAAGAACTACGTAAAATCTGCGGGAGCGAAATTGGCATGATCTTCCAGAATGCAGGAAGTTCTTTCTGCCCGATACGAACCGTCGGGGAGCAGCTGCTGGAAGAAATGAAAGAGCACCGAAAAATAAAAAAAGCCGAATTTGAGGATGAAGCAGCGGAAATGTTTGTAAAATTCGGATTTCAGGATCCAAAAAGAATCCTGAAAAGTTATCCGTTTGAGCTGTCGGGTGGCATGCAGCAGCGTGTTGGCGTTGCGGCAGCGATGCTCTTAAAACCGAAGATCCTGCTTGCGGATGAGCCGACTTCGGCACTGGATGTTTCGATTCAGAAACAGGTCGTAGAGCAGATGAAAATGATCCGAGAACAGTATGGGACAACGATCCTTATTGTTACGCACAACATCGGAGTGATCCGTGCGATGGCGGACTCCATGCTGGTTCTGAAAGATGGAAAAATGAAAGAATACGGAAAGACGCAGGAGGTACTGAGTCATCCGCAGTCGGATTATACAAAGCGATTACTTGCAGCGATTCCTGTTCTTCGGAGGTGAAACATGGAGCCATTATTACAGATTTCGCATCTGACTAAAAATTTTTCAGATGGAAAAGAGGATGAATATAAGGCGGTGGATGATGTCAGTTTTGAATTGTTTCCGGGAGAAAAGCTGGCGATCATCGGGGAGAGCGGAAGCGGAAAGACGACGGTTGTAAATATGATCACCAGGCTTCTTGACAGTACCGATGGAAAGATTCTGCTCGATGGAGAAGACATCACCCACTATAAAAGAAACAAAATGAAAAACATTTACCGGAAAATGCAGATGGTTTTTCAGACGCCGACCGAAAGTTTTGATCCGAGATGCCGCCTTGGAGATGCTGTGGCAGAGAGCCTGAGAAATGCCGGTATGCCAAAGAAAGAAGCTATGGAAATTGTAAAAGAGCTTTTTAAGCAGTGCGGACTGCCGGAAAATTTTATGAAACGTTATCCACATGAAGTCAGCGGCGGACAGTGCCAGAGGGCAGCGATTGCAAGAGCGATTGCAATAAAGCCCAGACTGCTGATTTTAGATGAAGCGACTTCGGCACTCGATGTCACCGTCCAGGCGGAGATTCTGCAGCTTTTAGATAATCTGCAGGAAGAACGTCAGATGTCTTATCTGTTTATCTGCCATGATATTGCACTGGTGCAGAATTTCTGTGACCGTGTGCTGGTCATGTATCAGGGAAAGATCGTAGAACAGGGGAAAACAGAAGAAGTGCTGCATTTTCCGAAACACGAATACACGCGTATGTTGCTGGACAGTGTGCTGTGATGCCGGCAGCTGTTTGTATAGCAAATATACGGATCAGATAGATGTCAGCAAAACGAATCAGAATCGAATGACAAGTTTTATATATATCCGATTGAAAAAATGCGAAAGTTATTTTGTGACGGAGCGATTTATGGATACCATAGTATGTCAGAGACAAGTTGTATAATATCAAAAAGAAAAAGAGAGAGGAAAAACGCATGAAAAAGAACATGAAAAAGAACATGAAAAAAATAATGGCATTGCTTCTTACCGTGACACTCAGCCTGGGGCTGTACGGCTGCGGAAGCAAGAATGACAAAACGGAAAGCGGGACAAGTACGGCAGCTGGGTCGGATATATCTGCGGCAGCCACAGACGGTTCTGAGAAAAAAACGCTGGTGATCGGGGATACAACTTTCAATCCTTCCAATGAAGAACTGGATGTCAATCCGCACAATTCTTACTCCGGATGGGCATGCATCCGCTATGGAATCGGAGAAACGCTGGTAAAATATTCAGACGATATGGAACTGGAGCCGTGGCTGGCAAAAGAGTGGGAAAATACCGATCCGCTCACCTGGAAGATCACACTTCAGGATAATGTGACGTTTTCAAGTGGCAGAGCTATGGATGCCGAGGCAGTGAAACAATGTCTGGAGCATCTGCTGGCAAACCATGACCGTGCGGCAGCCGATACAAAGATTGATTCGATGGAAGCAGACGGTCAGGTGCTTACGATCCACACATCCGAGCCAAAGCCTGCACTTTTGAATTACCTTGGAGATCCATATGGCTGTATCATCGATGTAGATGCAGGATTTGACGATGGAATCGTAGCCGGAACAGGTCCATACATTGCAACCGACTGTCAGTCCGGCGATCATCTGACCCTGGTGAAAAATGAAAATTACTGGAATGGAACGCCACATATTGATGAACTGACAATCAAGACCATCACCGATGGAAATACCCTTGCAAATGCACTGCTCTCAGGAGAGGTACAGGCAGCTTATGGTATGGCATATGAAAGCTATCCGATGTTCGAAAACGATAACTTTACCTTTTCACAGATTTCCACATCCAGATGTTTCTTCCTGAAAATGAATTTCAACGAAGGTTCCGTCTGTACTGATCCGGCCGTGCGAAAAGCGATCGCTATGGGTATCGACAAAGAAGGATTTGTGGAAAATCTGCTGGAAGGAAACGGCTATCCGGCAAATGGAACCTTCCCTGCAGGCTCTGCTTTTGGCGGAGATAAAGTAACGACCGAATCCTATGATCCGGAAGGTGCCAAGAAAGTACTGGAAGAGGCAGGATGGAAAGACAGCGACGGCGATGGAATCCGTGAAAAAGACGGACAGAAGCTTCAAATCAAATGGCTTACCTATCCAAGCAGACAGGAGCTTCCGCTTCTGGCAGAATCCGCACAGGCTACGTTAAAAGATATCGGAATGGATGTGGATATCAACTGTACGGCTGACAACAACAGTGTTGTGCAGGATCCGGCAGCGTGGGATGTCTATGCCATGGCAAATGTGCAGGCTCCGACCGGAGATCCGGAATACTGGTTTACCGTGTTTGCAACTTCTGATGCAACGAAAAATCAGGGAGCTTATAAAAATGAGAAACTGGATCAGTTGGAAGAGCAGCTCAGCCAGGAATTTGACACCGACAAACGTGCCAAGCTTGCAGTAGAGATGCAGCAGACGGTTCTGGATGACAATGCCTTTGTATACTGCTCTTTCCTGAAGATGAGTCAGATCTCACGGGCAAATGTAACCGGATATATGGCACATGCCTGTGATTACTATCAGGTGACAGCGGATTTGGATATTAACTGAATATTTTTCATATCCTGAAACAAAAAAATGAGTAAGTAATATTCTGCGGGAACCGTTTGCAATGAAAAAATTATGCAAACGGTTCTTTTTTTATAGGCAGAGTAAACAGAGATTGAAAGGTATGAATAAAAAAGGAAATTCGATTGACAGAAAGAATGTCGAATGTTACTATAAAAAGCGGGGGGGAGACGAATAAAATTATGCATATTGCACAAACAAGGAGGAAAATTTTGAAAAAGAAAGAAAAACAATGGTTGTCAATTGCTTTGAGTGCAGCCATGGTAGTGACCGGTATTCCAGCAACAGGGATTGGAACGACCGTTCAGGCAGCGACAGGAGAAGCACAGGTCTCCGTGAAAAACGGAGAAGTTACGATCGGAAATGAATATCTGGAGCGTAAATTTTCTACTTCAGACAACAAGCTGGCAACAACAGAACTGGATAATAAGAGGGCAGATCTGACGTTTACACCGGCACAGGGTTCTGAAGAATTCATTATCAAACTTCGCCAGGATGGTACAACAAAACTGGACGGAGAGCTGGATCGCACAAACTGGACAGTTACAGCAAGCGATCAGTACAATAATGAAGTGGGTGCAAAAGACGGTCCGGGAGCCAATGTTATTGATGGTGATGCATCTACAATCTGGCACAGCAAGTATTCACCGGATCAGCCATATCCACATTCCCTGACTTTTGATATGAAGAGCGAACAGGAAATTGCCGCATTTTCTTATCAGCCACGTCAGGACAGTTCCACAAACGGCGATATCAAAGGATATAAACTGTATGTGGGAAACAGTGAAACAGATCTGGAAAGTGATGCAAACCTTGCGGCAGAAGGTGATTTTACTTACAATGACAGAGAAACGATTTATATCAATCTGACAGCACCGAAAAAGGGTCGTTATGTAAAACTGGTTGCTGTATCACCAAAGACGGACGGTCAGGCATGGGCAACGGCGGCAGAAGTAAAGATGTACAGCAAAGCAGTCGGTACAGCAGATGCAAGTGCCATGATCAGATCCAGCGAGATGACTCTGGAAGGCAGCAAGGTTAAAAAAGTAGATACGAACGGCGGAGTCATGGTAGAATTCCCGTTTGAGACCGTTTCCAAAAACGGTGTAGACTGGGATGTTACCATGAAAGTTACCATGGATGACGGAGATCATTTCATGCGTAAATTCCTGGAAATCGAAGTAAGTGACAAAGAAAAAGCAGCAATTGATTATATCGATCTGGAATCGTTGAATGTCAATGCAAATGATACCGTGTGGACACATCCGATCATGGGTGAAGGTGTTGGCGGTATGAGTGGATATGTCATTTCTCTTGGCCAGCCGGTTTATATTCAGGGAATGTTCCTTGGATGTGAGTTCCCGATGACAGAAACAGAGATCGACAGCAATAAAAATGCACATATGCGTTATTTTTCCGGCAAGACATTCGAAAAATTGCAGGAAGATAACCAGCTTACCACAGACGGAAAATATGTAACCTGGCAGACCGTAGCGGGTGCTGCAAGAAGTACGGATATGAATGTCATTCAGTCTGACTTTTATGAATATATCAACAGCATTGCAACAAGAAGCGATTTCCGTACGCAGTACAATTCCTGGTACGATAATATGATGACCATTAACGATGACAACATTGAATCTGCATTCAAAAAAATGGAAAAGGGATTCTCTGAATCCGGCGTAGAACCGATGGATTCGTATGTTGTGGATGACGGATGGAATAATTATAACAACTCGAATACAACTTCTACTGTTCATGATGTGGCACGCTGCGGTACCACGGATAATGTGACAGGGTTCTGGGAGTTTAACAATAAGTTCCCGAACGGATTCCGTCCTGCTTCTGATCTTGCAGAAAGCTTCGGCTCCGGATTTGGTGTATGGGTAGGACCTAGAGGTGGTTATAACTATAACGCTGCAATGGGTAAGATTATTGAAAAAGCAGGTTTTGGTGCATACAATGCGGTAACCGATGATATTGATGTCGGTGACAGACGGTATGTGACGAAACTGACTGAGTTTTTCTTACAGATGCAGGATGCTTATAAAGTAAATTACTGGAAACTGGATGGATTTGCGACAAAGCCATGTACAAATGCAAATCATAAACATATGACAGGCGGAAAGAATGGTATGTATTATTTTTCCGATACCTGGGAAGCATGGATCGATCTGTTTGAGACGCTGCGTACCAATGCAGAGAAAAACGGCATTGACAATCTGTGGTTTAACCTGACCTGTTATGTAAACCCAAGTCCATGGTATCTGCAGTGGGCAAATTCTATCTGGATCCAGAACAGCCAGGATATCGGACGTGTTCAGGTCGGACAGAACAGACAGGTAGATCAGCTGCTTTCTTACCGTGACGGCAGATATTTTGATTTTGTAAAAGAAAGAGAGTTCCAGTTCCCACTGGCAAACATTTACAACCATGATCCAATCTACGGAAAAACAGGAACCAATCTGGCAAACCAGATGACAGATGATGAGTTCAAAACGTATCTGTATATGATGGGAACCAGAGGAACGGCATTCTGGGAGCTGTACTACAGCCCGGAAATGATCGATGAAGGTCAGAAATGGGATATCAATGCAGAATATCTGGAGTGGGCTAAGAAAAATTATCACATTTTGAAAAATGCGAAACTGATCGGTACGACACCGGATAAGGGCAATACCTACGGATACTCCTGCTGGGATGGTGAAGAAGGTATTATTTCCATGCGAAATCCAAGTGCATCCGTAAAGACACTGAGCTTTACACTGGATCGAAACGTTGGTGCGGCAGAAAGTCTGAAAGGCAAGACACTCAACCGTACAACAATTCTGGATCACAAGACAACCGATGCACAGACCGACTATCAGACAGTAAAATACGGCGATGTGATCACAGTTACACTGCAGCCGGGTGAGGCACGTATCTGGTCTCTTTCTACTGCAAAAGATACAAAAGCACCTCAGCTGACACTTGCAAAAGCAACTGCGGACAACACGATTGAGCTGACATTTGATGAGCGCGTGACCGGTACTCCTGCTGCAACCGTTTCCGGAGCAAATGTTACAAAAGCAGAAGTAAGTGCAAATCAGAGAAAAGTAACGCTGACTACATCCACTCTGAGTGCAGGAAGCAAAGTAACGGTTTCTGTAAGTGGATTAAAAGATTTAACCGGCAATGCAGCAGCAGTAAATACAGAAGTTGTATATCAGGAAAATCAGGTTGTAGCGAAAGCATCAGCAAAAACAGATCTGAAGAATGCAAATGATGTAACGGAAACAACGGACGAAGCACTGGCAGGAAAGACAATACTTGGCCTTGCAAAAGCATATGAGCTGAACGGAACAGCTGTTACAGGAACCGCTGATTTTGCAGTATCTTCTTATGTAAAGACAACCGGAAACAATATGAACATTCTGAAACAGGAAGGTGCTTACAGCCTTTCCATTGACAAAGACGGAAAAGCAGTCTTTACAGTTGGAGATGTATCCGTAACTTCCAAAGAAGCTGTAAACGATGGAACATGGAAACACATTGCAGGTATCCGTGAAAAGAATGGCAGTCTGAAAGTTTATGTCAACGGTACACTGGATGCAAGCAGATATGAGAAAAACATCAAAGATTTGAAAGATGGAACTCTGACTGTTGGAGGCGGAACTGATCTTCAGGTAAGCCAGGCAGAAGTAAAAGATGCAACACTTAAGCTGGCTGCACTGGAAAAAGCAGGATCAGCAGTTGGCGGAGACAGCAGCGGAGATTCCGGTATTGTTCCGGATGGAAACGGAAAAATCCCTCTGCAGGCTTCCAACATCACAGTAAAACGTGCAGATAATGATCAGGATGTTTCAAACAAAAAAAGCAGTCCGGAAAAAATGATCGATGGTGATAAAGGTTCAAACTCCTTTACCTGTACACTGGACAGCATTGAAAGTGATGTACTGGCAGGAACCAGCGTATACTTCCAGATCGATCTTGGCGATGTATTCAAGCTGGATCAGGTAAAAATGTGGCGTTATTTTGCGGACGGACGTACCTACCAGGATACGATCGTAGTTGCATCTGAAGATGCTGCTTTTGATGCAAATGATACCGTGCTGTACAGCAGCGTTTCAGATTCCAAGTATGCATACGGACTGCTGAGCAATGAAAAGCTTGCAAATCCGGATGTAAAATATGCAGAAACATCAGAAGGAAAGACATTTGAAGCAAAAGAACAGAAAGCACGTTATATCCGTATTTACACACGAGGAAGTATTCTGACAAGCGGAACAGCACATGGCGGAAACCATATCTGCGAAGTAGAAGTTTACGGAAAAGCAATTAAGAACACAACAACACAGAAAAAAATTACCGTTGCTTTTGATACAAAAGGCGGAAACAGCATTGAGTCTTTGAAAGTAGCAGCCGGCGAAAGCTGGAGCCTGCCGCAGAATCCGACCAGAGCCGGATATGTATTCAAGGGCTGGTACAGCGATGTAAACTGCACAGTAGCATATACAGCAGCATCACCGGTAAGTGCAGATCTGACACTGTTTGCAAAATGGGAGGAAGATCCGACCACAAATGTACAGTTAGAAGAAGCAAAAGCAGTACTGAACAGCAAGATTGCAGAAGTAAAAGACAAAACAAAAGGCGATTACAGCGATGCAAGCTGGAATGCATTCCAGAATGCACTGGCAGCAGCAAAAGAAGCAGCCGCTTCTAAGACTGCAAGTGCCGCAGACGTCCGCAAAGCACTGGACAGCCTGAAAAAAGCAGAGCAGAATCTGAAAGTGGCAGGCAGCGAGCCGGATACTGGCAAAGAAACTGAAACGGGCAAAGAAACCGAAACAGGTAAAGAAACTGAAACGGGCAAAGAAACTGAAACGAATAAACAGCCGGAAACACCAAGCACACAGCCTGGAACAGAAAAGCCAAACACAAATCCGAATACTCAGAAAGTACCTGCTGTCGGAACAACCAAACCGGTTGGAAGAGGATTCTACAAAGTAACAAAATCCGATGCAAAGAACGGAACCGTTGCTCTGGTGAAACCGAGAAAAGCAACAGAAAAGAAATTTACTGTTCCTGGAACTGTAAAAATTGACGGCGTTACCTTCAAAGTAACCGAGATTTCAAAGAATGCATTCAAGAACAACAAAAAACTGACGCAGGTTATCATTGGCAAAAACGTAAGCAAGATCGGTGCAAATGCATTTAACGGTGCAAAGAAACTGAAAAAGATCACGATCAAATCCACACAGCTGAAGAAAGTCGGAAGCAAGGCCTTCAAAGGTATTGACAAAAAATGTAAGATCAAAGTACCGAAGAAGAAACTGACACGCTACAAACGACTGCTGAAAGGAAAAGGCCAGAAGGCAAGCGTGAAGATCACAAAGTAAGAAACAAGAAATAAAGTTGAAGTAAGGAAAAAGACCAGTGCGAAAGTGCTGGTCTTTTTTGACGGGTAAGATTTAAGATAGATTTTGACTAAGCAGTTGAAAAAATAGGAAAGATAAAATATAATTGGAAAGTCTGTACAGGTTGTGCATGTGAGTAGAAATTATTTTGTTAAGTATAAAGATGATCGTATGCGAAAATGAAAAGTTTTCATACGGTCATTTTTATTATGGTACCGAGTCAGAAGGTAATATGTTTACACAGTTGTGTTTGAAAATTTTGATCAGCTGATAAAAGATATAATGATATGTAAATTATATTTAACTAAATAAAGAAAAAATTGACATAAAAGAAAAAGAATGGTATAAGTGAATTATGAGAATACAGGAGGGTACAGCAATATGGGGGAAATATATATTGCACACAGAAATGAGTATACAAATGAGGTACAAACTGTCCGGGAACATTGTGAGAATACGGCAAATCTTTGCAAAGAATATGCAATTCCGGAAATGGAAGATCTAGCTTATGCGGCAGGAAAAGCACATGATATCGGAAAGTATCAGGAGGGATTTCAAAGAAGAATCCGAGGGGAAAATATTCGTGTAGAACATTCAACCTGTGGAGCAATTGCAGTGGGTGAAAAGTATCCAAAGCCAATGAATCTGATGATGCAGTATTGCATTGCAGGACATCACACGGGAATCCCAAATGGGGGATTTGGAAATGATGAGGATAACAGTCTGAAAGGCAGAATGAACAGGACGTTTGAGGATTATGATGTCTATAAGCAAGAACTGGAACTGCCGGAATTAGATATTCGAAAATGGCAGCAGTTTCTTGCGGCTGATTGCGGAAGAAATGCGGATTGGTTAATTGATAAGTTTGCATTTTTAACAAGATATTTATTTTCCTGTCTGGTAGATGCAGATTCAACAGACACCGCGGAGTTTTGCAGAAGTACAGAAGTAGTGAGAAAATTGCAGGCTGATTTTGAAAAGTGTCTTGAAAAAATAAATGTTCAGTTACAGGCGTTTGAAGTAAAAACAGAATTGCAGAAGACGAGAAGCTTGCTGCAGGAGCAGGCATATCGAAACAGTACAAAAGATGCACACATCTACCTTATAAATATGCCAACCGGCAGTGGAAAAACATTAGCGAGTGCGAAAATAGCACTGCAAAGAGCAATAGCGAAAAAGAAAAAAAGAATTATCTATGTGATCCCGTATAACAGTATTATTGATCAGACAGCAGAGGTTTTTGAAAAACTTTTTGGAAATAATCTGGAGATTTTGAGACATCAGTCAACTTTTTCTTATGATGAGAAAATAGATTTGAAAGAAGATTATCGAGAAGCAGCTAAAATAGCAGTAGAAAACTGGGATGCTCCCTTTATCATAACAACAGCGGTACAGTTTTTTGAAAGCATTTATTCAAATAAAAGAGGAAAACTTCGAAAGTTGCACAATATGGCAGACAGTATTCTGATTTTTGATGAGGCACATATGATGCCACAGAATTATTTACAGCCATGTCTTCAGGGAATTGCCTATATAACGAAATATCTGAACAGTGAAGCTGTTTTTCTTACGGCAACGATGCCTGATTTTGAAAAATTGCTGGAGCTTTATGCACCGGCAAATAATCGGATAGAAAATTTGATCAAGGATAAGACGCTTTTTGGAAAATTTCAAAAGTGTCAATATATCAATATGGGAAAAGTAAGTCCGGAAGCACTATTAACCAAAAGTGAACAGTATCCGTCCAGATTGATTATCGTAAACAAGAAGAAAAATGCAACAGAACTTTTTAGAATGTGCAGGGGGCGAAAATATCACTTGTCAACCTATATGACGGTCTATGACAGACAAAGAGTTCTGCAGGCTGTTAGAGAAGAACTGAAAAGCTTGGATGAAGATTTTCCAGATGGAAATGTACCGGAAGAGAGAAGGATTACGATTATTTCTACATCTCTTATTGAGGCAGGAGTAGATTTGGATGTACATACTGTTTTTCGTGAATTAAATGGTCTGGACAGTATTCTTCAGTCAGGTGGCAGATGTAATAGGGAAGGGAAAAGAGACAAGGGTGACGTTTTTGTGTTTGAATTTGAAAATGAGGAACAGAAAGACAAGATGAATATTACCCAACGTTTGCTGAAGGAGTATAAGGATATTTCACAGCCAGAATGTATTGAAGAATACTATGAAGAATTGTTTTTCTTAAAAAAATCGGATATTCAGAAAAATACGATGCATACAAAGTGCAGGTATTTTGACAATTTGCCATTTCAGACTTATGCAGAACAATTTGAACTGATTCCTGATAGGACATGTTCTATTGTTGTACCAAGAGATGAAAAGAGCAGAAAACTGGTGGATACTTTAAGATATTCAAAAATTGGAAATGAGCAGAAGCTGCAAAAGTATACCTGTACAGTGGCTAAACATGAGCTGGATGAGTTGATCAAACAACATGTTGCCGACGATTTTGGTACGGGAATATACTGTCTGACAAATGAAGATTATTATGACGAAAATTTAGGAATTTTATTGGAAGCACAAGATTATTTTTTATGAAAGAAGAGGTGAAAAACAATGGGATATGGATTTAAAATCATAGTGGAAGGAGATTATGCATGCTTTACGCGACCGGAATTGAAAGTGGAACGAGTCAGCTATGATGTTCCGACACCGGGAGCATTGGAAGGAATGTTAAAGAGTGTGTACTGGAAACCGGCAATCCGTTATGTGATTGACAAAATCATTGTATTTCAGGAGATTGATTTTGCAAATATTCGAAGAAATGAAGTAAAAGATAAGGTACTGCTCAGTGCAGTAAAAAATCAGATGAAACAGAAAGGAGGAGATCCTTGTATCTATACTTCTCAAAGCAGAAGTCAGAGGGCAGCAATGGTTCTGAAAAAAGTGAAATATGGTATAGAATTTCACTTTGAGCTGACCGGCTTGAAAAATAATCGAGAAGATGACGGAGAAAATAAGCATTATAACATTTTGAAACGAAGACTGGAAAAAGGTCAATGGTTTCGGACACCATGTCTTGGGTGCAGTGAATTTCCGGTAAAAAGAATAGAACTGGTAGATGCGTTTGATACAGAAATGATAAGCAGCAGAATCAAGGAAATGGGGGATGTTGATCTCGGATATATGAGTTATGAGGTACAGTTTGAAGACAGGGGGAAACCCATTAATGGAGACTGGGAAAATCCCAAATTCTCCGATCGTGCAAAAACATTATACTACAGACCGCACATGATTGAGGGAGTCATTGATGTTCAAAAATACAGGGAGGGATTGCGATGCTGATAAAAGCATTATGTGATTATTATGATATGCTGTCGGCAGCAGAAAAGGTACTTCCGGAAGGATATTCGAAGGTAAAGATACATTATGAGGTAGCATTGACGGAAGAAGGCGAGATTGATCATATTATAAATATTCAGAAAGAAACAGAAGTAACAGTCGGGAAAAAAATAAAAAAGAAATTAGTGCCGCAGGATCTGAAAATGCCTCAGAGAACAGAAAAACCAGGAATTGATGCCAATATAGCAGAGCACAGACCGTTATATTTGTTTGGATTGAACTTGGAAAAAGAAGGACTGACACCAACAGACCGGACGGGAAAGGCACAAAAATCCCATGCAGCTTTTGTAGAAACAAACCTGAAATTTATTGAAGAAATGGATACACCGCTTGTGAATGCGTATCGAAAATTTCTTCTCAACTGGAAACCGGAAGAACAGACAGAAAACCAGGAATTATTAAGATTACAAAAAGATTACGCAAAATCAGGTTATGTGTTCTGCCTGACTGGAAGACCTGGACATTATCTTCAGGATGAACCAGTGTTTGCAAAAAAATGGAACATGTATTATGAAAAGCAAAAAGCAGAAGCAAAAGATGCTTATTTTGCACAATGTGCAGTTTCTGGTGAAGAAAAACCGCTTGCGAGAATCCACAGTAAGATCAAAGGGGTATATGGAGGACTTGCAACAGGAAGTGTGCTGATCGGTTATAATAATCCTTCTGAAAATTCTTATGGAAATGAACAGTCCTATAACAGCGGAATTTCAGAAGAAATGATGAAAAAATATACAGAAGCATTGAATTATCTTCTTGCGTCTCAAAAACACAAACATATGCTGGAAGATATGACGATGGTCTTTTGGGCAATGGATACGGAAGATAAGTGTGAAGATCTGTTCAGCCGGTTGCTTTTTGGAGAGTCTGATACTTTAAATGCAGAACAGACAGAAGAAATGTTGAAAAAGATGATGGAAGATGCCAGGGAAGGAAAAATAACTGCAAAAAGGCTGGAAAATCTAAGTACTGTAGATCCAAGTGTTGATTTTTATATGCTGGGGTTAAAGCCTAATTCTTCTAGGCTTTCGGTAAAGTTTATTATTCGTAAGAAATATGCAGATGTGTTGTGGAATATTGCAAGATTTCAACAGGAAATACAGGTGGTACAGGAACAAAAGCCGGTGCCTCTCTGGATGATTGAAAAAGAACTGATTTCACCGAAGAGTAAGAATGATAAAGTAAATCCGGCTTTAATGGCAGGGTTGTTAAATGCAGTAGTATATGGCGGAAAATATCCGGTGGCATTATTTGAAAATACTCTGCGAAGAATCCGAATTGATCGAAACATCAATAGGATTCGCTGCGGTATAGTAAAGGCATATCTTAACAGAAATGACAAAAAGGAGGAGATTACAGTGGGATTGAATGAAGAAAATAAGAGTCCGGCATATTTGTGCGGACGGTTGTTTGCAGTATTGGAACAGCTGCAGAAAGATGCAGCAGGGACAGAGTTAAACAGAACCATTAAAGATGCATATTTTGCATCAGCATCGGTAAAACCGGCGTTGATTTTTCCTAAATTGATACGGCTTAGTCAGAATCACTTAAAAAAAATAAAAAATGCAAATTATCGTTATAAGTATAATGAGAGAATCCAGAAAATCATAGAACTACTGGATGGAAAATTTCCGGAAATGTTGCGACGTACAGAACAGGGAGAATTTTTTGTAGGATATTACCAGCAAATACCGGAGCTTTTTAAGAAGAGTGAAAAGAAAGAAGAACAATAAAAAATGAATAGAGACGAAATGGAGGAATAAATTATGGCACTGGAGAACAGATATGATTTTATAATGCTTTTTGATGTGGAGAACGGAAATCCGAACGGGGATCCGGATGCAGGAAATGCACCGAGAATAGACTCTGAGTCAGGATATGGTTATGTTACGGATGTCTGCCTGAAGAGAAAAATCAGAAATTATGTAGAACTGGTAAAAGAAGGAGAAGCGGGATATAACATTCTGATTAAACCGGATAAAGCCTTGAACAGTAAATTTACAGCAGCATATGAAGCAGAAGGATTGAAGACAAAGAATAATGGCAGAAATGAGGATGATGTTAAAAAGGCTCGTGCATACATGTGTAAGAATTATTATGATGTGAGAACTTTTGGAGCAGTAATGTCGACAGGTAATGATCCTTGTGGTATTGTCAGAGGGCCGGTACAGCTTAATTTTGCCAGAAGTATTTCGCCAATCGATATAGAGGATATTACGATTACAAGACAGGCACGCACAACGGATGAGCGTCAGGAAACCGGTCAGACGGAAATGGGAAAGAAAAGCATCATTCCGTATGCATTATATCGGGCAGAAGGTTATGTATCTGCTGCACTGGCAAATAAGACCACAGATTTATCAGAAGCAGATCTGGAACTTTTGTGGGAAGCAATCATAAATATGTTTGAGAATGATCATAGTGCTGCAAGAGGAAAGATGTGTATGCGAAAGCTGTATGTGTTCAAACACAGCAATGTACTTGGAAATAGTCCGTCACATTTAATGTTTGAAAAAATTAAAATAAAAGAAGAAAATGAAATTCCTCGTTGTTTTGATGATTATAAAATTGAAGTGGATGAAAAGATGCCGGAAGGAGTAGAACTGATCGAAAAATTATGAAAAGCCAGGAGATAACAATCCGATCTATACAGCATTACATGTATTGTCCCCATCGTTGGGGATTGATAGAAATTAATAAATCCTGGGGCGAGAATATATTCGTAACAAAAGCAAATCTGCTACATGATCGAGTACATGATCCGGAGAAAAGTTATACAGGAAGAGGCAAAAAAGTATATACTTCGGTTCCGGTTTATAATGATGATGAGCAATACAATTTATATGGCGTAACAGACTGTATAGAATTAAAAAAAGATAAAACAGGGATTACGATAAAAGATGACAATCAAAGATATAAACTGACTATTGTAGAATATAAACCAACAAAACCAAAAGAAAAAGATTATCGGGAAGATGATCTGATGCAGGTTTTTGCACAGAAACTGTGTGTGGATTCTATTTTTGGAGGGGACTGTGACGGTGTTCTGTATTATGCAGATGTGAAGAAAAGAATATCATTGCCATTAAAAGAAAATTTTGAAAAATATAATGAAGAATTAAAGAGACTTTTGACAGAAATGCGGGATTTTTTAAAAGCAGGAAAAATCCCGCCGATTCGAAAAAATCAAAACTGTAATGGATGTTCTATGAAAGATGTATGTATGCCATCCATGAGAAAAATCCCTGATTTAAAAAAAGAGATAAAAAAGATTGAGAGGGAACCGTTATGCGAAAACTCTTAAATACAATATATGTGACAAATGAACAGATGTATTTGATGTTGGACGGTGAAAATCTTGTCTGCAAGGCAGAAGGAGAAATTAAACTTCGGATTCCTTTTGAAAATGTGGAAAATATTGTGTGTTTTAGTTATCTTGGATGTTCGCCGGCGTTGATGGGAAAGTGCGTGGAAAAGCTGATTCCAATTAATTTTATGTCGCCACAGGGGAAATTTCTGGCAAAAGTTTGTGGAGAGACAAAAGGAAATGTTTTTCTCCGTGTAGAACAAATTGACTGTTTCAGAGCATGCGGATTGCAGCTGGCACAAAATACGATGGCAGCAAAATTCAGTAATACCAGGCAGGTAATACGCAGAACATTACATGATAATGCAGAATTGAGAGATAATCAGGAAATACAAAAAGTACTGGGGATTTTACATGACGGAATTGAGAATGTTTATAGAGCAGAGACAATAGAAGAAGTTATGGGTATTGAAGGATATTGTGCACAGAATTATTTTTCAATTTTCAATCGATTGATAACAAATACAAAAGTACCGTTTAGCTTTGAGTTTCGAACAAAACGTCCGCCGTTGGACCCGGTAAACGCAATTTTATCATTTGTTTATACACTTGCAACAAATGAATTTGCAGCGGCATTGGAAACAGTAGGATTGGATAGTTATATTGGATATTGTCATGCATTGCGAAGCGGTCGTGTATCATTGGCCTGCGATATGGTGGAAGAAATAAGATGTATTGTAGAACGTTTTGTTATCACTTTATTGAATCTGCAGATTATAGGAGAAAAAGATTTTGAAAAGCAGATTTCAGGAGCGGTTTGGTTAAATGCAGATGGCAGGAAAAAAGTATTGTCAAAATGGCAGGAAAAGAAACGTACTGATTTAATGCATCCGTATCTGAAGCAAAAGATACCATTTGGATTATTACCGTATGTGCAGAGCAATTTGCTTGCCAAATATATACGAGGCGACATTGAGAGCTATCCACCATATCTGCAAAAATAGGTGGTGAGATAAAATGATGGTTTTAATAAGTTATGATGTTAGTACTGTCAGTGCAGCAGGAAAAACCAGGTTAAGAAAAGTGGCGAAAGAATGTCAAAATCATGCACAACGAGTACAGAATTCTGTTTTTGAAGCTGATTTAGATTATTCCTCTTTTTTGAAATTAAAAGATAGTTTATTAAAATTAATTAATCCAGAAGAGGATAGTTTGCGATTTTATTATCTTGGGAACAACTGGAATAAGAAAATTGAACATATAGGTGCTGAGAAAACATATGATCCAGAAGGCGTAATTATTATTTGAAGGTAGCGAAGGTGTGATGATTCAAAAACCACTTGAGGTTCGCCTGAAAAAACATTATAATAAATAAGTTATATATGCGATATCATATAAATGATATCAGCAGAAATAAGTCCGTCCCAATATGTGGAAATGTTCCGTTACATAAATACAAAATGTAGCGGTCACGTCCCGTAAGGGGCGTGTGAGTAGAAATTGCAGCGGAAGAAAGAGGAAGCCAGAGCAATCCGTCACGTCCCGTAAGGGGCGTGTGAGTAGAAATGGAGTAGAACACGGAAAGAGAGTGCTCATTGCTGTCACGTCCCGTAAGGGGCGTGTGAGTAGAAATCACATCATCCACCATCTCAGCGTCTCCTTTTTCGGTCACGTCCCGTAAGGGGCGTGTGAGTAGAAATCTGATGGACATGACAGTGACGAATGTTCTGGTGGGTCACGTCCCGTAAGGGGCGTGTGAGTAGAAATTTCGAAAAAGGGCATTCAGAGTTCGAGGTGGCAAGTCACGTCCCGTAAGGGGCGTGTGAGTAGAAATGTTTTCATCAGGAAATCTTTTTTTGGTATCATATGTCACGTCCCGTAAGGGGCGTGTGAGTAGAAATTTTGCGTCAGCGGCAGGCGTAGCGGCGGCTGCACGTCACGTCCCGTAAGGGGCGTGTGAGTAGAAATAGAAAATACAAAGAATGGGGATTGTGGTACGAAGGTCACGTCCCGTAAGGGGCGTGTGAGTAGAAATTGCTTCCACCGGATCTGTGATCACCTCGTAAAGTCACGTCCCGTAAGGGGCGTGTGAGTAGAAATCACATGGAATGTCAGGCCGCAGACCACAAAGTCGTTGTCACGTCCCGTAAGGGGCGTGTGAGTAGAAATGACCAGCTTATCAATCTGATTCCATTCCTCTTCGTCACGTCCCGTAAGGGGCGTGTGAGTAGAAATATATTGACCAGCTGAACGAAGCGATACCGGGACTGTCACGTCCCGTAAGGGGCGTGTGAGTAGAAATTTTGACGGAACAAAAGACATCAGTCATTATGCGGTCACGTCCCGTAAGGGGCGTGTGAGTAGAAATCAGCGGAAAAAAGGTATAGTTTCCCCCGTAGGGTACTGTCACGTCCCGTAAGGGGCGTGTGAGTAGAAATCACTGATATCGAAGTCCATTTCAGCGGAGTTACAGTCACGTCCCGTAAGGGGCGTGTGAGTAGAAATGATTGAGAGCGTTTGACAGGTTTTGAAATTGACCGTCACGTCCCGTAAGGGGCGTGTGAGTAGAAATTATTTTTGATCTGAACATGGATGTTGATCGAAAAAGTCACGTCCCGTAAGGGGCGTGTGAGTAGAAATTTCCACAAAAAATAATACAGACCATACGGACAAGTCACGTCCCGTAAGGGGCGTGTGAGTAGAAATTGCACCAGCAAACACACGCCAGAAAACTGGTTTTTGTCACGTCCCGTAAGGGGCGTGTGAGTAGAAATAAGCATCTGTTCCTGGAAATGTATCGAAACGAAAGTCACGTCCCGTAAGGGGCGTGTGAGTAGAAATATGATCGACAATCTTGTAATCCCTGTGCTGGAACGTCACGTCCCGTAAGGGGCGTGTGAGTAGAAATAAAAGTTTTATTTATGTTGAATGTGATTCAAACGTCACGTCCCGTAAGGGGCGTGTGAGTAGAAATATTCACGTTCGGGGGTGGTGTATATGGAGAAAGAGTCACGTCCCGTAAGGGGCGTGTGAGTAGAAATCTACAAGGAGATCAATGAACTGGCGGAAAACCTGTCACGTCCCGTAAGGGGCGTGTGAGTAGAAATACGGCAGCAACTGTAGCGTTTGGCAAGGTTATGGTCACGTCCCGTAAGGGGCGTGTGAGTAGAAATATTTAGAATTGAAATTAAAGATATGGATATAGTTGTCACGTCCCGTAAGGGGCGTGTGAGTAGAAATACTTTTGATCGTTCTAAAGTGGATAGCTCAGATTGTCACGTCCCGTAAGGGGCGTGTGAGTAGAAATGACGTAGGTCGTCGCCTGGGCGGTCTGCGTACCGGTCACGTCCCGTAAGGGGCGTGTGAGTAGAAATTTAAGGCAACGAAAGAAGAGAACCAGTACGAAATCGTCACGTCCCGTAAGGGGCGTGTGAGTAGAAATATGATACTTATGCAAAAATGAAGCGATATAATCGTCACGTCCCGTAAGGGGCGTGTGAGTAGAAATGTCGTAAGGGCGAGAACCGTGCACCATAAGAAGGTCACGTCCCGTAAGGGGCGTGTGAGTAGAAATGTTTGAAGTCCCAGATGATACAAAAGAAATGATGTCACGTCCCGTAAGGGGCGTGTGAGTAGAAATCTTTAAAGAACTGAAAAAAGTAAATGGATTCAGGTCACGTCCCGTAAGGGGCGTGTGAGTAGAAATCTTCGAAGCGTGGCAAGGACAGCAAACGTACTGGGTCACGTCCCGTAAGGGGCGTGTGAGTAGAAATTAGATAAGGCATTGATGTGTGTGCGTGATAAAATGTCACGTCCCGTAAGGGGCGTGTGAGTAGAAATCGCTGTTAGTTGCTGTTTTTGGGGTGGCAGGTTCGTCACGTCCCGTAAGGGGCGTGTGAGTAGAAATGCGTTAGTCAGCACCAGATATAAACAAATTAGCGTCACGTCCCGTAAGGGGCGTGTGAGTAGAAATGGTATTAAAAGTGGGGTGGCGAAAAAGTGACAGGTCACGTCCCGTAAGGGGCGTGTGAGTAGAAATATAATTCCATTTCCGCCGTCCAAATCGCTATTTGGTCACGTCACGTAAGGGGCGTGTGAGTAGAAATCCGGGAACAAAAACAATCAATATGTCCCAGCTCAGTCACGTCCCGTAAGGGGCGTGTGAATTGAAATATCTGCTGGAGTAGTGTTTTAGAGACTATAAAGAAAAGTCTGTAAGTAAGATTCTTCTATGATAATGCAAGGCGAAAAGTTTATTTATTGAGCTTTTCGCTCTTGTTTTATATATAACAGCTATAAATTTGTATGTCAAGAGCAGGCGAAAAATCCGCCGGTCTTGCTATATTCTGAGTCGCCTATTCGGGCAGGCGTCCTTCATACATAATACTCAGTTCCCCATATACCTGTGCCCGGTTGCGAACCGTTGTTGTCCATTTTTTCGTTGCTTTAAAAGTAGCAAGGTATAATGCTTTTAGGAGTGCTGTATCACTCGAAAAAACGCTTCTCTGACGGTTCAGCTTACGATATGTGGAATTCAGGGATTCAATGGCATTTGTCGTATAGATCACCTTTCTGACCGTTGCTGAAAACTTGAAAATAGGTGAAATTGCATCCCGGTTATCCTTCCAGCGTTTCATGGAATTCGGATATTTTGGTGCCCATTTTTCTGTTACTCTGTCTAATGCGGCCAGAGCTTTCTTTTCATCAGCAGCCTGGTAAATCGTTTTTAAATCTGTGGCAAATGCTTTTCTGTCTTTATCAGGAACGTATTTTAAAGTATTTCGTACCTGATGTACGATACAACGCTGATATTCCGTTTTCGGAAAAGCGGCAGTGATCGCTTCTTTTATACCGGTAAGTCCATCCGCACAAATGATCAAAGCATCTTTTACACCCCGGTTTTTCAATTCGTTCATAACCGAAAGCTAGTATTTCGCACTTTCATTATCGCCTACTGAAATGGTAAGAACCTTTTTTTTCCTTCCATGTTGATGCCAAGAATCACATAAGCAGCAAGTTTGCGGATAACGCCATTATCACGAACAGAGTAATGGATCGCATCAATGTAGAGAATAGGATACACCTCATCTAACGGGCGATTTTGCCAGTCTTCAATATGTGACAGGATATTGTCTGTTACATCAGAAATAAAGCCTTCTGATGTTTCAAATCCGTAAATGTCCTCAATCGTTTCCGAAATCCGGCGGGTAGTCATTCCTTTTGCATACATGGAAATGATTTTTTGTAGCCAAGGTGGTTATCTATTTCGGCTTCCATCATTTCTTTGATTGTTCTACCAAGAAGATCTTTCGGGGCATCCTGAATATCTTCAGCCGTTTGAATATCATACTCTTCAAGAAGCCGGTGGATAATATTTCTTTTTCCTTCCGTCATTTGTACTCGATGTACCGGTTTCTTTTGTCTGGCCATAATAAAAGGCCCTCCTATGATTTTTTATCATAGAAGAACCTATTATTTGTTAATTTACAGAAAAAGTTTCACACACTCGTGTTTTATGTTTCTGTCAGAAATTGACCTCGTGAATTGAAATACCACCATTCCATCTCCTAAATATTTTTTTGATTGAATCGAATTTTACATTATTTGCACTAAATTGTTCTTGATGAAATACTGTTTTTATTTCCTGAAAACTTATAAATTGAAGAAATATATCGCATTACTCCTGCTTTCATATTTTTGGAAGTTGCAGTATAATAAGAGAAACTGAACAGCGTATTCTAACAGATATTGTGGTATTTTATTTATCAGATTCATTTGAGATAAATTTTAAAAATTTCCAAATAATAGATAAAACAGTGAGGTAGCTATATGCATTACAAAACAACAGAATCTCTCCTTGCCTTTATTAAAAAAAGTCCGACGGCTTTTCAGGCAACGGCAGAGATGGAGAAAAAATTTGCAGAAAACGGATATCAGCTTCTTTCAGAGCAGGAATACTGGAAGTTACAGCCGGGCGGGAAATATATCGTAACAAGAAATCATTCGGCATTGATTGCATTTTCGATTCCAAAGAAGGAGTGTCGGAAGTTTCATATCATTGCCAGCCACAGCGATTCTCCGGCTTTTAAGATCAAGGAAAATCCGGAAATGCGGGTAGAAAATGCCTACACAAAACTGAATGTGGAAGGTTATGGCGGTATGCTGATGGCACCGTGGTTTGACCGGCCGCTGTCGGTAGCGGGCAGAGTGGTTGTAAGGCGTGACGGCAGTCTGAAAGAGGAACTGGTCAATATCGACCGGGATCTGGTCATGATCCCAAGTCTGGCAATCCACATGAACCGGGAGGCAAACAAAGGCGTGTCTTACAATCCGCAGAAAGATCTGCTGCCGCTTCTCGGGTGCGGAGATTCGAAGCCGGAGTTTTTGAAAATTGTTGCGGAAGAGATAAAAGTAAAGGAAGAGGATATTCTTGCACATGATCTGTTCCTCTATAATCGGATGGAGGGTACGATCTGGGGGGCAGACAGAGAATTTGTTTCGGCACCAAGGCTGGATGACCTGCAGTGTGCGTTTGCTTCGATGGAAGGGATGTTTGCCGGAAAGCACGAGGAGAGCATTGCGGTGCACTGTGTTCTGGATAACGAAGAAGTCGGAAGCGGAACAAAGCAGGGGGCAGCTTCTACTTTCTTAAAAGATACGCTTCGAAGGATCAACGATGGCCTTGGCAGAACGTATGAAGAATATTTGATGACGCTGGCAGGCAGTTTTATGATCTCGGCGGATAATGCCCATGCACTGCATCCAAATTACATAGAAAAGGCAGATCCGGTGAACCGGCCGCTGCCAAACGGCGGAATTGTCATCAAATACAATGCTAACCAGAAATACTGTACCGATGCGGTGTCAGCGGCAAAATTCAAGGATCTTTGCGACCGGGCAGGCGTAAAATACCAGACCTTTGTGAATCGCTCCGATGTGCCGGGCGGATCGACCCTGGGAAATATTTCGAATACGCAGGTACCGATGAATACAGTAGATATCGGACTTCCGCAGCTTGCGATGCATTCTCCGTATGAGACAGCCGGGGTGGAAGATACCGGAAGTTTTATCCGAGTGGCGAAAGAATTTTTCCGATAAGCAAAACAGAACAGGCATCAAAATAAAGAATTCAGACAAAAAACAGGCGGGAGAAATCCTGCCTTTTTGCGTGACATGAGCAATGCGAAGCTCTGTGAGCTTTACATGAATGTTCATTCTTTATATCCTGATATCCGTTAATGCATAAATTTTTTCAGGAAAAGGACTTGAAAAATACACCATGGGGGTATATAATGCAATACAAAAATACCTAATAGGGGTATATAAGAAAAGGAAGTGAATGAAATGGAAGAAAACAGGGAACAGATAGAAAAAACATGCTGCTGTCAGTGTTCTGAGCGAAAAAAGGAACGCTCAGAAAAAGAATATAAAGATCTGATCAATCGTTTAAGCCGCATTGAAGGGCAGGTTCGAGGAGTGAAGGGAATGTTGGAGAAGGATGCCTACTGTGCCGATATTCTGGTACAGGTTTCAGCAATCAATTCGGCACTCAACAGTTTCAATAAAGTCCTGCTGTCCAATCATATCCATACCTGCGTGGCAGAGGACATCCGCAATGGAAAAGACGAAGCGATTGATGAGCTGGTGGATCTTCTGAAGAAACTTATGAAATGATGACAGGATAAGAAAAATACGAAAGTTTTTCGTATAATATCTTTTGATCCTGACACCAGGCAAAACATTAGGAGGTAAAGAACAGCTGAATAAAACTTATAAAAGTATATAAACAACTGTTGAATTTTGCAGGTTATTAGTATAGAATAATATTGAAAGGAAGTGATGCTTTGAGTAAATATTATTCTATACATGAATTTTCAAAAATTATAGGTGTATCTGCACAAACGTTGCGAAATTGGGATTCTAACGGAAAACTTCATCCGCATCATACTACAACAAGTGGATATAGATATTATTCTGATGAACAGCTCAGCCAAGTAATGAATGTAAACCTAAAAGCCTGTCTTTATACAAAACAACAACCTTTTCAACCTGATATTGAGAAATGCGTTTGATTAGTTCCCGCAGTCCTTTTTTCTTGTGCTCAATGCCAGAGCCAATATCCCTTATTATCTCAAACGGTTGTCCTTCTGCCATCAGATCTGTTTTCACCGCAAAAGGATGATTTAGAACGACAGATTGATAATGTGAAAACATATCTTATGGCAAAAGGACAACCGTTTGAGATAATAAGTGATATTGGCTCTGGCATTGACTACAAGAAAAAAGGACTTCGGGAACTAATCAAACGCATTTCTCAAAATCAGGTTGAAAAGGTTGTTGTTTTGTATAAAGACAGGCTTTTAGGTTTTGGTTTTGAGTTGGTAGAATATATAGCTTCGCTATATAACTGTGAAATTGAGATTATTGACAATACGGAAAAATCTGAGCAACGAGAACTCGTTGAAGATTTAGTACAAATAATCACAGTATTCAGTTGTAAGCTACAAGGAAAACGAGCGAATAAAGCTAAGAAACTTGTTCAAGAATTGATACAGGAGGAAGAAAATGATGGTAAAAGCCGTAAGGGTAATGTTAGCACCTAATAATGTACAACAAACTAAAATGTTTCAATATGCAGGTGCGGCAAGATTTGCTTATAACTGGGCTTTAGCCAAGGAAAAGGATAATTATGAAAAAGGTGGCAAGTTCATTTCGGATTCAGAGCTTAGAAAAGAATTTACAAGGCTTAGGAATTCTGCTGAATACGCGTGGCTACAAAATGTTTCCAATAATGTAACCAAACAGGCAATTAAAGATGCTTGCATAGCCTACAAAAACTTTTTCAAAAGTTTGCAAAAACATCCGAGGTTCAAGTCTAAAAAGAAATCGACGCCTAAATTTTATCAGGACAACATTAAAATACAGTTTAGTGACACTCACGTTAAATTTGAGGGATTTTCTTCCAGCAGGAAAGCGAACAAACAAAAGCTGAACTGGGTAAGACTTGCAGAACATGGACGTATTCCCACAGATGCTAAATATATGAATCCGAGAATATCCTTTGACGGATTAAACTGGTGGATTAGCGTATGCGTGGAATTTCCAGACTGCAAGAAAAATCTAAATAATGATGGTATAGGAATTGATTTAGGAATTAAGGATTTGGCTATTTGCTCTGATGGCAACACATACAAGAATATTAATAAAAGCCAAGTAGTTAAAAAATTAGAGAAATGCAGACGCAGGTTACAGCGTAGAGTTTCTCGAAAGTATGAGAAAAATAAGAAAGGAGTAAGTTACTGTAAAACTAAAAATGTAATCAAAAGCGAAAAACTTTTACTTAAAGTGAATCATAGATTAACAAATATCCGTAAAAACTATTTAAATCAGACCACATCTGAAATCGTAAATCGAAAACCAAGATTTATTTGTATCGAAGATTTAAACGTTAGTGGAATGATGAAGAATAGACATTTATCCAAAGCGGTTCAGAATCAGGGATTCTTTGAATTCAGAAAACAGCTTGAGTACAAATGTAATAACAATGGTATTCAGCTCATTGTAGCTGATAGATTTTATCCATCGTCAAAACTTTGTAGTTGTTGTGGAAATATAAAAAAGGATTTGAAATTATCTGACAGAATTTATAAATGTGAATGTGGAAATGTTATAAATAGAGATTTTCAAGCATCACTAAACCTAAAAGCTTATGGAGAAAAATTTGCAAGCTAACAATGAAACGTTAATGCAAATATGTACGGATACGTTAATTCGGAATTTACGCCTATGGAGAGTACAAGAACTTGTGAGTAGTATCTGTTTCGACAGTACAAAAGCATACTCATTGAAGTAGGAATGAAACATAAAGGTTTATAACTTTTTATAAGTTTTCAGTAACGGAATTGCGATGGAACAATATTCGGTAACCGGGATGAGCTGTGCCGCCTGCAGCAGCAGAGTAGAAAAAGCAGTCAGTAAAGTTCCGGGTGTGACTTCCTGCTCGGTGAGTCTGCTGACAAATTCGATGGGCGTGGAAGGGACGGCAACTTGCGATGCGATCATCTCGGCGGTGGAAGCTGCAGGATATCATGCAGAAAAGAAGGGAACGGGCACAAAGGGAAATCAGGGCAGTGCGGCAAAGGATGATGCACTGCTGAAAGATACGGAAACACCAAAACTGAAAAAAAGGCTGTTTGCTTCGGTTGGTTTTTTACTGGTACTGATGTATTTCTCGATGGGGCATATGATGTGGAACTGGCCTCTGCCATCTTTCTTTGCGGGAAACCATGTGGCGATGGGACTGCTTCAGCTGCTTTTGACGGTCATTATCATGGTCATCAACCAGAAATTCTTTATCAGTGGTTTTAAAGGACTGCTGAATAAATCCCCGAACATGGATACGCTGGTAGCTCTTGGATCCGGAGCATCGTTTCTTTACAGTGTCTATGCACTGTTTGCGATGACGGATGCCCAGGTAAAGGGTGATATGACAGCTGTCATGGCGTATATGCATGAATTTTATTTCGAATCTGCGGCGATGATCCTGACACTGATCACGGTCGGCAAAATGCTGGAGGCACGTTCGAAAGGAAAGACAACGGATGCACTGAAGAGTCTGATGAAACTGGCACCAAAGACAGCAGTTCTGCTGCAGGACGGTCAGGAAGTGACCGTTTCCATCGAAGAAGTACAGGCGGGTGACATTTTTGTAGTGCGTCCTGGAGAAAATATACCGGTGGATGGTATCGTTCTGGAAGGAAACAGTGCAGTAAATGAAGCGGCACTGACCGGTGAGAGTATTCCGGTTGACAAAGCAGAAGGAGATAAAGTTTCTGCGGCAACAGTCAATCAGTCCGGATTTATCAAATGCCGTGCGACCAGAGTCGGAGAAGATACCACGCTTTCACAGATCATTCAGATGGTCAGTGATGCGGCAGCCACAAAGGCACCGATCGCCAAGATCGCAGATAAGGTTTCCGGTGTGTTTGTACCGGCAGTCATCACGATCGCAGTGATCACCTTCATCGTATGGATGCTGGCAGGCCAGACCTTTGGATATGCACTGGCAAGAGCCATTTCCGTTCTGGTTATCAGTTGCCCGTGTGCCCTCGGACTTGCGACCCCGGTTGCGATCATGGTCGGAAATGGTATGGGTGCAAAGCATGGAATCATGTTTAAAACAGCTGTTTCGCTGGAAGAGACCGGAAAAATGCAGATCGTAGCACTCGATAAGACCGGTACGATCACAAGCGGAGAGCCGAAAGTAACCGATATCATTCCGGCGGAAGGCGTAAGCGAAGAGGAGCTGCTTCAGATGGCATTTGCTCTGGAAAAGAAAAGTGAGCATCCGCTGGCAAAAGCGATCCTGCTGGAGGCAGAGCGGCAAAAAGTCAGAGCAGAGGAAGTATCGGATTTTCAGGCACTTCCGGGAAATGGTCTGAAAGCCAGTCTTCATGGAAGCCGCCTTTTTGGTGGAAATATGAAATTTATCTCCGAAATCTGCAAAATCTCAGAGAAACAGAAACGCCAGGTGGAAGCACTGGCAGAAGATGGAAAGACGCCGCTGTTTTTTGCAAAAGAAGACCGTTTGCTCGGTGTGATCGCAGTAGCGGATGTGATCAAAGAAGAGAGTGCAAGAGCCGTAAAAGAACTGCAGAACATGGGAATCCGGGTAGTCATGCTGACCGGGGACAATGAGCGGACAGCAAGGGCGATCGGACGGCAGGCAGGCGTTGATGAGGTCATTGCCGGAGTCCTTCCGGAAGGAAAGGAAAGTGTCATCCGCTCTCTGAAAGAAAAAGGAAAGGTTGCCATGGTAGGTGACGGCATCAACGATGCACCGGCCCTGACAAGGGCAGATATGGGAATTGCAATCGGAGCCGGAACAGATATCGCAATCGATGCGGCCGATGTTGTGCTGATGAAGAGTAAGCTGGATGATGTACCGGCAGCGATCCGTTTGAGCCGTGCGACACTGAGAAATATCCATGAAAATCTGTTCTGGGCTTTTATTTACAACATCATCGGCATTCCTCTGGCAGCCGGAATCTGGATCCCGGTCTTTGGATGGCAGTTAAACCCGATGTTCGGGGCAGCAGCCATGAGCCTTTCAAGCTTCTGCGTGGTGACAAATGCACTGCGTCTGAATTTCTTCGGAATGTACGATGCAAAAAAAGATAAAAAAATAAAAAATCAGGTTACGTTACAGACTGTGAATGCAAAATCACAGATGCAAAATAAATCAAAGGAAAAGGAGAATCATACTATGGAAAAAACAATGGAAATCAAAGGAATGATGTGTGGACACTGCGAGGCAACCGTAAAGAAAGCACTGGAGGCACTGCCACAGGTAGAGGAAGCGATCGTCAGCCACGAAAAAGGAACTGCAGTTGTAAAGCTGAATGCAGAGATCGCAGATGAGACACTGAAAAAGACCGTAGAGGATAAAGACTATCAGGTAGTGTCTGTAAAGTAAGGCATAACGCATCTGTCTGCAATATTTGCCGCATGGCTGAACGGCTGCAAACTTTACAAAAACCATACAAAAGTTTGCTTTACAATTAAAGAAAAAGGAATTATAATGGTTGAGGGTCTGTAAAGCCCTCAACTTTTTTCTTAAATTTCAGTACAAAGGCAGGTGAACAGAATGGACAGTTGTGACAGTCATGGGCGAAGTAGAAGCATAGGATGGGAAGTGAGCAGCAGTCCGTTCTGTCTGGTTTTCTGATTTCTTATCCTATTTTCCGACTCCCCTGGACCGTTATGAAAGTTCAGTCATGTGCAGAAAATCATTTACAGTTTTGTTTTTCTGTATTTTTGTATGGCTGAACGGTTACGAAAACAGAATAAGGAGGATGAGACATTGGAAAACAAAGATTATACATCAGAGATCCTGGGTATCATCAGAAGCAATGCTTCACCGGGCGTTATGCGGAATCAGCTCGAAGATTACCATGAGAATGACCTGGCAGAGGTGTTCCCGGATCTTACCATTGTAGAAAGAAGAAAGATCTGTCGTATCCTGGATACGGAGATGCTTTCCGATATTTTTGAACATATCGATGAGAAACCGGCAGCGGAGTATCTGGATGAGATGGATGTCAGAAAGGCAGCAAAGATCCTCTCCAGTATGGAGACCGATGCGGTGATCGATGTCCTGAAGATGATCCCGAAGGAGAAAAGAGCACTGCTGATCGAGCTGACCGATGCAGATACAAGAGAAGATATCGCTGTGATCGCTTCTTTTGACGATGAAGAGATCGGAAGCAGGATGACGACCAACTTTATCATGATCCGCGAGAATCTTACGGTAAAGCAGGCGATGAGCAGCCTGGTAGAACAGGCAGCAAAGAACGATAATATTTCTACCATTTTCATGGTGACGGAGGATCAGACGTTTTACGGAGCCATGGATTTAAAGGATTTGATCATTGCAAGACAGGATTCTCCGCTTGAGGATCTGGTTGTAACTTCTTATCCATATGTATATGGTCATGAGCTGATCGATGACTGTATTGAAAAACTGAAAGATTATTCCGAGGATTCTATCCCGGTATTAAATAATAACAATAAACTACTCGGTGTTATCACATCGCAGAGCATCGTATCACTGGTCGATGACGAGATGGGCGAGGATTATGCGATGTTCGCCGGTCTGACTGCGGAGGAAGATTTAAAAGAGCCTCTGCGTGAGAGTATCAAAAAACGTCTGCCATGGCTGCTCGTTCTGTTAGGTCTTGGTATGGTTGTTTCTTCTGTTGTAGGTATATTTGAGACGGTAGTAAGCCAGCTGACGATCATCATGGCATTCCAGTCACTGATTCTGGATATGGCAGGTAACGTCGGTACGCAGTCACTGGCTGTAACGATCCGTGTCCTGATGGATGAATCTCTGACCGGCAAACAGAAGTTCCAGCTTGTTTTGAAAGAAATGAAGATCGGATTCTCGAATGGTATGATCCTGGGAACGATATCGTTTGCTCTGGTGGGATTATATATCGCACTGTTTAAAGGCAAGACATTCCTGTTTGCCTATGCGGTGTCCGGATGCATCGGCCTCTCTCTGGTACTGGCGATGGTCGTTTCCGGAGCAGTTGGTACCTGTATCCCGCTGTTTTTCAAGAAGATCCATGTAGACCCGGCCGTTGCGTCCGGCCCGCTGATCACAACGATCAACGACCTTGTCGCAGTTGTGTCTTATTACGGACTGAGCTGGATTCTTCTGATCAATATACTGCATTTGGCAGGCTAAATTCAAGTCGAAAGAAAAAAAGACAATTGCACAGCGGCAGTTGTCTTTTTTTTGACGAAAGATAACATACCATATCGCTATGTTTTGAAGGTATTGACAAGTTTTCTGTTTTATGATACCATAATTAAAACCTAGTAAACATATGTGAAATATAAAGATAAGGAGTAGCTATGAAATTATCAATGAAAAGCAGATATGCATTTCGGGCATTGGCAGATCTGTCGATCCATTCCAAATCAGCACATGTGCCTCTGAATGTCCTTGCACAGCGAAATGGGATATCGCCGCAGTTTCTGGAGCAGGTTTTCGCAAGCCTTCGTAGAGCCGGAATTGTCAGAAGCATCAAAGGACCGCAGGGAGGGTATTATCTTGCACGTCCGGCTTCTGAGATAACCGTCAGTGATATTGTCTATGCGATCGACGGTGATTATTATATAACAGACGAAAAGACAGCCGATCCCTGTAAAGATGAAGAAATATCCGATGTCATCCAGGAGCTGATCATCGATCCGCTGAACCGGCAGACGAAGAAAGTACTTCAGGGTGTCACACTCGAAGATATGGAGGAAGAATATTTAAAGCATAACGAAGAAGAATATATGTATTATATATGATGATGCCCGGGTTAAAAGCCTGAAACGAAACGGAGCAATCTGCAGGCATCCTTATTTTTAAAAGAACAAAACAGCGGTAAAGCTGACATAAAAAGTCGGCTTTACTTTTTTGCGTTTTCCATGTAGAATAACAGCGATAATAAAAACAACGGCAGAAAAAGGGTTGGGGGAATGGCATGGATTGCAGACCGATCATAGAAAAACTGAGAAAAGAACAGGATGCACAGATGGAGGAGCTTCGGTATCTTCTGGAGCATCTGGATGAAGAATCCAGTGCGTATCTGCGGGCGGCAGCAGCAGAAGAAGCGGTCAGGCACTTTGGCAGAAAGATTTATCTGCGAGGGCTGATCGAGTTTACCAACTACTGCAAAAATGACTGTCTCTACTGCGGTATCCGCAGGGGCAATCAGAATGCAGTGCGTTACCGTCTGACACTTTCACAGATCATGGAGTGCTGTAAGATGGGCTATGAACTGGGATATCGGACTTTTGTGCTGCAGGGCGGCGAGGATGCTTATTTCAATGATGAACGGATGTGTGAGATCATTCGCTCGATCAAGAAAGAATATCCGGACTGTGCAGTGACGCTCTCGCTTGGCGAACGTTCAGAAGAATCTTACCGTGTGATGCACAAAGCAGGGGCAGACCGCTATCTTCTGCGAGAAGAGACATCCGTTCCGGAGCATTATGCGATGCTGCATCCAAAGCAGATGAGCCTGGAAAACCGACTGCACTGCCTTGAAATATTAAAAGAAACCGGTTATCAGACCGGATGTGGATTTATGGTGGGTTCACCGGGCTGGCAATTAGAATATCTGGCACGGGAACTGTGTTATATCAAAAAACTGAGGCCGCATATGATCGGCATCGGACCGTTTATCCCACACAAAGACACGGTATTTGCAAAAGAAACAGGAGGCAGTCTGGATCTGACTCTGAATCTGGTTGCCATGTTGCGGCTGATGAATCCAAACGCTATGATTCCGGCGACAACAGCGGTTGGCACGATCGATCCGAGAGGGCGTGAAAAGGCAATCCTTTCCGGGGCAAATGTCGTGATGCCGAATCTTTCACCGGTATCTGTGCGGAAAAATTATATGCTCTATGACAATAAACTGTGTACCGGGGATGAGGCGGCAGAATGTCGGAAATGTCTTGATGCGAGAATCCGCAGCATCGGCTATGAGATCGTCACAGACCGCGGTGATTACCGGGAATTTTAAAAGACAGGAGAAAAATTTTGGAAAACGTAAAAAGCTGCTCCCTTGCGGAGCTTGAAAATATGGAACAGGAAACATATCAGCTGCTGGATATCCGAAGCATGGAAGCTTTTGATCATGGACATTTAAAAGATGCCCTCAATATTCCGGCAAATGAGCTGATTGAGCGAAAAGACGAACTTCAGACAGAAAAAAAGATCATTGTATACTGCCAAAGCGGTGTGATCAGTACCGATCAGGCAGAACTGCTTTCCGGGTTTGGGTTTGATGCCTGCAGTCTGGAAGGCGGTTATGATAAATGGCTGTTGAACCATTTTCAGGAGACAGCCAGAAATGCGGATATTGAAAAGAGCATCCGCAAAAAATTCCATAAATCTATTTTCAGCAAATTTACAAAAGCAATCAATGAATATCAGCTTGTCCGGGAAGGAGATAAAATTGCTGTCTGTATTTCCGGCGGAAAGGATTCCATGTTGATGGCAAAACTGTTCCAGGAACTTCAGCGTCATCACAAATTTCCATTTGAAGTGGTCTATCTTGTGATGGACCCGGGCTATAACGAACGCAACCGTCAGATCATCGAGCAGAATGCAAAAATCTTAAACATTCCGCTGACGATTTTTGAAACGAACATTTTTGAAGCAGTTTATAATATTGAAAAATCACCGTGCTATCTCTGTGCAAGAATGCGGCGCGGTCATCTTTACAGCAAAGCAAAAGAGCTTGGATGCAACAAGATTGCACTGGGACATCATTTTGACGATGTGATTGAGACGATCCTGATGGGAATGCTCTACGGCGGTCAGGTGCAGACCATGATGCCGAAGCTTCACAGCATTCATTTTGAGGGCATGGAACTGATCCGCCCGCTTTATCTGATCCGGGAAGAGGATATCAAACACTGGAGAGACTATAACAGCCTGCACTTTATTCAGTGTGCATGCAGATTTACAGACACTTGTACGACCTGCAGGCCAAATGGGGAAAGTGCATCGAAGCGTATGGAGATCAAGCATATGATCGCAGAAATGAAAAAGGTCAATCCTTATGTAGAAACCAATATTTTCCGCAGTATAGAGAACGTAAATCTGGACACCGTTGTGGCATATAAGAAAAACGGAGTCAGACATTCATTTTTGGAGGATTATGAATCATGTTAAATCAGTTTTCGAGAACAGAGCTTCTTTATGGAAAAGAGGCAATGGAACGCCTGGCAAATGCGAGAGTTGCAATTTTCGGACTGGGCGGTGTCGGCGGTTATACAGCAGAAGCACTGGCACGAAGCGGAGTCGGTACTTTTGATCTGATCGATGACGATAAAGTCTGCCTGACAAATCTGAACCGTCAGATCATTGCGACCAGAAAAACGGTCGGAAAACAAAAAGTAGAAGTTATGCGTGACCGTATTCTGGAGATCAATCCGCATGCCAGGATCCATCTGCATAACTGCTTTTATCTGCCGGACCAGCGTGATCTGATTGATTTTGCGTCATGCGCTTATGTGGTAGATGCCGTTGACACCGTGACGGCAAAAATCGATATTGTCATGGCGGCAAAAGAAGCAGGAGTACCTGTTATCTCCGCAATGGGAGCCGGAAACAAGATCCATCCGGAACTGTTTGAAGTGGCAGATATTTACGAGACATCCGTCTGCCCACTGGCAAAAGTCATGAGGCGGGAATTAAAGAAACGTAAAGTAGACAGTCTGAAAGTGGTGTATTCCAAAGAGAAGGCACGCACGCCGATCGAAGATATGTCGATCAGCTGCAAGGCACACTGCGTCTGCCCGCCGGGTGTACAGAGAAAGTGTACAGACCGCAGAGCAATCCCGGGAAGTACGGCCTTTACACCGTCTGTCATGGGACTGATCATGGCAGGTGAGATCGTAAATGACATCGCACTTGGCGAAGAAAACAGACGCAAAAAGAAGTGAAAAAGATTATCAATACCAAAGGTTCCTTTTTAAAACAGAAACGTGTATGATGATGCCAGGGATGCTTTGCAACGGAGCAATTCGTGGCATCATCTTTATTATTTTGAAAAAAGCGTTACGTCAGGAGGGATGTATATGTCAACCATTATTATCTGTGCTATTTTAGTTGTGATCTGTTTCTTCGGAATCCGCAGTTCCATGAAACGTGTTTCAAACGGCTGCTGCGGAACCGGTGATGATGTGAAAAAAGTAAAAGCAGAGGATACCGATGTCTCTCATTATCCATATCATTTTGAAGTGGAAGTGGAGGGTATGACCTGCAGTCAGTGCAAAAAGAGAGTGGAGAATGCTTTTAACGAAAAGAAAGGCTTTTATGCGAAAGTAAATCTGAAACAGAAAAAGGCGGAAGTTTATACAAAGGATCCGATCACCGTACAGGAGATCCGCGATATGGTCAGAAGAAGCGGCTATGATCCTGGAACCTGCAAAAAGATCGAATCCTTATAAAGTTTATCCATAGACAAATCTATTGATAAAAATTATCAATAATAAAAGAAAAAAATAATAGAAAAACACAAATCAGAGTGATATAATGCAAGGAAATTCAAAAATAAAACAAAACCAGGAGGTACAAAAGAATGTTAAAATGTTTAAAAAATGCAGATTGGAAAAAAACAGGAATTTTTGCAGCAGGTGTTGCTTTTGGTACAGCTGGTATTAAAGCACTGTCCAGCAACGATGCAAAGAAACTTTACACAAATGTTACTGCAGCAGTACTTCGTGCAAAAGAGTGCGTTATGCAGACCGTAACGAAAGTTCAGGAAAATGCAGGTGACATCTACGAAGAAGCAAAACAGATCAACGAAGAGCGTGCAGCAAAAGAAGCGGTTTATGATGATGAAGATTTAAAAGAAGTAGAGGATGAAGTGGAAGCAGAGGCTGAAGAAGCAGAAGCTGAAACAGAAGAAACAGCGGCAGAAGAGACAACAGAGGAAACTGCAGAATAGAGGTTTGAGGAAGATTGAAATTCAGAATTAAACACGAAATAAGAGGCAGGATCCGTATCCATATGGAGGCGAAACGCCTGTCTTATAAAGAGGCAGATCTTTTCCAGTATTATCTGGAAGAGCTGCCTCAGGTAACAAAAGCAGTTGTATATGAACGTACCGCAGATGCAGTGATCTGTTATCAGGGAGAACGCAGTACTTTATTAAAGAAGGTAGCTGCCTATCGCTGCAAAGATGTAAAAGTTCCGGATGGCATACTGGAACATTCCGGAAGGAAGCTGAATTCCCAGTATCAGGAAAAACTGGTTAATAAAGTTCTGTTCCATTACGGAAGAAAAGTATTTCTGCCGGCACCGATCGCCGCAGCTTACACCGGTTTCTGCTCAATCAAATACATCTGGAAGGGAATTCAGACACTTGCAAAAGGCAAGATCGAAGTTCCGGTACTGGATGGAACAGCCATCGGAGTTTCTGTACTGCGTGGTGACACGGCGACCGCAGGTTCGATCATGTTCCTGCTTGGCATCGGAGAACTGTTAGAAGAGTGGACGCACAAGAAATCCGTTGATGATCTGGCAAGGACGATGTCACTGAATGTAGATAAAGTATGGATAAAAGAGGCATCCGGCCAGGAAGTACTCGTATCCGCATCCAGGATCAGAGAAAATGATCAGATCGTGGTACATATGGGCAATGTGGTTCCGTTTGACGGAACTGTATCGGACGGAGAGGCGATGCTTAATCAGGCTTCTTTGACAGGAGAGTCTGCACCGGTACGCAAAACAGCCGGGAATACGGTATTTGCAGGAACCGTCGTAGAAGAAGGCGAGATCACGGTTCTTGTCCGCAAAGCAGGCGGATCAAGCCGGTATGAGAAGATCGCAGCCATGATCGAAGAGTCTGAAAAACTGAAATCCGGACTGGAGAGCAAGGCAGAGCATCTGGCAGACAAGCTGGTTCCGTATACACTTGCAGGAACCGCCCTTACCTGGCGCTTTACCAGAAATGTGACCAAGGCTCTCTCAGTGCTGATGGTAGATTTCTCCTGTGCACTGAAACTGGCAATGCCGGTATCCGTTCTTTCTGCGATCCGCGAAGCCGGAAGCTTCAAGATCACGGTCAAGGGAGGTAAATTCCTGGAAGCAGTGGCAGAAGCAGACACAATCGTATTTGACAAGACCGGAACGCTTACCGAGGCGAAACCGATCGTTGCAAAAGTGATCTCCTTTAACGGATACAGTGAAGATGAGCTGCTTCGCATCGCAGCCTGCCTGGAGGAGCATTTCCCTCATTCTATGGCAAAAGCAGTGGTAAATGCAGCCAAAGAGCGGCATCTGGATCACGAAGAGATGCATACAAAGGTAGAGTATATCGTGGCACACGGTATTTCTACTACGATCGAAGGCAAAAAAGCTGTGATCGGAAGCCATCACTTCATTTTCGAGGATGAAAAGTGCACGATACCGGAAGGAATGGAAGACAGGTTTGAAAACCTGCCGGAAGAATATTCCCACCTGTATCTGGCAATCCAGAACGAGCTTGCAGCCGTGATCTGCATTGAAGATCCGCTCCGAAAAGAAGCAGCTCAGGTGGTTGAACAGCTGCGTGAAGCAGGACTTTCTAAGATCGTTATGATGACCGGCGACAGTGACCGTACCGCAAAAGCAATCGCAAAACGTGTCGGTGTCGATGAATATTATTCCGAAGTACTTCCGGAAGACAAAGCAAACTTTGTTGAAAGGGAAAAACAGGCAGGACGCAAAGTCATTATGATCGGCGATGGCATCAACGATTCACCGGCACTGTCTGCGGCAGATGTCGGCATTGCGATCAGCGAAGGAGCAGAGATCGCAAGAGAAGTGGCAGATATCACTGTCGGTGCAGACGACCTCAAAGAGATCGTCAAACTCAAGAGACTGAGTGATGCACTGATGCAGCGTATCCGCAGGAACTACCGGATTATCGTCGGATTTAATACCGGACTGATCGTATGCGGCGTGACAGGCGTACTTCCGCCTACGACATCCGCACTGCTGCACAATACATCTACGCTGGTGATCGGACTGCAGAGCATGAAGAATCTGCTGGATGAATCGGAATAAAAGAAACAACAGCTGAAAACAAGAAACAGAATACATGGCAGTTACATTTTCTATATCAAAAGATATAACGGCCACCGTGTTCTGTTTTTTTAGTCGAAAAATCTCGTAGTATTCGTTATTTTTGAGAAATAAATATTAATAAAAAGTGTTTAATGAGAAAATGTATCAATAAAAACTAAAAAAAGTTGTTGACAGCTAATGAACATTAGCATATACTAACCATGAAGAAAAAGAAAAGGAGCCTGTTTTGAGCTTACTTTTATAAAAAGGGAGGTTGCAAATGATGCCTTTAACGATGGTGAACACAGGAGAACCGAGTGTGATCAAAAAGGTCGGTGGCAAAGAAGAAACCAGAAGATTTCTGGAGAAACTTGGATTTGTGCCAGGCGGAACTGTGACAGTTGTTTCTGAAATAGAAGGAAACCTGATCGTGAACGTAAAAGATTCCAGAGTTGCCATTGGCAAAGATATGGCCAACAAGATTATGGTCTGATGAAAAATGCTATCTCCGGAAAAATCAGAAAACAGAAAGGGTAGGCAAAGATGAAAACATTAAGAGAAGTTGCCTGTGGACAGACTGTCACAGTGAAAAAACTGAGCGGTGCTGGTCCGGTCAAAAGAAGGATCATGGACATGGGAATCACAAAAGGTGTCAGCATTTATGTAAGAAAAGTTGCACCACTTGGTGATCCGATCGAAGTAACCGTTCGTGGTTATGAATTATCTCTTAGAAAAGCAGATGCGGAAATGATTGAAGTAGAATAATTTTTTTACTCATGGATTAGATAATGCTAACATAAATAAGAGATGCGAAATATAAATAAGTAAACACAAATAAAAATAAGCTGTGTAAATCAGCTCCCGGAAAAATGAGCCCGAAGGGTGATTGTTTTTTTTTGAGAAAGAGGAGGAAAGTATGTCAATTAAAATTGCATTGGCAGGAAATCCGAACTGTGGTAAGACTACACTGTTTAACGCACTGACAGGGTCTAACCAGTTCGTGGGAAACTGGCCTGGTGTAACCGTTGAGAAAAAGGAAGGTAAGCTCAAAGGCCATAAAGATGTAACCATTATGGACTTACCTGGTATTTATTCTCTGTCTCCATATACACTGGAGGAAGTGGTTGCCAGAAATTATCTGATCAATGAAAAACCGGATGCGATCATTAATATCGTAGACGGAACCAACATTGAGCGTAACCTGTATCTGTCCACACAGGTTCTGGAACTCGGTATTCCGGTGATCATGGCGGTTAACATGATGGATATCGTTGAAAAATCCGGCGATAAGATCTATGTTGACAAACTGAGCAAAAAGATCGGCTGTGAGGTAGTTGAAATTTCCGCACTGAAAGGTACCGGAATCCAGAAAGCAGCAGAAAAAGCTGTCGCTCTGGCACAAAAGAACAAAACTTCCATTCCGGTTCATGAATTTACAAAAGATGCAGAGGACATCATTGAGAGAGTAGAAGACAAACTGGTCGGTGTTGTACCGGATGCACAGAGAAGATTCTTTGCGATCAAACTTCTGGAAAAAGATGATAAGATCCAGGATCAGATGAACACCAGCGTGGATGTATCCAAAGAGATCGCTGAGATGGAAGAAAAATTTGATGATGATACCGAAAGTATTATCACAAACGAGAGATATACTTACATATCTTCTATTATCGGAGAATGCTTAAAGAAAGACAGAAAAGAAAAACTGACTACTTCCGATAAGATTGATAAGATTGTAACAAACCGCTGGCTGGCACTGCCAATCTTTGCGGCAGTTATGTGGCTGGTATACTTTGTATCGGTAACAACCGTTGGTGACATCGCAACAGGCTGGGCAAACGATGGTGTATTCGGTGATGGATGGCATCTGTTCGGTATCGGAACAGCGTCCTACACAGAAGTTGCAGATGAATACACAGATGCAGAAACGATAGTAAATGGTTTCCTGGATTATGAAAGCGAGCAGGGCGTAGACGTAGAAAGCGTTCAGACAGCTCTGGATTCAGAAGCAGATGATTATGATCCGGCAGCAGCAAAAGCAGCTCTGACAGAGTTTGCAACAACCATTTCTAATGCAGATACAGCAACCTATTCTGTAGTAGATGAAGAGACAATGGCAGACGAAGAAGTAACTTCTACCGGTGCAGATTTCCAGGAAGCAGTAGCAACCATGGATAAATATGATTACACAGCTCCGGATCCGGCAGACTACGGCGTATGGATTCCAGGTATTCCGGTTCTGGTTGAGAATGTACTTGACAAAGTCGGCTGTGCAGAATGGCTGAGAGGTCTGATCCTGGATGGTATCGTAGCAGGTCTTGGTGCGGTTCTCGGATTCGTTCCGCAGATCCTGATCCTGTTCATCTTCCTGGCATTCCTGGAAGGATGCGGATACATGGCACGAGTTGCCTTCATCATGGACCGAGTGTTCCGTAAATTTGGTCTTTCCGGTAAGTCCTTTATCCCAATGCTGATCGGCTCCGGCTGTGGCGTTCCGGGTATCATGGCTTCCCGTACGATTGAAAATGAAAGAGACCGTCGTATGACGATCATGACAACAACCTTTATCCCATGTGGTGCAAAACTTCCGTTTATCGCCATGGTTGCAGGAGCAATCTTCGGTGGAGCATCCTGGGTAGCACCATCTGCATACTTCCTTGGTATCGCAGCGATCATCTGCTCCGGTATTATCCTGAAGAAAACAAAAATGTTTGCAGGTGATCCGGCACCATTTGTAATGGAACTTCCGGCATACCATATGCCGACGATCGGAAGCGTTTTAAGAAGTATGTGGGAACGTGGCTGGTCATTTATTAAAAAAGCTGGTACAATTATCCTGGTATCTACCATCGCTGTATGGTTCACAACTTACTTCGGTGTCATGGACGGCAAATTCCAGATGCTTTCCGAAGACCAGATCGATTACAGTATTCTGGCTACGATCGGTAAAGCAATCTGCTGGATCTTCATTCCACAGGGATGGGGCAACTGGCAGGCAACCGTTGCATCTGTTACAGGTCTGGTTGCAAAAGAGAACATTGTTGGTACACTGGGTATCCTTTACGGAGGCGGAGACGCAAGCGTTTACGCAACCATGGGAGCAGCTTTCACAGCAGTAAGCGGATATTCCTTCTTGGCATTCAACCTGCTGTGTGCACCGTGCTTCGCAGCTATGGGTGCGATCAAACGTGAAATGAACAATACAAAATGGTTCTGGACAGCAGTCGGATATCAGTGCGGTTTTGCATATCTGGTATCTCTGGTTGTAAATCAGATCGGCGGACTGTTCACAGGAGCCGGATTCAGTATCTGGACGATTGTGGCGATCGCAGTTATTGTAGCATTCATTTACCTGCTGGCTCGTCCTTACAAAGAGAGTCAGACTCTGAACGTATCCGTAAAGACATCCAGGGCAAAATAGAGATTTTGCCGAAAGCCTGAAAGGAGGATTTTTTATGGGAACAGTTGTAGTTGGTATTATTGTGGCAGGAGTTGTAGCACTTGCTGTCCGCAGTATGGTACGCGATAAGAAAAACGGAAAATCCATTCAGTGCGGCGGAGACTGTAAGAATTGTGGCGGTCACTGCCATTAAGGGAGGGACGCTTGTGCCACAGAGAGAATATATCATCCGCAAGCTAAAGGAGCGTGGCTGCAGGATTACAAGACAGAGACTGATCATCCTGGATATCATCCTGCAGGAGGACTGCTCCTGCTGCAAGGAAATTTATTACAAAGCTTCCAGACAAGATACAAAGATTGGATTTGCAACGGTTTACCGTATGGTGAATATGTTGGAAGAAATCGGTGCCATCAGCAGAAAGAACATGTACAAAGTGGCATGTGAAGAACTGTGCGAAAATGGCAGCTGTGAAGCAGAAAAGAAAAAAGCTGCAAACAGCTGTATTGTGGAACTGAGTGACCGCACAACGTACTGTCTCTCGGCAGAGAAACTGGACGCAGTATTTCAGGCAGGTCTAAAAGCGTGCGGATATATTGAAGATCAGGAAATAAAAAAAATAGCCTGGAATTCTGACATGTGTTGTGCCAGATAAAGGTGGAAAACGGACTGTTTCAGGATAGTCTTGGCAGTCCGTTTTTTTAAAATCATAGGTTAGTTAAAACTAATTTAAGGTAGTCGCAAGAAGCATCGGGGGCAAGGATGTCATAAAACCAATCCTGTACAAGCACGTCGTGGCTTCAGGTTTTTGACCCTGGCATCTTATAATTTTAAGAAAGATGGAGAGGATAAGAACATGAGTGTAGTGATTATTGGAGGAAACGAAAGAATGGTCTGTCAGTACGCTGACATCTGCAAATGCCATGGCTGCAAAGCAAAAGTCTTTGCAAAAGAGCATGGTTCAGTAAGAAAAAAAATCGGTTGCCCGGATCTTCTGATCCTGTTTACCAACACGGTATCACACAAAATGGTAAACACTGCGATCCAGGAAGCAAAACGGAACAACATTCCGGTTGCAAGGATCCACAGCAGCAGTGCAAGTGCACTGCACTCAGTACTGGAAGAACACTGCGTGGCAATGTAAAAAGGAGGTTTCTCATGCTGGAACGATATCTGATCGAACACTGTTCGCCGACTCTGGCATCGGTGAAGACGGCAAATTTGTTTACCTGGTCTTTTGCACCGGAGGAAATGCCAGAGCAGCAGGTACGGTACTGGAATCAGGAATTACAGGCGAGGGGGATTTCACTTGTTGTCCTGAGAGTACAGAATCAGAAGGCACTGATGTATGTATGTCGCAAACAGAGACTGCAGGAGCGGCTCGATGATCAAGAAGTGCAGAACTTCCTTGGAAAATACGGCTATGTACAGAAAGATGCCGATTATGCATTGCAGAGACTGAAAGAGCGTCTTGCAAAAGCAGAAGGATTCCCACATGAGATTGGTGTGTTCCTTGACTATCCGCTGGAAGATGTGGTTGGTTTTATTGAGAACGCAGGGCAGAATTACAAATGCTCCGGCTGCTGGAAAGTATACTGCAATGAATGTGAAACAAGAAAACTTTTTGCAAAATACAAAAAATGCAGAGAAGTCTATCGAAGACTGTGGAAGCAGGGGCGGGACATCCGTACACTTACTGTCGCGTCATAAGACTGCAAACATGATTTTGCAGCAGATGCTCCGCAGATATTGTTAAAAAATGTCGGAGGGCAAAAGTCCGACAGCATGAAAAATATAAAGAAGAAAGAAGAGGAATAAAACATGAGCAAAGTAGCAGTTGTATATTGGAGTGGAACAGGAAACACAGAGATCATGGCAAATAAAGTAGCAGAAGGTGCAAAAGCAGGCGGAGCAGAAGTAGAAGTATTTGAAGCAGAAGGTTTCTCCGCTGATAAAATGGATGAGTTTGATGCAGTAGCATTCGGATGCCCGTCCATGGGATGCGAAGAACTGGAAGATACCATTTTTGAGCCGATGTTTGCTTCCTGCGAATCCAAACTCCAGGGCAAGAAGATTGCACTGTTTGGTTCTTACGGATGGGGCGATGGAGAATGGATGCAGAACTGGGAAGAAACCTGCAAAAACGACGGTGCGTCCCTTGCATGTGACAGCGTGATCTGCAACGAAACACCGGATGATGAGGCAGAAGCAAACTGCGTCAACCTCGGAAAAGCACTGGCATAAGCAGAAACTGAAATTCATAAAACCGCAATAAGAAAAGAATGAAAACCTTCAGGGCAGATGAAAAAACGGATGCTTTGGAGGTTTTTGTTATGGAGGCAAAACAAAGAACTTTGGCGGAAGTTCCCACAGTTGCGATACCGCTGTTTCCTGTGTTAGAATAATAAAATGATGCCAGGGTGCTATGTGCCAGTGGCATATGTTTAGCACCGACCGAAGCGGAGCGTAGAAAGGATTGTGGGAGTACGAAGTACGGAGCAATTCGTAAGGCATCTTTATGTAAACATCAGATAGCAGAAGAAAGGGGAGCAGGCAGATGCGTCTTGAAAAAATACAGGCTTATTTAAAAGAGAAACAGTGGAACTACGAATACACGGAGGAGGACGGGCTTGGAAGCATTGATTTTGAGCACCGTGGACTGAGCTATCACATCTGGGAATTTGAGGATGGTGGATACGGTGCGGAGACAAATGTGCGTACCGTGGGAAGACAGGAAGACATCATGGGGAACTACGAACAGGAGATCATCGAAATCCTGAAAACCTGGTAAGAGGAAAGGAACGGAAAATGTTTGAAATAGCACGGTAGATGTGCTATCCTACTGTCTATGGAGGTGAAAGCCATGAAATTAACAAAATTACTGGAAAGAGTAGAATATGAATGTATAAATGGCTCTGTAGATGTCGAGGTGGCAGATCTTGTCAATGACTCCAGAAAAGCAAAAGAAGGTTCTCTGTTTTTCTGCATCAAAGGAGCCGTTTCTGACGGACACAAATACGCAGCAGATGTGATCGCCAAAGGAGCAAAAGTTCTGGTCGTGCAGGATGAAGTAGAAGCTCCGAAGGATGTGACGGTGATCAAAGTGGCGGACAGCCGCTATGCGATGGCAATGATCTCAGCAGCATATTTTGATTATCCGGCGGAAAAAATGAAAGTGATCGGTATCACCGGAACAAAAGGCAAGACCACGACCACGTATATGATCAGATCCATCCTGAAAAGTGCGGGACACAAAGTCGGACTGATCGGAACGATCGAGGCGATCATCGGAGAGGAGCATATCCCGGCGGCCAATACGACCCCGGAGTCCTACACCGTGCAGTCTTATTTTGACCGGATGGTAAAAGCAGGATGCGACTGTGTTGTGATGGAAGTATCTTCTCAGGGACTGATGCTGCACAGGACGGCAGGCATTCCGTTTGAGATTGGTATTTTCACGAACATTGAACCGGATCACATCGGACCGGCAGAACACGCAAGTTTTGAAGACTATATGCACTGCAAAGGGCTGCTGTTCCAGCAGTGTAAGCTTGGCATTGTCAATATGGATGACAAACATCTGGAGCAGGTGTTAAAAGGTCATACTTGCAGGATTGAGACATTTGGATTCTCAGAAAAAGCAGATCTTCGTGCCGAAAACACAAAACTGGTATCAAGACCGGGTTATCTTGGTATTGATTACACGGCGGAAGCAAAGGATTTCCATCTGGATGTCGAGATTGATATCCCGGGTAAATTCAGCGTCTACAACTCTCTGACAGCGATCGCAGTCTGCCGTCATTTCGGTGTCTCAAAAGAGGACATCTTAAAGGCACTGGCACAGGCAAAAGTAAAAGGCCGTATTGAGATGATCAAAGTTTCCGATGATTTTACGCTGATGATCGACTACGCCCATAATGCCATGAGCCTTGAGAGCCTTTTGACGACATTAAAAGAATATCATCCAAAGAGACTGGTATGTCTGTTCGGGTGCGGCGGAAACCGTGCAAGATCCAGAAGATTTGAGATGGGAGAAGTCTCCGGAAGACTTGCGGATCTGACGATCATCACATCCGATAACCCACGTTTCGAGAAACCACTGGACATTATTGCGGACATCCGGACCGGCATCGAAAAAACGGATGGTAAATACATCGAGATACCGGATCGGAAAGAGGCGATCGCCTGGGCGATCCACCACGGTCAAAAGGGGGATGTCATCGTTCTTGCCGGAAAAGGACATGAAGATTACCAGGAGATCGAAGGCAAAAAATATCCGATGGATGAGCGTGTGCTGATCCGGGAGATTCTTGCGGAAGATGCAGCGAAAGGAAAGTAAGTGTCAGGAACAGAACAAGTACTTTACGCAAATGTGATCGTAGATATCAGCCACGAAAAGCTGGATAAGATTTTTCAGTACCGCGTGCCGGATGTTCTGCGGATGCAGATTCATCCGGGAACAGCCGTTACGGTTCCATTTGGAAACGGCAACCGCAGGATACAGGGCTATGTGGTCAAACTGACGGACCGGACCGATTATCCGCCGGAAAAGATCAAAGAAATACAGGGAGTCTGTGCAGGTCAGACAGGCGTAGAAGGAAAGCTGATCGCACTGGCTGCGTGGATGCGGGATTATTATGGTTCCACGATGATCCAGGCATTAAAAGCAGTGCTTCCGGTCAAACAGAAAGTGGCACAGAAAGAACAGAAACAGATTCGTCTGCTGCTGCCGGAAAAAGAAGCACGGGAAATGCTGCAGGTTCTGGAAAAGAAAAATCAGAAAGCCAGGGCAAGACTTTTAGATGCTTTGCTGGTGATTGCGAAGCAAAACGAAAAAGGCATGGCAGTTCTTTCCTGGGAGCGGGCAAAGGAGCAGTATGGCGTTACCATGCCAGTTGTACGGGCAATGGAAGAAAAGGGTATCGTAAAGCTGGAAAGCATGCGGATCTACCGCGATCCGCTGGATCTGATGATCTCCCGGTCCAATCAAAAGCAGGAAGAGGTAAAAATGCAGACAGGCAGAGACTTTTTTCTGAACGAAGAACAGCAGCTGGCAGTCCAAACGATTTTAAAAGAGTGGAATCAGAAAGATAAGTCTGTTTATCTGCTGCATGGTGTGACTGGGAGCGGAAAAACAGAAGTCTACATGGAACTGATCGATTTTGTGCGAAAACAGGGCAAACAGGCGATCTTTTTGATTCCGGAGATCGCTCTGACGTATCAGATGGTGTTGCGGTTTTACCAGCGGTTTGGAAGTCGTGTATCCATTCTGCATTCACGGATGTCAGCCGGAGAACGCTATGATCAGTACGAAAAAGCAAAAAATGGTGAAATTGACATTATGATCGGGCCAAGGTCGGCACTGTTCACACCATTTTCAAATCTTGGCATTATTATTATCGATGAGGAACACGAAGAGTCCTACAAAAGTGAGACGGTCCCTCGTTATCATGCAAGAGAAACAGCACAGAGACGGGCCGAAATGGAAGGTGCGAAGCTCATTCTGGGATCGGCAACCCCGTCGGTGGAGTCGTATTACCGGGCAGAAAAGGGAGAATATTGCCTGCTGGAGATGAAGAGGCGGGCGAACAGACAAAAGCTTCCGTATGTCTGGATTGGAGATATGCGAAACGAGATGCGGGAGGGCAACCGCAGTATTTTAAGCCGATATCTGCAAGAGCAGCTTGGGATGTGTCTCGAGAGGGGCGATCAGGCGATGCTGTTTTTAAACCGACGCGGTTATGCCGGTTTTGTGGCATGCCGTTCCTGCGGTACGGTGATCGGGTGTCCGCACTGCAACGTGTCCCTGTCACTTCACAAAAAAAGTACGGCAGGCGAAAAGCTGGTGTGTCATTACTGCGGCTATACACAGCCAAATCCTCGCCTCTGTCCGTCCTGCGGTTCTCCTTTTATCGGAAGTTTTCAGGTGGGGACACAGCAGGTAGTAAGCCAGGTGCAGCGTATGTTTCCGAAGGCACGTATTTTGCGTATGGATGCCGATACGACCAGAGGGAAAGACGGACATCATAAAATTTTAGAGACCTTTGCAAAAGGTGGAGCCGATATTCTGGTCGGGACGCAGATGATTGTCAAAGGGCATGATTTTGCAGATGTCACGCTGGTCGGGGCACTGGCAGCGGATCTGTCGCTCCACATGAGCGATTACCGGGCAGCCGAGCGGACCTTTCAGCTGCTGACGCAGGCGGCCGGACGTGCCGGCAGAGGTGAAAAAACGGGAAGTGTCGTGATCCAGACTTATGAGCCGGATCATTACAGTATAAAAGCGGCGGCAGCTCAGGATTATCAGGCTTTTTATGAAGAAGAGATCCTGTACCGCAGCCTGATGGATTATCCGCCGGTCGGCGGTATGCTTGCCCTGCACGGACAGGGGGAGGATGAAAGTTACCTTCAGATGGCGATGGAATATCTGAAAAAATACCTGGATGTACTGGCGAAGAAAACACAGGCAAGAGTGATCGGACCGGCAGATGAAAGCGTTTCGAAAGTTGCGGATATTTACAGAAAAGTGATCTATGTAAGGCACGGGCGAAAAGAAGTGCTGGATCAGATCAAAGAGCGGACAGAACAATATATTGAAATAAACAGAGGTTTTGATAAAATTACCATTCAGTATGACAGAGATTAGAGAAAGCGGAGGATAAAAGAGATGGCAACCAGAACAATAAGGACAATCGGAGACGATGTACTGACGAAAGTATGTAAAGAAGTAAAAGAAGTAACGCCAAAAACAAAAGAACTGATCGATGATATGTTTGAGACGATGTACGATGCCATGGGCGTCGGACTTGCAGCAAACCAGGTCGGCATGCTGAAAAGAATCGTAGTTATCGACTGCGGGGATGATCCACACGTATTGATCAATCCGGTGATCATCGAGACAGCCGGAGAGCAGAGAGGTTATGAGGGATGCTTAAGTGTTCCGGGAAAAACGGGGGTCGTTACAAGGCCTGATTATGCGAAAGTAAAAGCATATGATGAAGATATGAATGAATTTATTCTGGAGGGCGAAGGACTTCTGGCCCGTGCCATCTGTCACGAATGCGAACATCTGGATGGGCATATGTATGTAGAAAAAGTAGAGGGCGAATTAGAAGATGTCGCTCCTTATGATGAAGAAGAGTGATGAAAATATAGTAAAAAAGAAACAGGAGGCGATAAGATGAAGATCATATATATGGGAACACCGGATTTTGCGGTTGAGGCACTGGAAGCCCTGGCTTCATCCAGACATGAAGTGACCGCGGTCTTTACACAGCCGGATAAGCCAAAGGGACGCGGAAAAGCGATGCAGTTTACGCCGGTCAAAGAAGTGGCACTCCGGGAGAATATTCCGGTCTATCAGCCGAAAAAGTTAAGAGATCCGGAAGTGATCCAAAAGATCCGGGAACTTGCACCGGATGTACTGGTTGTTGTGGCGTTTGGACAGATCATACCACAGGAGATCCTGGACATCGCACCGTATGGCTGCATCAATGTGCATGGTTCACTTTTACCGAAATATCGCGGAGCTGCTCCGATCCAGTGGGCGGTGATCGACGGTGAAAAGGAATCCGGCGTGACAACCATGCAGATGGATGCCGGACTGGATACCGGTGATATGCTGCTGAAAACCGTCGTGCCGCTCGATGAAAAAGAAACGGGAGGAAGTCTGTTTGACAAACTGAGCAAAGCAGGGGCAGATCTGCTTCTGGAGACGCTTGATGCACTGGAAAATGGAACGGTTACCCCGCAGAAACAGGGTGAGTCGCCGACCGCTTATGCAAAAATGCTGACCAAAGATATGGGAGCGATCGACTGGAACCGCCCGGCGAAAGAGCTGGAACGTCTGATCCGCGGACTGAATCCGTGGCCGAGTGCCTATACGAAACTAAACGGTAAGACCCTGAAAATCTGGGCAGCAGATGTATGTGGGCAGACCGGTGAAAAAGCACAGCCCGGAACGGTGCTGAAAGCAGAAAAAGACGAGTTCCTGATCCAGACAGGAGAAAAGATCCTGTCCGTGAAAGAACTTCAGTTAGAAGGTAAGAAACGTATGGACACGGCAGCCTTCCTTCGCGGCTGTCATCTTGAGAAAGGGATGATTTTATAATGTATGGATGGTATTATGATCCGACTTTTATACTTGTTTTTGCGGGGCTGATCCTGACGCTGATCGCATCGGCTGGCGTGAAAAGCACCTTTTCAAGGTATTCACGCGTTCGCTGTATGGCAGGCTATACCGGTGCACAGGCGGCACAGGAAGTGCTCCGCATCAGCGGTATCTATGATGTCCGCATTGAGCGTGTGGCAGGAGAGCTGACTGATCATTATGATCCGAGGGCAAAAGTGCTGCGTCTTTCAGACAGCACCTATGGCTCCAATTCCGTTGCGGCAGTATGCGTGGCAGCACATGAGTGTGGTCATGCAATCCAGCATCAGAAAGGATATGGACCTCTGGTACTTCGAAGCACACTGGTTCCGGCAGCCAACATCGGTTCCAGTCTTTCCTGGCCGATTTTTGTTGCAGGGCTGATTTTCAGCATGCGTCCGCTTCTGATGCTCGGTATTCTTCTGTTTGGACTGGCTGTGATCTTTCAGCTTGTGACACTGCCGGTTGAGTTCAACGCATCCAGCCGTGCGATCAGGATCCTTGAGGGAAACGGAATGCTTGGAGAGAGTGAGATCACAGGAGCAAAAAAAGTGCTCAGAGCGGCAGCTATGACTTATGTAGCAAGTCTTGCATCATCCATACTGCAGCTGCTGCGTCTTGTCATTTTAGCAGGAGGAAACAGAAGAGATGATTAATCTTAGAGAAATTATCCTCGGTGCACTGATGGATATCGTGGAAGAAGAGCAGTACAGCCATATCGTGCTCAAGGATGTGCTGGAAAAATATCAGTACCTGGACAAACGTGACCGGGCATTTATTACGCGTGTGACCGAGGGCACGCTGGAAAATATGCTCCAGATGGATTATATCATTGAGCGTTTTTCAAAAGTAAAAGTGGAAAATATGAAACCGGTGATCCGCAACATCCTGCGTATGTCGGTTTATCAGTTAAAATATATGGACAGTGTACCGGATTCTGCCGTCTGTAACGAAGGCGTGCGTCTGGCACAGAAACGAGGCTTTTATCAGCTCAAAGGTTTTGTGAACGGCGTTCTTCGAAGTGTTGCAAGAAATCTGGACAAAGTGGAATATCCTTCAAAAGAAAAACAGCCGTTGCTTTATCTTTCAGTCACCTATTCCATGCCGGAATGGATTGTAAAGAGCTGGTGTGAACTCTACGGCTTTGATGCCGTGGAGAAGATCTGCCAGGATATGCATGAAGAAAAACCGACTTCGATCCGCTGCAATCTGGATAAAACAGAAAAAGAGCAGATTATCGAGAGCCTCAAAGAGCAGGGGATCCAGGTAGAGCAGAGTCCGTATCTGGACTATGCACTCGGCATCCGCGGCTATAATTACATGAAAGCGGTGCTTGCCTTTAAACGCGGCTGGTTCCAAGTACAGGATGTCAGCTCCATGCTGGTTTCTGAGATTGCAGCACCGAAATGGGGCGACTACTGCATTGATGTCTGTGCCGCACCGGGAGGCAAAAGCCTTCACCTTGCAGATATGCTGCACGGAAGCGGTCATGTGGAGGCAAGAGATATCACCGACTACAAAGTCCAGCTGATGCAGGAAAATATTGAGCGTATCGGCGTGATCAATATGTCTGCGACCCTGCAGGATGCGACCGTTTTTGATCCGGAATCCGTGGAGCGTGCGGATATTCTGCTGGCAGATGTGCCTTGCTCCGGACTTGGCGTGATCGGCAAAAAGGCGGACATCCGCTACAAGATGACACCGGCAAAACAGACGGAGATCATCAAACTGCAGCGTAAGATCCTCGATACGGTCTGGAAGTATGTTAAAGTGGGCGGAACATTGATTTACAGTACCTGTACGATCGGGGCAGAAGAAAATCAGTATAACGTCAAATGGTTTCTGGAAAATTATCCGTTTGTGCTGGAAAGCATTGATCCGTACATCTGCGACGAGCTGAAGGGTAAGACAACCAGTGCCGGATATCTTCAGCTTCTGCCCGGCATACATAAATCAGACGGATTTTTCATTGCACGCCTGAAACGCGTAAAGTAGGAGTGTGGCATGGAAAAAACAGATATCAAATCATTGGATTATGACGAACTGAAAGATTTTTTTGTCAGCATCGGCGAAAAGCCGTTCCGGGCAAAGCAGGTCTACCAGTGGATGCATGAAAAACAGGCGGATGGTTTTGAAGAGATGACCAATCTCTCAAAAAATCTGCGGGAAAAACTGGCAGAAACCTGTGAATATACCTGCCTTGAGAACGTACAGACGCTGGTTTCCGAACTGGACGGAACGAGAAAATATCTGTTCCGCCTTTCGGACGGCTATGTGGTCGAGAGTGTGCTGATGCGTTACCAGCACGGCAATTCGGTGTGCATTTCCACGCAGGTCGGCTGCCGCATGGGATGCCGTTTCTGTGCCTCCACGATCGGAGGAAAGACAAGAGATCTGACGGCGGGGGAGATGCTCGATCAGATCTACCGTATCCAGAAAGACATCGGGGAGAGGGTATCCAACCTGGTGATGATGGGTACCGGAGAGCCACTGGATAATTACGACAATGCGGTAAAATTCATCCGGATGCTGAGTGATGAACACGGACTGAATATCAGCCAGCGAAACATTACCTTATCAACCTGCGGGATCGTGCCGCGGATGCGTCAGCTTGCAGATGAAGGATTTCAGATCACACTGGCACTTTCGCTCCACGCACCGAATCAGGAAAAACGAAAAGCACTGCTTCCGATCGCCGGAAAATATGAGATCCATGAGGCGGTGGATGCCTGCCGGTATTATTATGAAAAGACCGGACGTCGCATCACGTTTGAGTACAGCCTTGTTGGCGGACAGAATGATTCAAAAGAAGATGCAAAGCAGCTTTACGAACTGATCCATGGCATCAACTGCCATGTGAATCTGATTCCGGTCAATCCGGTAAAAGAACGTTCTTATGTGCAGTCGGAACGAAAAGTGATTGTGGAGTTCAAAAATAAACTTGAAAATTGCGGAATAAATGTTACTATTAGAAGAGAAATGGGACGTGATATTGGCGGTGCTTGTGGACAACTTAGGAAAAGTTATATGGATAAAGAAAAAAAGGAGTAAAGGCATGAGATCATGCTGTGTTACAGATGTAGGGCAGAAAAGAACCACGAACCAGGATTTTGTGTTTGCTTCTGACACTCCGGTAGGACCATTGCCGAACCTTCTGATCGTTGCGGACGGTATGGGAGGACATCAGGCAGGCGATATGGCATCCCGCTATGCGGCCGAAGTGATCGTCAGTCATATTAAAAGAAGCAGAGAACGAAATCCGATCCGTGTACTTCGAAGTGCAATTGAAACAGCAAACGAAAGGGTGCTGGAAAAGGCAGCAGAAGACGAAGAACTAAGCGGTATGGGTACGACCGTCGTAGCCGCAACCGTGGTTGAAAATTACCTTTATGTTGCAAATGTAGGAGACAGCAGACTGTATTTGATACGGGATCACATCAGACAGATCACCAGAGACCATTCGCTGGTAGGAGAGATGGTGCGGGCGGGCGAGTTAAGCCCGGAGCAGGCGAGAAATCACCCGAACAAGAATATCATCACCAGAGCAGTCGGTGCAGGACAAAAACTGGAGATTGACTTTTTTGACGAGGACTTAAGAAAAGGAGATATCCTGCTCTTATGTTCCGACGGACTGAGCAACATGGTAGAAGATGAGGAAATTGAAAAAATAATCAAAAGCGGCAGAGAGCTGCCGAAGATCGCCATGGACCTGATTGAACGGGCAAATCGCAATGGCGGCAAGGACAATATCGCGGTTGTACTGGCACAGCCGCTGACAGGTGAGGTGGAGCAATGTTAAAAGAAGGCATGTTTATCCAGGATCGATACGAGATCATCAGCAAGATCGGTTCCGGCGGTATGGCAGATGTATATAAGGCAAAAGACCATACACTGAACCGCTTTGTTGCAGTGAAAGTATTGAAACCTGAATTCCGAAAAGATAAGGGATTTATCACGAAATTCCGTGTGGAGGCACAGTCTGCGGCAGGACTGGCACATCCGAATATTGTAAATGTTTATGATGTAGGTGAAGACAACGGTATCAGTTTCATTGTCATGGAGCTGGTAGAAGGGATCACCTTAAAAGAATATATCGAGAAAAAGGGAAGACTCGCAGTGCGGGAAGCGACCAGCATTGCGATCCAGGTATCAATGGGGCTGCAGGCGGCACACAACAACGGCATCGTCCATCGTGATGTCAAACCGCAGAATATCATTATCTCCACAGATGGAAAAGTAAAAGTCACGGATTTTGGTATCGCAAGAGTGGCGACATCCAATACGATCAGTTCCAATGTTATGGGCTCGGTACACTACAGTTCACCGGAGCAGGCAAGAGGCGGTTACAGTGACTACAAGAGTGACATCTATTCGCTTGGTATCACGATGTATGAGATGCTGACCGGTCATGTACCGTTCGACGGTGACACGACGGTCGCCATTGCACTGAAACATCTGCAGGAGGAGATCCAGTCACCGCGTAAATATGTGCCGGAACTGCCGAAAAGTACGGTACAGATCATCTATAAATGTACGCAGAAAAGCCCGGATCGACGATACAGTGACATGGAAGAGCTGATCAGTGACTTAAAGGAGTCTCTGGTCAACCCGGAAGGTGACTTTGTAAAGATTGCACCGCTTGACAGCCGTGCACATACCGTGATCGTCTCTCAGGATGAGCTGAACAAGATCAAAGAAGGACGCAATGAGATGCAGCAGGCAGAAGAGCCTTATCCTGCAAATCAAGAACCGGTCAATACCGGCATGCCAAATCCTCAGAACCCGCAGAATATGGGAAATCCGCAGAATATGCAGGGCAGAGGACAGCAGTATGCAAACAATGGATATCAGAATCCACAGAATTATGCCGGTGGATATTATCAGCCGGAAGAGCCGCAGGAGCCGGAAGTCAATCCGAAACTGGAGAAATTCATGACGATCGGCAGCATTGTCGTAGGCGTTCTGATCCTGGCAATCTTTCTGGCACTGGTCGGAAGTGCGACCGGATTGTTTGACCTTGGATTTTTGGCAGGCGGAAGCAACAAGAAGCAGACAGAGACAACGACCGCAACTGAGACGACACAGATCTCCGGTCAGGTCGAAGTGCCGAGCATCCTTGGCAAAACAGAAGCAGAGGCAAAAGAAATGCTGGCAGATACTGGTCTTGGGCTTGAGTATGCCGGAGAAGAACCGTCCACCGATTATGACAAGGGTCAGATCATGGCTCAGCAGCCGGCAAAGGGCGAGATGGTTGATAAAAATACGACCATTTCTTACACGGTAAGTACCGGAAGCGACAAGATCACCCTGCCGGATCTGGAGAATGAGTCAGCAGACGATGCGAAAGCAGCACTGGAAAAGCTGGGGCTGAAATGTGACCAGCAGGAAGTGTATGATATTTCCATCGCCCAGGGACATGTCAGTTATACAAGTCCGGGAGCAGGACAGGAAGTTGCCCCGAATTCTACCGTTACACTTTACATCAGCAACGGCGGAGACGGAAGTGTCGACAGTTCCGATCCTGCATCGGACACGGAAACGGATACGGAAACACAGGAGACCGTCAAAGAGACGAAAAAAGAAACGGAATCCAAAGAAACCAGTGCAAAGGCAGAATATTCCACCGATGTAAAGCTTTATGCACCGCAGGACTACAACGATGAGAAAGTCCGCATTGAACTGGTGCAGGACGGCAAGACAACGACTCTGGTGGACGGAGAAGTGGTTGAGTTCCCGTACAGCCTGAAAATGACATCCGATTCCGGCAGCAGTGCAACTGCGTATGTTTATGTGCTGGATGACGATGGAAATATATTGAAAAAAGTAGAATATGAAGGCGTGCCGTTCAGCAAATAGCGGTGTGCAGAATACGGAGTTTTCATGCAGGGAAAGATTATAAAAGGAATTGCCGGGTTTTATTATGTCCATATCGCCGGAAAAGGCGTATATGAGTGTAAAGCAAAGGGTATTTTCCGAAAAAATAAAATAAAACCGCTGGTCGGAGATGATGTGGTGATCGATATCCTGGACGAAGAAAAAAGAGAAGGAAATATCCGGGATATCCTTGCCAGGAAAAATGCACTGATCCGTCCGGCCGTTGCAAATGTAGATCAGGCGATGGTCATTTTTGCAATCAGCAGGCCGGCTCCGAATCTGAGTCTTCTGGATCGTTTCCTGATCTCAATGGAGCGTCAGAATGTACCGGTCGTTGTCTGTTTTAACAAAAGTGATATCGCAGAGCCGCAAGAGGCGGCAAGACTTCAGGAGATTTATGAAAACTGTGGCTGTCAGGTTCTTTTTACCAGTGTAAAAGAGCAGGCAGGGACAGAACAGATACGGGAGCTTTTGAAAGATAAAACGACCGTTGTTGCCGGCCCGTCCGGTGTCGGCAAGTCATCGATGATCAACTTTCTCTATCCGAAGGCAGAGATGATGGTCGGTGAGATCAGTCAGAAGATCGACCGCGGCAAGCATACAACGCGTCATTCTGAACTGTTCTCCATTGGTGACAACACGTATCTGATGGATACGCCCGGATTCAGTTCGTTGTATCTTACCGATTTTGAAAAAGAAGATTTAAAAGAATATTTCGCAGAGTTTCGAAAATATGAGCCATACTGTCGTTTTCAGGGCTGTATGCATTTGAGTGAACCTGACTGTGGTGTAAAAGAAGCACTGGCAGAAGGAAAGATCAGTTCTATACGCTACGAAAGCTATAAAGAACTGTATGAAGAACTGAAACAAAAAAGGAGGTACTGATTTTTATGAAGTACGAATTATCACCGTCTATTCTTTCCGCAGATTTTGCAAGACTGGGAGAGGAAATAAAGGCAGTTGAGCAGACAGGCGTAAACTATCTTCATATTGATGTGATGGACGGTATGTTTGTACCGAGCATTTCATTTGGATTCCCGATCATCAAATCCATCCGGAAAATGAGCAATATGGTATTTGACGTCCATCTGATGGTAGAACAGCCGGAGCGTTATATCGAAGAGACAGCGGCAAGCGGGGCGGATATCATCACGATCCATGCAGAGGCCTGCAAACATCCGGATCGTGCAATCGAGCAGATCCATCAGCTGGGAAAGAAAGCTGGTATTGCACTGAACCCTTCTACTTCTCTGCATGAGCTGGATTACCTTCTGGAGAAAGTGGACATGGTACTTCTGATGACCGTAAATCCTGGATTTGGAAACCAGAAATACATTCCGTACTGCACCGGAAAGGTGAAAGAGCTGCGTACCATGATCGAAGAGCGGGGACTTCAGACCGATATTGAAGTTGACGGCGGCATCAACGCTGCGACGATCGATGCTGTTTTAGAGGCAGGAGCCAACATCCTGGTAGCCGGATCGGCTGTTTTTGGCAAAGAAACGGCAAAAAATGCAGAAAAATACCGGAAACTGCTGGCAGATTATCAGGAGAATCACAAATGAAGCGAGCAGTGATCATAAGCGGGGGCAAAATTCAGACTGATTTTGCCCTTGCTTTTTTGAGGACACAGACCTGGGATTACGTGATCGGGGCAGATAAGGGAGTGATCTTCTGTCACAAAAATCAAATCATGCCCACACACATTGTCGGAGACTTTGATTCGGCTGGCGAGACGGAATACGAGTATTTTCAGAAAAATACCGACGTTCCGATCAAAAGGCTCAATCCGGTCAAAGATTATACAGACACCGATGTGGCTCTTCGTCTGGCACTGGAACTTGGGGCAGAAGAAATTACGATCCTTGGCGGAACCGGGGCACGCATCGACCATACCGCTGCCAATGTACGGATCCTGTTTCTTGCTCTGCAAAAAAGTGTGCGGGCATATCTTCTGGATGAACACAACAAAATGTGGCTGACCGATCATGCAGTATCCATAAAAAAAGAGGAACAGTTCGGCAAATATCTTTCTTTGTTTGCCATGGGAGGTGCAGTGAAAGATCTGACGCTGCAGGGTGTTTGTTATCCGCTTGATCATTATCTTCTGGAGGGAATGGATCCGCTCTGCGTAAGCAATGAGATCACAGAAGAGGCATGTCGGATCAACTTTTCGGAAGGGGTTCTGTTGGTGATCGAGTCGAAAGACTGATATCCCTGTCGAAAAAGGTCGAATAACGAAGAAAAACAGTAAAATTTTGTCGATGAGTTCTTTTTCTGGGGACTTGCAATCAGGAGGTTTACTGTGTTACACTGTTGGTGCTGATAAAGAGCAAAATGTCATTTACATAAAGAGAGGAAATTACAAATGAAACTTGGTATTGTAGGATTGCCAAACGTAGGAAAAAGTACACTGTTTAATTCTTTAACAAAGGCGGGAGCAGAGTCCGCAAATTATCCGTTCTGTACGATTGACCCGAATGTCGGTATCGTAACCGTTCCGGATGAAAGGCTGAATCTTTTAGCAGATCTGTATCACTCAGCAAAAGTGACACCGGCTGTGATCGAGTTTGTAGATATCGCAGGTCTGGTAAAAGGAGCATCCAAAGGAGAGGGACTTGGAAATCAGTTCCTGGCAAATATCCGTGAGGTTGATGCGATCGTGCATGTTGTCCGCTGCTTTGAGGATACCAATGTGATCCATGTAGACGGAAGCGTAGATCCGACAAGAGATATTGATACGATCAACCTGGAGCTGATCTTTTCTGATATCGAGATCCTGGAGAGAAGGATCGCAAAGAGCAGCAGAGGTGCAAGAAATGATAAGAAGCTTGCAAAAGAAGTGGATTTCCTGCAGAGATTAAAAGCATATCTGGAAGAAGGGAATCTGGCGATCGGATTTGAACTTCAGGATGAGGATGAGGAAGCATGGTTTGCAGAGTACAATCTTCTGACTGCAAAACCGGTGATCTATGCGGCAAACGTATCTGAAGATGATCTGGCAGATGATGGAGCATCCAACGCTTATGTGCAGGCAGTCCGGGATTTTGCAGCTAAGAACGGCAGTGAAGTATTTGTGATCTGTGCACAGATCGAGCAGGAGATTTCTGAACTGGATGAGGATGAAAGAAAAATGTTCCTCGAAGATCTGGGATTAAAAGAGTCCGGACTGGAGAAACTGATCAAAGCAAGCTACAGTCTGTTAGGCCTGATCAGTTACCTGACAGCAGGTGAGACTGAGACAAGAGCCTGGACGATCAAAAAAGGAACAAAGGCACCGCAGGCGGCAGGCAAGATCCATTCCGATTTTGAACGTGGATTCATCCGTGCCGAGGTAGTCAATTATCAGGATCTTCTGGATTGCGGAAGCTATTCTGCAGCAAAAGAAAAAGGACTGGTAGGATTGGAAGGCAAAGATTACGTAGTCAAAGACGGAGATGTTGTTCTGTTCCGCTTCAATGTATAATTGGAAAAAATAAAGAGGTGATGTTATGAATACATCCATAAATTTTCCAAATCTTGGGATTCATTTATCAAATGTCGGAAAGTCGATCAGCATCGGTGGCTTTGAGATTGCCTATTACGGTATGATCATCGCATGCGGAATGATTCTGGGTCTGTGCATTGCCATGTGGGTGGCGAAGAAAACAAACCAGAATCCGGATCAGTATTTTGATGTGGCACTCTATGCGATCCCGATCGCACTGATCGGGGCGAGAGCGTATTATGTTATCTTTTCCTGGGATCAGTACAAAGACAATCTGATCCACATTCTGTATTTCCGGGAAGGCGGACTGGCGATATTCGGCGGTGTGATCGCGGCAGTGATTACATTTTATGTATATGTAAAAATAAAAAAACAAAATTTCTGGCTGATGGCAGACACCGCATGTGTCGGGCTGGTTTTGGGACAGATCATCGGTCGCTGGGGCAACTTTTTCAACAGAGAGGCTTTCGGCGGCTATACAAATGGTCTGTTTGCGATGCAGCTGCCACTGAATGCCGTACGCAGTTCCGATGTCACGCAGGAGATGATGGAGCACCTGCAGACGATCGACGGCGTACAGTATATTCAGGTGCACCCGACTTTTTTATACGAAAACATTTGGAATATTGGCGTTCTGCTGCTGCTGTTGCTTTTTACGAAGCATAAGAAGTTTGACGGCGAGATATTTTTACTTTATCTTGCAGGCTACGGAATCGGAAGATTCTGGATTGAGGGACTCCGTACGGATCAGCTTCTGCTTCCGGGGATCAAACTTCCGGTATCGCAGGTGCTTTCCGCAGTGGTAGCCATTGTCTCCATCGCAGTAATATTGATTCAACGAAAAAGATGCACGGCAAAAAAAACCGTGTAAAAGCACAGAAAGATTGAGGGATGTACGATGAGTAAAATGAACGAAATACGCAGCGAAGTGGAAAAAATCAAAGAAAGTATTGAGTGTGAGCGAAGAAAACTGGATGAGATCATCCTGTCCGGAAACGCCGAAGAGATCTATCGTCAGAATATCAAAGTCGATCAGCTGATCGAGCAGTATATTGACCTGGCTCAGGTGTAAGGATAGCTGAAATGAAAAAGATAAGAAAGGCTGGAATATATAAAAGATATTCCGGCTTTTTTGTTTGGTGTACGGAAATGTAAGAAAAATTTTCTGTGCCCCCAACATCATATAAAATGCTAGGCGAAGTATTTCAGGATATTTTCAGCTAAAATTCACATGACAAACAAAAATACCTGTGGTAGAATGAAAATATTAGTAAAAAACAACAAAGAGAGAGTGAAAAATCAGGAGGTAGAAATGAAAAAAGTACAAAAATTGTTAAGGAGGAGTCTTGCGACCGGGCTGGCATTGGTGATGACCGTTTCCAGTATGACGATCGTTCCGGGATCGTGGCAGGTCCATGCGGCAGAAGCATCGGGGCAGATAGGGATTTCAAATGCAGACGAGCTGAAAAAAATAGGCAAAGACAAGGACTATCCGATGGACGGGGACTATGTGCTCACCGATGATATCGATCTTTCCGGCAGTGACTGGACACCGATCGGAGGAAGCGGCGGCAGTCAGTATGCCCTCGTTTCCGGTGAACGTGTTTTTAACGGTACGTTTGACGGAGCCGGTCATGTGATCTCCGGGCTTACGATCCAGTGTGACGGATCAAACAACAGCGGTTACCGCATCAGTCAGTCCGGACTGTTTGCAATGCTCGGAAGTGATGATGCATCGGATTATGCGGAAGTGAAAAATATTGTATTTACAGACGTATCCATCAGCCATAATCTTGGCGGCGGAGATACGATCGGCACGCTGGCAGCAGATGCCGACGGATTTGTAAAGATCGACAACGTTGCTGTGCTGGGCGGCAGCATCGAAGTGACGGCAAACAACGGCGGTGACCTGATCGGCGTAGGCGGTATCATTGGTCAGTCACGCAATAACACGGCAGGTGTACATATGAGCAACCTTTATAATGCGGCTTCTGTCAATGTGACATCTGCAGTTTCCACACCACCGGTGCGGTGTGGCGGCATCATCGGAAGGATTCATCAGGGTGGTGAGATCGGAAGCCTTACTTCCTGTCTGAATATCGGAACTGTGACATACAAAGGTTCCGACGGTTATGCGATCAATGGCTACAGCCAGAATACAGCAGCGTCCTCCAACACAGCAAATATTACAGGCTGTTATTATCTGGAAGGCAGCGGAATTGCCTATACGGAGGGCGGTTCCGTCAGTGAAAGTGACCTGAAAAGTGAAGCACTGGCAGAAAAACTTGGCGCGGATTACTGGTATATTTCCAAATCCGGTCAGGTTATGCCAAAAGTTACGGACGGAAAAGTAGTGGTGCCGATCCCGTCACCGACGTTTGCGGACGGTGACAAAGCATCTTCTGTCACCAAAGATTTCACCCTGCCGCTGACTTACGCAGGAGAAGACGGAGAAGAGACGATCAGCTGGAGCAGCAGCAATCAGGATGTGATCACAATAAACGGAAGCAGGGCAGAGGTAAAAGACGTGCCGGCAGATACCGAAGTGACGCTGACTGCGACCACATCGAAGACACAAAAGACAAAGACGGTCAAAGTAACCGTCAAATCTGATCTGGAGATTGAATTTGACCGGGAGTATGCAAAGCCGGGACAGCTGATGAAAGCTTCTGTAAAAAATGCACCGGCAGATACCGAGTTTACTTATGTATGGCAGAAAGATAAGAGTACTTTATCAGACAGTGACAGTTATACACCGACAAGTGCGGATCTCAATACCTTTATCACAGTGCGTGCGAGCCTGAAAAGTACCGGAGCGACCGTGGCAGAGAAAAAGATCTACTGCAGCAAACTTCCGGTTGTCTATATCAATACGGAAGATGGATATGGCATTACAAGCAAAGAGACCTACAAACAGGCAACCATGAAGATCCAGGGCAATGACAGCTTTAACAGCACGAACACCACGCTTTATGACGGCGGTATTTCCATCCGCGGTCGTGGAAACAGTACCTGGAATATGGGATATTCCAAACTTCCATATAAGATCAAACTGGATTCCAAAACCAATCTGCTCGGATTTGGCAACAGCAAACACTGGGCACTTCTGGCAAACTATATGGATGAGTCTCTGCTGCGTAACAAGACATCCTACGACCTGTCCGGAAAGATGGGTATGGTCTATCTGAAATCCACCAATGTAGAAGTGATCCTGAACGGTGTCTACGCCGGAAATTATCAACTGGTAGGAAACGTAAGGATTGATAAATCCAGAGTGAATATCCACAACTGGGAAGATGTGGCAAGTGATGCGGCAAAGGCGATCGCCAAAAAAGAAGGCATCAAGGGTGACGCAAAGGATGCACTGGAAGATTATATGACTGAACATCTGGAATGGATCACCAGCGGAAGCCTCAGTTATAATGGAAAAACTTATCAGATTGAAGATTACTACACAGATCTTCCGAAAGATTCCAGCGGAAAGATAGACGTATCCGGCGGATATCTGTTTGAGCTGGATGCATATTATGACGAAGTCTCAAAATTCCATACAAAGAAAAATCAGCCGATCATGTTCAAAAATCCGGAGTTTGCCAATACGAACACCGAGCTGTTTACAGCGGCGCAGAACTATGTACAGGCTGTCGAGGACAGTATCAATTCCGAGGATTATTATACGACCTACAATGGAGAGAAGAAGCACTACACCGATCTGGTGGATCTGGATTCTCTGGTCCGTTATCTGATGTTAAATGAATTTTACTGGAACACGGAAACCATGAAAAAGAGTACCTACATGTACAAAGACCTCGGCGGAAAGCTCTTTATCGGACCGGTATGGGATATGGACTGGACCTCCAACAGCCAGATCAGTGCCGGAGAGACCAGCAATTACCGGGCATGGATGGTCGTGACAAGATCGGCAGAAGCACAGGCAAATTCCTGGTATAAGACGCTGATCGGAGATCCGTATTTTGTAACGAAACTTTACGAATGTTACAAAGAAAACCGTCAGAATTTTGAGGACATTGTAAAGACAGGCGGTATCCTGGATCAGCAGAAAGAATATCTGCTGGAATCCGGAAATGCCAATTATCAGGCGGGATATCTGATGCATCGCTCTACATTTGAGAGTGAAGTGGAACGGCTTCGCACTTTCCTGAAGAACCGTCTGGACTGGATGGATCAGCAGTTCACCAGTGTAGATACGCTGCTTGCTTCTCTTGGAAAGTACAGGGCATCTTCTGCAATCTCTGTGACAGAGACAACTTCAGCAGCAGGAAAAGTACTTCTGACGGCAGAGGTTAAAAACAATAACAGCATCAAAAAAGTCGGCTTCTATGTAAATGGTGTGCTTGGTGCAACCGTGACCGTAGAAAATGGCAAAGCTGTTTTTGAAGTATCCGATGATCTTCTGACCAGGACAGAGGGCGGACTGAACACCGTACAGGTACGAGGCATGGATGCCTCCGGCAATCTGCTTTCCGGCGGATCTTTGAGCAATTATGTTGATTTCACAAAGGCGATCGCCGCAGAAAAACTGACCGGAAAGGTTACGGTCAGCGGAGAAGCAAAGGTCGGTGCCGTTTTAAGTGCTGGCGTACAGGATTCCAATAACAGCGGAACACTGTCTTACCAGTGGATGGCAGACGGAAAAGCAATCGAGGGTGCAAACGGAGAGAACTATACACTGACAGAGGCAGAAATCGGAAAAGTGATCACCGTTGCAGTGACAAGCTCCATAGAAACAGGAAGCCTTGTCAGTGCACCGATCGATGCCGTGATCAAAGAAGAACTGAAAAACGATCATCTGATCATCAATCAGGTATACGGCGGCGGTGCCAATGACAGCACACCGGTAAGCCACAGCTTTATCGAACTTTACAATCCGACGGACAATGCAATCTCACTGGAAGGTTACAGCATCGGATATCTTTCAAACGGCAAGAGTAATACACCGCAGGAAGTAAAACTTGCACTTTCCGGAAGCGTACCGTCCCATACGTCCTATCTGATCCGATGTGAACAGCAGGATACATCCACACCGGATCTGATCAAGTTTACGGTAAGCAAATTTGACCAGGAATGGACACAGACGATTGACAATAAGAGATATCAGATAACGCTTTATAAAGGAAATAAAGTCGAAGATGCCGTTTCCGTAAACGAAGGAAATGTAGAAGGAAGTACACTTTCGGACGGTACGATCAGCAAGCAGAAAGCGATCCGCCGTATCGGATTTGCAGATACGAACAACAATACCGCAGACTTTGAGGTAGTCAGCTACAAAGACGATGCCACTGCTGCAACGGAGAAATATCCGAGAAGCCTGGCAGACGGAGCATGGGGCAGCGGTGAGACACCAAAACCGGACCCGGATCCAACCCCGGCAGAGCTGGCAGGCAGTGTATCCATCCGTGGAAATGCCATTGTCGGAGCAACACTTTATGCAGATGATGCAGGTATCACCAATAATACCGGAACACTGTCTTATCAGTGGATGGCAGACGAAAGAGAGATTTCCGGTGCAAACAGTGCATTTTTAAGTGTGGAGAAAGGACTGACCGGAAAGCAGATTTTCGTGAAAGTGACAAGCAGTGTGGAAACAGGCACACTGACCAGTGAAAAGACGGCAGCCGTTGTGGAAAAAGAAGCCCAGACGACACATCTGATCATCAATCAGGTATACGGAGGCGGCGGAAAAGGCAAAACACCGGTATCTGCAAGCTTTATTGAACTTTACAATCCAACCGCAGAGGATATCGGACTGAGCGGTTATACCATCGAATACCTCAGCGGAAGCACACAGAAACAGCTGGAGCTGACCGGAACGGTCACATCTCACACTTCTTATCTGATCAAAGGTCAGGAAGAGAAGACTTCTGCAGATCTGATCTGTACGATCGAGAAAGCAGATCAGGAATGGGATCTTGCGATCAGCAACAAACAGTACCGCATCCTGCTGAAGAAAGGCGAAGAGCAGATTGACGGTGTCTCTGTCAATGAAGAAGCAGCAGAAGGAACTGCACTGGCAGATCCGGAAAATGATACGATCATCTCCAAGAAAAAGGCGATCCGCCGTATCAGCTTTATCGATACGGGTGATAATGCAGCCGATTTTGAAGTACTCAATTATAGTAAGATCCCATCCGAAATTCTTGTTCAGGTAAAGCCAAGATCAACGGCAGATGGAAGCTGGGGCATGAAAGACATCGTCAAACCGGAAAAATATTATACCGTTACCTTTGATGCGGACGGAGAAAAAGAGAGCGTTTCCGTAAAAGAAGGAGAGAAAGCAAGCGAAAAAGAAGCACCGCAGAAAGAAGGCTATACCTTCCTTGGATGGTATCTGGAAGATCAGAAATATGATTTTGAAACACCGGTTAGCACAGATATCACACTCTGTGCAAAATGGGAGAAGAACGAAACACCAACCCCGGATCCGCTTCCGGACATTGATCCAAAGCCAGAACCAAAGCCAAATCCGACCCCGGATCCGAAGCCGACACCTTCAGAAACCATTCAGGCTCCGCAGATCGTAAGCGTTAAAAGCATTGCCAAGAAAAAGATGACGGCAGTGCAGATCACCGTTGAGGCAGTACAGGGTGCAACCGGCTATCAGATCTACCGCAAAAAGGGAAGCAAAGTGACGATGATCGGTCAGACATCCGGAACCGTATTCTTGGATCAGAATCCGGTAAGCGGAACGTCTTCCTACTATGCAAAAGCCATCAAAGGCAGTCTGACCGGCAAAGAGGGCAGTGCAAAGAAGATTACACTTCCAAAAGCGACCACAAAAGTGACGGCAAAAGCCAAAACGGACAAAACCGTAGTTCTGAACTGGAAGAAAGTGAAGGGGGCAACCGGTTATCTGCTATATCGTTCCACAAAGAAAAATGGCAGCTATCAGAGGATCGCAGTGCTGAAAAAAGGAACGAAATGCACATACACCGACAAAAAAGGACTGAAAAAAGGAATGAAATACTATTACCGTATCGTGACAGTGAAAAAGAAAACCTATAGTCCTGCAAAGACAACAAAAGCAGTAAAAATAAAAGCAGCAAAGAAAAAATAATAAACTGAGAAATATTTTCAGAACGGCAGAAAGAAAATAACGACTGCTTTTCCGAAAGCCGAAAAAGAATACCGTCGTAATTCGCAAAAGAATACGGCGGTATTCTTTTACGATTGGTGACATATCTGTGACAAACAACGGTGAAAAAAAGCGGAAATGTACAGAAAAAAATAAAAAATAACGCCAAGAAACACTTGCCTTTTTATGTGCTTTGGGATATTATTAACACATAAGTGGTAAAGAATGGTGCATAGTGGTAAAAAATGGAGTGAAAACCACAGCCACAGCACGAAAGAGGGTGTGCCGTATGTTCATGGGCGAATACAATCATACAGTTGATGCCAAAGGCAGACTGATCATCCCTTCCAGATTCAGAGAAGAACTGAAAAATGAGTTTATCGTTACGAAAGGTTTGGATGGATGTTTATTTGTATTTCCGGGAAATGAATGGCAGATCTTTGAAGAAAAATTAAAAGCATTACCGCTTACAAACAAAAATGCACGGCAGTTCTCCCGGTTTTTTGTGGCGGGAGCTACACCATGTGAACTGGACAGGCAGGGGAGAATTCTCTTACCGTTACCGCTGAGAGAATTTGCAGGTCTTGAGAAAGATGTAGTGCTTGCCGGTATGTTAAACAGGATTGAAATATGGAGCAAAACCAAATGGATGGAAAATAATTCCTGCGATAACATGGACGATATTGCAGAGCAGATGTCGGATTTGGGACTTTGCATATAGCCTGGGGAGGACAATATGGAATTTAAACACAAATCTGTACTACTGAAGGAAAGCATTGAAGCTTTGCAGATCAAACCGGACGGCATATACGTGGACGGCACGTTAGGTGGCGGAGGGCATTCTTATGAAATATGCAGACATCTTTCGGATAAAGGAAGGCTGATCGGCATTGATCAGGATGCAGCTGCGATCGAAGCGGCAAAGGAGCGATTAGGGGAGTTTGGAGATAAAGTTACTATTATTCGCAGCAATTACTGCAATATGGTAAAGGAACTGAAAAGAATTGGCATTTCATCGGCAGATGGGATTATTTTGGATCTCGGGGTATCCTCCTACCAGTTGGATACGGCTGAGCGGGGATTTACATACCGCGAAGACGCACCGCTTGACATGAGGATGGATCAGCGTCAGGATATGACCGCAAAAGATATTGTGAATGGATACAGCGAGATGGAGCTGTACCGTATCATCCGCGATTACGGCGAAGAGAAGTTCGCAAAAAACATCGCGAAGCACATTGTAAATGCAAGGCAGCAGAAAGAAATTGAAACAACTGGGGAGTTAATTCAAATCATAAAAGCAGCCATACCTATGAAAGTCCGAGCAGTAGGCGGACACCCGGCCAAAAAGACCTTTCAGGCAATTCGGATCGAACTGAACAGAGAACTGGAAGTTTTAAGGGATTCGCTGGACAGCATGATCGATTTTTTGAATGACGGAGGAAGGATCTGTGTGATCACATTCCATTCGCTGGAAGATCGAATCGTAAAAAACAACTTCAGAAAAAATGAAAATCCGTGTATATGTCCAAGGGAGTTTCCTGTCTGCGTATGCGGCAGGAAATCCAAGGGCTTTGTGGTCACCAGAAAGCCGATTATACCGGGTGAGGAAGAACTGACATATAATAAACGAGCAAAAAGCTCCAAACTTCGTGTTTTCGAAAGAAGACGGGAGGAAGAGGAGTCATGAAACAGGTAAACAGAGACAAATGTAAGAGACAGGAGGGTCGATATGGCAGAGAGAAATTATCGCAGAGATGATAAGATAAGACAGACAGGTCGATATGCTTATATTGATGGCAGTACCGTTCGCAAATTACAGACTCGCCCTGTACCGGAAAAGAGAGAAACCGAGAGAAGACAGGAACAGCCGCGACGCAGAAAACGGACGAGTGCCAAAACAAGACGCAACCGTGCACGTGCACTGCAGATGCATCTGCGTGACGTTATCTTTCTTGGAATCGCAGGAATGATCGTGGTCGTTTCATGCATCAACTATCTTCAGAAACAGGCATTGAATACATCCTATCGTAATCAGGTGGCGACACAGGAGGCCAAGCTTGCAGATCTCAAAGAACGCAATGATGCTGCCTATGAAAGTGCACTGAAGTCCGTAGATCTGGAGACGATCCGCAATATTGCCATCAACAAACTGGGTATGGTTTATGCCGGAGAAGAACAGGTGAAAACTTACGATGACAAGAGCAGCGACTATGTAAGACAGTATAGTGATGTTCCGACAGAGTGAGTAATCAGACAGGTGGTATAAAGTGGCAGAAAAGAAAAGAAAAAAAAGAAAGCACTTTTCAAAACTAATGCAGAAAAAACTGGTGGGAAGTTTTGCATTAGTTTTGTTTGTGTTACTGGGATTAAATTTAAGAATTGTATATATTACAGCCAAAAACGGCGATAACTATGCAAAACAGGTGCTGTCACAGAAACAGTATGACAGCAGAACGATTCCATACAAACGCGGAGAGATCCAGGACCGCAATGGAAATGTGTTTGCAAAAAGTGAAAAGGTCTATAATGTCATTCTCGACTGTGTAGCGGTAAACGGTGGTGATGAAGAAGAACAGGCAAAGCTGAAAGAGCAGGAAATTGATTATATCGAACCGACGATCGATGCACTTGTGAAAACATTAGGTCTGGATGAAGCAGAGCTTCGTTCAATGATCACGGATCCGGCAACATCCGGGAGTCGTTATCAGGTTCTGAAAAAGGGCATTTCTCTGGAAGAAAAGCAGACATTTGAGGACTATACGGAGATCGATTCTGAAAAGGAGTACACCAAGACAGACCTTGCAAGGCGGAAGTGTGTTCAGGGTGTCTGGTTTGAAGAAGATTACGTCCGGGATTATCCGCTGAAAACACTTGCGAGCAATGTGATCGGAGTCGGAAGCAATTCCGGCGGTGCAAGCGGGCTGGAATCTTACTACACAGATGTCTTGAGCGGAACAGACGGCAGAGAGTTCGGTTATCTGGATGAGAACTCCGACCTGCAGAGGACGATCGTTGAACCGACCAATGGAAATACAATCGTTTCCACCCTGGATATCAACATCCAGCAGGTTGTGGAAAAGTACATCGCTGAATTTGATGCAGAGTACGGCAAAGATGCCGAGGACGGCAAAGGTGCGAAAAACATCGGTGTCATCGTCGGAAATCCGCAGAACGGCGAGATTTATGCGATGGCGAGCAACCACGGATTTGACCTCACGGATCCGGACGATTTAAGCGACAAGTATACGGACGCAGAGCTGAAATCCATGACAGAGGAAGAAAAATCAGATGCTCTGAATGAGAAATGGTACAATTACTGCGTATCCGAAAGTTTTGAGCCTGGCTCTACGTTTAAACCGATTGTGGTAGCATCGGCACTGGAGATGGGTGCGATCACGACAGATGCTACCTACGTCTGTGACGGTGGAGAATTTGTCACCGATACAGAAATCAAATGTGATAATATTTACGGTCATGGAGATGAGACGTTAAGTGATGTTATCAAAAATTCCTGTAACGATGCGATGATGCAGATCGGAATGAAAATGCAGATCACACCATTCCTGAAATACCAGAGACTGTTTAATTTCGGAAGCCGGACAGGGATCGACCTTCCGAACGAAAGTACCGGTGTACTGTATGACAGGGACAGCATGCACGAGGTAGAGCTGGCGACCAATACCTTCGGTCAGACTTTTACCAGCACGATGATCCAGGAATATGCGGCATTTAATGCAGTGGTAAACGGCGGATATTATTATGAGCCGCATATGGTAAAGCAGATCCTGGATGATAACAGCGGAGTGGTAAAGAATATCAATCCGGTCCTTCTGCGTCAGCCGGTATCCACGAAAAATGCAGATTTTGTGTTAAGTGCCATGGAGCAGACTGTTCTGGATGGTACCGGAAAAAAAGCAAGAGTGCCGGGCTACCGTGTGGCAGGTAAAACAGGTACTGCAGAGAAGATCAATCCGGAGACCGGAACACGTTGGGAAGGAAAATATCTGGTATCTTTCATCGGATGTGCACCGGTGGATGATCCGCAGCTTACAGTGTATGTTGTTGTCGATGAGCCAAACGTTGAAAATCAGGAAACTGGTGGTTACTCTATGATCATTTCCAGAAAGATCATGATGGAAGTGCTTCCGTATCTGAACATTCCACAGACGGAAGAGATCACAGATGAGTTGCTTCAGGAGCTGGAACTGACCAGAGAAGATGTGGAAAACGGAAGAAACGCAGCTCTGATCAAAGAAAAATCAGAGACAACGGAGACAGATGAATACGGAAATGTCATCTCTTCCGGAACGACCGCTGAGACGGACGAGTACGGAAATGTCATCTCTTCCGGTACGACCGCTGAAACGGACGAGTACGGAAATGTCATTTCCTCTGGAACGACATCCGGCAGTACATCCTCTGCGACAGGCACAACCGATGCTCAGACATCACAGACGGATGCTTATGGAAATGTGATCAGTGGCAGCGATTCCACGACGCAGGGTACGACGGACGATGAGGGATCGGCGTTTAATTCAAATATACCGGCTCCGCTCCAGTCACAGGACAGTGGTGACGGCGTGAGTACGCAGGACTGGATCACCAACGAAAAGCTTGGTATTGATGAGAATAATAACAGTTATTAGTCAAATGGATATTCGCAATTGAAGCAGGGGACTTCCTTGATTTGGTTAAGATATAAAGATGTGGGTGTCAAAAGTCCTCAACTATGATGCCTACGGATTGTTCCGTGCGTTGCACTCCCACAATCCTCTCCAGTATTCGCATATCGTGGGATTATCATCCCACTTTTATGCTCATATCTGGGCGGGTCCCAAGGTCTTTCATCCACTTATGAGCAAGCTCATGTGGATTTAGACCTTTTGACCCTGGCATCATATAAAGAATTTGCAGTTTTAACCTCACAGAAGCAGCGATATAATAATAGAAAGCTTTTGTGAGGTTTTTTTGTATTGTTTGTAAAGATCAAAACATTTCACCGCAAAAAGATCGTGGCTGTTTTTGCACTGTGCATGGCGGCGATGCTTTTTCTGATTGGGCGGCTGGGGTATCTGATGCTGCTTCGGGCAGATTATTACAGCGAAAAAGCACAGGATCTCCATGAGAGGGAGCGAAGTATCAAAGCGGCCCGCGGAAAAATTCTGGACTGCAACGGAAAAGTGCTGGCAGATAATAAGACGGTATGTACGATTTCTGTGATCCACAGTCAGATCAAAGAGCCGGAAAAAGTGATCGATGTGCTGACAGAAGAACTGGGGCTGGAGCGTGACCAGGTCAAGAAACGCGTGGAAAAGAACAGTTCCATTGAGCGGATCAAAACGAATGTGGATAAACAGACCGGGGATAAAATAAGAGAATACGATCTGGCTGGCGTGAAAGTGGATGAAGACTATAAGAGAAATTATCCATATGGAAATCTGGCTTCCAAAGTGCTTGGATTTACCGGAAGTGACAATCAGGGGATCGTGGGACTGGAAGTCAAATATGAGAGCATCTTAAAAGGAACAGACGGGCAGATTCTGACCATGACGGATGCCAGAGGTGTGGAATTATCCGACACCGGAGAAGGAAGAAAAGAGCCGGTTTCCGGGAAAAATCTAATCTTAAGCCTGGATGCAAACCTGCAGGAGTATGCACAGCAGGCGGCTTACCAGGCACTGGAACAGAAACAGGCAGACAGTGTCTCCATTATTCTGATGCGGCCCGGGAACGGGGAGATCCTGGCGATGGTAAATGTACCGGAATACGATCTGAATGATCCGTTTAACCTGAAAAAAAGTACGAATGGCATGTCACAGCAGGAAATTCAGGATGAAAGAAACAAAATGTGGCGAAATGGCTGCATCAACGACACGTATGAGCCGGGTTCGACATTTAAGATCATAACGGCATCGGCAGCTCTGGAAGAGGGCGTTGTAACACCGGAAGATACTTTCAGCTGTCCCGGATTTCGGATTGTCGATGACAGGAGGATACGCTGCCATAAAACGACCGGTCATGGAAGTGAGACGTTTGTGCAGGGGGTCATGAATTCCTGCAATCCGGTTTTTATTGAAGTGGGACAGCGGCTGGGGACAGATGCTTTTTACAGGTATTTTCAGCAGTTCGGTCTGCTCGAAAAGACTGGGATCGATCTTCCGGGAGAGGCAGGGACGATCATGCATCAGAAAAAGGATATCGGGCCGGTGGAACTGGCAACGATCTCGTTCGGACAGTCCTTTCAGATCACGCCGATCCGTCTGGCAGCAACGGTGTGTTCCCTGATCAATGGCGGCCATAAGATCACGCCGCATTTTGGGGTGGAAGTGCGGGAAGATGACGGTACTTTGCTGGAAACACTTTCTTATAAGGAAGGAAAACAGATCGTATCGGAGCAGGTTTCCAAGACAATGAGGATGATTCTCGAAAAAGTCGTTTCCGAAGGAGGCGGCAAAAAGGCCTATATCGAAGGATATCATATAGGAGGAAAGACAGCGACTTCCGAGACACTGCCGCGAAGTGCAAATAAATACATTTCCTCTTTTCTTGGATTTGTTCCGGCAGAAGATCCCAGGATCCTTGGAATCTGTATTATAAACAATCCGCAGGGCGTATATTATGGAGGAACGATTTGTGCCCCGGTCATGCGGACGGTTTTTGAAAATATTCTGCCTTATCTCGGAATCGAAAAAGAAGCTGCACAGGAAACGGATGCGGTCAGAACAATGGATCAAGTCGAACATTTGCTGTCTGCTGAATAAAACAGAAGGGGAGTCTTTTCCGACTAAGATAAAACAGTTGCGAAAAAAGAGGAAAAGTTTTATACTAGCATAGAGTTATGCGTCGCAGACAAGCGGCCTGACAACCAGAAAACGAGGCCGCCGTTATGCGGCAGCAGGAGGTAAATATGAAAATAAGTACAGAAGTAATCATTGCATTGCTGGCATCCTTTGCAATCAGTGTCGTCTTGAGTCCGATCATTATCCCATTCCTGAAAAGACTGAAGATCGGTCAGACGGAACGAACCGAAGGTGTACAGTCCCATCTTGAAAAAGCAGGCACGCCGACTATGGGAGGACTGATCATTCTGATCAGTGTGCTGGTCACCTCTCTTTTCTTTATCCGCAGATATCCGAACATCATCCCGGTTCTGTTTCTGACACTGGGTTTTGGTATCATCGGATTTCTGGATGATTATCTGAAAGTTGTGCTTCGAAGATCCGACGGTCTGCTTCCGAAGCAGAAAATGCTCGGACAGATCATTGTTACGACCATTTTTCTGGCGTATATCCTGATCGTGGACAAAAGTTTCCTGACGATGAGGATCCCGTTCAGCGATCAGTATTTTGACTGCAAATGGATCACGGTTCCGCTGGTTTATCTGGCAGTGATCGGAACAGTCAACGGAGTCAACTTTACCGATGGACTTGACGGACTGGCAACAGGCGTTACGACAATGGTCGCTGTATTCTTTACTGCTGTATCCATCGGGCTTGGCGGCGGCATTGAGCCAATCACGGCAGCGGTTACCGGTGCACTGCTCGGATTTCTGTTATTTAACGTCTATCCGGCACAGGTATTTATGGGAGATACCGGATCTCTGGCACTTGGAGGATTTGTGGCAGGTGCAGCCTATGTGCTGAAGATGCCGTGGATCATCCTGGTTGTCGGACTGATCTATCTGGTGGAGGTACTCTCTGTTATGATCCAGGTCACCTACTTTAAGAAGACCGGCGGAAAACGATTCTTTAAGATGGCCCCGATCCATCATCATTTTGAGCTTTGTGGCTGGTCTGAGACCAGAGTTGTGGCAGTCTTTACCGTTGTGACAGCACTGTTGTGCTTGCTGGGACTCGTTCTGGTATCATAAACAGATATCAAGGTGGAGTATTAAGCCATAGCAAGACATCATAGCTTCAGGTTTTTAATTCTGACAGCATAGTATAAGATACGAACATCGAGGAGGAGAATAGAAGATGGATTTTAAAGATAAAAAGGTCCTGGTATTCGGAAGCGGCATCAGCGGCATCGGAGCCTGTGAGCTTCTGGAAAAAAGCGGTGCAACTGTAATTTTGTTTGATGGCAATGAAAAGCTTCACGAGGAAGCAATCCGCATGAAACTGCCTTCCGCAAGCAAGGCACAGATCCTGATCGGGCAGATCAGTGATGAGCAGTTAAAAGAGCTGGATCTTGTGGTATTAAGTCCTGGTGTACCGACAGATCTGCCGGTGGTAGAAAAAATGAAAGCAGCCGGCATCCGCATCTGGGGTGAAGTAGAGCTGGCATATGAAAACGCAAAAGGCGATGTTCTGGCGATCACCGGCACGAACGGAAAGACGACAACAACCAGCCTTTTAGGTGAAATCATGAAATGCTGGAAAGAGAGCGTTTATGTCGTTGGAAACATTGGAAATCCTTATACGCAGGCAGCTCCGAAGATGACAGAAGAGAGTGTGACCGTTGCGGAGATCAGCAGTTTTCAGCTGGAGACGATCGATCAGTTCCATCCAAAGGTAAGTGCGATCTTAAATATCACACCGGATCATCTGAACCGCCATCATACCATGGAAGAGTACATAAGAGTCAAAGAGCTCATCACCAAAAATCAGACATCCGAAGATACCTGTGTCCTCAACTACGAAGATCCGATCCTGCGTGCATTTGGAGAAAATCTTCAGATCAGGGTATTATTTTTCAGCAGTGAGCGTAAACTGAAACAGGGACTTTATCTGGAAGATGAGACGATCTGGTATGCAGATGAGAGTCAGAAACTTGCAATCTGCAAAACACAGGATTTAAATATCGTCGGCAAACATAACTACGAAAACGTAATGGCAGCAGCCGGCATGGCATTATCTTACGGCGTTCCGCTTGAAAAGATCCAGGAAGCAGTAAAAGCATTCCAGGCAGTAGAACACCGCATTGAGTTTGTGACAGAGAAAAGCGGTGTTGTTTATTACAACGATTCCAAAGGAACCAATCCGGATGCGGCGATCAAGGGCATCCAGGCGATGTCACGCCCGACTCTGCTGATCGGAGGCGGATATGACAAAGGCTCCGATTACACGGAATGGATTCAGTCTTTTGACGGCAAAGTAAAATATCTGGTACTGCTCGGTGTTACAAAAGAAAAAATTGCAGAAACAGCACGTAAGTGTGGATTTGATAACATCATCATGACAGAAAGCCTCGAAGAAGCCGTCAAAGTTTGTGCAGAAAATGCAGAAAGCGGCGATGCCGTACTTCTTTCACCGGCATGTGCGAGCTGGGATATGTTCCCAAGCTACGAAGTCCGCGGAAGAAGATTCAAAGAATTAGTAAGAAATTTATAATCCGGGAATGCAGGGAGTGATGCAATGAGAACAAAATCCGGCAGAGGAGATGTACTGCTGGTATGCATGGTGCTGTTTCTTGTTGTTTTTGGGCTAGCAGTGTTATACAGCACCGGTTCCTACAATGGGAGTGTCCGCTTCGGAGATGCTTTTTATTATATGAAAAAGCAGTTTTTTGCAGCGGCACTCGGGATGCTTGCCATGTACCTGATCAGCTGTATGGATTACCATATTTTTGAAAAATATGCCATCGCAGCCTATCTGATCTCCCTTGCATTATCCACCTTGGTATTATTTGCGGGCAATGCTTACAACGGTTCCAGAAGATGGCTCTCACTTGGTCCTCTTTCCTTTCAGCCGTCCGAGTTTGCCAAACTTGCCGTGATTCTGTTTCTGGCAAGAATGGTCGGAAGACAGAAGAAAAAAAGGAACAGTTTTCTGAACCTGGTGTTTGTGATTGCTCTGGTACTGCCGATCGTGGCACTGGTAGGGACGAACAACTTAAGTACGGCGATCATCATTCTCGGCATCGCAGTGATCGTAGTGTTTGTATCGGACAAAAGATATATGCAGTTTGTGTGGATCGCGGCGGCCGGAGCAGGCATGATGGCGTTGTTCCTTGGGATGGAGTCTTACCGCCTGGAGAGGATCGCCATCTGGAAGAATCCGGAGGCTTACGAAAAGGGCTATCAGACAATCCAGGGACTTTATGCGATCGGTTCCGGCGGACTGTTCGGCAGAGGATTCGGCGAGAGCATCCAGAAGCTCGGATTCGTGCCGGAGGCACAGAATGATATGATCTTTTCAATCATCTGCGAAGAACTTGGATTTGTCGGTGCCACGATCCTGATGCTTGTTTTTCTGGTGCTGATCTGGAGGTTTATGGTGATTGCTGTACATGCACCGGATCTTTTCGGGTCACTGATCGCGGCGGGAGCCATGGGGCACATCGCGATCCAGGTGATTTTAAATGTAGCCGTTGTGACAAACACGATTCCGAATACCGGGATCACACTTCCGTTTATCAGTTATGGAGGTACTTCCGTTTTGTTTCTGCTCTCGGAGATGGGGCTGGTTTTGGCAGTCAGCCGGTGGCAAAGCGAGAAAAAATGCATATGATAATTTTATAGAAGCAATTTCCAGATTGAGTAAGCGGAGGGGTTTGGGTGGAATACTTTGAAATAACAGGTGGAACACCTCTGCACGGAAGTATCACACTTCAGGGTTCCAAAAATGCGGCCCTGCCTTTGATGGCGGCATCCATTCTGCATCCGGGCAGGACGACTCTGCATCATGTTCCGGCGATTCGTGATGTTGATGTGATGATTGAAATACTGGAGAATATCGGCTGTACGGTACAGAAAGACAACGGGACGCTGATCATAGATGCTGCAAAAGCAGAACATTTTGAGGTCGCAGCATCGCTCGGCGAGCGGATGCGTTCCACGATCATTCTGCTCGGATCGATGCTTGGAAGAGCCGGGAGGGCGAAAATGCCGTTTCCGGGAGGCTGTATCATCGGGATGCGGCCGATCGACATCCATATCACCTCCCTTGGAAAGATGGGAGCTGTCTTTGAAGAGACAGACGGCATGCTCTGTGCAGTGACAGACGGCCTTTGCGGGAGCAGGATCCATCTTCGTTTTCCAAGTGTCGGTGCCACGGAAAATGTCATTCTTGCGGCTGTTTATGCCAGAGGGCGTACCCGGATTGAAAACTGTGCAAAAGAACCGGAAATTGCAGAACTTTGCAGATTTCTGCGTGAGAAAGGTGCAAAGATCGAAGGAGAGGGAACTTCCTGTATCCTGGTAGAAGGAGTCAGCCATCTGAGGGACAGCACCTACACGCTGATGCCGGATCGGATCGTGGCAGGCACCTATCTGTTTGCAGCGGCAGCGACCAGAGGCGAGATTTGTCTGGAAGGGATGCGTCCATCCGATATGGAGTCCGTCCTGGATGTGCTTGGCAGGATGGGTGCAGTGTATGAGAACAGGGAAGATGGATTTTACCTGGATGGAAGAAAAGCGATAAATCCGCTTCCTGTGGTCTGTACAGAGACGTATCCCGGTTTTCCGACGGATCTGCAGTCCCAGCTGCTTGCAACGCTCTGCGTGGCCAGGGGCAGAAGCGTGATCCGGGAGTGTATTTTTGAAGAACGCTTCCGAATTGCACCGTGGCTGAACCGGATGGGGGCGGATGTGACCACAGACGGCAGGGAAGCTGTGATCGAAGGAAAGGCACATCTGTCCGGACAGATGGTGAAAGCCCAGGAGCTGCGAGGCGGTGCGGCACTTGTGATCGCTGCTCTGATGGCACAGGGGATCACCCGCGTATACGGAAGTGCTTTTATCGAACGCGGATATGAAGATCTGGCAGGAGATTTAAGAAAGCTTGGAGCGGTTATTTCGAAGAAAAAAGCAGAAAGGTGAAACTGTGAAGAACAAAAAGAAGAACAGAAGAAAGCAAAGAAGAAAAGTGATCTTGATTCTGCTGGCCGTGCTGGTGCTTGGTCTGGTGGTGATTTTTGGGCTGTTTCGGGTGCGGAAACTGGTAATTTCAGGAAATAAGCAATATAAAGCGGAGGAGATACAGGAGGCCATCATGCAGGATGGTCTCTGCAAGAATTCGCTTTATCTGCTCTGGAAATTCAGCGATCAGGCAAAAGTAAAGGAGTCCATTCTGTTCCTGAACGGAGCAGAGGCAAAGCTGAGAACACCATTTGAAGTGCAGGTGACCGTAAAAGAAAAACAGCAGATCGGATATCTCCTGAATCAGGGAAGCTATATTTATTTCGATAAAGACGGCATGATCGTGGAGATCTCGGATCAGCCAAGCGAAGATGTTCCACTGATCACCGGGCTGGATGTTGAAAAAGCAGAACTATATGAAAAACTTCCGGTGAAGGATGAAGGAATGTACAATACGATCGTAACTCTGACCAAGACACTGAACAAAGACGGTCTGGTACCAAATGAGATCCGTTTTAATACAAGAGATACGATCACACTGGTGTTCGAGGATATCAAGGTCAACCTTGGAGATGATACGGATCTGGAGGACAAGATGTCGGCACTCAACTCCATATACGCACAGCTTGACGGCAGACATGGAACACTGTACATGGAATCCTACAGTGAAAACAGCGGACAGGTGACCTTTAAAAACGAGAGCGGCGGTACGGAAGATCTGGCCTCGACTGACGGAAGCAGCGAGTCTGAAACTTCCACGCAGGAAACACAGGAAGGCGGAGGCAGAATGTACTCAAAAACAGACGGTACTTTTTCGACCGATGCCAATGGAAACAAGACCTATACCGATGCTGCCGGAGTCACGACGACGCAGTGTGATGAGTATAATTATACCGATGAAAATGGCAATATTATTACCGATGGATACGGCTATATTGATCCATATACAGGTTCTTACATCAATTAGTGACACGGATGATGGGAATATTGCACAGTTTCGGCCGTGGTTCGATGGGCGAAACTAGCTTTTTAATAAGAAATTTTAAAATTGTCTTGATTATTTGGGCAAATAACTATATTATAGAAGAATAGAGATGCATATGCGAAGGAGGAAATACCCTTGTTAGAAATTATGACAAACGAAGCTGAGTCTGCGGCTAAGATCATCGTAATCGGTGTGGGCGGTGCAGGCAATAACGCTGTGAATAGAATGGTTGATGAAGCGATCGCAGGTGTAGAATTTATTGGTGTCAATACCGATAAGCAGGCACTGCAGCTTTGCAAAGCACCGAACACAATTCAGATCGGTGAAAAAGTAACAAAAGGACTTGGTGCAGGTGCACAGCCGGAGGTTGGCCGTCAGGCAGCCGAAGAAAGCTCCGAAGAGCTCAGACAGGCTATGCAGGGTGCAGACATGGTATTCGTTACCTGTGGTATGGGCGGCGGTACCGGAACAGGTGCTTCCCCGGTAGTTGCAGGTATTGCAAAAGAGATGGGCATCCTGACTGTCGGCGTTGTGACAAAACCTTTCCGTTTTGAAGCAAGAACCCGCATGAATAACGCACTTGCAGGTATTGAAAACCTCAAGAAAAATGTAGATACACTGATCGTAATTCCAAATGACAAGCTGCTTGAAATCGTAGACCGCCGTACCACGATGCCGGAAGCTCTCAAGAAAGCAGACGAAGTTCTGCAGCAGGCAGTACAGGGTATTACCGACCTGATTAACCTTCCGGCACTGATTAATCTGGATTTTGCCGATGTACAGACGGTTATGACAGACAAGGGTATCGCACATATCGGTATCGGACATGCAAAAGGAGACGACAAAGCACTCGAAGCAGTTAAACAGGCAGTGGCCAGCCCGCTTCTGGAGACTACGATCGAAGGTGCATCCCACGTTATCATCAATATTTCAGGAGATATTTCTCTTATGGATGCAAACGATGCAGCAAGCTATGTACAGGAGCTTGCCGGTGATGATGCAAACATTATCTTTGGTGCTATGTATGATGATACTTACACAGACGAAGCAAGCATCACCGTGATTGCTACCGGTCTGGATTCTTCTACCGCAACACAGCCGACAGTAAACAGCAGAAAAGTATCGCAGGACAGCCGCAATGAGCAGCCACAGTCCAGTCTTTTCCAGAGAACGATCGGAAGTGCTACGCAGGCCGGCAGACAGGCGGGCACAGCTCCGTCAAACGGAAAACTGCGCACACCTTCCAGTAATGTACAGGAAAGAGACATTCAGATTCCGGATTTCCTGAGAAGAAGATAATTTTTTTAAATCGATCAATAAGATTTTATATGCGAAAGCTTAAAAGACCGTTTCGAAATGGATTCCATTTGGAAACGGTCTTTTTGTGAGTGCGCCTAGCGGCGCACGTTTCTAACGGGTTAAAGTCCCGAATCCGCCCGG